>VFSW01010737.1_pt1 | contig 12946 bp, 13 predicted proteins | sample 5358111 | NCBI WGS metagenome assembly VFSW01 (sample SAMN11554181, study PRJNA540505) | mine drainage metagenome | isolation source: sediment from site ElyBrook_90M | place: USA: Ely Copper Mine, Vershire, VT | collected 2017 | reverse complement strand
CGGAACTTCGGCCGCTCTGTTTTCTGGTCGGCAATGACGACTCGTAAACCTTTGGCGCGCCAATCCGGCAAACCCACTTCCAGCCGCCGCGCGTCGAATCCGTGGCGGTTCAACCACGAAACAGCCTCATCCGACTGCACGCAATAGGGTCCGCGGCAGTAAGCCACGATTTGCTGTGTGCGCGGCAGTTCCGTCAGCCGTCGCCTCAACTCCTTTACCGGAATCGAGAGCGCCCCCGGGATGTGCCCCGCTGCGAATTCCTCGACTGGGCGCACGTCAATGACCACGGCGTCACCTTCCTCCAAGCGCTTGGCCAGTTCCTTGACCGTGACTGGCTCCAAGCTGGCCCGATCTCTCAAAAACGAGGCCACGACACGCTCAATCTCCGCCAGGCGCGTTTCTCCCACCGCGCGCAGCGCTTGCCAGAGCCGAAAGACACTCTCATCCGCCAGGCGGTAAACGGCATACAGCCCTTCGCGCCGCACCTCCACCATCCGGGCGCGACGCAACACCTGCAAATGCTGGGACACGTTGGCGATGGACATCTCGGTGAGGTCAGCCAATTCCTCCACACTTCTTTCCGTCTGGCTCAGCAGATCGAGCAACTCAATCCGTGCGCCGCTTGCAAGGGCTTTGCCGAGCCGCGCGAACTGCTCGAACAACTCCCGTTTGAAAGCGCGCTTCCAGTCAGCTATCATATGTTCAAATGAATACTTGAATACTGTAAATCAGTCAACCCTCGACAAGAGCGGGTATTTGAGAGACGGCCCCACTCCTCCACGACATTTATCCTCTGGGACTCCTTGGTCCTGGCAAGAATTCTGCCTGCATCTTCGCCAGGGTTTCTGCACCGAGTGCCGTTTCGGACCGTGCCGGCCTCAAGGTGATTCTGCGCTCAGGCGGCAGTCATAACGGCGGTTTGGCCACGGGAGCGGATGATAATGGTTGTCGCGCCGTATTCTCTGGGCGGGCCATATCCGCCGCATATAACCGGACCCTGCACGACGTGTAATCGGAGCGGGAGAACTGGGAACCCTGGGAAGCACTGGGAAGCACTTTTCTAGAAAAAAGAGCTTGGCACCCCGCGAGAACAGGTTTAACTGTAAACGTTCTTTGAAAGCGATGGACTTGATCGTCCGTCTTGTTGTCACAACCAAATGTCAGGGAACCCCGTGTAAATCGGGGACGGTTGCGCCACTGTAACGGGTTACAGACTCCCAAAGCCACTGGTCTACCAGGCCGGGAAGGCGGGAGCGAGGTTTTGAGCCCGAAGTCAGGATACCGGTTTGGCTGTGCTCGTCGTGATTCCGCTCTGCGGGATCGACTTCTCCGTCAAAGAGAAGGATGAGGCCAGCCTGTTCCGTGAGTGCGGCATGGGGTCCGCTGAATGCCTTCATTCTCCGTTTTGTCGGGGTCTGAAGGTTTTTATTTTCAGGCCTCGCGCTGGTCTCTCAATCGTAAACCCGTCCTCCGGTTATTCGCCGGGGGACAAATTGAAAGATCAGCGCATGTCGAACGTCCGTTTTTTGGCGCTGGCGACCGCCAGCCTTTTTGCAAGCTTCACAATACGCGCAATCGGTTTCGCCGACGCGGTTGTCGTGTATGACCCAGGCACTGGTTTCGCCAGTAATTTCACCAATGCTTCCAGCGCATTGGGCCCGCCCACCACTACCGCCAATCCATTCAGTCCGCCGTATCGCACCAACCAGATTGTTTCGCTTGGCGCTGGCGGCTCCCTCACGCTGCACATGGGCAGCCCGGTGGTTCATAGTCCCGCAAGCCCCTACGGTATTGATTTCGAGATTTTTGGGAATTCGTTCTTCGTGATCACCAACGGAAATTATTCCGGCGGCGGAATTACCGATGGTTCCGTCTATGGCAATGGGGCCTCGACGCGCGTTGAAGTGAGCGCCGATGGCGTAAGGTGGTACACGCTCAATCCGGCACAGGCGCCTACGATCGGGGACCTGCTTCCGACCGATGGAACGGGCGACCCCCAAGTGCCGGTGAATCCAGCCCTGACCAACGCTGATTTCGCCGGCCTCGGACTAGCGGGCATTCAATCGCTTTACGCCGGTTCTGCGGGTGGCGCCTGCTTCAACCTGGCCTGGGCGCAAGACACTAATGGCGATTACGTGAACCTGCCCATCGCCCGTTTCATCCGCGTAGATGTGCTTAGCGGAAGGGCGCAAGTGGATGCTATCTCGACCACGCGTCCGAGCGCGACAGTGATTGCGGAGGATTTCGCTCTTGATCCATTGCAGGACGGCTGGCGCATCTTTGGAGACACGAACCTGTTCCACTGGAGCGCCACAAACCAAAACCTCGAAGTCACCTGGGATTCATCTCAGCCGAACAGTTATTTTTATCACCCCCTTGGCACGATTCTCTCCCGCGAAGATGACTTCAGCCTCGCGTTTGACCTTCACCTGGACGGCATCGGCTCCGGGCCGGACACGAATAAGGCTTCCACCTTTCCGATTGCCATCGGCTTTTTAAACCTGGACGAAGCGACACAACCCAATTTCCTGCGGGGAACCGGCAATAATTCGCCCGATCTGGCCGAATTCGCCTACTTCTGGGATTCCGGCTATGGCGCCACAACCTGGCCCACTTTTGTGGATACCAACAGCACCTTCAATTACAACAGCTCCAGCGATTACGCCATTTTTGCGCTCGCTCCTGGTGATGCGTACCACGTCGTCATGACCTATACCGCATCAAACCAGACAGTGGTGGCGACCGTGACGAATTTCGAGCAGACCGCCGGGGTGCGGATCATGCAATTGCTCAATACCAATTTTGCGGATTTCCGCCTGGGCGCCATCAGTATCAGCAGCTACAGCGACGCCGGGCAAGACCCACAGTACGCCGGTTCGGTCCTTGCCCACGGCGTGGTGGATAATGTGGTCGTCACCGCGCCCAACCCACCAGTGCAAAGCCTCATCGCCTCGATGACGAACGGGGTGTGGCGGGCGCAATTTAACGGCCGAACCAATTGGGTTTATACACTCGAACGAACTTCCGACTTCAAATCCTGGACCGAAGCTTCGCTCTCAACGGCCGGCGCGAACGGCGCCATGGTTTTATCCGATACGAACGTTCCGCTCCCCAAGGCTTTCTATCGCGTGCGAGCCAATCGCCCTTGAGCGCAATGCACCTCACAACCTTATCGGCTATGAGAGCTTCTGAAAAAAGTCCTGAGGAGCAGGCGAGAGCGATCGAATCCAAACGGAGTCTGCTGGCGTACCTGCGCTCCGGCCCGCAGCACCTGACAATCGAAAGCTACCTTTGCCTAACGAGCATCCTGAGCCAGGCGGGATGGCAGCACGACGCAGAACGCTGGCGTAAAGATGAACAACCCCTGTCGACCATTGAAGCTGCCATTTTGGAATTGGACCAGCAGGTTGCATCCGACCGCAACAGGCTTTTGCGCCAAACCGTGAAATCTTATGCAGCCCAACTCAACGGCGAAAACATCAACAACATAACGTCTCTGAAATGAAAATGGAGAAAATCAACATGAGTGGACATCGACTTACGGTCTTAATCGGCATGGTGCTGACTGCAGCAATGTCGCGCTTGATCCCACATCCACCGAATTTTACCCCAATCGCCGCTTTGGCTCTATTCGGCGGTGCAAACTTTGCCGACAGGCGCACTGCGTTTCTCGTGCCGCTGGCGGCACTTTTCTTAAGCGACCTCTTCCTGGGGTTCTCCATGCTAACGCCTGTGGTCTATGGCAGCTTCGCCCTAATCGTTTGTCTCGGCTTCTGGCTGCGCCGCCGGCGCACTGTTGGGCCGATCGCAGCCGCAGCCTTCACTGGTGCTGTAGTATTCTTCATCCTAACCAACCTTGGTGTTTGGGCCTTCACGCCGTGGTATCCGAAGACCTTGAACGGCCTCACCGAGTGCTACGTTGCGGCGCTCCCATTTTTCCGGAACACCTTTGCGGGTGACCTCATGTATTCAGGGCTGCTCTTCGGTGGCCTTGTGCTTGCCGAAAAACGGTGGCCGAGCCTCGCGGAGGCCGCGCCTGCAGTGGCGTAAGCATGAAAGAAAAAATCGTCTTCTGTTGGAGCGGCGGCAAGGATTCGGCCTTGGCCCTTTATAAAGTGATGCAGGAAGGCCGCTACGAAGTGGTTTCGCTGCTGACCACGTGCAACGAACATTTCCAGCGCGTGTCCATGCACGGCGTGCGGTTGGAACTACTGGAAAAACAGGCTGAGGCCATCGGGCTGCCACTCCAAAAGATGTTCGTCAGCCAGCGAAGCTCCAACGAAGAATATTTGCAAAAGCTGACCGAGCGCCTGCTTGCCTGTAAAGCGCAGGGGGTCACGAGTTTCGTCTTTGGCGACATCTTCCTCGAAGACCTCAAGCGCTGGCGCGAAGACAATCTGGCAAAGCTTGGACTTCGTGGAGTGTTCCCAATCTGGAAGCGGGATTCACGTGATTTGATTCGTGAATTCATCGCCCTCGGTTTTGGCTCAGTGATCTGTTGCGTCAATGACGCCTACCTGGATCAAACCTCCTTGGGCAGGAACATTGACGCCGAATTCGTCAGCGGCCTCCCGGCGGATGTTGACCCTTGCGGGGAAAATGGTGAGTTCCACTCGTTTGCATTCGCCGGTCCGATTTTCAAGAAGCTGCTGCGTATCAGGGTTGGCGAGACAGTTTACCGTCCGGTCGAGGAAACGCATCAAGGCAATACCGTCTCTGGGGCCGTCTGTCCCATGCCGGGAGCCCGGCGTACGAAAGGATTTTGGTTTTGCGATCTCCTTCCGGCATGACAGTTTCTTCTCCGTGCGTTGGCGTTTGCAAGTTGGACGCTCATGGGGTCTGCATTGGCTGTTTCCGCAGAATGGAGGAAATTGCTGCTTGGATGCGCCTGACTAAGTTGCAAAAGCGCCAGGTCGCCGCCGCTCTCGCCGGGCGGCGTTCGGCAGCCAACAGGAAGGATTGAATGACTGAATTGCGCATCGTCTCGTTTTTGCCTTCGGCGACCGAGATGGTGTGTGCCTTGGGCTTGGCGGACCATCTGGTCGGCCTCACGCACGAGTGCGATTATCCGCCTGAAATCAGGAACAAACCGATAGTCGTTCGCAGCGCGCTCCCGCTGGCGGGCTTGAGTCTCCGGGAAATAGATGCGGCGGTCAGCGCTCGTATTCGTAGCGGTGCAAGCCTCTACGAAGTGGACGAACACCTTTTGCAGGAATTGGCGCCCACTCTGATTCTGACCCAAAACCTTTGCCAGGTCTGCGCTCCGTCTGGCAACGAGATAACCCAGGTGTTAAAGTGCTTGCGATCGCCACCCCAAATCCTTTGGTTCACCCCCAAGTCGCTCGTAGGTATTGACGAAAATCTGCGGGAACTTGGGAAGACAACGGACCGCTTGAAGGAAGCTGAGGCCGTTATCGCAGCGGGGCGAGCGAAACTAAAACAAATAGCCGCACTGACACGTAGCGCGTCCACTCGCCGACGTGTCTTTTGCATGGAATGGGTGGATCCCGTGTATTGCAGCGGCCATTGGATGCCGGAGATGGTGGAATTGGCAGGCGGTGTCGATGCGCTCTCGCACAAAGGAGCAGATTCAGTCCGAGTGGCATGGCAGGATGTCCTCAATTGGGCTCCCGAGGTGCTTATCATCAGTCCTTGCGGCTTCGATTTGTCCGGCGCGTCGAAACAGGCGCTGCAACTCTCCGCACGTCGCAGTTGGACCGAGCTACCAGCGGTCCGCCAGAACCGTGTTTATGCCGTGGATGCCAACTCCTACTTCGCGCGCCCTGGACCACGGATAATAGACGGCGTTAACCTGCTCGCGCACCTTATTCATCCGGAACTCTGCGATTGGAATGGCCCCGGCAACAGTTTCCGCCCCGGTTAATCGGTCTCACCCTCGGTTGGGAAAAGTCGTTCATATTGCCGCTCATCGATCTCCTGAAGCTCGAAGCGAGCCGAAATCTCAGCCGGGACTCGGTACATCGCGGATGTCCCAGCAGCCATGCACGCCAAACAAATGCCGACAATATCTTGGTTCTGCGGAACTCGGTAGCACACTGGCAACCACGTGCTCAGATACCAAGTTCCCTCGATCTGTGAAAGCCAGAAGCTGTTGACCCTGTTCGGCCACACTGGGCCTTCCTGGGCCGAAACGATTAGCTGGTCGGGGCGGGTTCTCTGCGCCGTTAATCCTGCACGTTCGAGGGCCTTTGCCAAAGTAATGTAGGGATCAACCTGCATAAATTTTTGAGCGCTATATCTCGCCGCAAGGTTGTCACTATTGCGGCGGCGACTCAAATTTGAAATCCTCGCCATCGAAAGGGACCACTGGTAAATGAGAGCGCTTCACCCGCAAATCCGCCCGCTACGCCCTCGAAGGTGCCCTCTACGGCTTTGCCACCGACCGCGCCGTTAGCCAGAAACCCGTTGCTGGTCATCGCCAAGTCTTCAATGCCTGAAATGGCCGCCAGGCGTTCAACCAGGATTTCCATCTCTTGACGCAGGAGCGGTTCGCTGCCGGTGAGGCGCACTTTTTGGGTGCCCAAGCCAACCGCCAGCCGGACGAACCGTTCGAGTTCCTCAAAGGTCAAAATCTTTGATTTGGGCTTCCACTGGCGGGCGATGGGCGTGGAATTGACAACCTTGGCCCAGCGGTCGCGACAAAAATTCGCGGCGGCTTCGGTTTCCGGCAGGCAGTAGAGACAGCGGAAATTGCACCGGTCCGTCACGCTGACTCGCAGGTCGCGCAGGATGCGTCCGTGCGAATCGATCAAGAGTGGGGTGCGATGGTCCATGCTTCGAGGCTAACGGGCCGGTGCTTCCAAGTGGTGATAAGCCGCACGGGTGGCGAGCCGCGCGTCTTCCCGTGGGCCGCCCACCGTGAAATGGTAAAGGCTTTGGAAGGCGTCGTCCGGGAGGCCCATCAATTCGTGCACGGGATCGTCGAAGAAACAGCCGATGCCGGTTGCTCTCACGCCTTGGGCTTCGGCTTCCAGGTAGAGGATCTGCCCGATCATGCCGGTTTCCCAAAACAAATGCCGATAGTGGCAGGGCGCGGTCTCCAGTTCCTCCCGAAACCGTGCGATCATGCCCAAAGAGAAAGCGCTGTCGCCCGCAATGGACTGCCCGCAGCTTACCGACGATGCGGTGCTCTGAAAATCTCCCGCCTGGAGCAAACACAGCGGAAGCGCTTCATCCACTGGCCGCCAGAGGAAATGGCGATGGCACTTTTGCTGCAAGGCGGGCAAATCCCGTTCGGCTCGCAGCAAGAAATACAAGCCCGGCTCCAATCCCGTGACGCGGTGGACGAACAAGAGCAGATGCACGCTCGGGGCGGTCAGTCCTAGATCGAAAGGCGCACAGGCGTGACGTGGAAGGGTTTTGTCCAGCATGGTGCAAAACTGGTTTTTGGTGATGCTGGTGATCCCATCGAAGGCCACCGCGCTTCTTCTTCGTCGAATGATCTGGGCGGCAGGGATTCTGGATTCAGCCGTCGCCACGTAAAACGGGCGTGTTGTGTCGGGCTGGCCCGGCCGGTCGGGGGAAGCGAACGCCCCCTCCTCGGACTGGGCTTTTGCCGTCGCCGCCGCCACGCACGAAATGATTTCCCAATCCACATGGTCCTCGCTCAATTGGTTTGGCGTCCCTTGGAACTCCAGCTCTGAAAACTCCGATACAATCTCGCGTGACAAATCCCGCGGATGCCGCTGCTCCCCGCTGCGGTGGACCAAACACAGTAGTTCGGGATGCTCCAACTCGAACTCCGGCCACTGGGATTGATCGAAGCCCAACAATCTCGCCAGCTCCTCATCTGATACTGCGTTCAGCCAGGTGACTTTCCAGCCGAGCAGATTGGCGGAGAAGCTGAGGGCCGCTAAGGCATGTCCAACGTCGTGCTGGCAATAGCGAAAAGCCCGTTCACCGTATTTCCAGGCTTCCCGCCAAAAAATGCTGGTCAAGGCGACGAGGAACCCATCAGTGTGAAGATGCTCCTTGATGTGCTGCCACAGCGTCGCGGGCACTTCGGCTCTGGGTTCCAGAGCGTGCAGGAAAGGGTTGTAATGGAAGACGCCCGCGGTGATTCCGGGCAGCGCGGGCAGGATTAGGTTGGCTTCGGTCGGATGAAGATTGCCGCTGGAGGGATTCATCCGCAAAGCCCACGAGCTTCCAGGAATGGACTTCCAGGCCGAAAGCCCAAGCGATAACTCAAGAAAGGCGCCGATGGTTTCGCGGGTAAACTTCTGGAAGGCGTTGCGGCTCCTTTCATACAAAGCCAGCTGGTCGCCCGCCGGGTCTTCTTGCAGCAACGGAAGCCTGACCGCTGTCACTCCTTCATACGAGCGGAATGGATTGGGCTGATTGGCCCAGTCCAGGAAACCGAGGGATTTCGCATAGCGATGAAAATGATGCTTGGTCTGCTCGTGATAAAGCAGCGTCTCGGTGACGGCGGAATTGATCTCGGTTTTCATTCGTCCGGCAGAGCCGCATCGGCCAGAAGACACCAACGTTGCTGGCCTCTGTCACCACCCACCCGACAGCGGGGAACCTTGGGGTCCACCTCCTGCGACCATGCGTCCATACCACCGCGCATGGAGCACGCGTTTTTCAGATCGTGTCCGGCGAAATGGGTAGCGGCATCGAAGCTGCGGATGCCGGGGTGGCAGACGAAGATGATGGGTTGGTCGCTCGGCCGGGAACCCAGTTCATGCACCAGCTCTTGCGTCAGGAAAGTGCTGCCCTCGATGTGGACGGCATCCCATTCCTCCTGGGTGCGAACGTCCACGAGCCTGGCCTTGCCTGCTTTCACTAAGGCAGCGGCCTCGGTGCCCGAAACCTGCATCCGCTCGCCGGCCTCGTGGGCGGTGTGAATGGTCTCGATGACCTCGGCCCCATTGAGGTTATTGTTGCGTTGGCAGACTCTTTCCACCGTTTCCTCCGGCTGAAAGCCGCAACCGCTGCAGCCGCCGATATGGTAGCGTTGAAAGAGCGCGCGGCGCGTCGCCGGATAAGCTTCGAGCAATTGCTGCATGGTGGATTAAGGACCAATAGATTTAGGAGTCGTCGACATAGACGAATGACGTTCTGGTGTGTTTGGAACGAGAGATTGGTTGGTCGACATGCTTGTGTGCTGTGCTGGTGTGTTTCGCTAACAACCACCACGTAAAGCGAGCCTCACGTGGACACATGCCAACGAGAAGACCGTCGTGCCACGAAATATTTTCTCCTGTTCTCATTTGAGGCTTGGATGGCTTATTCGGTTCTCGGTGATTTCGGTGGCTGCCACACCTTCGGGTTGCTCGGCGGTACTAGGTCATGTTCGCCGAACTCCGGCACTGGGAATTCGCTGGGCGCGTCCGCAATAAGATGGCGCGGGCGGTTTTGGCCGGTCAGCTTCTGCTCGTCGATCTGCCGCTGCAACGTCATGAACGCGTGGATGAGGGCCTCGGGTCGGGGTGGGCAGCCGGGAATGTGCACGTCCACCGGGAGGTAGCGGTCAATGCCCTTGAGCACGTTGTAGCCCTGCTTGAACGGTCCTCCGGAAATGGCACACGCGCCCATGGCGATGACGTATTTCGGTTCGGGCATCTGGTTGTAGAGCCGCACCACCTGCGGGGCCATTTTCTTGGTCACCGTGCCGGCCACGATCATGAGGTCGGCCTGACGCGGCGAGGGGCGGAAGCCCTCAGCTCCGAAGCGGGCGAGATCGTAACGCGCCATGGAGGTGGCGATCATCTCGATGGCGCAACAGGCGAGGCCGAAATTCAGCGGCCAGACGGAGTTTTTGCGACTCCAGTTGTAGAGGTCTTCCAACGTGGTCGTGAAAATTCCCTGCTTACTCAACTCGCTTCGCAGTCCTTCGTCCATCACAGTTCCTCCAGATGGCTATCTGCCATGGTTCGTTGGTTCCTCACGGAGAGTTCACTTGTCGAAAAACTTTTGAATTTCGCGGATGACTTCAACGAAGCGGTCGATCTCTTCGGTCGTGTTGTAGAAATAAAAGCTCGCGCGCGCCGTGGATTCCACGCCGAGCTTTTTCATGAGCGGCTGGTTGCAGTGATGCCCGCCGCGCAGCGCCACACCGCGCTGGTCGGCCACCGTCACCACATCGTGCGCGTGGACACCGTCGGGGAGGAAGCTCACCAACCCGGCGCGGCCCATGGTCGGGCCGAAGAGCCGGATGCCTGGGAGCGCGGAAAGCTTCTCGAACGCATACGCGCCGAGTTCCTGATCGTGCTGCGCGATGTTCTCGCGGCCGATGCTATCAAGATAATCCATCGCCGCGTGCATCGCGATGGCACCGGAAATGTCGGGCGTGCCGGCCTCGAATCTGTGCGGCGCGTGCTTCCATGTGCTCTGATGAAAATCGACGGAGAGGATCATGTCGCCGCCGCCCTGATACGGCGGGGTTTCCTCGAGCCGTTCGCCCCGGCCATATAACACGCCGATGCCGGTCGGGCCGCACATTTTATGGGCGGAGAGCGCGAGGAAATCGCAGCCGATCTGCTGCACGTCGATGGGACGATGGCCCGCGCTCTGCGCCGCGTCGATGAGCGTGACGATGCCGCGCCGGCGGGCGCGTTCGCAGTATTCGGCGACGGGATTGATCGTCCCGAGCGAATTGGAAATGTGCGTCATCGCCAGTAGCTTCACGTCGCTGGTGAGGAACTCGTCGAGCCGGCCGAGATCCAGCATGCCGCGGTCACCGTTGATCGGGAGGAAAGCGAGCCGCGCGCCAGTGCGCTCGGCCAGGAGTTGCCACGGCACGATGTTGCTGTGGTGCTCCATCTCGGTGAGCAGGATTTTGTCGCCGCGCTGGATGAACTTGGTGCCCCACGCCGTGGCGACGAGGTTGATGCCCTCGGTGGTGCCGCGGGTGAAGATAATTTCGTCGGCGCTACGGGCGTTGAGGAATTTCGCAGCGCGGACGCGGGTAGCTTCGAACGCGGCGGTGGCACGGCTGCTTAATTCGTGGATGCCGCGATGGACGTTGGCGTTGTCATTTTCGTAGTAACGGCGCAAGGCCTCCAACACCGCCTTCGGCTTTTGGCTGGTGGCCGCGTTGTCGAAATAGACTAACGGATGACCATGGACTTCCTGGTGAAGGATTGGAAAATCATTACGCAAGGACTCCCAATCGATTGGTTGTGTTTGCAGCGGCGATCTCGCAGCCTTGGTGAACTTGACTTCCGTCTCTTTGGTTACGGTACCACCTTCTCCTTCAAAGACCTCGATGGCAGTTTCAGTGATCATAACGACTCCTCAAATTGAGTTTGCGACGTTTCCCGGCACAGGCCGCAGTCGATGCACTGGTGATCGACGTAGTATTTCCAAGAACGTTTTCCGACTATCTGTTTACTATCTCAGCCATAGGTTTCTCTGCTGTTGTGTGTGTTTTCGTTCACATTAAACCAAGCTGCAATTTCGCCGCCTCGCTCATCATCGCTTGATTCCACTGCGGCTCGAAAACCAGTTCCACGTTGGCTTCGTCGATGCCTTCAATGGATAGGAGCTTGTTCTGCACATCCTGGCTCAAGGCCGGCCCCATGCCACAGCCGGGCGCGGTCAAAGTGAGCTTCACGCCCACCTTGTAACGATCGGGCGCGCCGAGCGGCTCACAGTGGCAATCGTAAACCAGGCCCAGGTCCACGATGTTGACCGGGATTTCCGGGTCGTAGCAGGTCCGCATCTGGTTCCACGCTTCCTTATCGATTTCCTCGGCGGTGCGCGGCGCGCCGCTGGACACGGCCTTGGCGGCCACTTCGAGGCCGAGCGCATCGGCGTCCTTGGCCTCGAGGCGGAACATGTTGCCATTGACGACGACGGTGTAGGTGCCGCCGAGCGATTGCGTGATGAAAGCCTGCTCGCCCTTCTGCAGTGTGACCTTCGTGCCGCCGGGGATAACGGGGCCTTCGACGTCGCGGGTCAGGGTAATGGGTTCGTTGGAATTCATAATAACTCTTTCTCAGTTTCGGTCGAAACCGTTTCGCCTTTGCCTTCGATTGCCGCCATCGCCGCGTGCCACGGCAGGATGGCGCACTTCACGCGCACCGGGAACTTGTGCACGCCGGCTAGCGCGGCCAGCTTACCGAGATCGCCGTCCATGTTTCCGGTCAGGATCATGTCATGCACTTTGTCGAACAGGCTTTTCACTTCGGCCATCGTCTTGCCCTTGAGGCTCTCGGTCAGAATGGACGCGGACGCCTTCGAGATGGCGCAGCCGGAGCCTTGAAAGCTGATCTCCTTCACCACGTCGTCATCCATTTTCGCGTAGAGGGTGTAGTTGTCGCCGCAGATGGGATTGCTGCCCTGGGCGGTGCGGTTGGCGTCGGGCAGCACGTGGAAGTTCCTCGGACGCTTGCTGTGGTCGAGGATGATCTGCTGGTAGAGGTCTGTGAGGTCGTCGAACATGATTGGGAATTCGTCATGGATTGACTGCCACATGTTCATTCTGCTCCAGCCGCTCCCAGACCAGCTTGTCCAACTCCTCGCGCACCGGCGTGCAGCGGACCCGGTCGATGATTTCTCCAGCGAAAGCGTGAATGAGCATCCGACGGGCTGTTTCCAGGCCAATGCCGCGGGTGCGCAGGTAGAAAATGGATTCGTCGTTCAATTGGCCGATGGTCGCGCCGTGCGTGCACTTCACATCGTCGGCGTAGATTTCCAATTGCGGCTTGGTGTCGGCGGTGGCGTCGTCGGAGAGCAGCAGGTTCTTGTTCGTCTGCTTGGCATCGGTTTTCTGCGCACCTGGCTGCACGAGAATGCGCCCGTGAAAGACGCCTTTCGATTTGTCGGCCAGGATGCCGTTGAAATATTCGTGGCTCGCGCAGCGCGGCTGGGCGTGCTCGACTATCATGTAATGGTCGGCGAGTTGTTCGCCCCGCGTGAGGTAGAGGCCGTTGAGGCTGCCTTCCCGGCCTTCGCCGGCGCGGTTGGCGTAGATATTCGT
>VFSW01010736.1_pt1 | contig 12946 bp, 9 predicted proteins | sample 5358111 | NCBI WGS metagenome assembly VFSW01 (sample SAMN11554181, study PRJNA540505) | mine drainage metagenome | isolation source: sediment from site ElyBrook_90M | place: USA: Ely Copper Mine, Vershire, VT | collected 2017 | reverse complement strand
TCATGGGGCCGCCCTGGAGCGCGCCCGGCGCCACGACCTACCGGCGGCTGGCGGAGATCACGCGGCCGGGACCAAGTGAGACGCTGACGTTTCTGGACGAGCGGATTGACACCATCAACGACGGTAGCTTCTCCGAGCAGCGGGACTTTGACCCCGCCAACCCGGGCGGCTGGATGCTGCGCGACAAGCCGAGCATCCTCCACCAGCGGGGCTGCGACTTCGCCTATGCCGACGGCCATGCGGGCGTGCATCAATGGCTGGATGGGCGCACGCTGACTGCGCCCCGCAACGACGCGCCCATGCCGGGCAACGTGGACGTGCTGTGGTTGCAGCAGCATAGCACGGGGCACGAGCAGTGACCAAAGTTTCAAGTCCGACGTTCCATGTTCTGACGGACCGCCCGCCGGCGGCGGCGAATGCTGCGGCGCTTTACCCCGACCGAGGTTGTGGGGCCGTCGCCGGCACGCGCCGGGCGGCGGCCTCGCGGTAAGCCTCGATTTGCCCGGTGGTCAGCTTCCAGGCGTCGGCGCCCCGGAGCCAGTCGCGGTACCAGCGCGCGGTCTGTTCGACGCCTTCCGCGAAATGCCACGTCGGCACCCAGCCCAATTCCTGGTGGGCCTTGTCGCAGTTGAGGTGGAGAAAGCGTGCTTCGTGCGGGCCGGCATGGTTTTGCGCGGGATCCATCACCGCCTGGCCGCCGCCCCAAGTCTGGAGAATTTTCTCCACCAGTTCGCGCACGGTGCGGTTGGATTCCTTGGTCGGCCCGAAATTCCACGCGCCGCGAAAGCGCTGACCGTCCGCCGAACCGAGCCGCTTGGCCGGCCGCAGGTAGCCGCTCACCGGTTCCAGCACGTGCTGCCACGGGCGCGTGGCGTCGGGGTTGCGGACGGAGATCGGTCGCTTCTCGGCAAGCGCCCGAATGCAATCCGGCACGATGCGATCCGCCGCCCAATCGCCGCCGCCGATGACGTTGCCGGCGCGCGCGGTCGCCGCCGCGAAGTCCGGCCGCGCGGCAAAGAACGACTCCTGGTAAGCGCGGAAGATGATTTCCGCGCCCGCCTTCGAGGCGCTGTACGGATCGGGGCCGCCGAGTTCGTCGTTCTCACGATAGCCCCAGGGCCATTCCTGGTTGCGGTAGCATTTGTCCGAAGTGATGAAAACCAGCGTCCGCACCGAAGGACATTGGCGCACGGCCTCCAGCAGGTTCACCGCGCCGCCGAGATTGGTGTCGAACGTCAGTTTCGGCTCGGCGTAGGAAAGGCGCACCAGCGGTTGGGCGGCGAGATGAAAGACGATTTCCGGCGCCGCCTGCTCCAGCGCCCGCCGGACTTGGTCGGCGTCCCGCAGGTCGCCGACGACGTGGTCCATCCGGTCCGCCAGCCCGAGGAGGGCGAAGTTATCGCGGTCCGTCTTGGGCGGCAGCGCGAACCCGGTGACCTTCGCGCCCATCTGGAGGAGCCAGACGGCGAGCCACGATCCCTTGAAGCCGGTGTGGCCGGTGACGAGAACCCGCTTGCCGTGGAAGAAGGCGTCGAACATCAACTCCACACCTTCCACGGCGCTTGGCCGGATTGCCACATTTCTTCGAGGCGGTTCTTGTCGCGGATGGTGTCCATGCACTGCCAGAAAGCGGTGTGCTTGAAGGCCATCAACTGCCCCGCTTGGGCCAGCCGCTCCAGCGGACGCTCCTCCAGCACCGTCTGGTCGCCGTCCAGGTAGTCGAACACCGCCGGCTCGAACACGAAAAATCCGCCGTTGATCCAGCCGGCCTCGGTCTGCGGTTTCTCTTTGAAGTCCACCACGCGGTCGCCGTCGAACTGCATCGTGCCGAAGCGCGCCGGGGGACGGACGGCGGTAACGGTGGCCAGCTTGCCGTGCCGGCGGTGGAAATCGAGAAGCTGGGGCAGGGGGACGTTCGCCACGCCGTCGCCGTAGGTGAGCATGAACGTGCCCAGCGGCCGCAGCAGCGATTCCAGCCGACGGAGGCGGCCACCGGTGAGTGTGTCCTTGCCGGTGTCCACCATCTGGATTTTCCAGTCCTCGGCGGGCGCGCCGGAGGCTTCGTGCCGGCCGGTGGCGAGGTCCACCGTGAGGTCCGAGCACCGCAGACGGTAATGGAGAAAGTAGTCCTTGATCGTCTCGCCCTTGTAGCCCAGCGCGATCACGAACTCCTTGAAGCCGTGGTGGGCGTAGCCTTTCAGGATGTGCCACAGGATCGGCAGCCCGCCGATCTCGACCATCGGCTTTGGCCGGAGCGCGGTTTCTTCGGACAAGCGGGTGCCCAAGCCCCCCGCGAGGATGACGACTTTCACCCGGCGAATAAACCCGACCCGGTGTTCCGATTCAAGGCTTTCCGTCTCTCGCCGGGCGCTCAGAGAAACTGCGCCAGGTAGCGTCGCGCGTCCATCGTGGCCGCGTAGGTCCGGGCGCGTCCGGCGAGCGCCTGGCGGGCGCCGGCCTCCAGGTCCATCCACCGGCGCGCGCTCCGGGCGAAGCCTTCGGGATCGGCGAAGCTCACCGCCGCGCCGAAGCCGTATTGCTCGACCGCGTCCTGCATCACGCCGCCGCGCGAGACGAGCGCCGGTTTGCCGCAGGCGGCCGCGTGGAGCAGTACGTTGCTCGAACCGGCGAAATCTTTATAGACGCACACGACGCAGTCCGCCGCGGCGAAATATGGCGGCACCTCGGCGTGATCGATGAAGCGATCATGTTGGATCACGCGGTATTGGCGGGCCGTGGCCGCCACCGCCTCCGTCAGCGCCGGACGGAGCGAAGGGTTGACGGGGCCGGCGAGGATCACCACGGTCCGGTGGCCGGGCAGCGAGGCGTCACGCAACCGGGCCAGCGATTCCACCACGCCCTTCCGGTCGCTCAGACTGCCGAAGAAAAGGAAGACAAAATCCTCCGGCGCCAGTCCGAACCGCTGGCGCGCCGCGGTGGCGTCGCACGGCTGCAACTCGATGGGATCAACGCCGTAGCCGCAGAGGTCGGTCTGGAAAAGCGTCCGCGCGGCCTCGGCGCAGCGGGGATCGAGAAAGGCGAGCTTGCGCAACCCGCCGCCGGCGATGGCCCGCCGCAGGATCCAGCGGTCCATTCCGGCGCGCAACCGCGCCTTGGCCGACGCGGTCAGCGGCGGGCGCAGGCCGTGATCGCGGAAGACGGTGCCGGCGACGCGCGCCTGGAAATGGCCGCGCAGACCGGGCCGAAAAAAAGGAAACGCGAAGTACGGCAGCACCATGTCGATGAGGAGATACGCGACGAGATCGAACGATTCGACACGCAGCAGGCGCTCGACCAGGCGCAGCGAGCGCCCGAACCCGCGCCAGCATTCCCACCGCGTGCGCAGCGGGCCGGGATCGTGTTCCAACAGGCGCAGGGTGACGCGCGGATCGGACTGGCAGAGGTCGGCGACGCGCTGCCGGTCCGTCGAGTCAGTCGCGCAGGTGGCAATGGTGAACTGGCATTCCTCGAAGCCGGTGGAAGCGAGCGCAGCGCGGTAGTAAAGCAGGGAGTGGTTGAGAAAAACCGGATCCACGAGCAACACCCGGCGCAGCGGTTTGGGAGCGCTGGTGTCCACCCGGCCCGATGCGGGCGTTGGGAGACGCGCCGGTTGGACACCGGCGCTCGTGGGTGGTTTCTGGGGAGCCTCGATCTCCAGCAGTGGACGCGTATCGGGATCTTGAACCCCCTGGGTAGGGCGAGGCTCCGGCCGATCTCCAGCTTCCGCCCCAGAATCAGGGTCCCGCGAAAGCGTCGCCCTACCAAGTTCCTGGGGAGTGCGGAGGCTCGTGTCGTGCATGTCGAGCAACGTCAGTCGGCGGCGCCCACGCTCCGCAAGGCCTGCGCCAGGTTGTGCAAATGCCGATCCAGCGTGAAGTGCGCGACAAAGTGCTGGCGCGCGAGGTCGGGTTCGCCTTCGCCCAGCAGACCGAGGAGGGCGGCGGCAACCTGCGACGGGTTCTTCGGCTCGACCAGCGCCGGGTGGTCGCCGGGCAGGATTTCGGGGACGGAGCGCCAGCGGGTCGTCACCACCGGGAGTCCGTAGGCCAGCGCTTCGAGCAGGTTCACCGGCTGATTTTCGTTGCTGAAGTAAGTGGGGAAACAAAAAAGGTCGGCCTCCATCAAGGCCTGGTGTTTCTTGTCTCCCGCGACAAAACCCAGGTAGGTGATTTGTTGTTGGCCCTCCGGCGTGGTCCGGAGGCGCTCAAACTCCGCCTGCTCGGCCGGGTCCACGAACCCGCCGGCCACCATCAGTTTCAGCGTGAGCGGGGAACGGCGGGCGGCCAGTTCCCGATTGGCCAGCGCGACCGCCGCGATCGTGTCGAACAGCCCTTTTTCGCGGGTGCAATGGGCCAGGAACAAAACCCGGACCGTCTCCGGCTCGCCTCCGCTGCCGTCCCGGTCGGCGGACGACAGGGCGTGGCCGGCCAGCAATTGGCGGCGCGAGGCGGCGCGGGCGCGACGGCGGGGCAGGATCGTCGCGGCGAAGTCGGGGCAGGGGTCGGGGATGCCGTTGCTGACGACCGTGATCCGCCGCGGCCAGAGCTTCTCGGCGTCAGCCCGGTTGTATTTCGAGAGAACCAGGCAGAGATCCACGTCTTGGTAGGCGCGGTAGGTAATGGCGCGGGTGCGCATCAAGGCGACCGTCTCCAGCCATTTGCCCAGTCCGGCGGCGTGCCAGTGCAGGACCACCCGCTGGAAGAACGGCCGGCATAGACGCATCACAATCCAGTCCCGCAGCAGGGCCATGCGCTTGCCCGGCGACGGAATGTAATAGAGCGTGGTGACGCCGTAGCGGAAGCGGCACCAGATGGCCTGCGCGCAGTAGCCCAGCAGGAGCACCACCTTGAGCGGGCGGAATTCGCCGATGTCCTCTAGATCGCGCGAAACCTGCGCGTTCACGTGATAGCATTCGAGGCCGAAAGGCGACGCCGCGCGCTCCGCCGCGGACGAGCGCGTCCGGCGGCGCTGGTCGCCCCCGAAGCCGTCGAGCATCACCTTCACCATGTAGCTCTGGCCATGATGGGGTGGCGGTGTGTGGGCAAAGACCAGCAGTTTCACGAGATTCAGTTCACACGGTTCACGCCTCGGAGGCGCCAGACGCGGCAACGTCTGACGGCGATTCTAGGTCAGCGGTGCGCCGGTGGGAAGGCCGCACTTGGAAGATGTCGCGCCGCGGATTGTGATCAAGGAAGGAAAAAGCTTGAACTGGACGCAAAAGGGCCTAAAACTTGATCCGCGTCGGCAGTTGAACCGCAATGACAAAACTGATGGAACCTCCCATGACTACCCCCATGAATCGTCGCTCGTTCGTCAAGCAGGCGGCCATGACATCTGCCAGCGTCGCGCTGGCGCTGGACACGCGCGCTCAGACTGAACCCAAGCCCGCCGCCCAGACGTCCGCGATGCCGAGAGGCAAGATCGGCAAGCTCGAGGTCAGCCGCCTCATTTTGGGCGGCAACCTGCTCACGCACTACACCCACAGCCGAGACCTCCAGTACGTCTATAACCTCGCGGCGCACTACAACACCGACGAGAAGATCATGGAGACGCTTGCCGCCGCCGAGGCGAACGGCATCAACACCGTCTCCATGCACAACCCGCCGCATCCGATCTCGGTGCTCCGGCGCTACCGCAAGGAGCGCGGCGGCAAGATCCAGTGGATCATTTGTCCCACCGCGCCCGTCGAGCCAGGGCTGGCCAAGTACCGTGAGCACGTGGAGGAGTTGATCAAGGACGGCTGCGAAGCGATTTACCTGTGGGGCGTACACGCCGATTCGTTGGCGGCGCAAGGGAAGTTCGATCTGATGGCCGAAGCTGTCGAGCTGCCCAAGCAGTTCGGCGTACCCTCGGGCGTGGGTGGGCACGCGCTCGAAGTCGTCCAGGCGTGCGAGGAGCACGGCGTGAAGGCCGATTTCTACATCAAGACCTTTCACCACCACAGCTACCCAACCGGGCCAAAGCCGGAGCAACTGACGGCGGCCTACAATGAGTTCCCCGGTTACTGGTGCAAGAACCCGCCGGAGACGGTGGAGGTCATGAAGTCGGTGAAGAAACCGTGGATCGCCTTCAAAACCATGGCCGCCGGCGCGATTCCGCCGAAGAACGCCTTCCGCTACGCCTTCCACAACGGCGCGGATTTCGTGCTGGCCGGCATGTTCGATTATGAAATCGAGGAGGACGTGAAGACCGCCCAGGAGACTTTCGCGGCGAGCAGAGAGCGCACGCGGCCGTGGTTTGCTTGATCGAGCATTTGATGATTTCTCGACTTCAGACCGCGGTCGTCCGCGTGCTCGCGGCGGTTCTGCTCGTGGCAGGCAGCGCCCTGGCGGCAGACATCCCCGCCGCTTCCTCGCCCTGGCCTTTCTTCCCCTTCTGCATTGACTGGCACGACGCGAAGAAGCGCTCGTTCGCGGAACAGGCCCAAATGCTCAAGGAACTCGGCTACGACGGGGTCGGGCACATCTGGCTCGACAAAGTCGAAGAACGCATCAAGACGCTCGACGCTGTCGGGCTGCGGCTGTTTCAGATCACAATGGTCGTGGACGTTGGGCCGGGCAAGACGCCTTACGACGCCGCCCGGTTCAAGGAAGTCTGCGCGGCCGTCAAAGGGCGCCATGTGCAGTTCGACTTGCTGCTGAACGGCGCGAAGCCTTCGGATTCTTCCGTGGATCCACACGCGGTGGAAATCCTGCGCGCGATGTCGGACTTGGCCCGCGAGTCCGGTTCCCAGTTGCTGCTCTATCCACACGTCGCTTCCTGGGTCGAGCGCATCGAAGACGCCGTGCGCGTGGCGAACAAGGTGGATCGTCCGAATGTCGGCGTGATGTTCAACCTCTGCCACTGGCTGCGCGTGGATAAATCACGCGACTACAAACCGCTGTTGAAGCAGGCCCTGCCGCGCCTCTGGGCGGTATCGATCAACGGTGCCGACGTCTTTGACGACAAGCCCGGCTGGGACCACTACATTCAGCCGCTGGACAAAGGCTCCTTCGATGTCGCCGGTTTTCTCAAAACGCTCAAAGAGCTGGGCTACAAAGGTCCCATCGGCCTCCAGTGCTACGGAATCGGCGGCGACACCCGCGAGCATCTCGCCCGCTCCATGGCGGCCTGGCGCCGATTGAACCAACCCCCCGACTTAGCGGCGCCGCTGTGCTGTGTGCTGGGCGGCAAGAGGGCATCGGTGGTCAGCTTGTCGCGGGGCCGATACGCGGCTCATCCTCTGGGCTACATCAAAGCGCGGGGGCAGCGATCGACCCCGCTGGATTTTCGGACAGCGGTTCGCTGGTGGTCCTCCAAACCAAACGCCGCCGAACCGTGTCGCGGCCCGTGGATTTCCCTTCTCATTCCAACCGCGCGCGCCACCGCGGGGCCATTGAGGCGTTCGCGCCGCCGCGTCGAGGCCGCCCCAAAACACAACTCATCCTCTATCATCACCTCGCCGGCCCCCACTCCGTCCCGGCAGACTAACCCGATCCGAAGTCCAAACCTCAAATCCTCTTTGTCAACCTCCCTCAATAAGCTGTCCGGGTTTGAAAACTACATGACAGGCGGAGATTTGCGCCTTGACTCGGTGTCGTTGGAATCGGATGGAAAAGGCCCGATGCGAATGAACCATTCCGGTTGGACCAGCGCGTTCCGGCACGCCCTGGGGGCGCTGCTGGCTTTGGCGGTGTCGGCGAGTGCCGCCGACCAATCCCCGAGCGAAAGGTGGGAGAAGGACATCCGGGCCTTCGAAGCCGCCGACCAAACGAACCCGCCCCCTCAAGGCGCGGTCCTGTTCATCGGCTCATCGAGCATCCGGCTCTGGAAAACGCTCGCGCAGGATTTCCCGGAGTACCGGGTCATCAACCGTGGCTTCGGCGGATCGGAGTTGGCCGATTCGGTCTATTTCGCCGATCGGATCGTGATTCCCTACCGACCACGGCTGATCGTGATGTACGCCGGCACCAACGACCTCAACGACGGCAAGACGCCGGAGCGGATCTTCGCCGACTTCCAGGCGTTCGTGGCGAAGGTGCGCGCGACGCTGCCGGGCGTGCGCATCGCCTACATGGCCATCAATCCCTGTCCGTCGCGCTGGGCGCAGGCGGGCCAGCAGCGGCAGGCGAACCAACTCATCCGGGACTATGTCGCCGCCGGCACGAACCTCGACTTCATCGACATCTTCGACGCCTACCTTGGCCCCGACGGAAAACCCCGCGCCGACCTCTTCGTCGCCGACGGGCTGCACAACAACGCCGCCGGTTACAAAATCCGCGCGGCCCTCACGCGGCCCCACCTCGGCGCTCCGGCGGAAGCACCCCTCGCAGGAAACCAAGCCGCCCCTTCCGCGCTCTATCTCGATCCGTCGCAGCCCCTCGACCGGCGCGTCGCCGATCTCATCTCGCGGATGACGTTGGAGGAAAAGGCGCTGGAACTTTACCACAAAGCGTCGGCCATTGAGCGCTTGCGCATTCCGTTCTGGGCCGGTTGGAACCAGTGTCTGCACGGCGTCTGGTCCAAGCAGCCGACGACGGAGTTTCCCGTCTCGATCGCGATGGCCGCGACGTGGGATCCGGCGCTGGTCCACGCCGAGGCGGACGCGATTTCCGAAGAGGCGCGGGCGCTCTACCACCTCGGCGCCAACGGCCCGAGCACCCGGCACGGACTGGTCTATCGCGCGCCGGTGGTCAACATCAGCCGCGATCCGCGCTGGGGCCGCATCCAGGAGTGCTACGGCGAAGATCCATTTCTTACCAGCCGCATCGGCGTGGCCTACGTCCGCGGCCTCCAGGGCAGCGACCCAAAGTACTTAAAGGTGGCGGCGACGCTGAAACATTTCGCCGTGAACAACCAGGAAGACGGGCGCCTGAGCCTGTCGGCGCAAGTGCCGGAACGGATGCTGCACGAGTACTGGCTGCCGCACTTTAAGGCGTGCGTGGTGGAAGGCGGCGCCTGTTCGCTCATGGCCGCCTACAACGCCATCAACGGCGCGCCCTGCGCCGTCAACCAACTCCTGCTCACCGACATTCTCCGCGGACGCTGGGGCTTCGCTGGTTTCGTCGTCTCGGACCTCGGCGGCATCGGGCATCTGATGAGTGACCACCACTTCACCACCCAGCCCGAAACGGCGGTGGCCGTCGCGCTCCAGGCGGGCTGCGATTACGACGACGAACAGTATCGCGACGCCATCCCCGGCGCCGTGCGGGCCGGGCTGGTGCCGGAGGCGACGGTGGACCGCGCGCTGACGCGGGTACTGCGGACGGCATTTCGCCTGGGCGTGTTCGACCCGCCGGGGATGGTGCCGTTCTCGAAGATCCCCGCCAGCGTGATCAATTCGCCGGCCCACCGCGAGTTGGCGCGGAAGGCCGAGCGCGAAGCCATCGTGCTGCTGAGCAACCGGCACCATTTCCTGCCGCTCGACCGAAGCAAGCTCCGAACGGTCGCCGTGATCGGCCCGGCGGCGGAGCGGCCGGAATACGGCAATTACTTCGGCGCCGCGCCGCACCGGGTCAGTCCGCTCGAAGGGCTGAGGAACAAGCTCGGGGCGGGCGCTGAGGTGCGGTTCGCCGCCGGATGCGGCATGACTGAGCCGGCCGATCAGGCTGAGATGGAAAAGGCAGTCGAGACGGCCCGGCGCGCTGAGGTGGTCATCCTGTGTTTGGGCACGAACGGCCGGGTGGAAAACGAAGGCCGCGACCGCGCCGATCTCGGATTGCCCGGCGCGCAGGAACAACTGCTCGAAGCGGTCGTCCGGGCCAACCCGAGGACCGTCGTGGTGCTGCTGAACGCCGGCCCCCTGTCGGTCCCGTGGGCGAAGGACCACGCGCCGGCGATCCTCGAGGCCTGGTATCCCGGGGAGGAAGGCGGCACGGCCATCGCCGACGTGTTGTTTGGCGACGGCAACCCCGGCGGCCGGTTGCCCTACACGGTCTATGCCTCCACCGCGCAGATTCCGCCGCAGACCGAATACGATGTGACCAAGGGTTTCACCTACCTCTACTTCACCGGCCGGCCGGTGTTTCCATTTGGGCACGGGCTGAGTTATACCGAGTTCCGTTACCGCAACCTGACCGTGTCTCCGAAGCAGATTCCAGCAGACGGCCAAGTGAGCATTCGCGTGCAGGTGCAGAACGTCGGCCAGCGCGCGGGAGACGAGGTGGTTCAGCTTTATGTTCATGCGAGGAAGGCGAGTGTGAAGCGCCCGATCAAGGAGCTGCGCGGCTTCGAGCGCGTCAGTCTCAGACCAGGCGAGCAGCGGACGGTGAACTTCACCCTCAACGGCAGCCAACTCGCTTTCTACGACGTGAGCCGACACGACTTCGCGGTCGAGCCGGGCGCCTTCGACGTGCTGGTCGGCAGCTCGTCGGCTGACATCCGTGGCAAGGCTCGGTTCGAGGTGAAGTGAAGTGCCGCCAGGCAGGGCTCCGACTTCAGGCGGTGTCAGAGTTCGCGTTCAAGTGGTCCGGCTTGAAGGTGCGCTGTGCCCGGGCCGCGTAAACGCGGAACTCTGGAACTACCGGCACCCGACGGGGCGAATCTGTCCTGGTCCGTTGCGCCAGGCCGGTTCCACTTGCGCCGCGCGAAGTGCTTGGTTAGCTTAAATCGGAATGCGACACACTGAGAAAATCAGCAAACTCACGATTGCTACCGAACAGTTACGTTTAGCCACCAAGTTATGGCTCGAGGACAGGGAGCATATTTGTGTGGTCACCTTGGCCGGAGCGGCTGATGAGATCCTTGGAGAGCTCGTCCGCACAAAAGGGGGAACTTGCTGCCTCGACAGAAAGGAAACATTCATAAGCGAGGTGTTGAATCTTCCCGCGGCGAAAGAATTCGGTCAGTCAATTACACCGAAAAGCAGAGCTGCGGTTAGAAAAGTCGTTAGCGATGGGCACAATCACGCACGGAATGCTTTCAAACACCTTCAGGACGGTGGCGATATTGAGATGGATGTGAAGGATGCTGCGGGAAGAATGCTTCGGAGTGCTATAGAGAATTTCACGAAGATTGGCGAGTGTATGAGTTATGAGATGCACCGCGCCATTGGCAAACATTTGGATTACCTGCAATCCTGAAAAGGGCCTTTAGCTGTCAAGCGCCTACTGCCAATGTAGGAAAACAGCAGACAGGGATTCCGCAGTAACCGGGACTGACCACTTGCCAGTCATTGTGGCGCGCAGGGGTTTATGAGTTGTCGGTGTGTTTGGGTTGTGGCTTCTCATCGGGCTGCTGTGCTTTGACGCTGCCGAGTAAGAATAACGCAGCACCGCTGATAGCCGCGATGCAAGCCCACTCAATCAACACCCTCGGCATGTCGAGCTTGATGCCATACTGGATCTCCCCCTCCCGTGGAGGGGGTGGCGTGAAGATGAAGTGGTAACCGGCGTTTCTCTCCGAGTGTCCGCCTGGTTCGTAAGAAAATCTTCCTCCGCTTCCGGTGCTGTAATAAGTGTAAAGCCAAGGCGGGAAAAGCCCGGCCAAAACAAATGCAACCGCTGCAGCGGACACGATCCCTTTTTTAAGCCGGTGAACCTTGAGCAGCCTCGACACGGCAGTCTTGACCACACGGTAGAGCCAGAAGAGCGGCACAAAAATGACATCCGTTGCGCTGCTGCGCTGGGTTGGGGTTGAACCAAACTCACGCCCGAGAGCAGAAATCTCCCGCCAAAAAGCTGAAGCTAGGGGCCAGCTACGTTTTGGCTTCCGGGTTTCAGTCTCTGAGTTCGTGCTGCGTATCGGTCTTGCAGCAATAGGCACAGAATTCCCACAAGCAGGGCATGCGGCTAAAGCCGCTCTCGTGTCCTCCCTATATTTGAGGCCCGACCCGCAGTGCGGGCATTTTGTCCGCGCAAACTCAGGTGCTGGCCTTGTTGCGCCTCGAGCCTCGTTTTGGCTATTCACAGGTGCGTCTCGATTTCCAGTCGGCATCCAGCCCCGATATGCGCCAGCCTCCGCAATCGGGCAATCTCTGAGAGCCAACTCCCCTGCTGTATGTTGATGTTGAGTTGTTGACGGAAACCAAGTCGTGCTCGGATCTCATTGCGGCAACTTGCCCCGCCCGAAGCGGCCGTCAAGCGCCGATTCTGCTTCCCGCACAGCAAGCCCATCTGGGAATCAGGCTTCCCCAGCGTCGTGGGCGGGTTCGTCGCTGACGGCGGCCTCCTCCAAGTGCCGGAGCCGCCGAAAGGCGTCATACACGACGTCCCGGATGTCCGCGTAGTCGAGTCGGATCATCTGCCCTGGTGCCAGGTGGTAAACGACGCGGTAGTCGCCGACGCGCAGACGAAGAAACCCCTCCACTCACGCCGGAGCATCTTGACATCCAAGTCCTTTGTCGTCCCGGCTGCCAGCGCCTTGAGCTCGGCTCGGACGCGCCGCTTGGTCTCCGGAGGCAAGCCCTGAAGCCAGAGTTGAACCGGCTCAAAGGCCGAAATTTTCACCGTCCAAGTCCAACTCGCGGTAGGTCAGCTTGCCAGCCTTCGCCGCCCGGAGGTTCTTCATGGCCTTCGGATTGGACAGCAAGTCCATCGTCTCGACCATTGCCTCATAGTCGGCAATCGGCAGCAAAACGGCGGCGGCCTTGTCCCGGTCGGTAATCAAATACTCTTTCTGCGACCGGCACAGTTGGGGCAGGTGGGCCTGGGCCTGCTTGACCGGAATCGTTGTCGCTGTCGCTTTCATCGGGTCCATGAATAGCTTGTTTGGTTTGGAATGCAACGGCGGAGGGTTTCCTGCCAACCCGGGGGGGGATCAACGCTCCCCTCAGCGAGCCGGCGGCGTGGCTGCGGCGCTCAGTGACTTCTGAACCAGCGCCTTCATTTTGTCGAGTCCGGTCTTCGCCACGGTGAGGGCCTCCTGCTCCCAGTATTGCCGGTTGAAGACTTCCAGCGAGAGCACCTTCCGCCCGCCGGTCGCGGCCAGATCCCGCAGGAGTTGGACCAGCGGCGCGGTGCCGTCGCCG
>VFSW01010735.1_pt1 | contig 12946 bp, 9 predicted proteins | sample 5358111 | NCBI WGS metagenome assembly VFSW01 (sample SAMN11554181, study PRJNA540505) | mine drainage metagenome | isolation source: sediment from site ElyBrook_90M | place: USA: Ely Copper Mine, Vershire, VT | collected 2017 | reverse complement strand
AGCGGAACCATGAAGCCGCCTGCGCCGGTGAGCGCTGCGCCGTGGACTGCCTCGCCGTGGACTGCGGTGCTGGCGACGATCCGATACCTGCGGTCACAGGAGCAGACGGTGCGGCGGTGAGTTCGTAGAGGCCGACGAGCGCGATGGGGAGAATCGGCACGCGGGACTGCTGGGCGAGCAGGCCGATGCCGGGGCGGAAGGCGTGCAGCGTGCCATCGCGGCTGCGCGTTCCCTCGGGGAAGATGAGGACGGAGTAGCCGCGGTCCATCGCGTCACCTGCGTGGGCGAAGCTGCGGCGGAAGCCTTGCGCGCGGGGCAGAGGGAAGGCATTGAAGAGCGCGGTGAGGAGCCAGTACGCGATTGGAGCGAGCGGGTTGGCGAGTGGGTAGGGTTGGTTGCGCGCGTGGCGCATATCCAGGAGCATCTCGCCGGAGATGGCGGCGGCAATGCGGCGGCGCAGCCTGGGTGGGAGGGCGTAGAGGACGAGCGCGCCGTCGTAGGCAGTGACGTGGTTGGCGACGATGAGCAGCGTCGCGTCGGGCAGGGCCGCGGCCTGGCCTGCGTCTGATTCACGGAGGACACGCGGCGCGGCGAGCAGCCAGACCAACGGGCGCAGGATGAGTTCGAGGAAGACGACGCGCAAGGCCTGCACGGGCCAGCTCCAGGGCCAGCGGGGATAGAGGTGTTGTTCGGAGGGAGCGGGTAGGGCGTTGACCATTGTCCGTTCTAGGTTGCTGGTTGAGGCAGTTGGATTCCCGGTTGGTGAACGGTCAATGGTCAACGAAGAACGAACGACGTTCCCTTCGATGAGGGCGCGGAGGTCGCCTACGGTTTCCACAGTTGCGAGGGCGTCGTCTTGCAGGTCGAGGGTGAAGCGCTGCTCGAGCGCGGACTGGAGCTGCACGCGGCCCAGGCTGTCGAGGTGCAGGTCTTCGGAGAGGCGCAGGCGGTTGAGTGCGGCGTGGGCGGCGTGCGGGACGGCTTCGCCTGTGACCTCGGCGATGAGGTCGAGCAACACGTCGTGCGTTGCGGCGGCGGTGGGCGCGTCCGATTGCCGGCGATCCAACAGCATGGCCGAGGCCCACTGCGCTACCTCGCGGCGGAGCAGCTTGCCGGTGGAGGTGTAGGGAAAGTCGATCTCGGGCCAGCGCAGCACGCGGCGAACCTGCTGATACTCGGCGAGCGCGCGGTTTGCCTGTGCGACGGCGGACTGCAGTTGCTCTTCTGGGCCGGCGAAGAGCACGACGGCGACCGGCTCTGCGCCACCCGCGGTCTCGCATGGAACGACCACACAGTCGCGGAAGCCGGGGAGCACGGCGAGCGCGGCTTCGAGGGCAGATTCCAGGTCGGCGGGGTGGATGTTCATGCCCGCGCCGGTGACGATAACGTCACCCTTGCGACCGAGGAAGCGCAGCTCGCCGGAGGAATTTTTCTCGGCCAGGTCGCCGGTGGCCAGCCACTCGCCCTGGCGCGAATGCATCGCGCCGGCGAACCAGGTGGCAACGGAGAGCATCGCGCCGCGGACGAGGACCTCGCCGTCATCGGCGATGCGCACCTCGCGACCCGGCAGCGCCTTCCCGATGGTTCCCGGTGCGATGTGGAACGGATGATTCAGCGTGACCGGCGCGGCGGTCTCGGTCATGCCGTAGCCCTGGATCAGCGCAAAGCCCAGACGGTTCCAGAAGGATTCGAGATCGGCGGCGAGCGTCGCCCCGCCCGAGATGACGGCCCAGAACTTCCAGCCCAGCGCGCTGTGTACGCGGCGGAAGACCCACCAGCGCTTCCCGATAGAGAGGCGAGTGGACGCGTCAAGCTCTGCGGCGAGTGTGGGGAAGCGGCCGAGCAGATGCGCGCGCAGCAGATGCAGCACGCGCGGCACGGCCACCAGCACGGAGATGCGTTCGCGGCGTACCAGCTCGGCGATGCGCGCGGGCTCAAGCTGCTCGTTGAAGTGGACCTCGGCGGCCAGCAGCGCAGGGCACCAAAGCCCCATGAACTGCCCGAAGACATGACTGAGGGGGATGCTGTGCAGGAAGCGCAGCGGATGCACCCAGCGCTCATAGCGGCGGTACTTCGCCATCTCGTTCTCGATGGGCTGTAGTGTGACCAGGATGTTGCGATGCGTATGCACAATGCCACGCGGCTCCGAGGTTGTCCCGGAGGTGAAGACGATCTGGAACGGCGTCTCCTGGTGGACCACGTCGCTGACGGCAAAGAGCGGCTCGGTCGGCAGGTGCTCACGGATGTCGCCCAGCGGCATACGGTCCGGGATCGGTGAGTCAGCTTCGTCTGCTGCTTTCTCTGTTCCCTGTTCTCCGTTCCCTGCGCCCTTTCGCCTGTCGTTGTGCCCCAGCGTTGCGAGCAGGCGCGGGTCGCCGACGATCAGCTTCGGCGCAACGTCGCGAACCACGCGCGCGGCGAACTTGCTCGCTCCTGCTGCATCCAACGGAACCACGATCACTCCGCGCAGCAGGCAGCCGAAGAAGACGGCGATCCACTCGGCGGAGTTCTCCCCCCACAGCACCACACGCTCGCCGGGAGCCACGCCGCGCCGCTCCAGCTCCGCCGCAAAGCGCCCGGCGAGATCGGCGAGTTCGCCATAGCTCGTCGCATAGCGCCGGTTGCCGCGATGCGCCACCACCGCCGTCTCCCCGGCGTGCCGCCGGAACTCCCCCACGAGACTGGCCAGGTGTGGACGCATAGCTCCGATGATAGATGCACCAGAGGCTTCGGTTGAGGCGTTTTGCGGCTTGAATGCGAAAAAGGGGGCGTCGCCGAGCTTGCAAACTGCTATTCTTCGCAGAGATGAAAAGGGTGGACGATCCAATCGGCGAATATCTGGCCGCGCTACGGAAGAATCTGGCGCAAGGCGATGCAACCGAGCACACGCACCGGGCGGCGTTACAACGGATGGTCGAAGCGATCGCGCCCGGAGTCGCAACCATCAATGAAGCAAAGAGAATTGAGTGCGGAGCGCCTGACCTGACCTTGCGCAAGGGCAAGATTCCCCTCGGACACATCGAAACCAAGGACATCGGCACGCCGCTCAACGAGGTGGAGCGCGGCAAGGGGCCGCACGGAGAGCAATTCAGTCGCTACAAGGCCGGGCTGCCGAACTGGATTCTGACTGATTATCTGCGATTCGACTGGTTCGTCGGCGGCGAATTCCGAAAAGGGGCAACCCTCGCAATACTCAGCCCCGGTGGAAAGCTCAAGATCGAGCCGGGCGGAGGCCTGGCGGTCGAACACCTTTTACTCGCCATGATGGAGCCGGACGTCGCCACCGTCGAGACGGCCAAAGAACTTGCTCGCCGAATGGCGGGAATCACGCACATCCTGCGCGAAATGATCGACAACAGCTACAGGGCCGGATCGCAGGCAGTCGTGGCGTGGCTCAGCCAGTGGCTTGCGAGCTTCCGCGAGACGCTAATTCCTGAGTTGAAGGAGGAGGAGTTTGCCGACATGTTCGCGCAGACCCTCGCCTACGGACTCTTCGCGGCGCGAATCCAGACCTCGAAGACCGGCGCAAGCTTTAGCCGGGCCGAGGCGCTGCTCGCCGTGCCCAAGTCGAACCCCTTCCTGCGCAAGATATTCTCCGAACTTGCGGGCGCGGACATGCCGAAGGACTTCGATTGGGCCGTAGACGACTTGGTGCGATTGCTGGAGCGGGCGGATATTGGCAGAATCCTGGCCGACTTCGGACATGAAACCGGACAGAATGACCCCATCGTCCACTTTTACGAGACCTTTATTGCTGTGTACGATCCGAAGCTGCGCGAGAAGCGCGGAGTCTACTACACCCCCGAGCCGGGCGTGAAGTACATCGTCCGGGCCGTCGACAGTCTGCTCAAGACGCACTTCGGCAAACCCAAGGGACTAGCCGACGAGAAGACGCTGGTTCTCGATCCGGCCACTGGCACCGCGACCTTCCTCTACTTTGTCATCCAGCAGATACGGGACAGCATGAAAGGGCAAGAGGGCACATGGCCTGGATATGTTCGTGACCATCTACTCAACCGCATCTTTGGCTTTGAGCTACTCATGGCCCCGTATGCAGTCGCGCACTTGAAACTTGGCCTTGAACTGGAGGAGACAGGATACAGATTCAGGGACGAGGAACGGCTCGGCATCTACCTCACGAACACGCTGGAAGAAGCCGCGAAGAAAAGCGAGCGCCTGGTAGCCAAGGCTATCTCAGACGAGGCCGACGCCGCCGTGCAGATCAAGCGCGAGAAGCCCATCCTCGTTGTGTTAGGCAATCCGCCTTATTCGGGCCACTCCGCCAATCGCAGCAGAGACGCGGACGGCAAACTCACTTTTATCGGAGGGTTGATCGAAGACTACAAGACGGTGGACGGAGCGCCGCTTGGCGAGCGCAACCCAAAGTGGTTGCAGGATGATTACGTAAAATTCATTCGCTTCGCCCAATGGCGCATCGAGGAAGTAAAGCCGAACTACGGAATACTCGCCTACATCACCAATCATAGCTACCTGGACAATCCAACATTCCGGGGGATGCGGCAGAGTCTACTGAACAGCTTTGATGAGATTCATGTCTATAACCTGCATGGAGCGTCAAAGAAAAAAGAAGCCGCCCCGGACGGAAATAAGGACCAGAACGTTTTTGACATTCAGCAGGGCGTCGCAATTCTTCTGGCCGTCCGAAAACCGGAGCACACTGGCCCAGCGGCGGTCCATTATGCTGACCTATGGGGAGACCGAACCTCAAAGTACGCCTGCCTTAGCACTTCCGACCTGACGACAACGAAGTGGAAACCATTAGGCCCGGCAAGTCCGGACTACCTGTTTGTGCCGGTAGCGGGACCGAAGGGAGCGGAGTATGCCGAAGGCTGGCAGGTAACGGAGATATTCCCGGTGTCAGTTCTGGGGTTCCAGACACATCGGGATCCGTTCGCCATCGCATTCGACAAGGAAGAAATCATCAGGCGGGTGTCTGAAATTAGGAGTGGAATTCCTGATACAGACATCTATGAAAAGTATGGGATCGCGGATAGCGGTGCGTGGAAGCTAGCAAGGGAACGCGCCCGTGTGAAGGGAGACAAATATTGGGAAGAGGCAATCCGCGAAGTAGCGTATAGGCCCTTCGATTCGCGGTGGAGCTACTACGACCTCGCGGCGATGGATCGACCCCGGAAGGAATTGCTTCAGCATGTGGTTGGTAAGGAGAATCTCTGCCTCAACACAGTGCGGCAGACCAAAGCAACGCACTGGCAGCACGCGCTGGTCAGCGACAAGCCGGCACCGGCCGTCTACGTCGAAGTCAAAGACGGCTCAACCGTCTTCCCGCTCTGGCGGTATGAAGGAGCAGGCTCAGGCAAGCGTGGCCTGTTCGAGAGGCGTCCAAACATCTCCGACGAGTTCCTGAAGGCACTTTCAGGGAAGCTGAAATGTCCGCAGGAGCCGGAGTTCGGTTTGCCGCAAGGGATTTCTCCTGAAGACATCTTCCATTACGTCTATGCCGTATTCCATGCGCCGGGATACAGAACGCGCTATGCGGAGTTTTTGAAGCGGGATTTCCCCCGCGTGCCTCTCACCGGCGACCTCGGTCTCTTCAGGGACTTGGCTACGAAAGGCCGCGAGCTGGTTGCGCTGCATCTGTTGAGGACTGAAGACGCGCCGCAGTTGAATACGCTGGTCACCAAATTCCCGGTTGCGGGTACGGATGAGGTGACGCGGGTGCGCTATGTGTCACAGAAGCAACGCGTGGAGATCAACGACGATCAGTACTTCAGCGACGTGCCGCTGGAGATTTGGCAGTTCACCGTTGGTGGGTACCAGGTGTGCGAGAAGTGGCTGAAGGACAGAAAGGGCCGTGTGCTGAGCAGCGACGACATTCAGCACTGGCAGCGAGTGGTGGTCGCTCTCGGTGAGACGCGCCGACTGATGACGGAGATCGATCTGTTGATTCCTGTGTGGCCACTGAGGTAGAAGATGGGGATGGCGACGCGGTTCAGTCCGGAGGCGCTGACGTTTCTGCGCGGGCTGGCGCGGCACAACGACCGCGCGTGGTTCGAGCCGCGCAGGGCAGTCTACGAGCGCGAGCTGAAGGCACCGATGCTGGCGCTGATCGAGGAGGTGAACGCGGCCCTGGCGGACTTTGCGCCGGAGCATGTTCGCCCGGCACCGAAGTGCATGTTTCGCATCTATCGCGACACGCGGTTTTCGTCCGACAAGCGGCCCTACAAGACGCATGTGGCCGCATGGTGGGTATGCGCGGGGATGGAGAAGACCTCCGGCGCGGGGTTCTATTTTCACCTCAGCCCGAAGGAGATCGTCATCGCCGCCGGAGCGTATATGCCCACCGCCGAGCAACTGCTGGCTGTCCGCCGCTATCTGGCCGATCCCGGCGCAGCCCACCACGCCGAGCTGCGCGCCTTGCTGGCTGGCCGCAAGCTGCGTGCCGCGATGGATGAGTTCGATGGCAACCGCCTGACGCGGCCGCCGCGCGGGTTCTCCGCCGATTCGCCGGCGCTGGACCTGCTGCTGTGCAGACAGTGGGGCGTCTCGGCCACGCTTCCGGCGGAGCGTGCGACCGGGGCTGGGCTGCTGGGCGAAATTGTGAGACGCTTTGCGCTTGCGGCGCCGATTGTCCACCTGCTGAACCGCGCGATCGCGTCGTCCCGGCCTGCAAGAGACGCATAAATCTCTGCAAATCCCCATAAATTGCGGGGGATGTGCCAAAAATCGGACAAAACCAGAAGAAACAGGCAAAATAACTGTGGAAACCAAATAAAACCCATTGACAAAGTAACAGGAAAGGCCGAATGTGAAATGCGGTATGTTTGCTGGCACCCGCATAAACACGGGCGATTTGCAGCACGGTATGGCTTGGCAGCCGGTATATGGCAGGGTGGCCCAGCAGACCTACCGGCACCACAATGCAGCCGTAGCACGATTATGAACCACAAACTTGGAACCAAGGAGCAACATATATGGCAAAAGGTATGACCAAGACAGCGCTGGTACGCGCAATGGCAGAGAAGCTCGAGATCACCAACAAGCAAGCAGCCGCCGGGCTGGAGCTGCTGGCGGAGATGGCCGTCAAGGAGACGAAGAAGAACGGCGAGTTCACCATTCCCGGAATCGGCAAGCTGGTCAAGGCCGAGCGCAAAGCCCGCATGGGACGCAATCCGCAGACCGGCGAGGCGATCAAGATCAAGGCCAAGACGGTAGTGAAGTTCCGCGTGGCGAAGGTTGCCAAAGACAGCATCGCACCGCCAAAGAAGTAGCTCCTCCCCTGGGTCTGACCGAAGATGCAGGCGGAAGCAGCCTGACCCGCCGCCCCGCGAAATAGGCAGGGATGCGAGCGGTCTCACTGTATCTGTGGAGGCAAAGCAAAGGACGTGGACACGGGCTCTGGCGAAGAGACCGCATGGACAGTCTTGCAAAGCCACAGAAGCGGTGAGACCGCTCAGGCGGCGGGTCGGTTCTGCATTTGAAACGCCCGGACCACAAGGGAGACTCCGAGCGACACCAGCATGCACTTGGTCAGAAGAAATTCGTTGTACTGCCAGCCCAGCACGGCGAACGATGCTATCACGCCCCACATAAATATCTCAGCCAGTATGGCTTGCGGCCAGTGTGGGCGCGCCTTTGAGGTTGCAATGCGAGGCCGCAGCGACGGCAGGAGCCGCGGCACACGCGCACAGTACGCCAAATACGGAGCACCCAGCTTCGCAGTCAGGAAGGACTCCTCCGCCAGAAGCAGCCGCATCAGGAACAGGACGGCCAGCACACACGTGAAGACCGCGCCACTGGCCGGCATCAACAGCGCAAGCGCCAGGGCGTTGAGGCAGTCCCCCAGGTAGAGCGGGTTGCGCAGATGACGGTAGGGGCCGCTTGCAACCACCCCAACGCCGTGCATTCTCGCGTCTTGCATCACGTCCGCGCCCAGGCAGGCCGTTGCCCAGGTGCGCAGAGATGTTCCAGCCAGAGCGCACAGAATTCCCAGACAAAGCACAAGATTGAAGGCCGATCGAATGCTCACTGCGCCAGTTTTGGCCAACAGTGCCGCGAGCAGTCCCCAGAGATGAGCATTTGGCCCTGAGCCATCGAGGTGCAGCGCGGCGTCCCACGGGGCTGTGAAGCCGAGGAGATAGATGGCTACCATGATCCAGAAGCGGAGGCGGAACTCGAGGGCAGAGGCTTTCATCGGACGGTATAAATGCTTTGCTGTGAGTCGCATGTGCGGTTTCAATGCGACGGTGTGTGTAACCGGATTTGTCTGCTATACGGAATTAGTCAGTTGCATCGCGTGGGCGCAGGGTGCCTCTCAGCTTTCGCCGATTGCAGTGAGAATTGCGTCGAAGTCGTCGACGCCTGCGTACTCGATGATGACCCGGCCTTTGCCGCGCTTGTCCTCTATGCGCACCTTGAGCCCGAGTCGCCGCCGAATGCGCTCCTCCGCCTCGCGCACATTGGGGTCCTGAGCTTCGGCTTCGGCTGCGGTCAGCTTCGCCTTCGGCTTGGACTCTGGATCGATCAGCCCCTGCACATAGGACTCGGTCTGTCGCACGGACATCGCAAGGGAAGTTACCTTGGCCGCCGCTACAGCCATCCGCTCCGGCGGTTCCAGAGCGAGCAGTGCGCGCGCGTGACCGAAGCTGAGCTGGCCAGACTCCACGAGGGCCTGGATTGAAACAGGTAACTTCAATAAACGAAGGAAATTGCCAACGCTGGAGCGGTCTTTTCCTGTGCGTACGGCCATCTGCTCCTGAGTCATCTTGAACTCGCGGCCCAGTCGCTCGAAGGCGCGCGCTTGCTCCATCGGGTTCAGGTCGGCTCGCTGCAGGTTCTCGACGATGGTCATCTCCATCGCCTGCTCGTCGGAGACCTGGCGCACGATGGCTGGGATTGTCGTCTTGCCTGCAGCCTGTGAGGCTCGCCAGCGGCGCTCTCCCATAATCAACTGGTATCGACCGCTGGGCAGCTCACGCACAACCACTGGCTGCACTACGCCGGTTGCGGCGATGGACTGCGCCAGTTCGGCGAGTTGGGCCTGGTCGAAGCTGCTGCGCGTCTGGTTGGGATTGCGGTCGATCCGGTCGAGCGCGATCTCCAACGGTTTTCCCGAAGCTTCGGGCGCGGGAGTCATCTGTGGCCGCGGTCCAAGCAGCGATTCGATGCCTTTGCCCAGTGCCGGCCTACGTTTCGGATCGGCGTGTATGTGGTTTGCTTCCATGCTTTTGCCTCTCTGACTACGGGAACTACGTGTTATAGGGCCAGAAACGCGGCCCGTTGGTTGCACTGGAGGCCTGCTGCTTGCTTGCCTTTGGGCTAACAACTCCATTCCTGCGCAGCAGTTCGTCCGCAAGCGCGGTGTATGCCTCCGCGCCTCTGGAACGCGGGTCGTATAGCTGCACTGGCTTGCCGTGACTGGGCGCTTCGGCCAGCCGGATATTGCGCGGGATGGTTGTGGTCAGCAGCTTTTCCCCGAAGAAGGACTGTAGGTTTTCAGTGACCTGCTGGGAAAGGTTGGTGCGATCGTCGTACATGGTCAGCAAAACACCTTCGAGCGTGAGCGAAGGGTTGAAGGTCTGGGCCACGCGGTCGAGGGTCTGCATCAGCTCCGTGATGCCTTCGAGCGCGAAGTACTCAGCCTGCATGGGCACAAGCAGGCCGTCGGCAGCGACCAGTGCATTCAGGGTCAGCAGATCGCGCGCGGGCGGGCAGTCGAGCACACTCAACGGGTAGGCCCCGCGGCCGGCTGCGCTGGCTTCGCGGCGGCAGACCTCACGGCGGTCCGGCGCGCCCAGCTCAAGGTTTGCGCCAATCATGTTCTTGCTTCCGGGGAGCAGGGTGAGGGACGCGATCTCGGTCGAGAGGAGTGCATCTTCCAGGGTCGTCGCGCCCATCAGCACATCGTAGACGCTCAGGCGTCCCTCGTCGCGGGCTACGCCGAGTCCGCCAGTGGCATTTGCCTGCGGATCGCAGTCGATCAGCAGGGTGGGAAGCCCGTGCAGGGCCAACGCGGCAGCCAGGTTGATGGCAGTGGTGGTCTTGCCCACGCCACCCTTCTGGTTGACCACGGCGATCACCTTCGAGGTGGCGGCCTCGTTTTGGCTGGAGGGCGGATTCGAGTGTACAGGTAGGGTGGACACGATGTAGAGGAAGCCTATCGGGCTCGCGGCTGAGATGGCAATGCCCGAAATCTGTGGAGAAGGCCGCATCCCTGTGGAGAAGCTGTGGACGACTTCAAATGTCGGCAACCACGGCGGCGATTGCGCAGTGGGCGTGTGGAAAACTTTTATGCTGCCAAGGGAGGGCGCGTCGATAAAGGAGGGTGATTTCGGCGCGGCTGAAGCCGACCCTCCCGATCAATCGACCCTGGGAGGCGCACTGCTGACTCTGGCTGGTGAATTGCGCCAAAGGGAGCCATTCCCTGCTAAGGGGACGAGAGAGTGTTTCACGTGGAACAATTCGATGTCTGAGTTGGGACGAACGAGGGCGGCGTTCCACGTGGAACATTCAGAGCAGCAGCAGAGAATGAGCTGCTGCGATTAGCGCCGGTGCGCGATCCACAGCGCGCCGTCGTTCGATCCGGGCAGGGGCACGGGCTCCGCGATGCGAAAGCGCTCTGCGAGGCCAGGATAGATCGACGGGCGGGAGGTTCCCACAATCAGGACACGCTCACTGGCCCGGATTGACGCCTCCTGTACCGCGGTGTGCATATCGTCGACCGCTCGCAGCGTTATACCGTCAAATCGGCGTTGTGTTGGCATATCTTCCACACGGCCAGCCCATACCTCAGTCGGCAGGCCCAGGCTGCGCACCACCTCGCGCAGAAACGATGCCTTTCTACTTCGCGACTCCGCCAGCGTGACCTGTACGTCCGGCCTCAACAATTGAATTGGAAGGCCGGGAAAACCAGCGCCAGAGCCGAAGTCGAGCAGCGTTCCACACGGGCCGAGGCGTGTTGCAACAAATAGACTCTCGCCGAAGTGCCGCCGGACAATCTCCTCGGGCGTACGGATCGCAGTGAGGTTGATACGGGCGTTCCATTTCAGTATAAGATCAATGTAAACAATGATCTGCGAGTATATCTCAGGCCGGATCCGATGCGCTACAGACCCTCGCTCGATCTGTGCGACCGGCGATCCGAGGTAGGGTTCGAGCAGTTCAGCGACCGAATTGGGAGTCAAAATCTCCGCTCCTAAACTGTGTCAACTGTTCCCGTGGACGGGGGGGTGCGGGACCCACGCCTCGGCCTCTGCGATGAATCGCTCGAAGATTGCCCTGGAGACGGCGCTCTGGTCGAAGGTGCGCTCGGGGTGCCACTGGACGCCGAGCACAAAGCTGCCGCCCGGCCCATCTGGAGTGTTTTCAATGGCTTCGACGACGCTATCATCGGGGCTACGGGCGGAGACGCGCAACCCGTCACCGGCGGTCTGGATGGCCTGATGATGGCTGGAATTGACGGGCAGGCGGAGAGAGCCGTCGAACTCGGGGGCTTCCTGGCTGGCGACCACTTCGCCCAGCAGGGAATCTGGCGCTACGGCCGCGGTATGGGCGATGGGAACCTTGCGCCCCGCCTTGTGGTTCACCTGGAGGCCGGAGAGATGCTGCACCAGCGTACCGCCCCGCCAGACGTTGAGCATCTGCGTGCCGAAGCAGATGGTGAGAATGGGCTTGCCCATGTTGTGCGCGTCCTGCAGCAGCAGCTCATCGACGTTCTCGCGCGACGGATCGGGCGGGGCGCACTCCGGGACCGGCTGCTGGCCGTACTTCTGCGGGTTGACGTCCGCGCCGCTGCCGGGCAGCAGGATTCCCTGACACTCGGCGATCAGGCGGGCGGTGGTGGCGGGCGATTCGCCGAGCGGAATCTCGACGGCCTCGCCTCCGCTGCGCTCGACGGCGGTCGCGTACTGCTGCCAGGCGAGGGTGCTGTACTCGGGATCCGTGCTGGGAACGGGAATGGCGATGCGGGGTCTGGTCATTGGGTCTAGTGTCCTGAGTTATGAAGCTGATTGAAGTATAGATCGGGCGTTTTGGCCCATGGTTTGTGCAGTGAATCAATGACTCGGGACAGGAGCTTTGTACTTTGGTGTCGATGCAGGGGGATACCCCCTCATTAAGTCATAAAGGCATAAACATACTTGGCGCACCAAACCGCTGCGGTCTATTGTGGTGGCTGCTTGCCTTCAATAACGAGAACTGGCTTGCCTACATCCGACGAGACTGGGGCTGACGGGGCAGGAAGAGTCCCCGCCGGTTTGGGAATTGGAGGCGCAATAGTGTATCGGCGTGGCTTGCAGAGGATTTCATTTACACGCAGCCCGGATGATGGGTTCAGAAAGTCTTTAGTCGTCGATGCGGTGACCACAAGGGCCGTGTCGGACGTAACAGCTATGACCTGCTCCCCGCTCATTACCTCACTACTATCCGTAGCCTGCAATACCGCCTGAATCGCAAGCGGTATGCTTCCGCCAAAAACAGCCAATGTTCTCTTGAGCGCAGTCATCTCTTTGTTATGAGCATCGGCTCCAGTTATTTCATCGAAGGGCAGCCGAGTCCGTATGACACGAATACCCACGCTGTCAAAAAACTTGCGCACCTTATCTGGCAACTCGGAATACGTTATAGAGTCTTTTGACACCACGCGATATGTTGAGGGGAATAGTACAGCGACAATCGACACATCCTCTTTGAATAGCTGGTGATACGCCAACATTGGGCCTTCTCCACGAAAGGTCATGCAGACGATTTTATTTGGACGCCCCGGAAGGAGGTCTCCTGTTGGGAGTCGAAATGTTTTCAGATAATTTTTGACGTATTTGATTACAATCGGAAGGTTTTCGCGGCCTTCGGATTCAAAATAGTGAATTCGGCGAGATCGCATTATTTCACCTCCCATTCCTGCGGTTTATTCTCGGCGCGCTCGAAGTCGAAGTGCAACATTTAGCGGAGAAAATGTTGCATGGGAAAA
>VFSW01010734.1_pt1 | contig 12946 bp, 10 predicted proteins | sample 5358111 | NCBI WGS metagenome assembly VFSW01 (sample SAMN11554181, study PRJNA540505) | mine drainage metagenome | isolation source: sediment from site ElyBrook_90M | place: USA: Ely Copper Mine, Vershire, VT | collected 2017 | reverse complement strand
TTCGATTCCTACCGCGTCCACCATCGCAAGTCCTGTGTTGCTTCTCAAAATTGCGACCCTGCACACTATCCCGCCGAAAGCTCACAACATCTACGGCTTCAAATCTTGCGAGCGTCGCCAAGGCATCGATTTGCTCGTGATTGACAGCGGGCTTGGGACATCCTGACCCGAAAGCAGAAAGAGAAATCACAGCAAAGAGGGTTGAACTTCCACGGAGATTGTGCCAGTATCTAAAATTCCTGTGCTTTCTCCCGAGAAGTTGTCAGTCGCTGAGCGATGTCCTTCGTTTGGGCAGAATTGGAAGCGGAGGCGAAACGGATGCAGACTACCTGTCCGCGAGATCGACTGTCCGGGCTCGGAGCGCCGCCGCCGCGTGAGTACAGGGAATATCGCGGGCTCCACGCCGGCGAGCACATTCTGGTTTGCGGCTGCGGATCGTCGCTGTCCAGAATTGTTGCGCCTGAGCGCCTGGTGACGATCGGCGTAAACGACGTGGGCAGGCTCTTCGATCCTGATTATCTTGTCGTTCTCAACCCGCCAAGCCAGTTTTCCAGAGACCGCTTTCAGCACATCGCCAGGAGCCGCGCGCGCGCCGTTTTTTCCCAGTTGGATCTGGGGATAGACCATCCGAACATCGTTCGTCTGAAACTTGGTCGCAAAGGTGGCACGGATCTCTCGGATCCAAATCTGTTGCCCTATACTCGCAACTCTCCCTATCCGGCGATCTGCCTTGCGGTGCACATGGGTGCGCACCGCGTCGGGGTAATGGGAGTCGACTTCACCGACAATCATTTCTTCGCGAAGACGGGTCCCCATTCGCTGGCCAACGAGTGCGCACAGATTGATCGGGAATACCAGCAACTCTATGCGAGTTGTCTGCGGCACGGTGTCGAGGTCTTCAACCTCAGCGAAGAGAGCCGGCTGACCGCGTTTCCCAAGATGAGCCAGCAGGAATTCATGCGTTCAGCTTTGCGGCCCAGCGCGGTTCAGAATCGCAGCGTGTTTTTCGTGAACTATAACTTCCTCAGTTGCGGGCAGGTCTTTAGCGATGGCCTCGCGAATGCCGCCGATGAGATTGGTTTGAGTCACGACTCGGCAACATGGGACGATCCCCAACTGCCGCAGAAAGTCTCATCCTTCGATCCTGACCTCTTGTTTGTCGTACATGGCAGAAAATTCAGCGGCCGATGGCGCAACGAGTTTTCCGGTCGGCGCTCGGCATTGTGGTTGCTCGACGAACCCTACGAAGTGGATGACACCTGTCGCTTCTCATCACGCTTCAACACCGTGTTCGTGAATGATCCAGGTACTCTCTCTCGCCATTCGGGCTCGCATTATCTTCCGGTGTGCTATGACCCGGTGACATGTACCTACGTGGCCGGCGAAAAGCGGCAACACGCGGTGGGCTTTATCGGTGGCCACAACCCTCAACGCGAAGAAGCCTTGGCAAGACTGGCGCACAAGGACATGCTGACTTACGTTGTTGGCGGACCATGGCAGAATCCTGCGGTAAACGATCTTTGCCTGTCGGGCAATATTCCTGCCGGCCAAACGGCGCAGCTCTATCGCAGCACGCGCATCGTCATCAATCTGTTTCGAACCAGGCACCACTTCAACCGTGCAGGTATACCTGCCTTCTCTCTGAATCCTCGGGTGTATGAGGGCGTCGGCTGCGGGGCTCTCGTGATCTCGGAGTATCGCTCGGAACTGGATACGATCTGCCCCGAGATGCCGACATTTCGCACATTGGACGAGATGGAGGAGCAGGTCGACCGGTACCTTCACGATGAAGGACTTTTCGCGCAAACGCGTAAAGCATGTATTCGAAGACTTGCGACACAAACCTATTCCCGGCGCTTGTCCAAGGCATTGTCCCTTGCTCTGGGAGATGCAGAGGTACGGATGGAACTATCGACGATTCCCGCAACGGCGAGGTTGACTGAAAATCATGGAGAGAGTCACTCAGTGAGCGCCGCCGTGAGTCATGCCGCAGAGGAGCAACTATGTGCGACTCAAGAAGCCACGATCCGGCTCGACCTGCCTTACGAGCTAGCCTCGGAATGGGAGGCGTTCCCTGACTTTGTAGCGTTAAGTGAAGGCGGTTGTATCACGCTCAACAGGCCGCTCGACCCGGGCCCGGGCGGCGAACAAGGACTGGTGGGCAAGGTCAGTTACGGAAACGTGTTGATGGAGTTTGAGGTTTACCTTCACGAAAGCACAATCTTTGTCGCCAAGCTGCATCAAGTTGAAGCTCGCAATCAACTGTCCAATTCGTATCACCTGATGTGCCATGGCACACATGCATACATGGCGCGCCACAACCATGTGTTTTGTACTTTCCGTTTACCGGTCGACCGCTGGGTACCGATCTCGTTCTCTTACTGCGACGGAACCATTGTTGTGAGGAGGCATGGTGCAGAGGTAGGCCGGGTGAGTGACGGCGATCTCCGAGACGGATACAGTTTCCTTGGCGTAAGGAACGGCACGGCTCTGCTGCGCAACGTCCGAATGCAGAAAGCCGGCGGCGCAACAACTCCACGCAGCGACAGCGAGTATGAGGTGCTGGTTGGCGGCAGCAAGCAGGGCACACCCACGGTGAGCATTATTACCACGGTTTACGACCGGCTGGAATGCCTGGAGAATTGTATTCGGTCAGTGCAGGCGCTGAGCTTTCATGACTTCGAGCACATCGTCGTTGCTGACTGTCCGCCCGGCAACGTGATTGAAAGAATGAAGAATATCGTCGCTGACTATAACAGAGATTACGGCAAACTGACACTGTTGAACCTGAACAAAAGGAAGAATGATTGGGGCATGAGTCCGGCTGCTGTGGGACTGGCACGAGCCTGCGGCCGGTATGTATGTTTCCTGTCAGACGACAACGGGTACACGCCGAATCATTTTGACAAACTGGTTGCCGCCCTCGACGAAAACCCAGGCCTCGGCTTCGCTTACAGCTCTTGCCTCTATGCGGGGCGGAGCATTCTGAATGCGGCCATTCCGCGGTACGGAAACATTGACCTGGGGCAACCCCTGATCAGGCGCGAAATGTTCAACAAGTATTTCGGCGGAACGATCGAGTTCCATGAGATTGCATGGGACTGGCGGATGGTCGAGCGGTTGCTGCGAAGTGGCGTTCGCTGGCGGCACATCAGTGACGCGACGTTCATCTTTCGCCTCGCCATGTATCCGGAATTGCTTCCGCGCGGGCTTGGTCGAAGCGCCATTTCATATTGCATCGCCTGCTACCGGCCTGCCTACGTGCGGCGTTTGATTGACGACCTCATCAAGAAGACATCTGTGGAGTACGAAATCCTGTTATGGCTGAACGTTTCTGACCCGGAGTTCGAAGAGTTCATTGCGAGCCGGACAGCCGCCGGCGTTTCAATTCGGGTGATTGGCAGCAGCCCCGAGAATATCGGCATGGCTGCCTATCCGCATCTGTTTGCTGCCAGTCGTTCTCAGATGGTTGTTCAAATTGACGACGATGTCGTGTGCATCTCCCCCAGGATCGCCGAGACCGCTCGGGAAATACTGGATCGCTTCCCGCAGATAGGCATGCTGACAGCCGATGTTTGGCAGGATGAATACACCTCCGGAGCGCGCCCACCGCTGAAGGACTACCGCATCTACAACAGTGAGTTCGGGCTGTATGACGGTCCGATCGATGGATGGTTTGCCGTTTACCGCAAGACGTCGCTCGACGTGTGCAAGCAAATCCAGCCCTCGCGTTACTTTTACCTTGGGTGTGCAATCAAGAGCAGGCTTGCAACTCTCGGACAGGTAGGGCTCCTGTGCAGGCGGATGAGGGTCTTTCACGTTACCGATCCGCCCTATGTCGCCCACTTTGGAATGCTGGAAGCCGAGGTTGCCAAGTATCGAGCCATTGGCCGCCAGGACCAGGCAGGCGCTTACTTGCGGGCGAATGACAGGTTGCCGCCCCGTGAGGAGCTTTCGAGCCGGGTTCAGCAAATCTTCGAAAGCCTGGCGCATGTCCCACAGTCGACTGATGCCTGAAGCCGCGAATCGCTGGACGCTTGGGCAAGGTGGCACGCAGTTGCAAAATACAGGCGAAGGGGAGACGAATCAAGCCTGCTGCCGGATTGACAATGCCGGTTTCGCAGCATTACGCTACAGCCACCGCTGAGAATATGAAATTTGAAATAGCAGGAACATTTCACGGTTTGCTTGTAACTTTCCCCTCTCGATTTTCACTACTAGGCTCGAGGCAATCCTCAGAATCTGACGATTGGCCCCCCAAGAGTTCGACTCATCCATGGGGGAATTATGTATTCGAGTTGGCAATTGAACAAGGCGCAGGCACTGGCGAAACTGATCGGCAAGGCTCCATCGTTTCTGAGAACGATTGACCAGATCCCGGCAGTGGCGGGCAGCGATGCCGCCGTTCTGATAAGCGGTGAAACCGGCACAGGAAAGGAACTCGTCGCGCACGCGATTCACTACCTGAGTCAGCGAGCCGAGTTCCCGTTCGTCGCAGTAAACTGCGGATCGCTGCCCGATACGCTGCTCGAGGACGAACTCTTCGGGCACGAGCGAGGCGCCTTTACCAACGCCGATTCGCGCCGCGAAGGCCTCATTGCCCAAGCTGAGAATGGAACCCTTTTTCTGGATGAGGTGGACACGTTGGCCCGCAAAGCGCAGGTTGATCTGTTACGAGTCCTGCAGGATCGAAAGTATCGCGCCATCGGCAGCAGCCGCGAGCGCGAGGCGCACGTCAGAATCGTGGCTGCGACCAATGTCCACCTCGAAGAATTGATTACATCGTGCACCTTCCGCAGCGACCTCTTTTATCGGCTCTGCGTCTTCTCACTTACCCTACCGCCATTACGCGAGCGCAAGGGAGACATCCCTCCGTTGGCTGAGCATTTTCTCGCGAAACACACGGTTGTAACCAAGCAGCCGATGGTGTTTGCGGCAAGTGCGCTGGACGCGATGCATCGCTGGGATTGGCCGGGAAATGTGCGCGAACTGGAGAACGCAGTAGTGCGTGGAATTCACCTCAGTCATGGCGGGGTGATTCATGCATCGGACCTGGGGTTGGACTTTCGCTCTCAATTCTCTGCGATCCCACAGGAAATCCCCGAAGATCGTCTCCAGCCATTCGGCGCTATGAAGCGGGCGACGATTGAAGGATTCGAGCGCAACTACCTGTTGAGACTGATGTCGACGCACCGCGGAAATGTAAGCGAAGCGGCCCGAGCAGCCGGAAAAGAGCGCCGCGAACTCGGCAAACTTCTCAAGAAGCATCAGCTTGATGCCAAGTCTTTTCGCATCCTGACAGCCATGCACCGCCCAGTGTTATCCGCAGACGCCGAGAGACCCATTGGTGCTGGGTGCAAATAGACTCACCTCCGTTAAGAGCCCACGCCTCTCCTTTCCATTCATTCATTTGCGGCTAATCCTTTGTGCCGATTGATGCTGCGTTGCCCTTGAGGTTCGACGTATGAAAATGCGCCGGGTGGATTCGCACCCAGCGCAGCGTAACGGATTCAAACGGGTCATTCCTAAGTGCATGACTTCACGTGCCGATTCGCAATCTTTTGAACTGGCAACCGGATTGCTAGATCGCGAGGGCGGAGACTTCTGACTTGAATGACCCGCTGGAACCCGCGGAAAAGGGACAGGGCGAAAAAGAATTGGCCGAGGCGGTGAAGGACTATGTCAGGAAGTATCCGCAGTCGATGGATACGGTTGAGGGGATTGCGGAGTGGTGGATTCCAGGAGCCGGAAAGTCCGTGACCTTGACACGCCTGCGCAGAGTGCTCGAGCGGCTGGCCGATGAGGGATTTCTTGATCGAGTCGGCCACGGAGAATATGCGCACTATCGCGCAAGGCGGCAATGAACCGGAGTTGTTCTGTGAGACGAAACGCGTTTTCTGACCATCGAATTTGAGGAAAATCGCAATGGCAAATTCACCCGTGACAGGCAACGGACCTTTCGAGTTTACAAGCGCCACTGGCAAGCAGATATCGATTCCGCTCACGGCGTTCAGCTTCGATGCGAACAACAACCTGGTCGTCGATGCAGCGTGGCAGGCGCTCACTCAAGCTGCGCCGGGCTCCGTGTTCCTGGCGTATGCCTTGAAGGAAGGGATCATCGCCCCGGCGCCGCTCGCTTCGCCCTTCCCGGCCATGATCTTTCGCGCCGCCGACCCAGGCTCAGGTGGCAACAACATCGCCATTACGGTTGCAGTGTCAACCGTCGTGTCCTCTCCGCCCACAGACGATCCCACGCTGGTGCCGTTCGACATAACCGTGACTGAAACCGATGTCTATTCGGGATTGACGGCAGCCACGATCGAAAGCGTGCTCGGCAGCAGAACCACAGCCGGCGCTACCGTGGTGACTGGCTCAGCGCCGGGACTCGTGAAAATACTTCATGGATCTGTCGATCCCAACGGAGCGCCATTTGCCAAGTCGGGCAATCTCTCCGGTTCTCCCGCGGTTCTCAATGCAGACGAAACAGGATCGCCAGCTCTGGTGTTCACCTTGATCGCCAAGAAGGACAGTGCCGACAGCACACTGACACACGTTGCCATCGCGCCGAACACATCGAGCCCCCCAGGCCCTGGGGGGGAAACCTTCTCGCTGCAGGCTACCTGGACCAAAACCATTTCAGGCCTCACGCTTCCCGATTTCGCAGCCACTGCGAATAGCCAACTCGGGTATGAAGTGACGGTAAGCAAGCCAGGTAGCGGCGCGTATTCGGTGCCGGCCGCCGGCGTGTCCCAGTTGAGTGGCGGCGGTGGCGGGACGGCAGCATCCGCAACGGTGTTCACCGGCCGGTAGGCGGCAGACAACCAGCGATAACTCGGAACTGGAGGAGTCACGATGTCGATTACACCGACTTACCCTGGGATCTACATCCAGGAGGTGCAGAGCAACTCCCACCCCATCACCGCCGCGCCAACATCGATCACGGTCTTCGTCGGTTATACGCATCCCTTCAAGACCGACCCGGCAAACTGGGGCAAGGCGATTGAGATCTTCAGCTTCACGGATTATGAACGCGAGTTCGGCGGGCTTTATACCAGCGTGGTGCTTGACTCGCATGTGGCCTACGCGGTGAATCAGTTCTTCCTCAATGGAGGAACGGACGCGTACATCGTAGCTCTGCAGCCGAGCTACTACGACTCGTTGGGTAACTCCAAAGGCCTGGTGATGCCGTCGAGTGTAACCGTCGGCCCCGTGGATTTCACGGCGCGAGAGCCGATTGATCTGGTTCCAATGACGGTGACCGTGAACAATCTGCAAAGCGTGAATGCGTCGAATGACACCGCCGATGTGCTGATCAGCTATGGATCACAGGGCGAAACCTATCGCAAGGTCAATCTGACCTCAACCACCGATCCCAACTATATCGTCAACCGCATCACAGGGGTATCGCAACTGGTGACCGTGACGGCGACTCCTGGTTCGAGCTTCGCCGCTGTCGGCCAGGCAGCCTTTCAGAATCCGCCGGGCGTGCAATCGAACTGGAGCGCCTACAGCGCGGTCGACTTCACGCCGGTTTTCCAGCAGGATAGTTCGCTTGACAAAGTGTCGATCTTCAACCTGCTGCTTATTCCCGGCATAGCAGACAACGGCATCTGGAGCGAAGCGTTGGCGTTCTGTGAGCGAAAGCTGGCCTTCGTCATCATGGATCCGCCAGCCCAGGATTCTGCAGACGGATACGGAAACTTGAACCTGCCATTGATCGGAGATGACATACAAGGCTCCGTAATTCCAAAGAGCACGAACGGAGCGCTCTACTTTCCCTACCTGCAATCCGATGATCCGCTCACCGGAAATGTTTTGCCGTATCCACCCAGCGGTTCCGTAGCAGGCATCTACGCCGCCACCGACACCAACCGCGGCGTGTGGAAGGCGCCCGCCGGACTGCAGACCACGGTGCTGAACACGATCGGTGTAGTGGACACCGGCCGCATGACCGACATGCGGCAGGGAACTCTGAATCCGCTGGGTGTGAACTGCCTGCGAGACTTTCCCAGCGTCGGGACGGTCGTATTTGGCGCACGCACGCTGGTGACGGAAAATCCTGCATTCGCGCAGTGGCGTTACGTGCCCGTTCGCCGCATGGCGCTTTTCCTCGAACAGACCCTGTCCCGCAATTTGACGTGGGTCGTCTTCGAACCGAACGACGATCCGCTCTGGGTGGCCATCCGGACGTCCATCGAGAGCTTTATGCTTTCGCTTTTTCACCAGGGCGCATTCCAGGGAAGCACGCCCAGCCAGGCATTTCAGGTGCTGTGCGACTCCTCGACAACCACTCAGCAGGACATCGACAACGGCATCGTAAACATCGTTGTCGCGTTTGCTCCATTGAAACCGGCGGAGTTCGTCATTATCAAGATCGCGCAACTCGCCGGCCAGACGCAGTCATAGGAGAAGGTCCATGGGCAAGCCGTTTAGTGTGAATACAAGCCGCTTTGACCCCTACAAGTCCTACGCCTTTCTGGTGTACTTCGGTACCAGTACAACTCCGGCGGCAGGTGTCAGCAAGGTCACGGGTCTCAAACGCAGCTCTGACCCTATCGAGTACAAGGAGGGAGGCAACGCCGTCATCCTGAAAGGACTGGGCAGAACGAAGTACGACCCCATCACTCTTGAGCGCGGCATTACGCACGATACCGATTTTGAGAACTGGGCCAACGCGGCACAGGTGCTCGATAAAGGACACCCCTCGACTTCGTTGAAGAATCTACGGCAGGAAATTCGGATTGACCTGTTGAATGAGGAACGTCAAGTGGTGTTGCGCTTCAACGTTCATCGCTGCTGGGTATCGGAATACCAGGCTCTCCCCGATCTCGATGCCGGTGCCAATGCGATCGCGCTTGAGCACATCAAGATTGAAAACGAAGGATGGGAGCGCGACCTGAGCGTTGCTGAAGTTGCGGAGACTTAGGGGGAGTATGGTTCGACTGCCAGTCAGCGGCTTGCCTGTCGTTTTCCGGCAGCCAACCGGATTCGAAGATTTGCTCTTGCGGGAGACAAACGGCTCGCCCACTGAGCTTACCCTGGCGCTCATTGGCAGGCTTGTGCGAAGTTGCGGCGATTCGTCCGTCGAATGGGCCGGCTTGACGATAACGGATATAGAGGCGCTCCTGTTGCTTTTGCGGCAAAGCGTGCTTGGCGATGTCGTTCGTGCTGATACGCGCTGCAGCGGTGAAGGCTGCGGGGCCGCGGTTGACGTGTCATTTGGCATCTCCGCCTATCTGAGGAGTCACAGGATTCGCACCCCTAGCGCACTCGAAAAAGCAGATTCAGCCGGATGGTTTAGGCTGCGGGGCCACGAGGTGCAGTTCCGGCTACCAAACGGAGGAGACCTGGCGGCGATTGAAGGGCAGCCGAACGCTGAACAACAGGTAATGCAGCGATGCCTGAGGCCTGCGGATGCCCCCGAGCGAGTGCGTCATCGCGTGGAGCGCGCCATGGACGCCATGGCGCCATTGCTGTCGCAGAGGCTCTCCGGAGAGTGTCCGGAGTGCCATGGCACAATGGCCATCTTCTTTGACGTTCGGTCCTTTGTATTGCACGAACTGCGCAATCTTGCAGCGAGCATCTACCAGGATGTGCATCTCCTGGCGCTTCACTATAAATGGCCGGAAGAAAAGATTCTCGCCCTTCCTCGGAGCCGTCGTTTGAGATACGTCGAGTTGATTCGCGACCAGGGAGCCGCGGCCTGATATGAGCCGAATGACTTACTTCCGCGCGCTGGTCACTTCCCCATCCCGGGAAAACGCGACACTGCGTCCACATCACTTGCCCGCATGGGCAGCGGAGTCTGCACAGTCGAACTCGCCTGAGACTGCAAGAGCCGCGGCACTTGACTCGACTAGCTTACCCAATACCGGAGTTGGGATCATTGCGAACGGCCACGCTCTTCAAATCAATCAAAATCAAGTCGGCAGATCGCATTCCGCGCGAAATGATTCCGAGACAGATATTGTGAAGTCAGCTCTGCATATGTCAGCGACTGAGGTATTGAGTCGAGTACTAGTTGCGAAGGCGGCTGATTCGTCTCAGTCAGAATCGCTTGAAACGTCTGGAGAACCGCGAGTTCAGACAGATGAATCGAATGCTCAGATGATTCAAATAAGCCAGAAAGTAGCGCACGTGCCCGAATTGGCCCCACGCTCAAATCGCCACTCTGAGAGCGATAGCCCAGATCAGGTCGAGCATGATACATCCAGTTCATCGGCCGCGCCGTTGCTGCCGGCAACCGCGGACCACGAATCGAGCCGTGTATCGCCATCATGGACATGGGCAATCCCGGAAGGCAATCCCAGGCAAGCGACCGAAACGGGCCACGACCGGCGATCTCACCCGGAAGCCAATACTCCTGTGTTCTCCCCACTGCAAACGCCAGAGTCGGATACCACGCGATCGGGACAACGCCTCGGGTCTCGCAATGATCCTCATGAAACCGGCGCGTCTGCGTTGCGAGGCCATCTCAACCGGCTCATGCCCGCGGTTGCTATAAAGAAGAATCCACCACCGCAGCCCGTCGTCAAAGCAAAGCAAAACACAATTCACATAGGCACGATCGATATACACATCGCTCCGCCCCCCGCGCCTGCAAACGCATTGCCGCCGCGCATCGTCAAGGCGCCTGTGACTCCATTGGCGCGGGAATTCACATCGTCATTGGGCCTGAGACAGGGATGAAGGGGAGGAAAAATGTCGCTGAACCCAATGGGTGTGCTCGATCTATCGATTGTGACGGAACTGCTGATTAAAACAATCGATGACTATTGGCCAAGTTCCGCGCTGTGGTCCACGCTCTTCTCCGATGCATTCTTCAAGCCGACCGTGAGCGGCCTCACTCCTGAAGCGGTGCGCACAGGAGATGGCTGCCAGCTGACGGTGTCGTTGATTCACATTGAGCCCAGCAAATCGCAGAGAAATTTTGTTTACCCACCCGCAGTGCCATCGCCGCCGCCGAATCCGCCACCGCCGCGCGCACAAAAGATTCCGGCTCTGCCGCTCGGCCTCGAACTCTACTACTTCGCCACCGCTTACTCCTCCGGCAATTACCAGCAGGAGCAGCAGGCGATGAGCATTGTCATGAATTGCTTCCACCAGAACCCCGTCATCCGAAAGACTATTGTATTTCCGGGTTCACCGGCGGAGACAACGCAGGAGGAGTTCACGTTGACGATGGAGATAGAGTCGGTTGATTCGATCTCAAGATTGTGGCAAGCCATCACCTCACCCTTCCGCCTGTCGTTGATGTATCGCGTTGGCGTTGTTTTTCTCACGCCTCCCGCGCCGCCTCCGCTTGCTCCTCAGGTATTGCGGTATGGCCTTACTGTTGATCCGGCGTCCTTCCCATTCGCGACCAGCGGCCAAGTGTTTGGAACCTCATCGACGACAGTCTTTCTATCACCGCACGGCACGCCTGCCAGCCCGGTAACCGTGGAGGCTCACTACTCGCCCGCCACGGTAACGCCAGGTCAACGATTTCTTCTTTTGGGCTCGGGACTCAATCAGGGGACAGACTACGCCGGGCCATCTCCGAATCCGGGTACGTCCTACCGCTCCTACTTATTGCTTCCACCCGACTACACCACGGAACAGGAAGTGACTGGGTGGATGACCGCGGACGTCGATCCAAATCATCCCATTCAGACCGGTGCGCGCATCGTGTTGGACCTGCCCGCTATCGTCGGCCCGCTTCCCGCAAACTCGCCGTTGCCTGGGATCTATTCGCTGCGCGCTGGCAGCGACATCCCTGCGGCCGCCACTTCGAATCGAACCAATTCCACGCCGTTCAGCATCGCAGCGCGGGTTGACGTGCCGGGAGCACCGCCGAATCCAATTCTTCCGAAGATCGGCGGACAGTACAGCTTTACCGGCATGGGATTTCTGGCAGGAAACACCGAGGTGCTTCTCGAAAACCTTCCACTTGCCGCGAAACCATTGCCTCCGCTCGGCGCCGGACAGTTCGTCGTTGCCAGCGCAACCACCATCGACTTCACAACGCCTGCCGCCATTGCCTCCGGCCTTTATTCGGTTCGGGTTCGTGTCAACGGCGTCGAGTCACCGCCCGCTTTATGGATCCAGGTGTAACGCATGAACACCGCTGCTCAATTCGCCGCAGGCGTCGAAGAGAATACCTCCGGCCTCAACTCGCCTGCATGCGACAGTAACGAAGTCATGCTGCATCGGGTGCGATTGCGCGCGCGGCGTTGCGTGTTGTGGATGTCCGCGGCATGGCAGGACGCGCGCTCGTCGAGCGAAATAGCGATATCGCAGGCAGAGGTCGAGCGGAATCTGGAAGACCCCCGGAAGACCGAAGAGCGCGAAGCGCGGTTCTACCAGGAGGACTCCGAGTCGCGAAAGCTTGGCGAGGAAATCGCAGCTGTTGATCGGGAGTTTCTGCGACTGCCTGCATGGGGCAGCATGCGGCAGCAATTTGGCCTCAGCGACTTTGAAACCGATCTGCTCGTGCTTGCGGTTGCCGTATGCCTCGAACCGTCACTGCGTCGCGTCTATGCATATCTCAACGATGATACCGGCGCGGATGAAGCGACCCCGTGGTTGACCGGCATTCTCTTTCATTACCGGCAGCCGGTCTTGTTGAGCGCGCATTCGCCGCTGTTTCAATGGCATCTTGCGCGTCCAATGGAAGGCTACGCGAACCCATGGGCCGTCAATGTTGCGTGGGCCGTAGATCCCCACATCATGCTCTGGCTTGCCGGTCACCGCAGCATGGACCCTGCATTGGCTCAGTGCCTTCAGTTTGTGCCGGCGGCCGAGACAGCAACCAGGCATTGTCTCTATCCCGAAGAAATGGCAGCCATGACGCGCTTTGTTCGCACCGTCCGGCCTCCGGCCGACGAGCGCCGCGCGTTGGCGCACGGAGCTCTTGAAATCGAACTCGTGGGAACGCAAGGCAGCGGCCGTCGCACGCTGGCAGCGC
>VFSW01010733.1_pt1 | contig 12947 bp, 15 predicted proteins | sample 5358111 | NCBI WGS metagenome assembly VFSW01 (sample SAMN11554181, study PRJNA540505) | mine drainage metagenome | isolation source: sediment from site ElyBrook_90M | place: USA: Ely Copper Mine, Vershire, VT | collected 2017 | reverse complement strand
TCGGGTGCCACCAGATGCTCAAGGAGGGAAATGCGGCCGCGCTTGCGTAAAAATGCTTCATCGCCGACACGCACGTCGGCGGGCTTCAGCTTACGCGACTCGAGTTCGGAGAAAAAGCGGTCGGCATGGCTGAAGGCGCGCATCAGTAGGCCTCCAGGATATTGGCCACCAGGGTACGAGCGAAATCGCGGGACAGCCGATCTACGGCTGGAGAATCCTCTTCAAAAAAACTGGGGAGGTCACGCGAAATCTCGTACTGATCGTGAAAAAGATAGGAAGGATTGTCGAACAGAACCTTGCCATGACGGTCGGTCAACGTTACCTGGATGCTCACCGTGATCAAAGCGCTGGCAGCGCGTCCGGTCTGAGAGTCGTAGGCGAGTGGGGTGGCCGATGCCGATAAAACCGTGGCTTTGAGCACGGCATCGGCATCGCCCTTCGAATCATGGATGACCTGGTATTGCGTGCGCGAGTTGAATTCGCGGACGACGGCGTCGGTGAGCAATTGCTCAATCCGAAAAGTCTGGCTTTGACTGACGAAGCCGGGAATGGCAATCGTACGGATATTCTGCGGCAGTACGGCCTTGCTGCCGGCCGTATGATAGCCGCAGCCGGGGGTAGCCAGTGCCAATCCGAGCGCTAGTAGACCCGCCGACCGGATCATTGAATCTGACCCCTTGGCCGGGATGCGGTTAGGGTTTCAGCGCATTCGACGGCGGTGAGCGCGGCAATGCGAAGGTTGTCGGTGGTTGCCCAAAGCCAGACGCCGTTCTTGTGATTGGCATCGAGGGTGAGTGAGACGAGGATGTCGCCTTGTCCGGCGGCGCTCACGCTGGTGGGCGTATCCTCGCGACTGCTGCTGACGACGACGTGCTCTCCCGCGAGATTGTTGGCAAGATCGCCGATCGCAACCGGCTTTTCCAACTCCAGGTAGATGGAGAAAGCGTGGCCATGGAAAACGGGCGCCTGCAGCACTTGCAGCGCAGGTTCAGCCGCGCCCCGCGCGATGAGGCGGTAGTGTTTCCGGATTCGTTGCGCGACGGCGTCGATGGAAAAATCGGACCTTTGCCCGTAGTGCGCCACCATGTTGAAGGCTACCTGGATGTCGAAAACAGTTTTCGGCAATTCCTGAAAAGAGAGCAGATTGACGGTCTGCTCATGAAGTTCATCCATGGCTTTTTGGCCGTTTTCCGATGCCGGCTCAAATACGGTGGCGCTCATGCGCTGGATTTTGCCGGCCTTTCCGCAGCGCAAGGCAAGCATCGCGAGGACGGTAGCCGCGGGATGGGCGATGACGACCGGACCAGGCTGCAGTTCGGGTGCCGGAGGCTGCCCAATCTGCCACTCGATCCACGGCGAGCGCACGGCGGCACCGGCTTCATCTTCGAGAGCATAGGAGAGATCGACGATGGTGTCGCCGAGGTCGCGGGCAGCCTTCCAGTTATTCCGGGTGGAACGGGCATCGGAAGCAAAGAAGGAGAAGTCCACGCGCTCGAACTGTTCGGAGCGGATGCTCTGGATGAAATTGATTTCGTCGCCCATGGCCTCAAGCTGGCCGAGAGACTCGTCGTCGTCGAGAAGGCGTACATCGACGGCGGGAAAATTTCGTTCCCGCAGGATTTCGGCAACCTCCTTCCCCTTGAGCGAGGCGGCGCCGACAATGGCGACGCGATAAAGGTTGGTGCCGCGGAGATCGACCTGCGAGTTGGCAGACTTCGAAAGGGGAGTCTTCGACGAGGGAGTCATGGAGTCTGAGATGCCTCCCGGTAGGCCGGAGGTGCAGGCGGAGTTTTGCGGCGGAAGATCCACTGCAGGCGCCAAAGGACGCCGGAAGCCATGTAGAGGATGGCGATGGCAAAGAGAGCGGGCCGGGAAAAGAACCAGATCGAGGCGAACACGATCGCGATAATCACGATCAGGCGGAAGGGACGGCGCGATCGAAAATCAATGTCCTTGAAGCTGTAAAAGCGCCAGGTGCTGACCATCAGATATCCTACGACGACGACCATCATCAGCCAGCTCATCGCCGTGACCCAGGAAGTCACGGGCACACCGGCGGAATAGTGAACGATCGCCGCAATCACTCCCGCGCCGGCGGGGATCGGCATGCCTACGAAGTATTTCTTGCCGGGATGTCCCGGATTCGAAGGCTGCGGATTCTTCGCGATGTTGAAGCGCGCCAGGCGGCTCGCCCCGGCCATGAGGAAAGCGAAGCAGGCGACCGAACCGAGTTCCGTAATTTTCAGGCGGAGTTCGGGGGCAATGGTCGCCGGGAGCAGAGGGAATCCCCACATCCAGGCGAGTAGTGCCGGGGCCACGCCGAAGGTGATCACGTCGGCGAGAGAATCGAGTTCCCTGCCGAAATCGCTGTCGGTGTGGGTCATGCGTGCGATGCGACCGTCCAGGCCGTCGAATAGTACGGCAAAGCCGATAGCCATGGCGGCGAAGTCCATGTGCCAGGGCTCACCCGAGATGCCATGAACGGTCTGCAGAATCGCGTAGAATCCGGCGGCGATGTTGGCCGTGGTGAACAACGAGGGCAGGATGTACATGCCCTTGCGCAATTTCCCGCGTTGACGGTCGGACTCACGACGACGCGGCGCCAGTTCTTCCATGATCAGTGAGCCTCCCGCTCCCCGGCCATGCCGGCGGCAACTGGCTGAGCCGCCGATGGCCGGACTGGCAACTGGGCGAGCACCGTCGCTCCGCCCTTGACGCGATCGCCAAGCTTGACGTGAACCGCGGCATCGCCATCAAACAGGACATCGACTCGAGAGCCAAACTTAATCAATCCGACGCGCTGTCCCCGGGCTACGTGGTCTCCGACCTTGAGGTTGAAAACAATGCGGCGGGCGATCAGGCCGGCGATCTGCTTGAAGATGACGGTGCGGCCTTCGCCCTCGACGGTGACGATGTTCTGCTCATTTTCCTCGGCCGAATTAGCCGCCATCGCGTTCACGAACTTGCCGCGCTGGTAGCGCACGTCACGGATCACGCCCGCAATCGGGGAGCGGTTCACGTGCACATTGAAAACACTGAGGAAGATGCTGATGCGAGCCTGCTGCGTTCCGCCGGAATTGACGACCGAGACATCGGTGACTTTGCCGTCACCGGGGGACACGATGGCTCCGGCAAGGTCGGGGATTTGACGTTCGGGGTCGCGGAAAAACCAGAGACAGAACGCACCCACCAGGAGCACCGGGATGGCATAGGGCCAGGCCGCGAGCCAAGCGATCACGCCCGCAGCCAACACGCTGCCCACACCGTAGAAGTAGCCGTCACGCACCATAGGAAGTCAGGACAATTATATGGCGGAAGTCGTTTGGTTGTACGCTGATCGCTGATCGCGAGCGCTCGGGGATTGGTAGAGAAGCGAACTTCATCCCGTGCGCTTTTACTTCGCTTGCTTCGCGATTGAGATAGAGGTCCTGTTCTTCTTCGGGGGTGAGCAAAGAAAATACGGTATCAATTCCAGCACTGCGCCAAGAAGCCATTTCGTCCTCAAGCCAGGCTCCACCGCGCGGACGGGAGGCCTGCGCCAGTTTTCCGGGCCACGGGCCCGCGACCCAATGGAGTTGCGTCCACATCGTTTAGCAATCCCCTTTGACGATGATCTCGCGTGGCAGGAGATCAACATCCATGCCCCGTCTGCGAAGAATATAAATTCTGTGGTGCCCGCCGAGTATAGTTCCATCCGGTTTCCGCCAGTTCTGGAAGGCTGAGCGACGTATCCGGATGAAGCGGAGTGAGTGGAGGTTTCGAGCGCAAGCTCGACATCTAGTGGCCTCGCACGTACTTAAATTCAATAAAAAAAGGCGCTTAGAAGCGCCCGTTATGATGACATGGATCAAGTGGGGTTCTGCGTTTTCTTGCGAGCTAGCCCTTATGACGCGGGCCGGTGAATCTAGGCAGAATGCCGCTGATACTGAAGCTGCAAACTCTGCATTTGATCTTTGAGGCGCAGCTTTAGTTTCTTGAGCCGCACTTCTTCCAATTTTTCATCGTCGGTGAGGAACCGTTTCTGGGTGAGAGATTCGAGCCGCTGGGAATATTGCGAGTGCTCCTGAACCAGTCTTTGCAGTTCATCCTGGCTGGTCAGGAGGTTCTCTCTTGGAGTCAGCATCCTTGCTAGACCTCCGGCTGTTTGTTACAGCGCGGTTACAAATTATCACAGGGTCGGCAGTGCGTTCAATGACATTTCATAGGAGATTTCCACCGCTGGCGGGCGTCCTTCAGATTCCCGAGCGAGCAACAAGTTGAACCATGAATGGTGCACTAATTCGCGGCGGGGCCAGGATCGTTTCCGAGTTTCAGCGCGTAGAGGATCGCGTCTTCGACCGGGGCCTGATAATATGCGCGGCGGCGTCCCACTTCGCGAAAACCAAACTTCTGGTAGAGTCTCTGCGCTGGCAAATTCGATTCGCGCACTTCGAGCAGGATCGCTGCGGCGGACTTGCTCTTGGCGCGGCGAATCAGGTCGTGTATTAATGCACTGGCGACGCCGCGGCGGAGAAATTCGGCGGCCACCACCACATTCTCGATCTCCCATTCGCCGGCGACGGTTTTGGCGCACACAAATCCGCACAGATCGGCCGCTTCCTCGGCTACCAGAACTATCTCGGTACTCACCAGTTTGGTGTACTCGGCAAGCGTCCAGTGGGCTGCGCCTGGCGCCTGCTGCTCGATGGCGAGGAGCGTCTGCACATCGTTTGGAACGGCGAAGCGAATGGCCACTGTCGTCATAGGAAATATGAGGCAATCTTACTGTGGCGGCTTGGCAAAGATTTCAGCATCAGAGTGGCGGAGGTAGTTGGCTCCCAGTTCTTCGGGACGGATGGTCTGGCCCTGACGGATATGGTTCCAGCCAAGACGGGCGATCATGCCGGCATCCGGAAATTCAATCCGCTTCGCTTCGATGCCTGCGGAACGAATCGCGTCCGCTAACCCGGCGTCGGGGGTCACAACCGCGGTCCCGCTGGCTGCGGCCTTCCGGGCCTCGGCGAAAAAGTCTTCCCTGCTCAACAGGCGTTCGCCGCACATGCGCGTTTGCGGGCTGAGTTCGTAATCGCCGACATAGACGGCGGTGCGACCGGCATCGAGCACCGCGAGGACGCGGCCGTGCGATGAACCGCTGCAAGCCACCGCCTCCAACAAGGAAACCGGGCCGATGGGTTTCTGGAGCGCCTCGGCCAGAGCTTTGATGGCGGCCAGGCCCACGCGTAGTCCGGTGAACGACCCCGGGCCGCTGGCAACGGCAAAGGCTTCCAGGTCGCGTTTGGTGCCTCCGTGCTTTTCGAGGAGTGCAGCGATCTGCGGCACAAGTTGCGCCGAAAATGCGCCGCCGGCGAGCGGCACAACTTCGAGCACGCGGATTTCCGCGCAGTCTAGCGCGATGCGGGCCAGCGCCAGACTGCCATTCTTGCCCGACGTATCGACTGCGAGAAGAAGCTGAGACATTTCTGATTGGTGATTGACTATTGACGATTTGGAAAACACAGACCGGGCTTGAAGATCGTGCAAATCGCCAATTACAAATTATCAATTACAAATGTCCTCCACCCTCCACCAGTTCCAGTAATACGCCACCCGTGCTTTGCGGATGAACGAAGACGTAGCGATGGCCACCAGCTCCCGTCTTGATTTCGTTCGAAACCAGGCGCACCCCATCGTTCTTTAGTTTTGCGACGGCGGCAGCGAGGTCCGGAACCCTCATGCACACGTGATGCAGGCCCTCGCCGCGCTTGTTGATGAACTTGGCGATCGCCGAATCGTCGGAGGTGGCTTCGAGTAATTCAAGCCGGCTTTCGCCAACGGGGACCATGACGAGGCGCACTTTTTCCTGCTCCACGGTTTCTTCGGGAGAAACGTTCAGGCCGAGTTTCTCGTAAATGGATTTGGCGGCCGCGAGAGACTTGACGGCGATGCCGATGTGATCGATCTGGAACATAACCACCCTCAGGGGCTCGAGCCCCGCACCCATCAAAGCGATCTACGCGGCCCGGAAGCGCCGCTCTTCCACGGCGATTCACACATGCGTGTTTCCGCGAATCGCCAAGAAATCCGGGGCGGACGAATGCGTTCGCCCCTACGTGCGCATTGGCCCACCCTGCACTATTTCTTCCACCAGCGAATACGGGTCGCGCTTGTGCTCGGCGATCTCGGCCGCATAACGCTCGAGGCTGCTACCGTCCATTTGGGCGCGCGCTTTCTCGAGCATGGCATCGCGCAGCATCTCGATCAGCCGCTCCCGCCAGTTTTCGACGTTCTTCTTGAAGACAAGATTCTCTTTCTTCAAATAGGCTTCGTAGTTCGCGATGGCTTCGGCTAATTCCGCGGTTCCCTTGCCCTCGCTGGCAACCGTCTTCACGATCGGCGGCGTCCAGCGATCGCTGCGCATGGCCAGCGATTGCAAAGCGCGAATTTCGCGCTCGACTCGCTCCGCCCCTTCGCGGTCGCTCTTGTTGATGACGAAGATATCGGCGATTTCCATGATTCCGGCTTTGATGCTCTGCACATCGTCGCCCATGCCCGGGACGAGAATCACGACGGTGACGTCGGCGAGGCGAACGATGTCGACTTCATCCTGGCCAACACCGACGGTTTCGATCATGACGAGATCGCGGCCGGAGGCGTCGAGAACGGTGGCCGCGTCGGCGGTAGCCCGGGCGAGTCCTCCAAGAGAGCCGCGCGTGGCCATGCTGCGGATGTAGATGCCCGGGTCGGCGTAGTGATCCTGCATGCGAATGCGATCGCCAAGGATCGCTCCGCCGGTATATGGGCTGGTCGGATCGACGGCGATGATGCCGACGGTGTGACTGTCTTTTCGATAGTGCTTGGCCAGTTGATCGACCAGAGTGCTCTTGCCTGCGCCGGGAGCGCCGGTCAGTCCCAGAACACGCGCTTTGCCGGTATGCGGGAAGAGTGCTTTAAGCAGATCAGACCAGTCGGCGGCGCGATTCTCGACGGTCGTGATGGCGCGCGCCAAGGCGCGCGCGTCGCCGGAGCGGAGACGGTCGATGAGAGATTGTAAGCCTGAATTCAAGTTATGAGTGTAAACAATACGGCGCTGAGCGGGAGAAAAAGTTCGCCAAACCTTTTTTCAACCTTCCGAGGGAGTGGCTTGCAAAACGAAATCAACGGCTGCGTACTCCGCGCCCGGCGTCTCAGCCACCCATTCTGTTAAGAGTATGCGAATGTCAGCCTCGGATTTCGCTGCGAGTGCATAGGGTCTTCGGGACGAATCAGATTGCGTGCAGTCATGGGAAGCAGGGTTTCCTCGACTGCATTCTGCGCAGATCATTATTATGGTTGACCAGTCTTCGATTCCGATCTTGCGGGCGCGACAAAACTCCACCATGCGATCCTCCGAATCCTGATTGGGAACATTGAGGCTCCCTTCAAAAGTGGAGTAGTCGTGGGACAGCCATAGACTCAATTCGTCGAAAACCGGATAATCGGCGCCATCACGGGTGCGGCGCCCGTTTGCTCCCCTTCGTACTTGGCTGGCTGATCTTCGCCATCCCTCCCGCGGAAGGCCACGTCGACCGAGGAGAACTTGAGGGCCTCGCCGAAGAAGGCACAGTCGGCGTCGGGGTCTTTACTGTAAATAACGACGTGTTCGAAAACAACGCAGGGAGAGCCGCGATCCTCGTCAATATCGAAGATCGAAAGAATGTTGGGGCGGCTGAGCGCGGCGGCTCGGGCTTCCTGCGCGAAGCGAGGTAGCCGGTCGGGATCGCTGGAAAAAGAAGCCGGAAGAATCTTGATGGCAACGTCGCGATTAAGGCGGCCGTCACGGGCCGCTGTACACCTCGCCCATTCCTCCCGCGCCAATGGCTGCCTGTATGTCGTAGGGGCCGAGTTTGCTACCGGGGCTGAGCATGTCGAGCGAGCATTATAAGGCCTTCGGCCGCGCATTCAACAAAATCACACGATCGAGTGATTGCAATCACAGAACGCCTCAAAAAGCTGTACTAACATCGCGCGCCATCGGCACGGCAGTGCATTTTCGATCCGATCGAGGCAATCTATGGAGAATCTGCTCCGCAAGACCACCACCTACGATGTTCTCCGAGAGCATGGAATTGATCGCCGCCGGTTTGTGAAGTTCTGCACCATGATGGCGGCGGCGCTGGGGTTGGAAGCGACGGTCGTTCCCCAGATTGTGGAGGCGCTGGAGACCAAGCCGCGTCTGCCCGTAATCTGGCTGCATGGCCTCGAGTGCACCTGCTGCAGCGAGTCGTTTATCCGCTCTTCGCACCCGATTGCGCAGGACGTGATTCTGAACATGATCTCGCTCGACTATGACGACACGCTCATGGCCGCAGCTGGCTTTCAGGCCGAAGAGAATCGCAAACGCATCATGCAGGAATATGCCGGCCAGTACGTCCTTGCGGTCGAGGGTAACGCACCCACGGCCGACGGCGGCGTGTACTGCACGGTGGGTGGAGAAACGTTCCTGAGCATCCTCGAAGAGACCGCCGCCAACGCGAAGGCGGTGATTGCCTGGGGTTCATGCGCGTCGAATGGATGCGTGCAGGCGGCCAGGCCGAACCCGACGGGCGCAAAGCCGGTGCGCAAGCTCATTTCGCACAAGGCGATTGTGAACGTTCCGGGATGTCCACCGATCGCGGAAGTCATGACCGGCGTCCTGACCTACATTCTGACCTTCGGCGCTCTGCCCGAACTCGATCGCATGGGGCGTCCGAAGATGTTCTACGGGCAGCGCATTCACGACAAATGCTACCGGCGTCCGTTCTTCGACGCGGGGCAGTTTGTTGAAGTCTGGGATGACGACGGAGCGAAAAAGGGCTGGTGCCTGTACAAAATGGGCTGCCGCGGACCGAGCACCTACAACTCGTGTCCGACGATGAAGTGGAACAACGGCGTGTCGTACCCGATCGGCTCGGGCCACGGATGCATTGGCTGCAGCGAGGAAAATTTCTGGGACAACGGCCCGTTCTACGAGCGGTTGTCGTCAATTCCAGTGCCAGGAATTGAGTCCACTCCAGATACGATCGGCGCGGTGGCGGCCGGCGCGGCGCTGGTCGGCGTCGGCGCACACTTTGTCTCGTCGGTCGTGCGGCAAGCGGCGCATAAAAAGGATGAAACTCCTGAACAGGAAGGAAGGTGAGGCATGGCGACTCGAGTCGTAGTTGATCCCGTTACTCGCATCGAAGGCCACTTGCGGGTGGAGGCAATGCTCGACGAACACGGCGTCATTAAAGACGCCATGTCCTCCGGAACCATGTGGCGCGGCTTGGAAGTGATCCTCAAGGGCCGCGATCCGCGCGATGCCTGGGCGTTCTGCGAACGCATCTGCGGCGTCTGCACTACAGTGCATGCGCTGGCCTCGGTGCGGGCGGTGGAGAACGCGCTGAGTGTAAAGGTCCCGCCGAACGCCGAAATCATTCGCAACATCATGTTCCTGACCCAGCAGGTGCAGGACCACGTTATCCACTTCTACCATCTGCACGCGCTCGACTGGGTGGACATCGTTTCGGCATTAAAGGCCGATCCGGCAGCAACCTCAGCGCTCGCGCAAAAAGTTTCGCCCTCGTGGCCGCTGGCCAGCGCCGGGTACTTCAAGGACCTCGCGGGCACGCTGAAAAAGTTTGTCGACTCGGGGCAACTGGGCCTCTTCCAGAACGCATATTGGGGCCACCCCGCGTACAAACTGCCGCCGGAAGCGAACCTGATGGCGGTCGCTCACTATCTCGAAGCTCTGAAGTGGCAGAAAGAGATCATCAAGATCCACACCATCTTCGGCGGAAAGAATCCGCACCCCAATTATCTGGTGGGCGGCATGGCGTCGGCGATCAACATGCAAGGCGACAATGCCATCAACATCGAGCGCCTGAACATGGTGAAGGGCTTGATCCAGAACGCGCAGCAGGTTGTCGAGAATATGTACATTCCCGATCTTCTGGCTGTGGCGTCGTTCTACACCGACTGGGCTGCAATCGGCGGCGGTCTCGGAAACTACATGGCCTACGGCGATGTCCCTCAGAATGGCATCGGTGACGTGAGCCAGTTCCGCATGCCTCGCGGCGTCATTCTGAACAAAAACCTGAGTGAGGTGCTGCCGCTGGATTTGACCGACGCAAATCAGGTGCAGGAAGAGGTGGCGCACTCCTGGTATGAGTACCCCGACGGCAAGGGCGCGCTGCATCCCTGGGACGGGGTGACGGTTCCCAAGTACAGCGGGCCGAAGCCGCCTTACAAGCAACTGGACGAGAACGCGAAGTATTCCTGGCTGAAGTCGCCGCGCTGGAAGGGCAACGCCGTTGAGGTGGGACCGTTGGCGCGCATGCTGGTTGGCTTCGCCAGCGGCAGCACGGACCATAAAGAGGTAGTGACCGAAGCGTTGGGTGCGTTGAAGGTTCCGGCAACGGCGTTGTTCTCGACTCTGGGTCGGACCGCGGCGCGTGGACTCGAGACCAAGCTGTGCGTTCACTGGCTGATGGCCGAGTACGACAAGCTGATCGCGAATTTGAAGGCGGGAGACCAATCGACGGCCGACACGTCGCGCTGGGAACCTTCCAGTTGGCCGGCCGAAGCTAAGGGTTACGGCTTTACCGAGGCGCCGCGCGGGGCTCTGGCGCACTGGATCCACATCAAGGACACGAAGATCGAGAACTACCAGATCGTCGTGCCTTCCACCTGGAATGCTTCGCCGAAGGACAGCAAGGGACAGCATGGAGCCTACGAGTCGGCGCTCCTGAATACGCCGATGGCCGACCCGAAGCGGCCGCTCGAAATTCTGCGGACGATCCATTCCTTCGACCCGTGCCTGGCTTGCGCATCGCACGTGTTCGGTCCGAATGGGGAGAAATTGGCGGAAATCAAGGTGCGGTAATTCGAGAAAATATCAGGAGGAACCCATGGCGACTTCCGTTCACGAATTCGACCCGCGCGATGTCGAGCTCCACCCCACGCAGTATTTCCGCCGCCAGTACGTGTGGCAGTTGCCGGTGCGCATCACCCATTTGGTCAATGCCCTGTGTCTGGTCGTGCTGTTTCTGACTGGCCTGTATATTTCGCACCCGCTGCTGGCTCCGAGCGGGGAGGCTTATCGCAACTTCCTGATGGGACGGGTGCGCCAGATTCACTTCGCGTCGGCGATGATTTTCACCGTCAGTTTCCTGGTGCGGATCTACTGGTTCTGGGTGGGCAATTCCTATGCGCGATCCGGCTTTCCCTATGTCTGGCGACCGGCGTGGTGGAAGGACTTGTTTCGCCAGGGCACCGATTATCTGCGGCTGGATCGCGGACACATCCACCTCGGACACAACTCGCTGGGCGGTCTCGCCTACACGGTGCTGGTCATCCTTTTAGGATGGTGCCAGATTTTCACCGGGATGGCGCTGTATTCGGAGAGCAATCCGGGAGGTTGGCTCAACCGGCTGTTCGGCTGGGTGCTGCCATTATTGGGCGGATCGTTTCAAACCCATATGTGGCACCATGCGTTCGCGTGGGGCTTCGTGGTGTTTGCCATTCTGCACGTGTACATCATCCTGTATGACTCCACGCAGTATGGCAACGGGTTGATCACATCGATTATTTCTGGCTACAAGTTCTACCAGAAAGGTGATTTCAAAGAGGAGTAAGCGTTTTTTGGAACAGTCGTTTAGGACTTGCTTCAATAAATCGCGGTTGGGAAGGGTACGGTTTCAGCTGTGCCGCCCGGATACACACTAATGGGGGATTTAGCCCACCGAGGACGCCTTTCTAAATCCTATGCTGACTCCCGAACAATCCGTGCCTCCAGTGCTCGTACTCGGCTTGGGCAATGTTCTGCTGGGCGACGATGGAGTTGGGCCGGCGCTTGTGCGCGAGGTCTGTGCACTCTATGCCGGTGTTCCAGCCGTCGAGTGTATTGATGGCGGCACCCAGGGATTGGCGCTGCTCGGTTATCTGAGTGGACGGGAGGCAGTCATTATTCTGGATGCGTTCGCGGGTGGAAAGACTCCAGGGGTGGTGACGGTTCTGGAAGGGGTGGAAGTGCTGGAGTGTGGGGTCGCGGGTTCGACAACCGCACACGAGGGGAATGCGGGAGAACTGCTGGCCGCGGCGCAATTGTTGAATGAGCTTCCCGACCGGATTTTCCTGGTCGGCATCGAACCTGAGCGAGTACGCACGGAACTGGGTCTTTCCGGGTGTGTCGCCGGCGCGCTTCCCGCGGCATTAGTGAGAACATGCGGTGTGGTGGAGCGGGTTCTGACCGAGTTGAAGGCAGAAATGATGGCCCTGAACTAAGGTTGGACGGCAAGAGTTTCGCGATCATACTTTCCGAATAACTCTACAATCATTCGTCAATCACCAAGGGCAATGTGCGGCGGATCACAGTATTCGGGCTGGCCGCCGGGGTACAATCGCCGGTTTGATCGGCCCGATCTCAAGGCTGATCTGCGCGGGAGGCTTTTTGTCCGATCCACTTTTCCAGGCGATGCGCCAAAGCATCATTGACGGTGCGCCGGATACGGCCGCGGAATTAGCGCAGCAGGCTCTGGCCAGCGGCGTTGATCCGCTTGACGCGGTGAATCATGGCTTTGCCGCCGGTATCACATTCGCCGGCGATCAATTTGGCTGCGGTCAGATGTTCCTGCCCGACCTACTTGCCTCGGCTGAGGCGATGAAGGCCGCCATCAAACTTCTTGAACCGGAGATGCTCAAGCGCGGCTCGCAGCGCGAGACCTTAGGGAAGATCGTGCTCGGCACCGCCCGGGGCGATATTCACGACATTGGCAAGAATCTGGTTGCCACCATCCTTTCCGCCAGCGGATTTCAGATCTTTGACCTGGGCACGAGCGTGACTCCCGAACAGTTCGTCGCCAAGGCCAAAGAAGTCGATGCTGACATCGTCGGCGTTTCCGCTTTGCTCACCACCACCATGGCCGGCCAGAAAGCCGTGATCGAAGCCCTGGATCGCAATGGTTTGCGGCCGC
>VFSW01010732.1_pt1 | contig 12948 bp, 9 predicted proteins | sample 5358111 | NCBI WGS metagenome assembly VFSW01 (sample SAMN11554181, study PRJNA540505) | mine drainage metagenome | isolation source: sediment from site ElyBrook_90M | place: USA: Ely Copper Mine, Vershire, VT | collected 2017 | reverse complement strand
AAGTTCACCCGGAGATGTCGGGCTACATCATCGTTGTCCCCACGCCGTATTTTGCTGTTACGGATAAAGATGGAAATTACGCAATCAAAAATGTTCCTCCCGGCCAGTACACGTTGAAAACCTGGAGTGAGCAAGCCCAGTCGACTACACGGGCTGTTACGGTGAAAGCGGACACTGGCATGAGCGGCATGCATGAAAAAGATGCCTGCAAATGCACAGACTGCTGTTGCTCAATGGAAACAGCAACGAATGCAAATATAACTGTGAAGAAATAAAACGCTACGCATTGGGAATCCCCGCGTCAATCTTGGAAACCAGATTATCGACACGAGCGGGAATTGTTTTTGACGCAGGCATGGAGTAGGTATGTCAAAGAAGTCGTCTCTACAAAAAGTTGTTGCATGGTTGCCGCATGTGTTCGCTTTTTGTATTGCTGTCACGTTGATTCTGATTTTCTGGCCAATAAATTCTAATCGGGATCGATTGAATTTGTACCATCATGGAATCGTGCGAAGCTTGCACCCAGGTGCGGTTGCATGGAAGCAGCCTGTGCTACCAGCCCAATATATGCAGGCGAGCTGTGGTGCGTGCCATCATGATGACTTGCCTCAGACTCCGAGGCTGAACCATGGACGACAATTGCTTGCACGGTACAACTGCATGGCCTGTCATCAGATGCAGAATGTAGACCGTGCAGTCATGTTTGGGCCAGATCTAACCAACGTCGGAACAAAAGTCAGCCGCGAATGGATCTACAAATGGTTGAACGAACCGCGTTCAATTACAGATGCGGATGGAAATATCATTGTCGATGGCGTAGCAACGCAGGCGAGAATGCCAAAATTCCGGCTCAGCGACGAAGAGCTTCGTGACCTTTCAGCTTATTTAAGTGTGCAGCAGGTAACCCCGATTCAGCCATATCATTTCAATCCGCGAGTGGTTGCAGTTTCAAACAAAAACGGTGATGCGGCAGACCAAGGGCAGATACGCTTCAATCAAATGTTTTGCGTAACCTGTCACTCCCTTGCCGTGGATCGTGGAGGCGTGACCTCACTCATCGGGGGAGATATCGGGCCCGAGCTGACGAAGGTTGGTAGCAAGGTGAAACCTGAGTGGCTTCTGGCATGGCTGCGTGATCCCGAAGGTTATTTACAGCACACCAAGATGCCACAGTATCAGTGGTCGGATCAAGATTTGTATCAGGTATCGCAATATATTGAGAAGCAGTTGACCGATCCTTCTCTTTTGAGCGATGTACCTCAACTCGGTAAGCCGACAACCGAGGAAGTAATGCGCGGCAAGGAACTGTTTCAGGAAAAAGGTTGCATTCAGTGTCATGCAATCCAAGGGGTAGTGCCAAGAAAAAACTTCGCTCCTGATCTTTCCGCGTTCGGCATGGCGGCAGGCCCATATTTTTTTCAGGTCAGTTCTGCATTTCATCGCCAGATCCCATTGCACTTTCCAAGCAAACAGGGTGCAGTCCTGAATATTAGCGTGTCGAAGATTCCAAGATTTATGATTGCGTATATTCAAGCGAAAATCACAAATCCTGTTTCGGTGACGCCAGAAGCGCGTATGCCACAATTCTCGATGAGCCAGGATGACTTGGATGATGTAACGACAGCACTTCTGAGCATGACTGGCCCTCCGCTTATACAAGGAGTGGCATCTCCTGTTGTTCCACGTCAGCATCCGGAATATCATCCGACGGATCCATTTGGGAAGCTCTATCAGCAGTATAAGTGTTACGTCTGCCACGCCTTTAATGGATATGGAGGCACTCTGGCCCCAAATCTTTCTTATGAGGGAAGTCGGTCGCAGCATGACTGGCTGGTTCAGTTTTTGCAGAATCCGCAGACGCTCCGCCCAACGCTCACTTCACGTATGCCAGAGTTCAATATGTCCAAGCAGGATGCAACTATTCTGGCTGATTATATTTCGACATCGCTGCATAATCCCAATATCCAAACAACTGCAGCAAAGAGCGAAGAATTCACTCCTCAAATGGCGACGCTGGGTCAGAAACTTTACGAAGAAAAATATCAATGCCAATCGTGCCACACGATTGGATCGTCAGGTGGATATGTGGGGCCAAGTCTCAACAATGCAGGCAACTGGTTGACTGCGTCCTGGATTGAAGCATGGCTGCGCGATCCACAAGCTTTGCTTCCAGGAACCATTGAGCCACAGCAAAACTTTACCAAGGCTGAGATTCAAGAGATAACGGCATATATGTTGACGTTGAAACAACCTCCAGCATCCCAAGATGCAATGCCAACGGGAGGTCAATGATGAAGCTCATTGCGATCTACCTTACTGTTCTGCTGGGATGCTTGGGATTCGCTGCTTATGCTGGAAGAAGTTCTGCGGCGAAGCCATGCTGGTGTTGGTCGCACGATCAGGGGTTGGTAATCACGAAGGTGCCACATCCCAAAGGAACAGAATATATATCCTATGGTTCGTATGGTTCAGAGGTGGATTGGAATAATCCGGATCATGTGATCCCATTGAATTATTCACAGGCACAAGGAAAGAGAGTGTTTGATGGGCAGTGCATCTGGTGTCATGCGGATGCGACGCCGGCCGGGCCATCAAATCGTTCCAATGTTACGCCCGTTCCACCGTTAATGAACGACGGAAGTGTATTCAATATGTTGAGTGATAAAGAATTGCAACGAGTGATTGCGTTGGGAGGTAGCGCCGTTGGTAAGTCGGCGATGATGCCACCCTATGGAAAGTCACTAACGCAGGAAGATATTCAGGATGTTATTCTCTATACGAGAGCGATTGCTGCACCGACATATCAGCGCCCGTCCATTTGGAAACGAATTTCGTGGAAAAAATAGATGCGTATGGAAACTTCCCGATTCAGGAGTTATCACTATATTAGACTCATCGCGGGCAGTGTGCTTCTGTTGTTAGTGGGCGTAGCATTTGGACAGGTGCCTTCATCCGAAATTCTGAATCCAACGCTAAAATCTGATGAAGCAAGATACCTTCCGCAGATTCGTTTACTGCACCAGGCAATTGCTGGCGAAAAATACAAATATCCCTTTCATTTAGCCAGGTATCTGGATGCACATTCAGGACAGCGGGCTGCTTTGGATTCTAATGGAATTGAGTTTGTATATTTTCAGCATCGTGTTGTATTGAAAATATCTGGGATCTATCGGGCAGCTTATAACGCAGAATACCTTTCAAAAAACCAGCGAGCAGCCCTAACATTTCAAGATGTAATTGTCCCGATTCTTGATCGCGTCGCGCAGAATATTCCATCGAATATCGATTGTGATGGCATCGGCTTCGAAATTCTATATGATACGCGCGACGTGAACCGTGCATATGACTTTGAAGGAAAAGAAGTGTTGACGGTTATCTTCAGTCGAGAGGATGCGCTGACATATCGTGCTGCAACGGATGACGTCAAGCGGCAGCAGATACTGAATAGGTCAGAAGTGTTTTTGGATGGCAAGGATTATGGTCTGGCGCTGGGGCAGCACGATCCGCTGAATGTGAAAGCTTTAGATCGCCAAGATCAATTTCTAGGAGAAAAGAACGCCATCGGAGCTACAGATCTGGCAGCAGCTTCTATACAACAAAAAGATAAAGAAAGACCTGCAATCAACGTGGCGAATATTGCAGCTTTGCAGGCTAAGTATCAATTGCAGCTCCATACCCTGGTGCAACAAAACGGAGTAAAGCTGCATCTTTCAGAAAAGTATCCACCAGACATTGAAATAAATGGTGACCAGGCTCTATTGCATCTCACGATGGACAGCAATCTAATTTGCAATCAGAGCACCAGTTCAATTTATAAACGCGCAGCGCAGAACTTTGACCTATTTCTTGCTCCTCAGTTGAAAGTATTGCTGGATGCACTACCAGTGGATGAAGGATATTCAGCAGTTGATTTTTCAATTATCAGCCACTTCGAAGATAAAAATGCATCTACAGAAAAAATCGAATATATATGCCCCGTGAAAGCATTGCGCTCATTTACCGCGAATCAACTTGCCAGCCAAGATGTTATCAATCAAAGCATTGTTCTTGTGAACGGAGTGCGGATCACTTTAAACCTTGAAATAGTTGAATAGGATACATGCAGCGATATGCTGTCATCTTGTACAAGTCTCCGCTTGGACGCCAGCAAGAAGTGTTGTAATCACATCTTTTACGCGGTAACTGGATTGTCCTGATTCTAAAAACTGCACGATAGCACTCAGATCATCTCCTGCAGTTACCAGTCCGTGTTCAATGCGCTGTCCATTCCGCACCTGGGGATATCCAATGTTGGCTACTAGTGCGTTGCAAATACATTTTCTTCCAACAGTATCCTCAGCCTTTCCGCCCTTGGAAAGATAAATACTCAATGGTTCAGCAGCGCAACGATATCCAATCTCTCCCTCAGGTGTTCTATATGATTCGCGGAGAAATCCGAGATCGCAAATACGTGGCCGTGCTGCGTACACCTCAGGCTCAGAGCCAGTATCTTCCAGCTGCGCTACTTTAAATGGAAATCCAGTCGGTGACGCTAGCGGATCAGTAAACACATGCGCCTCTCCTGTCATTGCCTTGGCTACCAAAGAGTTTTTATAGTCCAAGCGCAAGCCAGATTCTTCCGCAAAAGCAAATGCTGTGCCTACCTGAACTCCCGTTGCTCCGCAGCGTAAAGCTTCTTGCAGTTTATGTGGATGCCCATAGCCACCGGCCAGCCAAAAAGGTACGCCTAACTCGCGCATCTTTTCCATATCAATCGAATCTCGCTCGCCATAGACGGGTTCGCCTGTCTCCGATAAAAGCAGCTTTCCTCGAGGTGGAGCATTGTGGCCTCCGGCAACACGCATCTCCACAATCAGGCCATCGACTTTTCCGTTGGCCTTTTTGAGTATGGTTGTCGCAAGCGTGTTGGAGGAAACGATGGCAAGAAACTTCGGTCTGGTTAAAGGGGGTAAATCACACTCCATTACATCCCTGGGGTCAAAACGCATTGTTGTATCATCCGTCTCCTGTGCCCCAGTGATATGAAGTGTGTATTCTGCAGAGTGATGATGAACGTATTGATCTAGAATTCCAGGAATTTTTAAAGGAATGCCGGCACCCATCAATATATATTCCACTCCAGCCAACATGGCGCCATAAATCGTAGGCAGGTGTGCAACTTGAATCTTTTCTAAATAGTTAATGCCAACAGGATTGTGATGGTTTTCTCTTGCTAAATAAACTTCAACAAAGTTACTAACAATGCACAATTCTACTAATTCTTTTGGGTTATCCTTTGCATGCGGCGGAGCTAAAACGTAAGGAGTTCGTTCCATTTTCCCGCCTGGAATAAAGTATCTTCCCCAGACCCTTGCTGCCATCGCTGGAAATGGAAATGCATCAAATCCACGGCGCATGTGCCCGCCAGGGTCGCCATCCTGTAAACGTCGTGCCAAAATCTGATCTAGCGCTGTTCCAGAAACTACACCCAGCTGGCCAAGTTGTGATACAGCCTGTGCTAATTTCCAATTTGATACACCAGCGCCCATACCGCCTTGAATGATAACCGGATATTCACTCATAGCTTTCATCATTTCATTTTTTTATGTGACAGAATGTCGTAATTTTGTAATGTTGTAAATCGTATTGAACTGCGGAGACATGATGGAGCCGATCCCATTATGCGGCGTCAATATATGTCATTCTGCAATACATCGCACAGAAAGCATGTGACGTGTGTCACTGCGAATTGGTTAGTTTCTGAATACTCTTAGGGGAAGCGTAATGTGTCATATTAAGTTAAATGCACATGACATGAAAGTGTTCAACAGGGAAACAGCTTAGGTGCCATGACCAACATAGCCATTATCGGCGGCGGGATCTCTGGGTTGGCGACGGCGTACTATCTGCAGCAGCGTGCAGATGATTCGATTCGAATCACAATTCTTGAAAGCTCATCTCGTCCTGGAGGGAAGATTACATCTGTTCAAGATAATGGATTTGTTGTTGAAGGTGGCCCAGACTCATTTATTTCCAACAAGTCAGAAGCTATCAACCTCTGTCGCTCTCTTGGATTAGATGATCGTCTAACGGGTACGAATAAAGTTCAGCACGCTACCTATGTATGGAGCCAGAATAGATTGCATCCAATGCCAGAAGGCATGATGCTAATGGCTCCCACAATGATTCTTCCATTTCTGCAGTCGAGATTAATCTCCTGGCGTGGAAAAGTTAGGATGGGAATGGAGATGTTTCTTCCATCTGATTGCCAGGATGAAGATGAAAGTCTATCTAGCTTTGTTCGTAGAAGGTTGGGCGCTGAGGTTCTCGATAAAATAGCTGCACCGTTGATGGCAGGAATTTATGCGGCTGACCCCGAGACGCTGAGTTTACAAAGCACATTTCCTCGCTTTTTGGAAATGGAAAAACAACATGGAAGCCTATTGCGTGGAATCATGTTGCAAAAACACGCAAAAAACACTAGCGCTAACAAGTCGAAATCCAAAGATGCACCGGCCTCTATGTTTATAACCTTGCGTGGTGGATTGCAGCAGATGGTGGATGCCTTAGTCGAGCAGTTGCATCCTGGAACATTGCAATTAAATAGAAGGGTAGTGGCTGTAAGCCGGAGTGGAGATCAATTCAAAATCGATATTGCTCAAGGAGCGCAGGCAACGGAGCAGATTTTAGTAGACGAAGTTGTATTTTCCACGCCCGCCTATGTGACAGCCGATGTCGTTGAGGCGCTCGATCAGAATCTGGCATCCCGGCTACGTGCGATTCGTTATGTTTCCACGGCGACCGTATCTCTAGGGTTAAAGCGCAAGGATGTTCCTCATTCCCTGGATGGATTTGGATTTGTCGTGCCGCAGAGTGCAAGACGCAGAATCACAGCGTGTTCCTGGTCTTCGTCAAAGTTTAAAGATCGTGCGCCAAAAGAAAATGCGCTTTTGCGTGTATTTGTTGGAGGGGCTCGTGCTGAATATCTGGCGGAAAGAAATGAAGATTTACTCATCGATCTGGCGCGGCAGGAACTGAGCACCACCATGGGCATTACGGCAACGCCAATTCTTGCAAAAGCATATCGCTGGATCAAGTCAAACCCGCAGTATGAGGTAGGACACCAGGGGTTAGTTTCTGAGCTTGAAGATCGAGTCGCGCGTCACGAGGGGTTGCATCTCTGTGGTTCTGCATATCATGGTGCTGGAATTCCAGATTGCATTCGAAGTGGTATCGCGGTTGCTAAAAAAATTGCAACAAAGCACGGCATAGAAAGGAACATGGCAATATGACGGCCCACTCTCATCGACTGTTTGTTTCTGGAAATGAAGGCATCACAGTTGCTTCACAAGCAAAAACAAATACTGAATCGATACAAAGTCATTTTAGTGCACGCGACTATACGAAAAATCCTATGCTGGTTTATTGGGAGATGACGCAAGCATGTGCATTGGCGTGTCGGCACTGTCGTGCTGAGGCTGTTTCAATTCCGCATCCGTGTGAATTAACAAATGCGGAGGGTAAGACCTTATTGCGCCAGATAGCGGCCTTTGACAAACCATTGCCACATTTAATTCTTACCGGTGGTGATCCTCTAGCGCGTTCAGATGTGTACGAATTGATTGACGAGGCGCGTGCTTTAGGTTTAACAGTTTCCATTACCCCCAGTGCAACTCCAAATTTAACATTTCAAGTTCTAGAAAACCTCAAAGCTCATGGCGTAGAGAGTGTTGGTCTGAGTCTCGACGGTTCAGATGCTGCCAAACATGAAGCGGTACGTGGCGTGGAAGGCTGCTTCGACTGGACTTTACAAGCAATAAAAAATACAGCAGAGCTCAAGATACCCATTCAAGTCAATACATTAGTTTCAGAGGAAACAGTGGAAGACTTGCCGGAAATTTATCAACTCTTGACAACGCAGAAAGTAATGCGTTGGAGCTTGTTTTTTTTGATTGCTGTTGGTCGCGGTAAGTTACTACAACCTATCTCACCAGAGCGAGGTGAAAAATGGATGCATTGGATCTACGATCTGGCTCGCGTTGCTCCTTTTGCTGTTAAAACCACGGAGGCTCCTTCGTATCGACGTGTTGCACTGCATCGTATGCGCGAGGAGGGGATGCATTCTGCAGAAATTGAGCGCACCTCAATGTATCGAGGGTTTGGAATTCGCGATGGACATGGCATTATGTTCGTCTCCAATCGTGGAGATGTATATCCGGCAGGATTTTTGCCGTTGACGGTAGGTAACATAAAGTCAGACCATCTGGTGAATATTTATCGTAACTCATCTGTCTTTCGAGCTCTTCATGCGCCAAGTCAGTTTAAAGGAAAATGCGGCCGCTGCGAATATCGTGCGCTGTGTGGGGGATCAAGAGCGCGAGCGTTTGCGCATACAGGAGATATTCAGGCCAGCGATCCATTCTGTCCATATCAACCTGCAGATCGAGCTGTAACTCCTATAGCAAGTTAGCAAAGCGTTATATTTTCAGGGATATACAAACAATATGCAGAGGTAATCTGATCTCAGTGACTGAATTTATTGTCGATGATACCCGAGCTAGCCTGTTGAAGATTGTGACAGCAAATTGGCAGGCGGAGATGTTGGGGTACTTCACCTATCAGACACTTGCAGATAGAGAGTCCGATCCGCAGAGATCTCGTGCGTTGTATTTACTGGCAACGGGAGAAAAATACCACGCGCAGTTGTGGGCAGAACGCATACGTGCTCTTGGAGGCGAAGAGCCCATATACAGTGGCCAGAAAACTGGAACTGCAGACACATTCCTAAATCGAGTGAGTGGTCAGGATGTTGTACTTCGCCGGATAGAGCGTGAAGAAAGTCGCGCTGCTGCTCGATATGCACGCCAGATACATGAGCTTCAGGATGCACCCAGCCTCGCAATTCTAAACGAAGTGATTGCAAGTGTGCAGGAACATCATCAAAGGCTCATCGAGTTAATTCGGGATCGAAGGCCCACTGTTCCGTCCTACCCTGCGGAAGCAAAGCAGGCACTAGATGAGCTTATGTCAACGCGACAGGGAGGGAGCAGGAAAACTCCTGGGTGGATAGGTGATGCCATTTATGGAGTCAATGATGGGTTAGGTGCAATCTTTGGCATCGTATCAGGTGTGTCTGGAGCTACGCTTGGCAATAGCAGATTTGTACTTCTGGCAGGAATGGCAGGAATAATTGCTAGCGCATTGTCAATGGGTTCGGGAGCATATTTATCTGCGAAGAGTGAACGCGAAATTTATCATGCAGAGTATATCCGGGAACGTGATGCTGTTGCATACAGCGAGCCTGAGGCACGCCAGATTTTATCTCTCAGCTATCAGGTACGCGGTTTGCCTGCTGTAGAAGCAGATCGTTTTGTTGAATATCTAGCAAGAGATAAAGAAAACTTCATCCGCAATTTAGCACATGAACGTCTGAACACAACGGAAGAACGGCTACGTCGGCCATGGAGTTCAGCATTGTCTAGTGCAGCTTCTACAGCCATCGGAGCCGTCATTCCAATTATTCCATTTTTCTTTTTCAGTGGAGTGGCTGCTGTTGTTTTAGCCGCAGTTGTTTCCATTGTTGCTCACTTTGCAATAGGAGCATCAAAATCACTTATCACTGTTCGTTCGTGGTGGGGTAGCGGCCTGGAGATGACAATGGTGGGTGCTATCGAAGGCGTCGTAACCTATGTGCTAGGGATAGCAATTGGAAAGATGTAAGTCGTGGTGGAATGTGACAAACGTCACGTGAAAAATAGTAATGCAAATATATAAACATCTTATTGTTGTATGAACGTGCTGCCTATGTGACTGGCGTCACGTGTTATTCGTGTAACTGTGTAAAGGTTATGTTGTATAGCGTACATGTATCCATCTTTTGATGGATAAGAATATCCATCAAAGTGACCATGACATATAAGTTGAAAATATGTAGCATTTACTTTTCGAGTAAGTAAAAAGGAATGGTTACTTGTTAAAGCGTCTGGTCATGGTTCATAAAACACTCGTTACTCTGTTTGGAAGTCTCGTGGTAATCATCGTTCTTCTATATTTGTGTACCGCATCGAGTGCTTCGCAGATTTCAAATAAATGTTGTATGTCGAAAACAACGAAGCTTATCTCAGATCATGTATTGATAGAAATTCCACAAATAGCAAGCACGAATCCATTCCAACCTTTTCCGAACGGCAGTAGTTTTATGAAAAAAACTGAGGCGAAATATCAAAACGGAAAGTCAAAGATGGAACTGTCAAATTTGACTCTGCATTTGTTTTCCGTTGCTTACCCGCGGCTATCCTTTAGCGGTAGTAGTGTTCTTTTTTCTGGGAAAATGCAAAAAGACTCCAACTGGCAGATATGGGAGATGGCAGTGGATGGTTCCAATCTGCGGCAGATCACACACTGCATGGGAGATTGCCTACAGGCAGATTACTTGCCGAACGATCAGATTGTGTATGTGTTTGTTAAAAAAAGTAGTTTGGATGGAATCTCCGACTTATATGTTTGCCGTCTGAGCGGTGAGAATGCTCATCCAATAACATTTGGTCATGGAGCGTTTCAGGTGGAAAGCGTTTTACCAAGTGGTCGTATTCTCATCTCCGCTCCCAGTCCGCTGAGAGTTAATGTCAAGGAAACAAGTCGCCGAGCACTTTACGTGATTCGTCCAGATGGAACAGGGCTCCACCTGCTGCCATCGGGAAGTAAATGGGGAAGCCAGCTACAAGTCGATAAACACAAGTCGCAAGTGCTCATTGCCGCACATGCCCCCCCATTGTCATATCCCAGCATTCTTCATTCTGACATAAATACTGGGCGAGCGATTTGCCTGGATTCTTATCTTTCTATAGATGCGCCGCAAGGTCGTATAGCAGCGAAGATTTCTCGAGTACGGGTGACCGAGTTAGAGTCAGACTCCATAGAACATATTCTTGGCAGCGCGCCGGTGGAGGAGGACGGATCATTTTATCTAACTCTCCCAGCGGATAGGCCGATTCGTTTCTCGCTGCTGGATGCAAGAAACAAGGTTATTCGTGAACAAAAAAGTTGGATTTGGGTGCGCCCGGGCGAAGATCGAGGCTGCCTCGGATGTCATGAAAACTCAAGCCATGCGCCAGAGAACCACTGGCCAATGACGTTGCAGCGTTTCGATACACCTACGCCAATTGGAATGAATGCACATACTGGCTCTATGAAAAAGGATCAGTGGAACAAATGAGGAAACTTTGCCATCAAATTGCAACCGTTCTGTTTGCCGTTGTTGTTATGCTGACACCGTTAGGACTTCGATCTCAGTCCGTTGCTGCGCTGTCGCCAAGCATTTTGCCACAGTTTGAAGATATAACAGCAAAATCTGGCATTGAATTTCAGCACTCATTTGGCGAGAAGGAACTGCGAACCATTTTAGAAGGGACTGGCTCCGGGTGTGCATGGATTGATTACAACAATGACGGACTCCTCGATCTATACGTGGTGAATGGAAGGCATGTGGATGGTCTGACAAATCACTCTGCGCCCGATGGCGTAGACACGACCAATCACCTATATCGCAATAACGGGGATGGTACGTTTACAGACGTAACGACGAAGGCAGGCGTACCCGGTAAGGGCTTCGGTGTGGGTGTCACCGTCGGCGACTTTGATAATGACGGCAACGAAGATATTTACATCACCAATTACAACTCAGCGATTTTGTATCACAACAATGGGAATGGAACATTTACAGATGTAACGACAAAGGCTGGCGTCGACAATCCATATTTTGGAACGGGTACAGCCTTTCTGGATTATGACCGAGATGGGCGACTCGATTTATTTGTTGGTAACTACTTAAAGTTTGAATCTGGCTACCAACTGTATTACTCTGCCGAGCATTATCCTGGGCCATTAAGTTATGAGCCAGAGGCGAATCGTCTCTTCCATAACAATGGTGATGGAACCTTTACCGATGTATCGCAGTCATCCGAAATTGCCAGTAAATCAGGCCGCGCCATGGGGGTGGCAGTAGGAGACTATGACAACGATGGCTGGCCCGACATATATGTAGCGAACGATACAATGGCCAGCTACCTGTACCACAATAATCACAATGGGACGTTTACGGATGTTGCCTCTACCTTGAATGTGGATTATGGCCAAAACGGTGAGGCAGCCACAGCGATGGGGCCTGTCTTCGGTGACTACGACAATGACGGCTGGCAGGATTTATTTGTTTCCGATGCGCGCTACCACAGGCTTTACCACAATCCAGGCAAGGCGGGCGGCTCGTTTCAGGATGTGACCGACCCAAGCGGTGTGGGCGCAGTCTCGGGCCAATATGCAGGATGGGGAAGTGGATTCTTCGACTTTGACAACGATGGATGGAACGATCTTTTCATTGTGAATGGTGGCATGACTTGGCTGGTTCCGATGGAGTCAGTCTTACTGCGAAATTCTGGAAATGGAAAATTTGCAGATGTCTCTGCCCAAGCCGGAAATTTCTTCAAGGAGCAAATTGTTGGCCGTGGCGCGTGCTTTGCCGACTATGACAATGATGGTTATATAGATGCGTATATTACTACACTACAGGGCAATGGAATTCTGCTGCATAATACCCCTCCCCTAGGAAAGCGTAATCACTGGCTGACGATTAAGCTGGTGGGAACGCGCAGCAATCGTGATGGCTACGGTACCAGGCTGGAGGCGATTATCGCCGGTCAGCATCAATATGCAGAGGCCACATCACAGAGTGGATATCTTTCGCAGGGTGACCCGCGACCCCACTTTGGGCTTGGAGCACACACAAATGTGGACACGCTTATTCTGCATTGGCCCAGCGGCACGGTGCAGACACTTGAACACATCCAGGCGGATCAGATTCTGACGGTGACGGAGCCTCGGACGGTAATACATCCGACATCTGTTATCCCGTCCGCAGTTACAACTCCCGTAGCCCAAGCACCGGCTGCAAGAAAGGTGCAATAAGAGTGCTTT
>VFSW01010731.1_pt1 | contig 12948 bp, 9 predicted proteins | sample 5358111 | NCBI WGS metagenome assembly VFSW01 (sample SAMN11554181, study PRJNA540505) | mine drainage metagenome | isolation source: sediment from site ElyBrook_90M | place: USA: Ely Copper Mine, Vershire, VT | collected 2017 | reverse complement strand
CAAGAGGGGCGCTTCGCGGTCGTCACGGACGTTGGGTGCGGGATGCGGTGGACGCGGCAGCATCAAAAGACGAATGATGTTGCGCGCGGACGGCGAAGTCGTGTGGTCCTGACGCCCCGACGCTGGCGTCAAGTTCTCGAGAAGCAAGCTTCTTGGGGGCGACAGTGGCAAGAAAGCCCGGTCACTGGGGAGAGCGCGGAGGAAACCGTTAAAACCATTGCGCGGGGAATGCCGGGTGTTTCCGGTGTGACCGTGGTGACTAACGCGTGTGCTTTCTACCACTGCGCACGCGGCTGCGGACGCGCCGAGCGTCCGGCATTCCCTGCGCCCTCTCTATTTTCGAGGGACACTGTTCGTGCAAGAGCTCGGGCGTCATTAGCGCCGCGGGATCGAGATTGTATGTCTGGAGAGCGGCGTCATTGCTTCGCTCCGCTAGCAAAGAGGGTCGACCGCCCCTTCGGGAACCCGATGCGGATGAAGGAGCTGGCGCGCGCTTATTTCGCCGAGTTGAATAGCTCGCCGCAACCGTGCAAGGTTGGCGGCATTCTCATTCCAGCCCGATATCCATGACCACAGCATCCGTCACGCCCTCAGAAGTCCGCCGCGCGCTCCTGCTGCGCGATGAAATCGCGTTGCTCGATCTGCGGCACGAGGCCGCCTTCGCCACGGGCCATCCGTTGTTTGCCGCCAACATGGCAGCCGAGCGGATTGCGCTCGAGGCCGCGACGCGGCTGCCCCGCAAGGATGTGCCGATCGTTGTCTACGACGCTGGCGAAGGCCTGGTCCCAAAGGCCATCGCTCACTTTCAGGCGCTGGGATACACCGACGTTCGCCGGCTCGATGGCGGGCTCGATGCCTGGCGGAAGGCGGGCTTCGAGCTGTTCCAGGATGTCAATTCCTACGCCAAGGCGTTCGGCGAACTGGTCGAGTCGCGCCGGCATACGCCCTCGCTGTCGGCGGAAGAAGTCGCCGCGCTGATCGCAGGCAACGCCGATATCGCCGTGCTCGATGTCCGGCGGTTCGACGAATATGCGACCATGAACATCCCCGGGTCCTTCAACGTGCCCGGCGCAGAACTCGTGCTGCGCGCCGGCCACGCCGCACCGGATCCCGAGACGACGATCATCGTGAATTGCGCCGGTCGCACGCGATCGATCATCGGCGCCCAGTCGCTCATCAACGCCGGCGTCGCGAACAAGGTGGTGGCGCTGCGAAACGGGACGATCGGCTGGACCCTTGCAAGGCAGGAACTGGAGCATGGCGCGGACCGCCGCGGCGGTATCGGCCTGTTCGAGGACGCGAAGGCCAATGCCCGTGAAGTCGCCTATCGCGCCGGCGTTCGGCATCTCGGCCCGGAAGACGCAGCGGCGATCGGGCGGCAGACCCACCGCACGCTCTATCGCTTCGACGTTCGCGCGCGCGAGGATTATGCGGCCGGTCACATCACGGGATTTCGCCACTACCCGGGAGGACAATTGGTGCAGGAAATCGACATGGCCGCTCCGGCGCGCGGCGCGCGCATCCTCCTGACCGACGATATGGGGGTCCGCGCCGACATGACCGCGTCCTGGCTCGCGCAAATGGGGTGGGAGACCTACGTGCTGGATGGCGGTTATGATGGCGCGCTTGAACTGGGGCCGCCGGTGGATTTGCCAAAGCCCGATCCGTCGCAGCGCTACCGGCGTCCCTATGAGGGCACCGATGTCGACAGGAGCGCGATGCAGGCCTATCTCGATTGGGAATATGGCCTGGTCGAACAGCTCCGGCGCGACGCCACCCACGGGTTCTTCGTGATTTGATCGGCCCGCTTCGTGGCGAGAGTTAAGGCTTGGGTATGAGCTAAGGAGTTAAGGCTTGGGTAACTGCAATTGGTAACTGGCTCTCCACGGTTGTCACGTAACCGTTGTCCCATGGGAGCCGAGGCGATGAGACGGACAAAGTCAAAACACGGCGCCGTCTTGATCGGCGCCGATGTCGACCCGACCCAGGCGGACTCCCGGTCTCGACGCAATCCGATCCGTACGTTGATCCTGTGCGGCGTGCTTCTGATCGCCGCGATCGCCGTCGGCACCGGCATGATGGTCTATGGCTTTCGCGAACGGGCGCTGCAAAGCAGTACGCGCGAGCTGGAAAACACGGTCCTGCTGCTTGCCCGTCATTTCGACCAGCAATTCGGCGATTTCGACGTCGTTCAAAAGGACATCATCAACCAGTTCAATCTGCGGAGGATCACCTCTCCCGAAGACTTCAGGCGGGAAATGTCCGGCGACGACACTCACCAAATGCTCAAGAGCAGGACGGGGGCTTTCTCGTACCTGGGAAACCTGACCTTGCTGGATTCCGAGGGAAATCTGATCAACTGGTCCCGCAGCTGGCCGGTTCCGAAAGTCAATTTCGCCGATCGCAGTTATTTCAAGGAATTGAAATCGAACGCTTCGCCGGATCAAAGATATGTCGATGTCGTGCACAGTCGCGTGTCAGGTCGCTGGGCGACGATCCTGTCGCGCAAGCTGGTGGGGCGAAGCGGCGAATTCCTGGGGATTTTCTGCAGAGGCGTTGAGCCGACCGATTTCGAGAAATTTTTCGAATCCGTGACGCTTGGAAAAGATGCGGCTATCTCGATGTTGCTGGGGGACGGGACCTTGATCGCACGGTTTCCCCACCTGGAGTCCAGGATCGGACAGAATTTCAGTTCCAGTCCGATGATCCGGCGCTCACTATCCAATGGCGGGCGCGCCACTGCGCAGTTCACGGCTCTGACCGATGGAACCGAGCGGCTGGGAGCCTCGCTCCAGCTGAAAAATTTCCCGATTGTGATGCTGGCCACCATGCCGGTTTCCGTGGCGTTGGCGGATTGGCGTGAGCAGACGCGGCTGATGATCGGCGCCGCCATGCTGTCGGTTGTCTTGATCGGTTCCATCCTGCTCCTGGTTGTCCGGCGCTTGCTGTGGCAACGCCGCGCTTCCGAGCGGCGCATTTCGCTTGAAAAGGACAGCCTCGACACCGCGATCAACGCGATGTCCCAGGGGCTGGTGCTGTTCGATTCGGAGCACCGGCTTGTCGTCTGCAATCAACGTTACATCGCCATGTACGACCTGTCGCCCGACATCGCGAAGCGGGGTTGCGGCCTTCGCGAGCTTTTGCAGCATCACAAGGACACCGGGTCGCTGCAAGCCGATGTCGATGCGTATTACGCGCGTGTCCTGGAGAACGTGGCGTCGGAAAAGGTCTCTGTGTTTCGCATCGGAAACGGACGTTCGGTCCAGATCACGCACCAGAAAGCAATCGACGGTGGCTGGGTCGCAACCCATGAAGATATCACCGAACGCCGGAGAGCCGACGAGAAGATCGCGCACCTTGCGCATTTCGACACGTTGACCGATCTGCCCAATCGCGCCCTGTTCCGCGAGCGGCTCGAGTTGGAGCTCGGACGCATTGGAGGGGGTGGTCAGCTCGCGGTGCTGTATATCGACATCGACGAATTCAAGAGCATCAACGATTCGCTGGGCCATCCGGTCGGCGATGAATTGCTGAAGACCGTGGCGGCGCGGCTGCGGCGCTGTATCGGGGAGGCCGATTTCGTCGCGCGGCTGGGCGGCGACGAATTCGCGATCGTGCAGAGCTCGGTGCGGCAACCCGGAGACGTCACCGATCTGATCTCCCGGATATATTCCGCCTTGCGCGAACCCTACGAATGTCTCGGTCATCAATTGTCGACCGACGCCAGCATCGGCATCGCACTGGCGCCCCAGGATGGCGCCGATCTCGATGAACTGCTGAAAAATGCCGACCTTGCGATGTACGGCGCCAAGGCCGATGGACGCCGGACTTACCGTTTCTTCGAGCGCGACATGGATGCCCGCATCAAGATGCGCCGCATGCTCGAACAGGATCTGCGGCAGATGACTGCGGACGGCGGGTACGCCGAAGGCGGCTTCGACATCTACTACCAGCCTCTCGTCAATCTCCTGGACAACGAGGTTTCGGGATGCGAAGCGCTGCTGCGCTGGCGTCATCCGCTGCGCGGCATGATCTCGCCCGCCGAATTCATTCCGGTCGCGGAAGATAGCGGCCTGATCAGCCGGCTCGGGGAATGGGTGCTCAGGAAGGCTTGTGCCGAGGCGACGACCTGGCCGAAAAACATCAAGCTGGCGGTCAACGTATCGCCGGTTCAATTCAGAAATCATGCTTTCGCCCTGAAGGTCGCCGCAACGCTCGCGGAATCCGGCCTTCCGGCAAGCCGGCTCGAACTCGAAATCACCGAGGCGGTTTTGATCCGTGATGACGAGGTGGCGCTGGCGATCCTGCATCAGTTGCGGGCCATCGGCGTGCGGGTCGCGCTCGACGATTTCGGCACCGGCTATTCTTCACTGAGCTATCTGAAGCGCTTCCCGTTCGACAAAATCAAGATCGACCGGTCCTTCGTCAACGACATCGTCGAATCCGACGGATCGTGCGCCATCATTCAGGCTGTGGTCAACATTGCCTCCGCGCGCAACATGACGACGACGGCCGAGGGCGTTGAAACAGAGTTGCAGCGGGAGTTGTTGCGTACGCTCGGCTGCACGGAGATGCAGGGCTATCTGTTCAGTCCGGCCAGACCGGCGGCGGACATCGTCGCCTTGTTCGCCACCCAGCGTCCGGCAGCCGCTTGAGCGGCCGTCAATCCGGCTGACCGCTGTCGGCAACTCGGCCGTGCGCAAGCCGCAGCGTCGTTACCCGGTCAAACGGCCGGGGCGACCCCGGCCGTCCGGCCGATAGTCCGGGGTTGCTGAAACGCCCAGATTCGTTCCTATCTCAATCCGATAGGAGTTACCCCATGCCCGATCATACCGACCTGCTAGGCCAGTTTTCGAACGCCCTGGCGGCGCGCGCCGAAGCCGCGAAAAGTGCCGTCGTCGCTGTCCGCCTTGCGAGCGAGCGGCATGTGACAGGCGTGCTGTGGCCGTCCGGGATTGTCGTCACCTCCGAACAGGCGCTGCCGCGCAAGGATGATTTTGAACTCGTTGCGCCGGGTGGCTCGATCCTGACGGCCAGGATTGCCGGGCGCGATCCGTCAACGAATATTGCCATCCTGAAGCCGGCGGGACAGATCGTCGCCCCGGCACTCGCCGCGGCCCAGGCGCGTACCGGTGCAGTTGCGCTTGCGATCGGAGCCGACGGAACGGGCGGCGCCAGCGCGCGGCTCGGGCTCGTCAACCTCGCCGGGCCCGAATGGCATTCCAGCCGCGGCGGCCTCATCGACCGGCGCATCGTGCTCGATCTCCGATTGGCCCGTCGCGAGGAAGGCGGCCCGGTCTTCGACGCTGCCGGCGCCTGTTTGGGCATGTCGACTTTCGGGCCGCGCGGCCAGGTCATTGCCATACCGGCCGCAACCATCGAACGCGTCGTACCGCTGCTACTCAAGGACGGTCGCATCGCGCGCGGGTGGCTTGGTGTCGCCCTGCAAGCCGTTGCGGTGCCCGACGCACTGCGCGAGAGCGCCGATCAGTCCAGTGGCTTGATGGTGATGTCGGTCGTCGAGAACGGTCCGGCGGCGCAGGCGGGGATTTTGGCAGGTGACATCATCCTGAGTGTCGACGGCACATCGGCTCATCGCTTCCGGAAAATCGCCAGGCATTTCGGCGCCGACAGCATCGGGCGCAAGGCTGAACTTCGCCTCATCAGGAGCGGCGCGGTGATGACCGTGCAGACGACCATTGCAGAACGGCAAGCCGCATGAGGGAAGTGGCAAGCAGACAGATGCCAAGCGAGCGGCTGCGCGTCGCGCTCCACGCCGCTGATGCGGTGCGACGAGCTGCGCTCGGCAAGGTGGTCGCTGAAGCCGGGCATATGGCCGTCGGCACGCAGGATGCCGCCGACGTGGTGCTGGCCGACGGCGACTGCCCACCGGGCGAAGCCCGGCCGGTCGTCACGCTCGGCGGCACGGACGATGACTTGCCGGGCGTGCTGCCGCGCGACGCGGATGCAAGCCAGATCGATGCGGCCATACGGGCGGTTGCGGCCGGCCTCATTGTCCGCTTGCCCGGGGCCAGGGAAGGCGGCTTTGGCGCGATGCGCGAGACCGAAGCTCACGCGCTTCTAACTCCACGCGAGATCGAAGTGCTTGCGGCGCTCGCGGAAGGCATGACCAACAAGGCGATTGCGCGTCGATTGGACATCTCGCTGCACACCGTGAAATTCCACGTTGAATCCCTGTTCCGGAAACTCGGCGCGCGCACCAGGACCGAGGCCGTGGCGAAGGCTTCCGAGCGGCGCCGCCATGAGACGATCACGCTGTGACAAGATGAATCCGGGCTCGCTCGACTGGTCGGATTGCGGCTTGCATGAAGGCATCGCCTGGCCGGGCCACTTGCGGGCAAGACCGGTTCAACCGAGCGGCGCGCCAAACAGCCCGAAGATCAATGGCGCAGCAATCAGGAACGACAGGACCATCGCGCGTGCGCGTGAAGAGGCGATCGCCTTTGCGAAGGCAACGGCAGCCATCGGAATGACCGCCATCACGGGCAGATAATAGCGTGGATAGGCGTCCATCATCCAGCCGGTCTGGAGATGCCGCTGGTAGCTGAACATGATATGAATCGCGAGCGTCGCGACGATGGCCAGCATGCCCGCCGCGACAATGGGAGCGGAGGCCTCGCCGCGGTCAGCCAGCATGGCGCGCAAGGATAGCAAGGTCCCTGCGGCGGCGAGCACGAGCACCGCGCTCGGCAAAATCAGCAACGTCAGCTGAAAGCTGTTCCGCGGGCGCAGCGCGGGCATCCATTCCGACACGAAGTTCTTCAGGAACATGATCGCATAAGATGCCGCGTCCATCCTGGGCGCGGCGCTCCAGCCGACCGCGTCAGCGCCCTGGCGCAGCAGTTCGAGCTGCGCCGGCGTGTTCGGCGCCGGGCTGCCATATTGCAGCGTGAAGGCGATATAGGGCTACGCCGCAGCGATAAGGCTGGCGACAACAATCGCGGCATCGATTCTGCTTGGCACTCGCTTCAAGGCCAGCAGGGCGAGCAACGCCGCAAGGAATCCGCCGCAAAGCAACAGCCCTGTGAGTTTCGACAGGCCGGCGACAAGCATACCGCAGCAGGCAACGATCAACCCTGACCGCCGCTGTGATCCGACATATACGTAAGCGCCGAGGATCGTGAAAGCGCCGCCCGCAAAACCGAGATTGTCGTTATTGACCGACCCCGCCAGCGGCACCAATACCGGCGTCGTCGCGGTCAACACGGCGAACGCGTAGAACTCAAGGCCCCGCAGCTTCATTCGGGCGGCCAGCGCCATCAGGGCGCCCAGGCCAAGGGCCCCAATGGCAACGTTCAAAAGGCGGAGATAAATCAAGGCCTCCGGATGTTCCCTGACTTCGGGTCCCGATGCTGCAACGAGCCAGTAGTAAAATGGCGGATGATTCAGGTAGTTGGCCTCGGAAGTGAACTTGAACGTGGCCGGGTCGATCATCCGCATCCGTTCCAGGCGCGGCCAGCCTGGATGGTCCTGAACGTGAGCGACATAGGAGAGGTGCGCGACCTCGTCGAAGCCCTGGGTAATGGGTTTTCGAAAAGCGCTGCCGCCAGCGCTTAAAATGAAGATCAAGATGATGATCGCCGACGCGACGAGTGCGCTGCTTCCCTGGGCCGAACTTGTTGCCGACATTGGATCTGCGCACTTCACTATTTGAGCTTGGTATAATGTAGTTAAAAATATTCTCTCAACGAGATTTGCCTCTGAAATATACATGTTTTACGTGAATCGCGATAACGGCGACGTCGGTTTGGCGGCGAGCATCGCCCCAACTTGTTCGAGGGTCCAAGGACAGGTTCGACCGAAAGCGCGCTATGCGGAAGCCTTTTCGAGCAGATCCTGCACAAGTCCTCTCAGCAGATCGAGCTTGTAGCCGGTCATGGCGAGCGGCTTTGCGCCGAGCGTGGATTGCGCCGCCGCGTTGGTGATGGTCGCAGCGTTCACCGCCGCGCCCTGCGCGGCGGATTCGGCGGCCAGAAGCCTGATCGGTATCGGGGCAACGGCGCCGGACACGATGCGAACGAGGTGGAACGCCCCGTCCGCGATGACGGCGCGGACGACGAGTTCCACCAGCGGCCACTCTGCATAGCTCCGGCTGATCGCCCGCCGATAGAGGGCCCGCTCGTTCGCAACGGGAATGCCGAGCTCGATGCTTTCGATGATTTCGCCAGGCGCCAGCGCATGGTCGACGCTGCCGTTGGAGCCATCGCCGAGTACCTGGTTCATGGTGAGATGCTGGCGAAGATTCGTCGTGACCGTCGCCTCATAGGCCAAAAGGGCTGCCGCCAGCGTGGAGGGATGGGGCGCGACGCAGGGTCCAAGATCGAAGGCGACGCCATAGAGGTGGTTGCCCTCGCGTGCCGGGCAAATCGAGCCACCTTTCTTGAGGCAGGCAATATGCGGGTCACGATAATACCAGCAGCGCGAGCGCTGGGCGAGATTGCCTCCAAGCGTCGCAACGTGCCTTATCTGCGGCGTCGCAAGGCCGGCGGCGGCCGCGGCGAGACCCGGATAGGCTGCGCCCAGTTTCGGATCGGCGGCCATCGCGGCGATACTGGTGAACGCACTGATCCGGGCCGCACCGCTCGCATCCCAGGCGATGTCGGGCGTGCCGGAGGGGCGCACCAGATCGACCATCGGTCCGCGCGAGACGCCACTGCGTCGCCGCTCCGAAAGGTCGGTTCCGGCAGCGCGGAATTCGGCCAGTTGCGCATTGGCCGGTGCTGATGCGCCGTTCATGCCACGCTCCTCCGGTTCAGGATTGCGACGAGCCGGCCGGGTCGGATCGGAAGCTCGTAAGTCCGCGTGCCAATCGCGTTGCGGATCGCGTTCGCAATCGCCGGCGACGTCGGCACGGTCGCGACCTCGCCGATGCCGACGCTGCCGCCGAGCACATGATCGAAGCCCGCTTCATCAAAATGCACCTCAATGTTGGGCGTGTCTGCGATGCCCGGGATCCGGTAATCCTCGAGCCCGGCGGTGAGAATATCGCCGCGCTCGGGATCGACTTCCCGCCCTTCGTAAAGCGCGTAGCCGATGCCCTGGATGACCGAACCTGCGGCCTGGCTCCGCGCGAGCGCCGGTGCGGCGAGCTTGCCGACAGCGATCCCGGTGTGAACGTTGAGAACCCGCACATGGCCAAGCCAGGTATCGACCTCAACTTCGATCACCTGAACCGAGCTTGGCACGCCCGCGCCGATGGCGAGATTCGAGAACCGGCGCATCATCCAGCCGAAGATGGTTCCCATGAAGCCCGCTTCCTTCAGCGGCGAGCGAACGCCCGGGAACGTCGGCGGGCTATCCTCCGGGCGCGTCGCCGACACGCTGATATCAGGAGACGCTGCGATCAGTTCACGCCACGGCGCATTGGAGCCCGGGGCTGGTCTTCGGTTAGCGTTTTTCTCGATGGCGCCCTTGAGTTTCTCGATCGCGAGCAACGCCGGCGGCACGACCGAGGCCGTGGTCCGGCTGCCGCCCGAGCCCGGTCCTTCAATGAGATCGGAATCCCCAATCCGGACCTCGACCTCGTGCGGCTCCAGCCCGAATTCGTGCGCCACCGTGTTGGCGATCACCGTTCGACTGCCGGTGCCGATGTCCTGGATCGCCGTGCTCGCGACCAGGCGCCCGCCTTTGATGGCCAATTCGACCTTCGAACCCGGCTGCCACAGATAAAGCCAGTACCCCGCGGCAATGCCGACGCCGCGGCGAAAGCGACCGGTCTGCGCCGTCATTCCCTTGGCGCTGCGCCAGACGTCGAGCCCCGCCGCCCAGTCATAAAGGCGCTGGCGATTGGGGTCGGTGTCCCATCGCTTGCGCAGTTGAATCGGATCGATCTGCATCCGCAAGGCGGCCTCGTCGACCGCCTGTTCCAGCGCGAACGCCATCGGCGGTCCACCCGGCCCGCGAAACGGCGCGCCGGGCGGCAGATTGCTGATGACATCGAAGTCGATCAGTTGCTTCGCCTCGGCCGGGTATATCAGGCGCGCCAGTGCCGCGATCGTGGAGTTGACGGCCGCCCCGTTGTCGGAATAGGCCGTCAGAGACAGCGCCTTGAGGTTGCCCTCGCGCGATGGCAACAGCGCAATGTTGATTTCGGTTGCCGGACGATGTCCCGTGACCGACAGCTCGTCGCGGCGGTCCAGGACAATGCGAACGGGCGCCTTTGCTTCGCGCGCGAGTTCGATCGCGGCGATGGTGTCGATGCCGAGGGTACCCTTCGAGCCAAATCCGCCACCGACGTGATCGGCGATTACGCGCACCTTGTCGCGGTCGAGCTTGTATCGCTTCGCAATCAGTTCCATCAAATGAAATACCGCTTGCGTCGAGACATGCAGGGTCAGGCGATCGCCGTCGAAGCGGGCGACGGTGACATGCGGTTCGAGGGAAGTGTGCGATTGACCCGCGGTCCGGAAAATGCCTTCGACCAGCAGCGGATCGCGGGTTTCCGCAGCCGTGGCCATCGCGCTCCGCACCTTCTTGGCCTTGTGCGAAAACGCCGCAGAGGGACCCCGCACATTCTGCTTCCACGGCGCCGGCGCCGGCGAACCCTCCGATACGTTCGCCGCCTTCTTGCGGCTTGATTTTTCGAACACCACCGCAGCTCCCGGCTTGCGCGCCGCGTCCAGTCCCACGACCGACGGCAGCTGCTCGCATCCGATCCCGATGGCCGCGGCGGCCTCGCGCGCGGTGTTGCGATCCTTCGCGGCGATCGCGGCGATCGGTTCGCCGACGTAGCGGACGGTGCGGTCGTCTCCGAGCAGCGAGATCGCCGCCATCACGCCCTGCATCGCGCGCGCGGGCGCAAGGTCGAGTTCGACGATCCGCCCATGGGCGACATGCGAACGGACGATCAAGCCTTCGAGCAGGCCATCGTGGTGGATGTCGACGGTATATTTCGCGGTACCCGTCACCTTGTCGCGGGCCTCGATCCGGGGCGGGACGGTTTCGTCGCCGTCGAAGCGGCCGCTACACGCCTCAGCCACCGCGCGCAAAATATTGTCATAGGCGCCGCAGCGGCAGAGGTGTCCCGACAGCGCCGCGCCGATCTCCTCGCGCGAGGGAACGGCGGCGCCCTTTGCCTTTCGCCAGTCGTCGTGAAAGGCGACCGCCTCGACAACGAAGCCTGGCGTGCAGAACCCGCACTGCAAGGCATCGAGCGCCATGAACGCCTTCTGTATCGGATGCAGCTTCGCGCCGCCGATTCCTTCGACGGTCGTGACCGTCCGGCCGGCGACTGCCTTCGCGGGCATCAGGCAGCTCACGACCGGCACGCCGTCGAGCAATACGGTGCAGGCGCCGCAGACACCGGCCCCGCAGGCGAGCTTGGTTCCGGTGAGATTCATTTTGTCGCGGATCACATCGACCAGGAGCGCTTCCGGATGGTCGGGCAAGGCTTCAACGCGACCATTGATCGTCACTGTGCTCATCGCGATCTCCTTTTGGCGAGGGATTGGGGCGCAGCGGGCGCGATGGCGCCGGCCACAAGCAGGCGAACGATCCGGTCAAGTTCACGCAGGACGCCGGCATTGAGGCGAAGATCGTTGAATCCGCGGATCGCAATCTGAATACAGCGGGCAAGATCGCGGGATGTCATGCCGTTCTTCAGGGCAAGACCTTGCCTGGCACAAACGCGATCGATGGTTTCGGCCCGCAGGTCGGCGTTATGCTCGATAAAGCTCTGATAGAGATCGCGGGTCTGAAGCTGATGCTCTGACAGCAACTCCTCGGCCTGCGGCGATTGCTCGACGCATTCAAGGAGATAGCGAAAGCGCGCTCCGACCTGGGCGGCGAGAATATCCGCAAGGCCCCCGCCGGCATCTTCCTGATCAAGGCCGGCCGCGGCCTCGGCCTCGTAGGCGCATTCATGCAATTGCTCGACGACCGCCCGGAACAGCGCCTCCTTGCTCGCGTAATGATGGTAGAGGGCCTGCCGCGTCAGCCCGGCTTCCTCCGCGATCTGGCTCATCGACGCGCGCCGATAGCCGAACCTGGCGAAGACGTTCTCCGCAGCCGACAAGATGCGATCCGGCGAGCCCATCCGACAATTTTGACAAATACTGTCAATTTGTCAAACGCTGGCTCCTCCTGCCTCCAATGAAATTACGTCTTCGTGCCAAGGGTTGTCCTGCAGCGGACATAAGAGATATATTTCATGCACTTAACAGTGGCGCCGATGGTCGTCGGGACTGGAGACCTGAGAAGGTCTCCTTTATTTTGCAGGGTAGGAGCAGCTGAATCATGGCGTCACCCAAAGTTGCAATCGTTGGCGCCGGGATGGGCGGCATGGCCGCGGCCGGCACGCTTCGACAGGCGGGTATCGACGTCGACGTATATGAACAGGCGCATCAGTTCGGCCGCATCGGCGCGGGCATCCAGATGCTGCCGAATTCGATGAAGGTGCTGCGCGGCATCGGTGTCGAGGCTATGCTGCGCCAACGGGCCTTCGCGCCGTACTCCCACCTCAACCGCGTCGGCGACACCGGTGAACTCAAGCGCGAGCTGCCGATGCCGGAAGACCTTTATGGGGCGCCGTTTCTCTGCATGCATCGCGCTGACCTGCACGAGGCGCTTGCCTCGATCGTGCCGAACGAGATCGTCCACCTGAACAAGAAACTGGTTGCGCTGGAACAGAACGGCGGGCCGGTGATGCTGTTCTTCGCCGATGGCACGACCGCCAAGGCGGATGCCGTGATCGGTGCCGACGGCGTCCACTCGGTGGTGCGCGATATCATCATCGGGCCCGACAAGCCGTTGCACCGCGGCCGCATTGCGTACCGCTCGGTGTTCAACTCCAACCTGATGCCAAAGGAGATCTCCCGCTCCCGCGTCAAATGGTGGGGCGAGGATCGCCACATCGTGATCTATTACACGACCAAGGACCGCAGCCAGCTGTACTTCGTGACCAGCGTGCCGGAGCCCGCCGACTGGATG
>VFSW01010730.1_pt1 | contig 12949 bp, 13 predicted proteins | sample 5358111 | NCBI WGS metagenome assembly VFSW01 (sample SAMN11554181, study PRJNA540505) | mine drainage metagenome | isolation source: sediment from site ElyBrook_90M | place: USA: Ely Copper Mine, Vershire, VT | collected 2017 | reverse complement strand
CACTGCACCAACGACCACAGCCCATCGATTTGCGCTCGCTTGAGGGGAAATCTTTCAGCAACACCGTTTCCAGTTCCGCAGAATGTTTGGCAGCTTCTCGTAACCACCTCAAGATGGTATCCTCTTTGATCCCTTTGACCCGCTTAATGGTGGTAATCCGGTTGCCTTCTGCTAAAAGAGCCAAAACCTCCAGAATTTCATCCGCTTGGGCCTTCTTGCGATAAAAGATTGTCCCGGTCGTTTCAGCGAAGGTCTTGCCGCAGGTCTTAAACTGGTAACGCTGTACACCTCGTCTGGTTTTGCGTAGCTTATTAAGGTTCGGTGGTGTCTGATCGCGCTGAAGTTTGTCATAATCTGGGCAATCTCGATTTGGACAAAAATCTTTGGCTTGGGCGAGTTTCTCCATTTTTGGTCTCCCTTGTTGACGACTTGCCCGTATCTTACACTAAACACACTATTGAGGGAGACTATCAAATAATTACTTCCCCAAATAATCCCGATGAACCGAACAAATCTTTCAATGGTGGCAACTGGATATTCCTCACGTATAGCGCCTAAATTTATTTATATGACCATAATCTTTTGTTGTCGAATTGTTAAACCTGGCGATGTAAGCTATCCATAACAGGAAAAGAATCCAACGAATATGATAAGCATTCTAAAATCGACATCACTGTCTCATAGATGGTGGAATAAACATGAAAAATCGACGATGGCTTTTCATCGTCGATTTTTCTTTTCAGCATAGTGAATTTTTCGAGGAATATATGTATATTCTGAATTTCGATGGCCTCTTCCGCGAACACACAGAAATTTCGGAATCCGGGAAAGAGGCGGGGGTTATGTGCTACGGCTGGTTGATCACTGAGGACCAGCAGGTGATCGCCAGAGGTCTTGGCAGTTATACGCATCGAGAGGTTGCCAGTTCGAATGGGGCGGAGTACCTGGCTTTGATTGAAGGGCTTGAAGCATTAAGACTTCTGGGACTCAAAAATGAACCCGTTTTGATTGAAGGGGATTCCAGGTCTGTTATCGACCAGATGCAGGGGGTGACTGAGGTATCTTCATACCGCATCAAGGCGCTGCATCGAAAAGCATTGCATCTGAGCAAAAATATGGCCCATCTGCGCTGGTCGTGGGTGCCTCGGGGCCAGAACAAGGCTGCTGACCAGCTTACTCGCGATGCTTTACGAAATGTGCGCCGGGGTCCTAATGAAATCCTGAGCACAATTGGAGCAACCAAACGATCAGGAGGTTTCCGTCTCATTTCTGACCTGATGGTTTGCCAGAAACCCGCCAGGGTAGCATTGAACCGATAGCCTTTTTAAGGAAAATAGGATGTTGACATTTTCTGAAGAATTATTCCTGCTCACGATGAGTGAAAGGAAAAGCTCCGTAGCGGTTTCCTCTGCCCAGGCACTGCCGGCAGCGCTGGTGGGGGCAATGCTTGCCGAGCTACTCATGATTGGTAAGATTATGCTTGAGGACGGTGAGAAAGTTCTTATTGTCAGTCGCTCAAAGACAGAAAACGAATGTTTCAACCACATCCTAACGAAAATCCAGAAAGCTAAAAAACCTAAAAAACTAACCTATTGGATCGAAATACTCAGCACAAAGTCCAAAAAGCTGGAGAAAAGTTTAGTGGACAGCCTGATCGCAAAAAAAGTGCTTAAGGAAAAGAAAAAGAAGCTTCTATGGGTCATTCCATTCCTGGATTATTCCCAGGCGGATGCCTCGGCTAAATTCTGGCGCAAGCGTCACATTCGGGCCATTATCCTGGCAGGTGAAAAGATCGACCCGCAGTCGGCAGCCTTGCTCAGCTTGTTGAAGGCGTGTAACCTGATGGATTATCTTTTCACGAACGATGAAATGCACTACGCCAGAAAACGGTCTGAAGAATTGATTGCGGACCCATCTCTTAACAATGCGTTCGTGGCTATCTCAGAAAAGGTTGCCACGGCTTGCGAAAAGGTGATTGAAACCAGCGAATTAGCCTGACTAAACGTCTATTTCTCATTGGCTTTGTCCTGAATAATCAAACCTTTACATTCACTAAAGTCTTGTTAACCTGCTGTATTAATGACGTTAGAAATGGCATGCTATGATCGATACTAAGGAAAAAGCATGTCAGGTTGTAAAGTGGTCGGTTAATCAGGAAATATTTATTAAAGGTGCTTTAGTCCTGATTTCACATACCCGGGTATTGGCATTCCATAGGGCAAGGACGAGTTATGGTTAGAAAATCGTTCGATCAATTTTTGGCCCAGCTTAAGGATGAAATCTTGATCCTGGGCAGCATGGTGGAAAATTCGACCCTGGAAGCGGTCGGAGCCTTGATCCGCGGCGATTTCTCGACGGCTCGCACCTTGTATCGCAATGGCCACATAATCAGCGAAAGACGCCTGGCAATCGAAAATGCTGTTTTAACCCAAATTGCCACCCAGCAACCTATGGCTCACGATTTGCGCGTGCTTACCGCTACGCTTTATGTTGCCAACGACCTGGAACGAATGGGGGATTATGCCAAAGGCATCTCCAAAATAGTGTTGAACATTTCGAATGACGACGTCAGCATACCGGCAACTGATTTTCAGGAGATGGCCCGGTTAAGCGTAGGAATGCTGCATAACGGCCTTTCAGCCTTTATTAATGAGAATCCGATTGCGGCTCAGCAGATCCCGCGCGATGACGACAAGGTAGATGCGCTGTATAACCGGATCTATCGGAAAGTGGTAACTGGTATGTTGTGCAACCCGGATACCATCGATCAGGCCAACTACCTGCTATGGGTGGCGCATAACCTGGAAAGGTTGGCCGACCGGGTGGTAAATATTTGCGAGCGCACATTATTTATTTGTACGGGGGACATGATGGAATTGGATAACGATGAAGATTCGTTGGCCTTGATTGCATAAGATTTAAACTTGATTGTCTGGAGAAGAACAACTAAAATAATATTCATTCGTCATGTAGTGTCCATTTAGAATTGCATATCCAACCCAGGCTGCGCCAAACTCGGGTAGAGAACCATAAATAAAGATGGCTGATCTACTGCTCCAGACCAAATTAGTTATTCCAGTGACGCACGGCTTGATTACCCGGCATCGCCTGACTCAGAAATTGGAGGAAGGCCGCAGGGCTGGCAAATCACTGGCGCTTATCTCCTCTTCTGCTGGATCCGGCAAGACCAGCTTGTTGATCGAATGGGGTTCACACAGCCAGAGTGCTTTTGCCTGGTTTTCTATCGACGACGGAGATAACGAGCCGGCTCGTTTCTGGATATACCTGATCTCCGCGCTTCAGCGCACCCTACCTGGGGTCGGCCAAGCGGCGGCGCAGTTACTGGCAAGCTCACCCTCAGTTCCAGCCCAAACCGTCTTGACTTCGTTAATTAACGAGCTGATAGTCCGGCCAGAGCCTTTGGTGCTGGTGCTGGATGATTACCACACCATTTCCAACCCGGATATCCACAATGGAATAACCTTCTTGTCGGAACATTTGCCGGCGCATGTTGGCCTGGCGATTTCTACCCGCGCCGATCCGCCGCTGCCGGTATTTCGACTACGGGCTCACAATCTGCTAACCGAAATCCGCGAGGCTGATTTAAGGTTTACCACTCAGGAGGCCCAGCAGTTCTTTAAAGAGGGGATGGGATTGGACCTTTCGGTGGATGAAATAAAGGCGTTGGAAAATCGCACCGAAGGCTGGATCGCCGGTCTGCAGCTGGCGGCTCTGGCGCTTCAATCGTCTCCTCCCAGCGGGCGGCTTGAACTAATTGAACATTTCGGCGGCAGCCACGAATTTATCCTGGAATATCTGGTAGAAGAAGTGCTTGCACATCAAAGCCGGGCTGTGCAGGATTTTCTGATCAGGACAGCAATCCTGGATCGCCTATGTGCTGCATTATGTGATGCGGTACTTTTAAGTGAATCCGGTAGTCAGACGATTCTCGAATATCTGGAACATTCCAACCTCTTTACATTTTCCCTGGATTCGGAGCATCACTGGTTCCGTTATCACCGCCTGTTTGCTGATTTACTCGCCAGCCGATTAAATTCAATGATCCCAGAGGCAGAAATTATCGCACTTCATACCCGTGCTGGCGGTTGGTTGGCTCAGAACGGCTTTACCGATGAAGCAGTGAAGCACGCGTTTGCTCTCAGAGATTACGAAATGGCTGCCGACTTCATCGAGCCATCAGCGCGGCAGATGATTTTCAGCGGGCAGGTCAACCAGCTCAAGGGCTGGTTGGATTCTTTGCCTGACCTTGTATTAAAAGCTCACCTTCAGCTCAATATCTTCCGAGCCTGGATCAAGTATATCCAGGGAGAGTGCGAGCTGTTGGAAGGGAACTTAAAAGAAACCGACCAGCTGGTATCTAACCTGCCCCCAACTCCGGAGAATGAGCGCATTAAGGTGGAGTATGCTGTCATGATGTGCCGCTTCGTGGCGTTGGCTGGAAACTCAGCCCGCGCTATCGCCATGGCAGATGAGGCTTTGAGGCATCTACCTGAGCCCGACCTGGCCTCACGCGCCCGAGTGTATTCGGCATTAGCTATCGCTTACGGCACCCAGGGGCAGTTCGAACAAGCTGAAGCAGCTTACCGCAAGTGTTTTGAGATGGCGAAGGCGGCAGGATATTACAGTCTGCTGGCGCATACTACCATGATCAAAGCAGCTGGCCAATCGAGTTATGGCAAGTTGCGCGGCCCGGCCAGCGACCTCCAGGCGGTGCTCGACCTGGTGGCGAAAACTGGCCAACGGGCATTTTTCCCGTCCGGGCAGGCGTATATTGGCCTGGCGTCGATCTACCTGGAATGGAATGACCTGCAAACTGCCCAGGAATACCTTGAAAAAGGCATGGAGTTGTGTCGTCAGGGAGGGCTGGACGGGGTCTTCTACGGCCTGGTTTTCCGCTCGCGGCTCAGGCAGGCGCACCACGATTTAATGGGAGCGGTTGAAGACCTCCGCCAGGCCGAGGAGATCGTCAAACGCAAAGATTACATGACCATTGCGCGCCTGGTACAGCTTGCGATCGCCAGCCGGGATTCGGCCAAGTTGGAGAAAATCGCCGCCGAGCTGCGCCCCATCTTTCTGCCAGGTGGCCCGTCTATCCCGCTGCTGTTCGCCGAGGTGCTGAAAGTAAGCTTGGTTCGTATCCTGCTGGCGCAGGGAAATTTCGCGGCTGCCTTACAATGGATGGACGAGATAGAATCCACGGCCGAAGCCGGCGGGCGCTTTGGACGCCTCATCGAGGTCCACCTGTTGCGCGCCCTGGCCTTGCAGCGCCAGAATTATGGCAAAATGACCCCTGACGCCCTGAGAAATATCCGCATTTCCCTCGAGCTGGCTGAGCCGGAGGGCTACGTTCGCCTCTATTTGGAGGAGGGGCCTGAGGTTGCCGCTTTGCTCAAAGCCGCCGCCGGTGAAGCGGCCTGGCCAGGCCCTTTGAAGCAGTATGTCTTCCGGCTGCTGGATGCCCTGGCGGCAGAGGGAATAAGGCCGCCAGATAAACTGGAATCAGGTCCTGGTTCGATTCCGGATCAGGCCAGCCTGGTCGAGCCATTGAGCAAGCGGGAAGTAGATATCTTGAAACTGATCTGCGAAGGTTTGTCCAACCAGGAAATTGCGGACCGCCTGGTAATTACCCTGTATACTGTGAAGAAACACAGCAGCAATATCTTCGGCAAATTGGGGGTCAGCAGCCGCACCCAGGCCGCAGTTCGCGCCCGCCATCTTGGCTTGGTCGATTGAATTACACTTTCGACTAATAAAAAAATTCCCGGGAATAGAAAAATTATACATTCGAGGGCTGTATTTCATTCCATTAAATCTTAGAATGAGATCGTAATAGATTCAGGCATTTCATAAGGAGATCGACATGTCAAAAACCGTTTTAGTAGCGTGTGCTTCGCGCGCCGGTTCGACGCAAGGAGTGGCCGAGGCAATCGTCGCCGTGTTGGGCGAAAATGGAATCAAGAGTGAGTTGAAGAAGGTTAGCGAAGTACGCAATTTGGACGGGTACGCGGCAGTAATCCTCGGAGCGCCGCTTTACATGTTTCACTGGCACGCAGATGCGCACAGTTTCCTATCGCGCCAGCGGTTAATGCTGGCGGCGCTGCCGGTGGCAGTTTTTGCGCTTGGGCCGTTCCACGATGACGAGAAGGAAAAGCAAGGAGCGCGTGAGCAGCTTGACAAAGAATTGGCGAAATATCCCTGGTTCAAACCGCTCGATATCCAGATTTTTGCCGGTGTCTTCGACCCGAAGAAATTAGGTTTCCCTTACAACCTGCTAATGGCTTTCCCGGCTAACCCTATGAAAAAGATGCCACCGAGCGATGCCCGTAACTGGCCGGAAATTCGCGCCTGGGCTGCGGCTATCGCCGCCCAATTAAAGGAGAAGATTGCTTGAAATACAAAAGCGTTGTCCAAACGAAAATTGGTTCGCCCGACGTACTGCAGGTAATGGAGTATGACTTGCGTGAACCGGCCGCGGGTGAGGCCAGGATCAAAATACTGGCAACTACTGTCGGCGGCACCGATCTGGCTTACCGCACCGGGTCTACTGCCCTGACACCGCGCATGCCGTTCGTGCCGGGTTATGAGATTGTAGGAGTCGTCGATGCCCTCGGCGCTGACGTAAAGAATTTTGCGATAGGCGACCGCGTAGCAGCCCTGATCGGGCATGGCGGTTATTCCGAATACATAAACCTGGCACAGCAGCACCTGGTTCCGGTTCCATCATCGCTGGATGTGGCAAAAGCTGTAACCCTGGTCTTGAACTACGTCACGGCCTATCAAATTCTGCACCGCGAAGCAAAGGTGAAAAGCGGCCAGCAAGTGCTGGTAATTGGCGCCAGCGGCGGAGTGGGCTTAGCTCTACTGGAGCTTGGGCGTTTGGCAGGCCTTAAAATGTACGGCGCCGCTTCTCCCAGTAAAAACAGCCTGATAACCAGTCTGGGCGCCACACCGTTCGATTACCACGACCCGAATTGGGCAGAGGTCCTTCGTAAGGCGGTGCCTGAGGGTTTTGATATTGCTTTCGACGGGGTGGGCGGTAATGATTACTTTGACCGCTGCTTCGGGCTGCTGCGTAAAGGCGGCAAGCTGGTCGAATATGCCATCGCTCGTGGCGGCTGGGGCGGCCTGCTGGGCGGACTGGCCAAGATCGCCCTGTTGAACCTGCTGCCGAATGGGCGGGGGGTATCCTTTTATGGCATTACTGCCGTGTACTCCACCAATAAAAAGCCGTTTATGGAAGACCTTCCCCTGCTGTTTAAGATGCTGGAAGATGGAAAGATCAAGCCGATCATCGCCGAGAGATTGCCGCTTTTGGATGCTGCTCACGGTCAAACCTTACTTGAAAGTGGAAAGCTCAGCGGGAATATTGTCTTGCTGGCGCCAGAATTTCTTTAAGAGGTCAGAATGAAAAATGCTACAAGTTTAGTATCCTCCACTTTTGATTTAATCGTCGGAATCGCCGGGTTTGAACACGGCGTCGGCGAAATACTGCAAGGGAATGTCGCGCCGGCCGCCACCAGTATCCTCACCTGGCCCAATTCCAGTATTTTCAAAATTCTGGGTGGTGAACCGGCGATGACCATCCTTCCAAACCTGCTCCTTGCCGGTATCCTCACCATCCTCGTGTCTATTGGGATCATCATCTTTTCGGTCGGTTTTGTTCAGAAGAAGTTTGCAAGCCTTGTTCTGATCCTCCTATCAATTCTTCTGCTGTTGGTAGGGGGCGGTTATGCCCCGCCGGTATTGGGCCTGGTCACGGCTGCTGGCGCGCTGCTGATCCATATCCCTCTCCGGTGGTTGCCGGCTAATCTGCCCGGCTTCGTATTGCGGGGTTCTACGCGCTTGTGGCCTTGGGTATTCGGGATTTGCCTGATCCTGTGGTTCTATCTATTCCCTGGTTCCATCATTCTGTCCTTTCTCTTCGGTCTGAAAAATCCAATGCTGATCGTCCCATTTTCTTTTTCGGCCCTGGGGTTTTTGATACTGACGTTCGTCATTGCCTTTGGAAGCGATGTTGACCACAATCGTCAGGGAAAAACGGTATAACAAGAGGGAAATATGATGCAAGAAATTATCACTATTGTGTCGCATTACTCAATTCTTACGGTTAACAGCTACCTGGTCAGGAACGAAGCTGGATATTTTTTAATCGACAGCGGTCTTTCGAAGGCCCGGACCGATCTGGTAAAAGCATTGGAATCGGCTGGCTGCCGGCATGGCGATTTGAAGCTGATCCTGCTGACTCATGGCGATCTGGACCATACCGGAAACGCTGCGTGGCTGCGCCAGAAATACGGGGCGAAAATCGCTTTAAATCACAACGATCTGGAAAACGTCGAGACCGGCGACATGTTTGCCAACAAAAGCACCAATCCTGTCGCCAGATTCATCGCCAGGGCCATGTTTGCCTTGCTGGGATTAAGCGACTTCGACAGGTTCACCCCTGATCTTTTCCTGGAGGATGGGCAAGATTTAACGAGCCTGGGATTGGAAGCGACCGCCATCCACGTGCCGGGTCATTCGAAAGGATCGACTGCCTTCCTGACTTCTGCCGGCGACCTGTTTTGCGGAGACTTGCTGGAAAACACCAAAAAGCCGGCTATTAATTCACTGGCCGATGACCCGATTCAATTGAATACCAGCGCCCAGCGGCTGAAAAATTACCCGGTTAAAGTGGTTTATCCGGGGCATGGCGCCCAATTTGCTATGGAGAAGTTATTCGGTTGACCGGGATGTAACGGTTGGAAAATGGGCTGTGATTCCAAGAGGATGCTACCCACCGGAGGTTTTAATGCCAGAACCTGCATTTTATGAGATTCGCGTCGAAGGCCATATCCGCCACCGCTGGTCCGATTGGTTTGATGGGTTGTCTATTTTTCATCTGCCCAGCGGTGAAACTATTCTGAGCGGAATACTCGAAGACCAGGCGGCATTACACGGCGTGTTAATGAAGATTCGAGACCTGCGGCTTGTGTTGGTTTCCGTCAACCGTATCGAACAGGAGAAAGCCAGATTGTGGCAGGGTCAAGAAGAAAGAGGCTAAACCGGCTGCCAGCCTTATTTACTTGCGTCGCCTGTTGCCACGGCAATAATCTCGTATAGGGTATCCCCTAAACCTGTCGCAGGTTCAGTACCTTCGATCATGGCTTTAATTCTCTTATTGGCAGCCTTGCGTTCACCTCGCGTAAAAACCAGTGGTCCCAGGTCACATTCATACAGCAGGGCAAGTTGAACCAGCTCACGCTGGTCTGGAGTCTGTCCTTCCAGCACGATTTCACGTAGGCGGTTCTTCAACCCGTATTTAGCGGATGCCTGTTTGTCCTGCCCCTCGCCGAAGGGAACGACCAGTCGCAGTTTTTTCTTTTTCCTGACCATTACCCCATCTTCGACCAGGCATTGACCCACCTCTGCCAGCAATTTTTCGTAGGTCAGGGTATTGATCCAGTACTTCAGCTTGCGCAGCCGCCCCATTTCCTGGATTGCATACAGCGTTTTATCCAGAATAGGATTATCGGTTGGGGACTCATCCGTGATAGTAATCCTTCCGTCTTCCAATTTTATACGGTTGAGGAAAACCAATTCAGCCAATACCCCGCCGGCCAATGCCGGTTCAAGGACCTTTATAACAGACTCGAGGACATTTCCTTCTTCGTCATCAACTGCCAGGATAAAGAGTGTTTCGAATATGGTAAACATTTTTCGCCTGTTTTATGTCCTTTTGAATAAAAGAATCATTTTTCAAAACGATACCCGATGCCGCGCACGGTTACGATCCGCACCGGGTTATAGGGATCAGCCTCAATTTTTTCCCTGAGCCAGCGGACGTGGACATCGACCGTCCGGCTGTCCCCGCTAAAATCCCATTTCCATACGTTCTTGATAATGCTTTCTCTGCTGAAGACTCGTCCGACGTTTTCGGTAAAAAACACCAGAAGCTCGTACACTTTGGGCTTCAGAATGATAAGGCTACCGTCCAGTCGCACTTCGCGCCGGTGATAATCGATTATAAGATTGCCAAAGGTAGCCGTATTTTTGTCTGTAACCTGACTTTCGGGGGGATTGGCTTCATCGCGGATCATCTTCATGGTGCGAAAATGGGCATTGACGCGGGCGAGGAGCTCGCGCATGCTGAAGGGTTTGGAAATATAGTCGTCTGCTCCAATCTCGAGCCCAATGACGCGGTCAAATTCATCATCGCGCGCTGAGAGAATGATTATTGGAACGTTTGATTCGCGGCGGAGAGCCCGGCAGAAGTCAAACCCATCCATTCCCGGCAGCATCAGGTCGAGAATGATCAGGTTGGGTGGATTTCGCCGGGCCAAATCAAGCGCTTTTTCACCATCCCCGGCTGTCATCACGCTATACCCATCGTGCTCCAGGTTATACGTCAGGGTTTCACGCAGGCTTATTTCATCGTCTACCACCAAAATTTTCAACGACATTTCTAGAATTCCGATTCTTATCAAATATCACAATGTGCAGGCTGCCGGAAGACTCCGATGGAACAGGAGAAGTCAAGAGAGTACCATTCTTCCTCTGAAAATCATTATGACAGTCGATGATTGATATAAGGTCAACTGTTTGTAAAGGTCTGGTTAACTGTAATAATTGACCACCTATCCGATATACAATTTATAAACGGGGGTTATTTCGATTATCTCCGAGGAGCGGCGACTTTGATCAAAGTGAGACGTATTGCTCGTTTTATAGGGATCGCTTTGTTGGCTTTGATTGTGTTCCTGGTCGTGGCCGGCATTTCATGGACAGCCATACAACTGCCGAAAACCGTCAATCAGAACCTGGTGGCCGAGAATTGGACGGCAGTAAGCAACGGTGCTCATAACGCTTTTACCGACTTGATCTGGTGGAGTAATGATTTTTACCTGGCCTATCGCTCTGCACCCAGCCATATCAGCTTCCAATCTAAAATTGTGGTTCAGCGGTCTGCGGACGCAAAAACATGGACGAGGCTGGCTGAGCTGTCCTATCCTGGCGAGGATATTCGCGACCCGAAACTGGCCGTGATCGGAGACCAACTTTTCCTATATGCCCTGAAAAACGTCGACCCGATGGCCGAGCCATATAGCACTGTTTTCTCGAGCAGCCCGGACGGCCAAAGCTGGCAGCCCTGGCAGGATGTGCAGCCGGGCTGGTTGTTCTGGCAGCCGCAAACTTTCGATAATAAAACCTGGTATGTGGCGGCCTATTCGACAAATCAAGATCAGGTTGCCCTATTCCAGACTCAAGACGGCCGGAATTGGGCGAAGGTATCGGTGATTTCCTCTGGTGAGCGCCAGAGTGAGACTGCCATAACGTTTACGGCTGATGGCAAGCTGATTGGCGTTATCCGCCTGGAAGGTGAAGGAAATTTATCGCCGGCCACCCTCATTGTCACTTCCAGATATCCTTTCCAACAATGGACGATCTTCCGCAGCCCGGTTACGCGCCTGGATGGTCCGAGTATTTTCTCCTACCATGGTCTGGTATTCGCGATTGGCCGGTCTGAGCCATCAGGTGGCCTGCTCTTTGGTGAGCAAGGAGGGCTTTTCAATAAAAAACGCACGTCGCTTTACCATGTGACGGTCAAAGGGTTGAATAAATTGACAGATTTGCCTGGAGATGGTGACACGTCTTATACGGCAGTTGTCATCCGGGGAGATGAAGGTTTCGTCTCGTATTACACCAACGGTACCAACCTGGATCTCCCCTGGATGCTTGGCATGTTCTCGAGCGCCAACATTCAAATCGCCAGGCTCAACCTCCCCAACCTGGAGCAGGCAGCACTGGCTCTACCCTAAATCAAAAATTCATAACCATAATTTAACTCAAATAGGACTTATGCAAAACAAAGTGTTTGACGGGATGTGCGTCACTTTTTCGCGAAATTTATTGGCCGGGAAAGCAGCTACCTGGATTTGATGCTTCTCCTAAGATTTTTAGCCCGAAACTGACTTCCACCTGTTCATGACTCTGATTTCGCGTAATTTTGACGCACACCCTCCGCAAAGGGATTTCACTTGACAAATCTTTTCCAACCTCCTATAATGTAACTAAATGGTTACGTAACTATTTGGTTACATTAGGAAATTAATGAACTTAACCGAACCCACCAAGAGGCGATCCGAAAAAACCCGCCAAGCTATTCTGGATGCCGCGGAAGTCGTTTTTTCAAAACATGGTTTTGATGGAGCGCGTATCGATGCGATTGCCGAAGCCTCCGGCCATAACAAAACTCTAATCTTCCGCTATTTTGGCGACAAACTAGCCCTGTATGCTGAAGTGCTCAAGCGGGTTGACAAACAGGCGGGCGAGCCGTTATTGCAGCTCATCGCGCCTTTGCTTGGAGATGAAACGCTACTCTCCAATGCTCAAAGGTTCCGGGAGTTCTTAAAAACTGCGCTTGGCACATTATTCGATTACATGACAGCCCATCCGCGCATCATGCGCATGATCCTCTGGGAACATGCCGAAGGCTGGCAGACTTATATAAAAGTGGCCTCGTTATTTGAGATCGAAGGCTTTGATCGGTTTGAGGCGTTCACTTTGAGAGCCCAGGCCGCCGGATTGCTCCGCTCCAATCTTGATTTGTCCGTGTTGTTTATGCTGGCTGAGCAGATCTGCTGGACCTATCCGACCTCCCTGCCTTTTTACCAGTTGGTTCTGCCGGGCCGAGATCTCAGCTCCACTGCTGCCCTGGTGCGTGCCCGTGCACAGATCGTGGATTTCATCGTTGCCGGGTTCATGGTCGATCCACAAGGTTAAAACACCGTCAAGTATTTAAGAGAAGACATTGAAAGCAGGCAAAATTTGGAAACGAACAATTTAACCGAAGCCAATCAGGCCCTGATCCGGGAATACCTGGATATAGCAGTTAATGCCTCCGAGAATCTTGAGCGCACCATGGATTTGTTGAGCGAGGACTGCACCT
>VFSW01010729.1_pt1 | contig 12949 bp, 23 predicted proteins | sample 5358111 | NCBI WGS metagenome assembly VFSW01 (sample SAMN11554181, study PRJNA540505) | mine drainage metagenome | isolation source: sediment from site ElyBrook_90M | place: USA: Ely Copper Mine, Vershire, VT | collected 2017 | reverse complement strand
CCCCCCCCCCCTCTACTGCCGCCCCCCCGCCCCCTGCTTCCCCCCCACCGCCCCCGCGCCCGCGGGGGCCCCCACACCGCCACCGGGGGGGGGGCGACCGCCGGCAGCGCAGCCGTCGGAGGTGGAGGTCCGGCCCCGAACTGCCGTTGCTTCCCTCCAGCTGCTGTCGTGGTCGCTCGGTAGACGACAGCTACTTGCGAGTCCTCCCACGCCGTCCGTCGCCCGCCGTTCTCCATGTCGTCGTCGTCAGCCGGAGGAGGAGGCTGCATGCCGCCGTCCGATATGGCCATCTTGCGCTTTGCCAAAACCAGTGGCTTGCTGTCAAACAGCCTGGAGACGAAGCTTCCTCGGCCCTCATCCGCAGCGTTCTCAACATCAGTTTCCTGGTCTGGAGGGAAAGCGCCCCCCGCTGACGGCAAGCGTCGCCTAAACCAGTCAAGCATCGTTGACCCTAAGTTGAAGGTATTCTGCTAGCAGCGTTTTAGTAAAAGATAAGCTAAGCTAAGCTAAGCTAGAACCGAGAACGCAATCCTAAGGCGAATTTTCAGTTATAAAAAACCTCGAGCTCTGATGCGAAGAGTTGCAATCCTCACGATGCACGCCGCCCCTCGATTCCAGCTGAGGTAATTCGATCAGAGCGAGTTTGTGAATCGTCATGGCGATCGACCTTCGAACAGGTACAGACGCGGAGATGCTAGAGCCCGCTGCAGCGTGAATGCACCGCCGGCCTTAGACTCCAGGCATGTGGCGATGAAGTGCCTTCCATGCGTCAGATTGTCATGCATGCTCCGCAGGCGGGCTTTCTTGCTCTCGGTTCCCATGGTCACGCTGCCCTGGCTCTCCGGCTCTGAAGCGAGAGCGGGCGAGACACAAGAAATTCTGCAGACCTACACGCCCAGTGAGTCGTCTAACCATTGTAACCCCATGCGTTCAAAGGAGGAGCGTAGAGGTAGAAACATTCTTATTTTTATCCTGTACGTCGTGCAGTGGAGGCACTGAAGCAGAAGGACTACGGCAAGCCACGCATCACGTGAGATGAGGCCAAGTCATGTGTGTAATGCTTGAGCAACATCGCTCATTCTTTCTCCCTCGCAGTTACCCGGATTACGCCTCCACCGCCTCGGGTCTCCAGTACAAGGACTTCAGAGAGGGCGAAGGCGAAACGCCGAGGAAGGGCGATACCGTGGTCATTGATTGGTCGGTTAATCCCGCTTTGCCTTGTGCATGCTCGTGCTCTCTACTTCATGATTTCTGAATCCTATCTTTCCCTTCTTAAAGGGACGGATACACCATAGGCTACTACGGTCGACCTTTTGAGGCCAGGTAGGAGAGAGCGAAAGATTGATAGAGATGGTCTCGGATGGAGATTCTGAGCCCGTTCCTGAGCTTCTGCTCCTCCTTTGCGGCCAGGAATAAGCCGAAAGGGAGCAGCTTCAGCGATGACAACAAGGACTTTGTGCGGTTCACGTTGGGGAAGGGCGAGCTCATTCCGGCCTTTGAGGAAGCGATCAGCACCATGAAGGTCTGCAGTTGTAACTGACGTTGAAGATTTGCATCTAGTCCTACCTGTCCTCTCCTCCAGGTCGGCCAAATCCGGCGAATCATCGTCCCCGAGGAGATTGGCTACCCAAGCCCCGATTGGAGGAAGTTGGGCCCCAAGTAGGACTTAGGGGTGTGCAACGGTCGTACCAAAAGTCTCCTTAGTTATTGTGTTTCAACCTCGCACTCCATCCATCAGGCCGTCAACATTTGCTGGGGAAAGGGCTCTCGGTTTTGTGTTGGAGAACAGGGGCATGGTGAGTCCATGTGTATGTCTGAAGAGGGCATGCATGATGACGAAAGTGTCAGCAATTAACACGTAACCTTATCTCGAACACATCCGCCACAGATCGACAAAACTCTCATGTTTGACATTGATTTGAGGAACATCATCCGGGCCCCCGCGTGACAGGCGGAAGACTGAACTGTTATTTTCATCGCATTTTCAATGTCAAACGAACCGAGAGGGCCACGCCGCAAGTCTCAACCTGTCTATGTTCCAGTCAATTGCCAAATGTGCGTCACAGTGCCTGACGGCGCTACTTGAAGCTGCGTAGGAACTGGCCGATTGCGTAGACCACCAGCACTCCTCCCTGAGGAGGCTTGGACCCGTCAGCACCGTTGCCCTTGGGCGAGTCCGCGCCCTTAGGCCGCCGACCCTTCAGCTCCTGCCCCAAAGGATCCCAAGCGGGAGGCTTGGACGGCCGCGGCGACGAGCCCGCAGCAGCGCCCTCCCTCTCGGGCGAGGCCGCCGGCTCGCCTCTGGTCGCGTCACCGGCGCCGGCGCTGAGGCTCGGCTTCGCGCTGCGGGCGGCGGATGGGGTCGACGGGGGAGGAGGACCCGCGCCGGGAACGGCGGCCAGCGCCGCGGCTAGCGCATCCTCGTCGTGCATCACCTCGTCCGGGGCCTCGGTGGCCATGGCCCGCATCACCTTCTCGGGGTTCATCGCGTCTTGCTTGCCCCTCGCCACCTTGGCCCGCCACGCGGCCTCCTCCTCGCGGTCGGCTGCCCCGCTGTCCTGAGCCGAGGAGATCAATGACCTCGCCCACGACACGAGGCCATTTCCGATCGAAGGCGCATCGTCCTGCTTCACGGGCGCCCGTGACTGCTGCCTGACGGCAGGCGAGTGGGGCTGCGGCGGCTGCTCCGGAACCACCAGCGGGGGCGGCAGTCCCTTGAGAGCTGCTGAGGGTGCCATTGGGGGCGGAAGGCCCACCAAAGGCAGCATGCCCTCTAGGGCCGCGGAGGGCGCCACCGCTGCCGCGGCCTTCGTCATGTCCGCTTGCCCGATCACCGACCGGAACTCGGCAACGAGCGAGCGGAACACCTTCTGCTCCTCCTCTGCCTGACCCGAGGCGTCAGCAAGGGCGGCTGAGACGCGGGGCTTGCCCACCGTCGACGGCGAAGTTTTCTGTGTCGGCGGGGAGGCAGCAGTGGGCGCCACAGACTCTGGCTGCTGCTCCTGCTGCGCTTCGATCGATTCCTGCTCGGCCTTCTCCGCCAACTTTGCGGCTATCTTGACCTTCTTCTCCGCCTCTGCAGCGAGGAAGGCTAACGCGGTCCTCTCAGCCTCAGCCTTGCGCTCTCTCTCCATGGCTTCAGCAAGAGAACCTTGCTTTGAAGCCTCCAGGTCATCGGAGGAGGAGGCATCGGTGATGTCGGGCAGTTCGACTTTGCCCGCTCTCTCTGTTGACCCCGAAGGAGACCGGATAAGACCTTTCAGCAGAAGCGCCACAATGACTGCGGCCACGACAAAGGCCGCTCTCTGCTGCTCAATGGTGAGCCTCTCAAACTCTGATCTGACGAGCTGAGCGCTCGACGTCACTGAAGAGGGGACGAAATCCTTGGCTGAGCTCACGGCACCAGCGAAAACCTGGATTGAATGGGTCATCTTACGAGAGCCAAAGAGGAAGAAACAAGCCATAGAGTAGGAAGGCAGATTCAGACCTGGGGCAGATTCATGTCGGCTATCACGGCCCGAAGAAGCTGCAAGTTGGCCACCAGGGCAGCTGTGGCGACCACAATCGTCGACCTCGCCGCGGCCACGCCCTCGTTGATAAACTGCATCATGTGAGCGAAAGTTTTGTACGTTGCATCATTTATCCGGACTCGAGCGTAAGTGTGGACAGAACTCACCTGAAATCGGTCAGGAACGGCCGAGGTAGGTAGCTCCTGAGTCTTTGAAGAGATCTTTGGAACCTTGGACCCCTAGGCAGTGGGAGAGCATGAAATCTTGACATCAACAGCTTCAAGGACATTACCTTGGTCTTTGTGCTTTGCGCCTTGGTCACGACCAGAGTCGAGGGCGGCGCGGCTCCGCTGACAAAGGTACAGAGCTTTTCAAAAGCTGCACTCGCGACCTGCGAGCCGGCAACAGCTGCGGCCCCCATCGCCACCGCGGCCGTGTCTGCGGCCTTGCCCACCGCCACCAAAGCCCCTGCTGCCGACTCCGAGGCGGCGGCGGAGGCGGCCGAGGCTCCACCGGCGACGGCGTGCGGGATGTCCAGGCCCGCGACCGAGGCCTGGAGGAGCTGCAGTTGCGCCACGATGGCGGTGGCAGCGATGACTGCTGCCGACCTCGCTGCGGCCACTCTCTCGTTGATCATGGGAACTCCCCCTTTCGATACGATGGGCTCTGCGGGGGGCGAAGGGGCAGAAGCCGGCACTACAGCCGCCGCATACGTGGCCTGTGGAAGGGACTGTGCCTCCTTTGCCGTCGAACGCTTTGTCTTTGCCGACGGCTTCCTTCCCACGTCGACGCTCGTGGGCTCCGAGTTCCACTTCATGTGCTGGAATGCGGGATGAGAGACCGCGGCCCTCGCATGGCCGACGCCGAGCAGCAGCATGAGAGGGGCCAGGGCGCAGACCTGCATGCTGGGAGGGTGACGCAATATGCAGGCTCAAGAATGATACATGAGGCCCCCTCACCTTCGCGAATCTGCCCGACTCGGTGTTGGCGGGCTGCATCAGGGCGTCTGGCGCGAGATTCTTCGACATCGCCGCCCGATCAGGCGATTTTCCACCGCTAACGGCGTGCTGCCATTTCGAGCAGTAGGGGGGCGAGGTTTGCCTGCGAGGCGTCGAGGCTCGAGGAGCGATTGGAGATGTTGGCATCTGGCTCGACATCCCGATTCGCATGTGGCCGTTGTTCATCCTCGAAGGGAGAGGCACACTGCCTTTCCTAAAGCATCAGAACGATGAGAGGTTTGTGTCACCACCACCCTCTCTTTTTTGGCGTCTGCTGGGATGCATCCATGGTAGCCTGTGCCGCAGCCCTCGCTGCTTCATCCTTCTCTGCCTGCTTCGCCGCCTTGCGCCGATCTTCTTCGGCCATGCGCTCCATCGCCCTCGTGAAGTCGCCTGCAGCCACCATCAGAGGTTGTGAGCACGACAAATTGCCATAACCCGTCACTCACGATGAAGGAAGAAAGCGGTCGTGGTGAGCATGCTTAGGATGGCCAAGAGAGTCAGGTATGACCGGAGGGTCATGTACCAGGCTGGCAGCGCCCCAGACCTGGCGTACGCGCTGTCGCTCATGTAGCATATGCCCTAATAATTGCCATAAGATGATGTGGAACAATTATTTTTCTGATGAATCATAGGCATCAGAGCACAGTCCGAACGCACCAGCAACAGGGCGATGCACAGGCTCCCAGGCGCAGGCTCCATCATCAGAGCGGGCCAGGCTGCGAGGCTCGGGAAGACGCTCCACACGTATCGCTCGTTCTGAGCCATCAAGGCCCTCGAACCCGCCGCAGGCACTGAGAGACACGAGAGGGGAGATTGGTATTGTGACAATCGCTGATGCTGGTCTCGCCCGCAGGCAGAATCGCACCCAGCGAACTAGTCATGGCAATGCCCCAGTGTACGGCACCCAGGAATGACACGATGAGCGCTCCATAGGCCACCTGCGTGTCAAGGTGAGGTCCTACTGTGCGATTTTGTTCAGAAGCGGATTTCTTTAAATCACCTGCCCGACGGCGACGTCACGTATGAGGTCCCCAGAGCATCCCAACGCAGAGGCCGCGGTCGGAGACATGGCCAGGAAAGGGAGCGCACCTGTACAGCGGAATTTAGGTAGAGATCTACTGGACAGAGCAATCCGCCACATGCTCACCTCCGAATCCGAGTACCTTGGGCACCCTGGGGATGGCATCGAACGCCTGCTGATTTCCGGCAAAGAAGCCCTTGGGAAGCGATCCTGCAATGGCCTGCCCCTCCAAGGGAGATGCCGTCGAACCGTTCATTCCAGCCCCCCACATGGCTTGCTCAGCGCTCTTGATGTTTGTGAGACGTCCGGCCTGAGGAGGCTGCTGCTGTGCCGTGGACATGGCGGCGGCATGGCTGGTGCTCGATGACGACGTTGCCGTCCATCCTCTGGTCAGGATCTGCAGAGAGAGGTCTTCTTCGTGGCCCTTGGTTTAGGATGTTCAAGAGCCTACCACGTCGTAGACGAGCCGCATCGACCTCGCAGACGGCATTTTTGTGTGCCTGAAGTGGGGCGTTACGATCGTTCACCGAATCTGACGGCTGCGATGGACGAATGACGCTCTTCCCGCGACTCCTGCAGTCGCTCCTTTGGGCGCCCGCCCTCTGCGTTCGCCAGCTCGAGACGCGCCTCACGTTCGGCGATCATGCGATCCGGGGTTACGCTAGCAAGGCGACGCCGGCGATCATCAGGGATTTCGCGATCATCGCCCACATCGACCACGGCAAGGTGCGAGGCGGCCCCGTGAATGCATGTTGTGTGCATGCTGCAATGCTGGACTCGTTGCAGACGACGCTCATGGACCGGCTGCTCGCTCAGTGTGGCCTGGGACAGGCCGACGACCGCGCCATGGACTCCAACGCGCTCGAGAAGGAGCGTGGCATCACAATCCTGGCGAAATACACGTCGTTCTGGTGTGCAGTGATGATGGATCCGAATTACCGATGCACGGGGGGCCTAGATTTCTTCATGCCTTCCCCCAGGTACAAGGACCACCTCGTCAACGCCCTCGACACGCCGGGCCACGCCGACTTCGGGGGCGAGGTGGAGCGCGTGCTGTCCATGGTGGACGGCGCCGTGCTGCTGGTGGATGCCACAGAGGGGCCGCTCGCTCAGACCAAGTTTGTGCTTGAGAAGGCGCTCAAGAGGGGGATCAAGCCGATCGTGGTCCTCAACAAGGTAGGGATGTCGGGTGGAATCGTGGAGCCTGGAGTCCAAGACAGCAAATTCTTTCAGTCAGGCACTTCCCTTCGCCATCCTTCCAGGTCGACCGCGATAGCGCCACACCCGAACGGGTGGCGCAGGTGGAGAATCAGCTCTTTGACCTCTTTGCCAGCCTGGGAGCTGACGACGAGCAGCTGAATTTCATGGATGGGAGGCTGCTCTACGCGTCTGGTAGGTGCGAGACCTTGCCAGTATTCTGCTGACTGTGAAGAGGGGAACGAACGTTACTCGCGATTTCCTAACCGCCCCTCTTCTTGTGTGACCTCCTTCCATCCTCACACAGCCAAACAGGGCTGGGCTCTGCCCTTCCTCCCCGATGGCGGCAAGGCCCCTGCTGGCTCCTCGATGGCCCCACTGATGGACACGATCCTGCGCGAGGTGCCTCCGCCGGCGGTGGCTGACACCGTCTCGCCCTTCAGCATGCTTGTGTCAATGATAGAGAGGTGCGCAATTTGAAGTTTTTCCTGTGTTCATTTCCCCATGATCAATCCTTAAAATGCTGTCCACTCCTCGTCTTAATCAGGGACTCATACTTGGGTCGGATCGCCGCCGGTAGAGTCGCCTCAGGGGTGCTCCGTGTCGGCGATAAGATCCGCGTTCTTCGCCACCGCCCCTCCGATGATGTTTCAGGCTCTGTGAGTGCCGCCGTCGCCGACGATGCTCCTGAAACCAAGGTGACTCGCATCTTCAAGCGCGTGGGGATGGAACGGGTGGCGGTGGACGAGGCAGTCGCCGGCGACATCGTGGCGGTGGCTGGATCGGAGGCAGCCATCACGGACACGCTGGCGGGTCCAGGCACCATGGCAGCTCTGGACCCGGGCCACATCGATCCCCCGACCCTCAGGTGGAGACAATTTTGTGATGCATTTGAGTGGATTTCCAGTGCAACTTCAACACAACATCACGATCATTTTACTCGCTCTGGTATTGGGTGGGCTTGATCGCAGCATGGTGTTTGGACCCAACGACTCCCCGTTGGCGGGGCGAGCGGGCAAGGCGGTTACCGGACGGGTGATTGGAGAACGGCTGCTGGCCGAGGTGATTCTGAGGATTTGTCAGGCCTCTGTAAAACATCCTTAATATCATTGACCGCGCCGCAAACACCGACCTGTCCTTATCCAGGCCGAAACGAGCGTCTCACTCCGCGTCAAGCAGCTTCCAGGTGAGAGCAGTTCTCCTCTTGGCCTCCTTGTCAGTGGCCAACTGTTCATCGCCCTCTCACCCACCCAGGCGGTGTGGAGCGGTACGAGGTGCAGGCGAGGGGCGAGCTGCAGCTGGGTGTGCTGATAGAGAACATGCGGCGCGAGGGGATGGAGCTGTCCGTCTCACCGCCCCGGGTCCTCATCAGGCGAGAGAGCGGACCGGAAGGGCAGCAGGGATCAAACGTGATCACATGTTGATGTGGCCTTCCCCCAAGTGACGAGAAGAAATAAATCTGCACACCCCTCTGTCTGGGGGGGGGCGTGGGATTAAAGGAAGCTGCGTGGTTTGGCCGAGACCGTCCGCGTCGCCACCCCCCTGTTTCCCCCAAAACCCTGTGGCTAATGCGTTTCAGGGAGGATTCGAACAAGCAGCTCACTGAGCCGATCGAGGAGGTCATGTGCGAGATCAGCGTCGACGTTTCCGGTGCCATCATCGAGGCGCTGAGTCTTCGCAAGGGCGAGCTTAGAGACATGACGACGCTGCAGGTGGGAGACCGTGGAGAAGGGGGGAGATGGAGGTCGCCGCCGTGTGGGAGAGGCCACGGACGATGACAAGGCGGGGCTGGGAGAAATTTTATGCCGTTGTCAGGTGCCAGAGCACACAAGGAAGATAAGATTCGTCTGTGATCTGACTGCTGCTGTAATTGATGCAGGAGGGTAAACAGCAGCTGGAATTTCTGGTTCCCTCGAGGGGCATGATTGGGTTCAAGACTGTTTTCGTCAACATCACGAGGGGCGAAGGGATCATGGCAAGGAGCTTTCTCAACTACGGGAAATACCGAGGGGCGTTGCAAGGCGTGCGGAAAGGCGAGCCGTGCTTTCAGTCCTCCTACTGTCCGCTCACGTCAGATGCATCATCCCTCCTCTGGGGATAGCAAGAGGGGGGGCTACCTCTCTCTCGCACCTCTGATGTGATGAAACAGCGCTGCCTGTTCAGGTGTGATGATCTGCACCTCTGAAGGCCGGTCGACGCTGCACGCCTTGGGCGATCTTCAGTCCAGGGGGACGTTCTTCATCGAGCCGGGCGCCGATGTCTATCCAGGAATGGTGATTGGAGAAAATAACAGGTGGACGGGACCTTTGAAGTCGATGCATTTATTTCTCGATCCGTTGTTCCGATCGTCTATCTATCGGACCCCCACTCGCATGCCCAGCTTTTCACACGTCACTGCAGGGACGAGGACATGGAGGTCAACCCGGCCAAGGAGAAGAAGCTGACCAACGTCAGGACGGTTCAGGCGGACGAGAAGGTCTTCCTCTCGGCTCCCAGGCTTCTTAACCTGGAGGAGGCGATCGGGTGAGCGTGTTAGGGCGGGTGCAGGGCGGGCGGTGATGGGGTTGCTGCTTCGTGGTTCTGAGAAGCGGCTGAATGAAGCCTGCCTCGCCCGACCACCTAGGTACGTGGCCGGGGACGAGCTGCTCGAGGTGACACCCGCCGCGATACGCATCAGGAAGGAAGTCCTCGACCCTCAGCAGCGAAAAGTGTTGGCAAGGCAGGCCGAGAGGAGGCAGTGAAGAGGATTTGGATCTTTCGCGTTATCCAGAATCTGTCTTGGATGTTTGTGAATCTTGAGGACAGTTTACAATGAAGATTTTGTATGCTTCCAGTCTCACTACTCAAACACCAAATCTTCATCTCTATCCTCAACCCAGCCGCGATAAATTGCTAGAACATCCCCTTTTGCCTTCGATAGCGTTTCAACGTTCTGCGTACTGAGAGGTTCATCGGTCACGGCGGCAAGGTCAACGAAAAAATCGTCAGCCATGAAGGCGGCTTCGGCGTCAGCCACCGCCTTCGCTGCCGCAGTCGGAGAGAGCATCAAGCCTCCTGCTGCCTGACTCGTCGATGCTGCCAAGCAGCCCTCGAGGCCAACGCAGGAGGCCTTGAGCTGCCTCGCCACCGTCACTGCCTCGGCGCTGCCGTCCGACCCGAGCTTCCCCCACCCGTCGCTGTCGGTTCCGTCGGGCGAGGAGTTTGAGGGGCGGCTGCTCTGAATCTCCCAGGGCGGAGGATAACCGCCTCGGAACGGGTCCAGAGGAGACCCTGCTGGCGACCCAAGCTCGGCCAGCAGCTCGTCCACATCGCCCTGAGACACTGTGGCGACAAGGACGGCCTCGTCGGACAAATCTGACAGAGAGCCTGACGACGTTGTGGCCGATGGCGTGGCGGAGGCTGCTGGTGAATGTTTGATGGATGTCAACGCTGTCGAGGACGATGACCCCTGTGCTGCCGGCGTTAATTCACAAGCGGGTGCAATGCCTGCGACAGCCGTTAATGGGCTCTCGATCGCGTCCGGCGATGATCTTGGGAGAGGAGAGGCTCCTCCTTCGAGTGCAGCGGGACCTGCCATGGAGCCCGAGGACGGAGATGACAGCCGCCGACGCTGAAGGCTGGGTTGCAGCGCGTCTCCTCCCTCGTCTGCTGAAGGCGGCCTTTTCAACGAATGAACAGTCTCGATGGTGAAAGCAGATCGAGCCGCATCTGTCGCTGCCGAAGCTGCAACTCTTCGACTGCTTTCGTGACTCAAACTCCAAAAGCCTGCCTGACGTCGCGCATTTGCCACCCTCGAGGAGGCGAGATTGAGCGCCAGCGGGACGCTGCCCAGCAAGCGACTGGAGTTGGCCGGCGCTCCCGAAGGCCCTCCCAGATCCAAAGCAAAGACCGGCGTCCGGACGGGGGCACGCACACTGCCCGCCACGCCCCCAGGAGGAGGCCTGACCCTTTCAGGCACGATCGTGGTTTGGGCAGGAACGGGGGGAGCAGATCGTCTGTCAAAGTTGCTGCCGCCGCCATGGGTTCCGCCGAGCTCCAGCACCACCCGTTCTCCTGGCTGCCGCCCGAGCTGCTGCTGCGAGGACCGCGGCTTCGCCCCGAGGTTGACGGACGACGAAGCAAACGAAGCCTGCGGGTGGAATCTGCTGGCAGCCCTCTTCTGCTGCGGACGGAGCACGTCGCCTGTCGTCACGACTGCGCCCGTCCTGATAGGGCTCTCTGTGGTGACGGCCCTGGTGAACGTCGGCGGCGCACTAGGACTGAGAGGAGGACTGGCCGTTCTGCAAGGCAGCGCGCCACTGCCACCGGTGATGATGCTGTACCTCGGAGCTGCAGCCCATTGGGCGCCGTGCGCTCGAAAGCCGAGCGCCGCCTCTGCTTCACCGACAGAAAGCGAGAACGATTGCGTCGTTGAGAGGCGGTTGCACGCTTTTTTGCTTGAAGCATTGCTGTCGGCCAGGGAAGCTGAATTGACAGCCTCAGAAGCCGTAGCACTCCAAAAGGCAGCTGGAAGAGAGCCCAATTGCATGGCAGTGTCCATTGATTGAAGGGGCATCGGCCCGTTCGTCGAGACACGACGATCCTTATTCCCCATGCTGCATGCCAGAGTTGCACCGACGCCGTTGAGGGGGGTGGCCGAGCCCGTCGCTGGCCTCGGGCCAATGTTGCCACACAACGCCAAGAACGGCGCTGCGGCCTCTGCCACCTCGATTCGAAATGCCGGCAGTACAGATTCGATGCCCTGATTCTGCTGCTGCGTCATCTGCACTTCAGCTACTCGGCCTACCGCACGCAGATCCTGCTGCGCTCCCTCCCCTCCCCCCTCCGCCGGCCGGTCAGAAGGGACAGGGCCACCAATGCCTCTCGCAGCGCCACTGGTACCCTTCAAATCCACCATCTCTATCGCAATGCAGACCGCTCTGCCGCTGCACCTCGGATCGCCTTCGACCGCGACGCTGATGGCGCCGGGTATCCTGATGCTCTTGAGGCTCGCCTCTCCTGACCCTCGCCTCTGCTTCCGAAAGCTTTCCGAAGCCTCCGTCGTTGCCACTTCTATGTCTGAATTCACAGTGTCTTCCTTGGCCCATAGTGGAACTGGGCAAAGCAGGCCAGGTGACGGTGCGACGAGGCAGCCAGAGGAGTCGCCGCTGGTTTCACCCTGAAGGGGAATGAAAAAGAATGTACGAGTGAGAGTGATTAAAGGTAATTGTCATGGTTGGGAGATTGCATTAGCACATACCGTGGAGCGGCCGCCGGAGGGGCCGGGGTCCGATGAAGAAGAAGGGCCATCATCAGAGTTCGAACGCCCGGCGCCCGCGTCCCCACACTTTGACAGCTCGCCGAGCTTGTCGTCCTCCTTGTCCGTGGCTTGCCCGCCGCCGGAGCAGCCACGGGGCCTCTTCCTCTCGTTGCGCTGGACGACGCCGAAGAGCACGGCGGCGACGAGGACAGAGGCCGCCAGGACGCCGACAGCGATGCCCGCGATATCCGCAGCGCTCAGAGATCTCGAGGCGCTCCCGCCACCGCCCACAGACCCATCGCTTCCCGCCACACCGCCGCTGCCGCCACCGCCAGACGGAGCCGGCGAGACGCCGCCGGACGGCGCAGTGGAAGACGGGCCGCTGCCGCTCGGCGTGTTCTGCTGCGTCTTGCCGGGTATCAGGTTGCAGTACCCGGACTTGAACACAGACTGTGAGAGGAGTGCGGGAACCGCAAATAATGAGGCGCCAGATCACGAACTGCTGTTCCAGCCCCACTCACCACCGTCACGCCGCTGCCGATTGCCTGCTGCAGTGTGCCTGGAGCCTGAGAGCTCACAGAGCTGCACAGAGTGTCCGCCGAGGCCGCCGACGCCACCGCCGCATCGGGCAGAGCGATCGCAAAGCTGGCCTGCATCCTCGCCGCGACGGCAACGTCCTGATTGCAGTCAGGGGCAAAAGGAATTTAGATTCAGACTTGACGCTCCAGAAGATACATGCACGCTAGGCTGCAAAATCAGCCTCTCATTTATCCCCATCAACAAAGAGCACTTTTCCCGCCACTGACCTGTTGGTCCACGGCGCAAATCTGCCCGGCGGCGAAGCTCGAAGAGTAGTTGGACACAGCAGCGATCATGGCCGCGACGACGGCCGCGGGATCCTCTCTGCCCGCCGCCATCACCCTGACGAGCAGACGGCCCTGGGCAGCCGCGCAGCCGTTGTCGGGCGTGGGCGGCGCGGCTG
>VFSW01010728.1_pt1 | contig 12949 bp, 9 predicted proteins | sample 5358111 | NCBI WGS metagenome assembly VFSW01 (sample SAMN11554181, study PRJNA540505) | mine drainage metagenome | isolation source: sediment from site ElyBrook_90M | place: USA: Ely Copper Mine, Vershire, VT | collected 2017 | reverse complement strand
CTTGGTGGACGCGGAAGGAATCGAACCTTCAACCTGTCGGTTAAGAGCCGAATGCTCTGCCAGTTGAGCTACGCGTCCAATTCGGATGGGAACCATGCCACAGGCGCGCCGGACATGGCGGAGAGAGCGAGGAACTCGCCGTCACACATGTTGAATATAGCACAGCGGGTTCGTGCAGCGAAAGCAGCGCAACGTGTTTAAGGTGTGCTCAAAAGGTGAAGGCCAGGCCAGCGCCGATTGCGCGTTGTCCCTGCGCAAAGATAAGCGTTGAACCATCCGGCAGGACAAAGGAACGATACCCCTCAGCCAGCAAGTTGCTGACGTCCAGCACGGCGTCGATGCCGCCAGGCCCCTCTGCTCGCGCATGGAGAGGCTGACGCAGCCGAACCGCGAAGTAGGGTTCAAGCGCATCCTGAGAGAATGGGGCGACAGGGGTGACCGTGTCGGCTGGCTGCCAGCGGTACGTTGCGCTCCAATGTGTATTGGTGCCCTCCAATGTACCAGAGAGCGAAAGCGCATAGGTCTGCACACGACGCGGACGTGCCGAAGCCAGAATCTGGCTCAAAGGCGTCGAGCGTTGCAAGGAGGGCATCGCCAGCGCGCTGCCATTCACATACCCGAACTGCACGCGGTTTCCGCCGGGCAATCGATGCTCAAAAGCGGCCATCACGCCAGAACCAGAAAAATTTTGACCGGCCACACGCATCAATCCGCTTGTCTGGTCATATAGCGCCTGAGCAGCGACAGGGGCGTGCCCGGATGCTGCAGCCTCCAGGACAGGATTCTGGACATCGTCACTAAAGAGCACGACAGACATGCCGGCATCGTCGGTCTGCCGCTCCCATCCAATTTCCTGGTGCAAACCCTTCTCAAGCGTGAGATTTCCATTGCGCGTTGCGAGGGCAGGAAGCCAATACCCGATCCGCGATGCGTCCGCTGTGGGAGTCGAAGCCGCCATCGTTGTCATCCGGTAGGAGATCGTAGAATTCCCCACGCTCCACGCGATGGAGGCAAACGGCAGACCCTCGACCAGAGCGGCGCGGTTCTCCGACGCAAAGCTCGCGAAGACCTGTGAAGCGCCAATCTCTGCCTGCACGGATGGCCCGAGGCGAATGGTTTCGTCGCTCCGCAGCGCGGCTTCTTCGATGCCTTCGGAACCGGCGCCGTCAATTTCAGGATTGATGGAAACCGCTGCGAGCGACTGCACCGAGCCAGCGAAGCCGAGATCCTGGCTGAATCCAAGCATGGACTCCATGCCGCCGTCTGTTCCCGGCGCGAAATCAACGCTTGCCAGCAGTTCCCTGCTGCCCGAAGGAGTATCCTGCATCGACGCGATAATGCGCTCGCCACTCTCTCCAAAGGTCCCCGCCTGACCTGTCGCCATAAGCCGCGCCTTCAGTCTCGGCCGGCCACCGGAGCCGTCAGAGACAACCAGCAATGGGCCATCTTCCAGCCATCGCAGCAGCGGCCGATTCGCGGCAGAACGGAGGGTCCATGCCCAATCGTCTTTGGGTTCGTTGGCTGCTTTAGGCTGCGCGGGCAGCCATTGCATCACTTCGTAGAGGGTGCTGAGGGTCAGGTTGACAATGGTTCCCCGGCGCACCCGCACGCCCTCACGCAGCGAAGGCAAAAAGGAGGTCGCAACAGCCTTGACCTGGTAGCGTCCCGGAACGATGCCGGAAAATGCGAACCTGCCTTTTGCGTCTGTATACACCGCCATCACGACGGAAAAGTCCGGCTGGAGAAGCTGGACCAGGGCGCCGATCTGCGGCTCGCCGGCGGAGTCTCGCACCACTCCTGTCACCGATCCGGGGCCTGCCCCGTAGAGCGGAGATGTCGCTGCCGCTAGGAGGGCGACGCATAATCCGAGATGGAGCCTGCGCAATATCACTCGCTTGGGTGACCTGGCGACGCCCCTGGCAAATGGATCTTCAACAAATTTTGCACGAGCCACCGAATCTATGTTCAGTTGGCTGCCCTGTGCTGCGCAGACACTATTGCACAACAAAGGGTGCAGACTGTGCAATCTCTTGCTTGGAAATTTCGTCGTTCACCTGAATCGTGACCTTGTACTTGCCGGGCTGCAGACCCGCAATCGGAAGCGTCCTCTCCAGTGTCAACTGGTCGCTGTGCGCCCCTAAATCCTTTGATTCCAATTTCTTCTCGAACACAACCACATTGGTTGCGGTGTCGGTAATCTGATACGTGACCATCGCCTGATTGCTCTTTGTGGCTTCGTCGATGCCCAGATTGTAGACCTGCATCCAGAAGTTCAGTTCCTGGCCGCGCTTGAAATCAACCGGTGTTGCCGGGTTTGGACTGACGCGCGGGCAAATATGGGTATTCCCAATAATGCAGCTTCCCTGCCCAATGTCGTGCGACGAGACCGTATTCATCTCATCGCCCAGAATCAGGGAGGAGGTTGCGAGCTTTTCATCATTGAACTCGGGTACGTTCAAGGCAGATCCGTAGATGCCGATATGGTCCGGGTTGTTGACGTCCTTGATGGCGATGTCGAGCCGGTAGAGTCCGGGCAGCAGCGGCAGCGCCTTCCAGTACACCGAGCGCCGGTCGAGCGATTTCTCCAGCAGCTCGGCAGGCTGCTCGACCTCAACCGTGTCCTCAAAGGTCTGAACCGTCTTATGCGTCAGAGTGGTCACCTTGCCGAGGATGTTCACCACGCCGGTGGCGACTCCAGTCTTGGTCACGAAGGTGATATCGCGATTCTTGATCTGGACAGTGATCGGAACCAACACTGTGTTGTCTGTGACGCGCACAAAATCCGTCCGCACATCAAACGGAAAGATGGGGCCTTCGATCAGCTTGTGTTCCGAGATGAAATTGTCGAGGTCTTTGAACTTGACCGGCGGCGGGGCGAAGAGCTTCGAAGCCAGCTCGATACGGTCGAATTGTTTGGAAGACTCGCCGGAACCAAGGGGGCCGTTGCCAAGGGATTCAAAGCCGCCCTTGAAGCGGTCTGCCTTCTTGGCCATGCCCATCTCTTCCCACTGGGTAGCGCCCATTCCGGGCACATGCGAGAGCGCGTCCTTCTCACCGCGGTCGATGGTGAAATGGTAGTCGCCGCACATGCAGGTGTCGACAAATTCGATATCGATATTCTCGCCAATGCCCTCAAGATAGCGGTAGTGCCATACCTCAAAGGGGAATGTGGAAGTCTCGCCGCCGCCTTCATCCATCGGACGGGTGTATGCGCCGCCGGAAGGGTGGGAATCAATCGAGTCGGGCGCGCCAAAGGAAATGTAGATGTGGCCCCGGTCTGTCTTCCAGCCTGGCTTGCCCGCCGCATAGTGCTCGTTGGCATAGGCGATGCGGCGGTAGTGCTCCTCACGGAACTCGTTTTCAGGGGAATCGGGATTGGGATTGCGGCGGAGCCAGAACTGCTCGATGAAGGCCTCGCGCTCTTCATCGTTACTCAGATTCCTGAATGCCTTTCGTTCCTCATCCGAGATGATGTAGGCGACATCCTGATCCAGCCAAGTCTTGTACGCGCCCTTCAACTCCTGACGCACGGCCTTCTGCGCAGCGAACCGCTCCTTGTCGCTGCGAGGCCGCTTGAGTGGATCGACTTCCTGATCCTGGCTCGTATCGGAGGCAGTCGCGGAATCCGCGGAAGAAGCCTTCGCATTCTGCGCCTGCAACCGGCTTCCGTGCATCAACAGCAAACCGCACCCGAGCGCGGCTGAGAGAAAAACGCGACTGTTCTGCCTCATGACCTTGTAACACCCCTGCAACACATATTCTACGGGTCCGCACAACTGCGGGCAAGGCTGGCCCGAGGATACTTTCTGTGCACTTTGCCCGTTCGACGCGCCATGACAGGAAAGGTTACCCGAAAGCCCTCCGGCGACCGGTGAGACTTGTACCATTCGCGCGGCGTCCAAGAGGTAGCAAGAGAGGTTGTGGTGGTTTCTTGGCGATGTGTTCACCTGCCTGCCGAAATTCACCAGGACCGCTCAAATGGTTGATACCGTAAAGGTGTCGGGACATCAAATTGCAAATAGTTCCGGCGCTGTTGCAACGATATACTGGTGGCTCACTGGGAACCACAAGGGCCTCAGTCCCGTATTTGTGAAGAGTCAGGCCCGGAGCACTCACGAACAATGAAAAAAATCATTCTTATTCTTGTGGCCGTTGTTGTCGCTGCCGCCTTGGTTGGCTTCATGGTTTATAAGCAGCAGTCTGGCTACACCAAGGTTCTGACTGCCAAGATTTCCCGGCAGGATCTTTCCTCGGTTGTCAGCGGCACCGGCCAGATCAAGCCGAAGACCTACGTCAATCTTGGCGCGACGGCCATGGGACGCATTACGCACCTCTACGTGAAAGAGGGGGATCGCGTGAAGAGGGGCCAGCTTGTGGCAACCGTGGAGAATGTTGCGCAGGAGGCTCAGGTGAGAGGGCAGGAGGCGGCGATCGCTGCCGCCCGCACGGACATTGCATCCTACATCGCTGCCGAGAAGACCAACGAAGCCAATGTGCAGCACGCACAGGCGGACCTGCAGCAGAAGAAGCTGGACTGGATTCGCGCGCAGGGGCTCTACAACGCGGGCATCATGGCGAAGCAGGACTACGATGCGAAGAAGGCCGCCTATGACACGGACGTAGCTTCTGTTGCCCAGGCAGTGGCCCAGTTGAACCAGGCCAAGGCGAATACGAACTCCGCGCGCGGCCACTTGCACACCGCGGAGGCAACTCTGCGCGCCAATCAGAATGCACTGGACCTGACCAAGGCGATTGCCCCGTTTGACGGCATCGTAACCAACGAGCCGGTGCGCGAGGGAGAAACCGTCGTCGAAGGCATTCAGAATACGGAAGGCTCCACGTTTATGACGCTCGCCGATATGAGCGTCATCACAGCCGAGGTCAAAGTCGACGAGACCGACATTGTGAATGTAGCGCCTGGCCAGCAGGCGGATGTGACGGTGGATGCGCTGCCGGGCAAGATTTTCAAAGGGCATGTGACCCTGGTGGGAGATCAGGCTCTGCTGCGCTCGACCGGGGTGGCCACATCGCAATCCACCACCGGGACAGAAGAGGCAAAGGACTTCAAGGTAGTGGTTACACTGGACAACCCAACGGATGAGTTACGGCCCGGCTTGTCCTGCACGGCAAAGGTGACCACGGCACACAAGCTGAATGTGCTTTCGCTTCCCATTCAGGCGCTGACGCTGTATGCTCCCCCGCCGCCCGATAACAAGGGCAAGGTGGAAGCGGCCACTACGTCAGGCACGGGCGCCAAAGCCACGCCGCAGCAGGGCGTGTTTGTGATGGAGAAAGATGCCCACGGACGGCAGAGGGCGCGGTTTGTCTCCGTCACAACCGGCATTACCGGCACCACTGATATTGAAGTTCTCTCGGGACTGAAAGAGGGGGACGAAGTGGTCATCGGGCCCTATAAGACACTTCGCGCATTAAAGGACGGCGCGCTGCTGAAACGCGAAACGGAGAAGCAGGCAGCATCGAACTCGACAAGTACCACTTGAAGCACGACGTCTTCAGGATGTGGCTGCCTCCCTGGCTTCGTCAGGGAAAATAGCGACGGCTTTCAGCACTTCAGACTGCAAAGGACAGGACACCGATGGCGATCGAGAGCATGAGCACCGAACTTGAGCCGCAGAAGGCAGCCCCGCCTTCCAGCGATGTCATCGTTGTGGAAGACCTGTGGCGTACATACGACATGGGCTCAGAGCAACAGGTCCATGCCCTGCGCGGTATTTCGGTGCGCATCCGGCACAATGAGTATGTTGCCATCATGGGGCCTTCCGGCTCGGGCAAGTCCACGCTGATGAACCTGATCGGCTGTCTGGACACGCCTTCCAAGGGAAAGTACTGGCTGAACGGACAGTTGGTCAGCGAGTTGGACGATGACCAGCTGGCGCGCATTCGCAACAAGGAAATCGGATTCGTATTCCAGACTTTCAACCTGCTGGCCCGCGCAAGTTCTCTACACAATGTGGAACTGCCGCTGATCTATAACGGCACGCCCTCCGCGGAGCGGCTCGAGCGCGCGCGTCAGGCGCTGATCAACGTCGGGCTGGAAAGCCGCATGATGCACAAGCCGAATGAGCTCAGCGGAGGCCAGCGCCAGCGCGTCGCGATTGCCCGGGCGCTCGTCAACAGCCCCTCCATCATCCTCGCCGACGAGCCAACGGGCAACCTGGACTCGAAGACCGGCGTGGAGATCATGGGCCTCTTCGACAAGCTCCACGCAGGCGGCAACACGATTGTCCTGGTGACGCACGAACCGGACATCGCCGATTATGCCCATCGTGTGGTTCATATCCGTGACGGGCAGATTTTTTCCGATGAGCCCTCGAAACGGCGTCGTGCAGCTAATTAGCGGCATTCAGGACTTCGCCTCGTTCTTTCCGCCCGTACCCCGATGTTCATGTTTTCCCTTCTTTGTGCCGATGTGCGTAGTGTCGGCGCCGGAAATCCTTCCGGTCAGTCCGCCGGAGGATGACCATGCCGCCAGGGCTGCAACTGGCCGTTGTTCCCGAGTCGACGGGAGTCCACACCCGGGCTCAGGCAGACCTTCCAGAGGCCGCGGGCCGATACAGCCCCGCCTGGCTAAGCCTTTTGTCCTGGGTCGATCAGGTAGCGCGCTACGCGCAGATCGCTTCCTTTGAAGGGGAACGGGGCACGGGCAAAGAGACACTCGCACGCCGCCTTCACGCGCGCTCTCCTCTATCCCACAGTCCTTTCCAGCAGCATGATGCTCGCCAATGGCTCGAAGCACACCTCTCGCCACCTTCCTTCCGGGGCTTTCTGTATCTCGAGCGCGTGGATCTGCTGCCTGCATCCGGCCAGTTTGAGCTTCTCGAAGTTCTTGAACGACTGAGTGAGCAGTCCGCCCAGCGGGTGATTCTCGTTGCATCCTCTGAGTCCAGTCTGGAACAGATGGTGAGCCAGCGCCGTTTTTGCGCCGAGCTCGCGTTCCGTCTTTCTGACCTTCGATGCGAAGTGCCCGCACTGCGCCATCGGCGGGAGGACGTTCTCCCGATCGCTCGATCGATGCTCCTTGGCATCTGCGAACAGTACAGGCAGAAGCCGGTTCTGCTCACAGCGGGAGCGATCGGCCGGCTGGTTAAGCACGACTGGCCGGGAAACCTCGATGAGTTGGCGACCGTCCTGGAAGGCGCCGTCTTTCGGACGGAAGGAGGCCTTGTTACCGCTGACGCCTTGCAGTTCAACCCGGTGCAGCGTCAGCGCCTAACACGAACAGAGCCAATGGAAGGGCCTGACCTGCTTCTCAGCACAATCATCCGGCGCCACGCTCGCTACGTGCTTGAACTGAATCACGGGAACAAACGCAGAGCCGCCCACCAGCTCGGCATCAGCCGCTCCACACTTTATCGGCTGCTCGACGAAGCAGAAACAATGCAATGATTGTTTGCATCGGTGCCGTGGACATAACCTGCACTCGACGCACGCAATTCTGGATCAAATATCCGCTGTGCGAACGGCACCACCCATTGTTATCCGCGCGGGATGTCGCGGTGCAGAGCCTTGACTTTGTAGCCGGCTTTGCGCAAGCGTCGCGCCATCTCCTCCGCCATCATCACACTGCGATGCTGTCCGCCGGTGCAGCCGAAGGCGACGGTCAGATAGCTCTTTCCTTCTTCCACATAATGCGGCAGCAGATAAAGCATGAGGTCGCCCACCTTCGCAAGGAATTCCTGAGTCTGGGGAAAGCCCCGCACATAAGCTGCCACCCGCGGATCTTTCCCCGTCTTCTTGCGAAACTCAGGGACAAAATGCGGATTGGGAAGAAATCGAACATCAAAGACCAGGTCCGCATCCAGCGGCACGCCGTTTTTGAAGCCGAAGCTCAGACAAGAAACCAGCAGAGTCTGAGTCTTCTCTTCATGCCCGAACCGCGACTGGATATGCGCACGGAGCTCGTGCACATTGAAGTTGGAGGTATCAATCAGGGTGTCGGCGAGGTTGCGAACCGGTTCCAGCAGTTGCCTTTCCTCGACAATGGACCGCTCCACCGTCTCGGATTTGCGAAGAGGATGCGGCCGGCGCGTCTCTGAGTAGCGCCGCACCAGCACAGCGTCCTGGGCATCGAGGAAAACGACCCGTGTGGGAAGAATCTTGTTCACCCGCTGCAGGATCTCCGGCAGCCTGTCCAGCGTGTGCCCTTCGCGAACATCCACCACGATCACGGCACGGGCAAGCTCCTGCGACTTGCCAACCAGGCCTGCAAATTCTACAAGCAGCTCCAGCGGCAGATTATCCACCGCGTGGTACCCAAGATCTTCAAAGTCCTTGAGCGCGGATGCCTTTCCGGCGCCGGAGATGCCGGAGACGATTACCAGTTCCTTGGCAGGGACTGCCTCTACCATTGCCGTTTCCGGCAGCCGTTGCAGGGATTTGCTGCTTGGCTTTCTTGGACGCTGTCCCATGGGCTCATCCTACAACGGGATTGGCGGGATCGAACACGAAGAATGCACCGAGCCGTCTTCGATTCGACAACTTTGGTCACTTCGAATTGTGCGGGAACCCGCAGCTACCTGCAGGAAATGCGCGCCGGTACGGTCTCCTGTGCCTACTCCCAGCGCGCCATCGCTGCCAAGCCTGCGTGTCAGGGAATCTCGACCAGCTCCATTTGCCCATCGCGGCGACGATGGAGCACGAAGAGTTGTCCTGCGATATTGCGGAAGATCAACAGATCGCGATCACGAAACTCCGCTTCCTTCACCGCCTGTTCCATGGTCATCGGTTTCAGCGCGATCGCCTCGCTCGTCCGCAGAATGTGGGGCTCAACGACGGTGGTCGCAGCAGGAAACGAATGCACCGCAATCTCTGCGGAGGCCTTAGTTCTGGCGCGAGTGGGTTTACCATTGCCGCCGATAACCTCGGTCTCCGCGGCTCGGGTCTTGGGTCTGGCCACGGGCGGGGCCGTAAGGATCTTCTCCTCTTTCGGCAGTCTTTTTCTTTCGTACTTCCGCTCGTGAAACCGCAGCGCCTGGTTTTCGGCATGGGCCAGTGCCTTACGAAGCGCCAGTGCCAGATGATCGGCCTCACCCGTGGCCACGATGGTATGAACGCGCGCTTTAATGGTGAGTTCTGCGATGTGCAGATGACGCTGGGTGCGAAAAATGATGCTCGCACGCGCGGTCTTGCCCAGAATGCGGGCGATTCGCTTCATTCCTTCTTCGGCCTGCTCTCGCAGTGCCGTGGGAACGCTTACGTGCCTGGCGGTGAACTCGACTTCCATGGTCAGCCTCCGCTCTTCGTATTTTCTCTCTCGCGGTCACCTGACCGCAGAGAACTGAATTCTAATGCATCCCACTGTCCTGTGATAGTTACGCGATCACAAGTGGAACCAGCTTAGACGAATCTGGAGGAAAGAGGTTAATCCGGCTTTCGAATGTGCGCTCCGCCCGGAGCCCGATGGGTCAGCGTTTGCGCAACGCCTCATCCGTCGCGCCGGCGGCGCTGGTGCGTGGAGGGGATATTCATATCTTCCCGATACTTGGCGACGGTGCGCCGCGTCAACTGAATCCCCTGGGCCTGCAGCATTGCCGCGATCTGGTCATCGGTCAACGGCTTGCGCGGGTCCTCGTCCTCGATGAACTTTCGGACCTTTCGCTTCAGAACCAGCAATGGCGTATCTGCGCCCTCCGGGCCGTTCGAACCTTCGGAGAAGAAAAAGCGGAGTTCGATGACTCCCTGCGGTGTATGGGCGTATTTATTCGCGACTGCACGGCTCACGGTGGAGGGATGAACGCCAATCTCCTCCGCCACTTCCTTGATCATCATGGGACGGAGCGCCTCGATGCCCTGATCAAGGAACTCCTGCTGGCGGCGGACGATCACCTCGCAGGTGCGCAGGATGGTACTCTTCCTCTGCGCGATATTCCGCATCAGCTGCAATGCGGACCGGAATCGCTCCTTGACGTATTCCTTGACCTCTTTATCCGTTCCTTCCGACGCCAGCATCCTGCGATAGCGCTGGCTCAACCGAAGACTTGGCAGGTCCTCCTCGTTCATCGTGACGATCCACTCGTCGCCGCGCTTGGTGAATACGACGTCCGGCTCGATCAGGCGGGTCTGTTCCCTGTTATAGAGCCGTCCCGGCAGCGGATCGAGGGTGCGGATGAACTCAACTGCGGCATGCGCCTCTTCCGGTGTGACGCGCGCAGCCTTCGCCAGTTCCTTTATGTCGCGCTTTTGCAGGAGGTGCAGGTGCTGATCGACAATCGCCGCACCCACTTCCATGCTGCGGCGACGCTCTTCAAGCTTCTGCTCAGCCTCGGCGCGCAGGTTGAGGTGGGGATTCTCTTCCGCTTCTGCATCCGATTCAGCAGTGGAATGCCGGGCGTAGACTTGTTCAAACTCACTCTGCTGCGCAGCGATCTGGAGCATCAGACACTCTCGCAGGTCTCGCGCCCCCACTCCGGCCGGGTCCAGGTGGCGCAGCAAATCCACTGCGCGCCGGACCAACGCCAGTGCCGCTTCTTTATCGAGCGTGCCTTCCGGCATGAGCCCGAGCAATCCATCGGCCAGTTCCTCCTCACTCGCCGCCAGATAACCATTTCCATCAAGATTCCCAATGATGAACTCTGTCGCGTGCTCGAGCGAAGAATCGAGCTTAAGCGATCCGAGCTGCCAGGAAAGATGGTCGGCTAGTGTGGTCGGCTGTGAAAGAAAGTTCTCAAAGGATGGGCGCTCGCCCTCATCGTACTCTTGCTGGGTGCGGTAACCGGGATCAAGGTACTCCTGAAAATAGGAACCGAAATCAATCTCATCGAAGACATCCTTCGTCTGCGATTCCGGCTCGGCTGCACTGGCTTCCATGTGCTCGAGCCGCTCTTCGCGCTCCTGCCGCTCCAGCTTGCCGGCAACTTCATCCAGCATGGGAACTGTCTCGTCTATCTCTTCGAGAACGGGGTTTTCCACCATCTCGGCGTCGATCATCTCTTTCAGTTCCACCTTGTTGAGCGCAAGAACGCTCACCATCTGCATCAGACCCGGCGTAAGGATCTGGCGTGTGGCGACCTTCAAACTCAATTTGGGCTGCAGCAGCGCCATAGAAAGAGACTCGAACTCCCGTGAAAAACTACCTCTAGTGTAACGGCAGACTGGAAGGATGACAGCCTGCATCTCGAACATCGATCCGTTTGAGCCGGCTTTGGTAAGCGTAACCTTGGGAATCAACGCTCTGCGTTTCTAACTTGACGAGGATTCTTCTCTCGCGATAGCGCGATCGCGTGCCGTGATTTGCGCTACCTACCTAGGCCAGCGAAAAACCCTCACCCAGATAGACTCGGCGCACCTCCACATCGTTTCCAAGCTCATGAGGAGTTCCGGCCCGGAAAATCCTGCCCTCCGCAATGATGTACGCGCGGTCGGTCACGCTGAGTGTTTCGCGGACATTGTGGTCGGTGATGAGTATGCCGATGCCTCGATTTTTAAGATCGTAGATAATCTTCTGCAACTCGAGCACGGCAATAGGATCGATCCCGCTGAAGGGTTCATCGAGAAGAATGAAGTTCGGCTGAATGCACAGAGAGCGGGCAATCTCAACACGCCGCCGTTCGCCTCCGGAAAGCGCGTACCCCCTCGTGGTGCGAATGTGCCCCAGATTCAGCTGGTGAATCAATTTCTCGGCCTGCGTCTTTCGCTCTCGGCTGTCGAGGGGCTGTGCTTCCAGTACGGCCAGGATATTCTCCTCGACCGTCAGCTTGCGGAAGACGGAGGGTTCCTGCGGCAAGTAGCTGATTCCGTAATGGCGCGCGCGCAGGTACATGGGCACGCGGGTAATGTCGGACTCGTCCACAAGCACCCGGCCGCTCTCCGGAGTAACCAGGCCGACGATCATGTAAAAGCTGGTCGTCTTGCCGGCGCCGTTCGGGCCCAGTAGACCAACCACTTCTCCACGGGAGATTCTGAGATCGACGCCGCGAACGACCTGCCGGCCTTTGTACGATTTGACGATTCCCTCAGCGATGAGTGTATTCATCTATTTCACAGGGGCTTTCGAGCGTCCCTTCCATCCACCCGGCGCCGCAGTCTCCGTCGTCGTCTGGCCCTTTGCACTCGTGACTTTGACGCTATCATCGCGCGTGTTGAAAATCAAAGCCTGACCCGCGACGCGGCCGCGGACCGGATCGGCCAGCTCCGGGGGATGCGACGGGGTGCCCGTCAACACATATTCGCCGCTGTCGCTCGTGTACTCAAGCCGCTCGCCTGTACCGGTGCGCCCCTCCGCCATTAGACTCACTCGCCCGCTGGCAACGAACTGATCCACCTGAGCTGACACACCATTCCGGCCGCCATGATTGCCGGGCGGCAGAAGATGCACTTCGGCCTCGTTTGAGGAACTTTGCATACCGACTGACTCGACCTCCACCCGGTTCAGCGTTCCTCCTTGGATGACCGCCGTTCGCTCTCCCGCAGAATACTTCAGATCGCCGCCGCGGATGCGAATCACCGACGGGCCAGTCGAATGCGCCTGATTGACGCCGCCCGAGCCCGCTGCGGTAAGCATCACAACCTGCACTGGCTCTGCAGGGCCGCCTGCGCGCGCCACCAGTGTCTGTCTGGTGCGATTCAGGATAATGACCGGTGCAGATACTGAGTTGGACGCCTGCCAGAGGCGCGCGTGCCCACGCAGTTCCACCTCGCCTGCAGATTGATGCAACACGGCATTTTCTGCAATGGCGTGAGTCGGTCCCTGCCCGCCGAGACCGCCCGTACCCAGCACAGCGCCGGTCGGCTCGCTGGATGTTGAGGCCGATTCGGCCAACCAGGAGGCCTTGATGTCACCGCGCGCTTCGGCATCTCCTGTTATCTGCGAAATTTCGATCTCTCGTGCGCTCAACTGCAGGTCGCCGTTGTCAACATGCGGGCTTCCCGTCAGCTCGACCTTGCCGCTTGCGCTCTCATAGACGGCCTTGCTTGCCGTGGCCCGCGACGG
>VFSW01010727.1_pt1 | contig 12950 bp, 10 predicted proteins | sample 5358111 | NCBI WGS metagenome assembly VFSW01 (sample SAMN11554181, study PRJNA540505) | mine drainage metagenome | isolation source: sediment from site ElyBrook_90M | place: USA: Ely Copper Mine, Vershire, VT | collected 2017 | reverse complement strand
TCAGATAGGACAGCGTGAGCCTCTGATTTTGCTCGAAGCAAAGGATGTAGATCGATACGCTCACTCCAGCTCGGTCTCTAGAGAAATTGCGGAAAGCAATATCGTACTTACTTACGCCTTGAAGGTTCTATCTGAGAATCATGACGGAGCCCCTCTCCTAGATACGCTCGCATTTAAGGGTGGAACCTGTCTTAGAAAGGTGTACTATGGCACCACAACAAGATTTTCCTTGGATCTAGACTTCACCGCGGTTGGAATCGAATACAAGGAATTCAAACGGAGGTTTGAGACAGTCTTCAATCAAAGAAGCTTTTACGGCATCACTCTCGGAGTGGAAGAATTCAAGAGATCAGAAGATAACAAGGTTCCAGATTCTTACGGCGCAACAATTCAATACGCACATCCGTGGAATGCCTCGTCCTTTGATATTGAAGTCAGTTTTCGAGAGAAGATCTGCCTTCCAGTAAAGAAGCTACCTCTCAAAGACGAGTCTTATTTTAGATTCCTTGAATTCAAACCATTTGATGTTCCATGCTTGACGAAAGAGGAACTGATTGCTGAAAAACTTAGAGCGGCGTTTCAAAGACTTCGTCCTAGAGATGTCTATGACCTTTACATCTATTCAGAAAGACCATTTAATCGTGAAAACGTGAGATCACTCGCCGTCATCAAATGCTGGAATAGTAAACGTGCATTTGACGGTGAAGAGCTGCTTGGAAGAATCCGAAAAGACGTGACTAATTGGGAAGATCTCAAGCGCCTGGTGGCTCGTAGTCGCCTCCCTTCGGAAAATGTAATTGTCGAGAAGGTGTGCAAGGAATTCGATTTCTTGAGGTCTTTGGAAAGAAATCTCAACCTCATCAAAGAGGATTCAAAGGCACATCGCAGAGGCGATCTCATCAAGGCTGAAATTGAAAGGATAAACACGATGCCGAAGTAAACTGTCCAGAGTTTTAGATATAATTATCCGAAGCTTCTCAATTCCTGCCGAATTCATGCTATCTAATTCGGAAATTCCCTTCAATCACACACCTGATATCAAATGGCTCTCCATGAGTTGCAACAGTGACTCTCCTCTCCCCGTAATGCCAAAAATGAGCTTCACTCGTAATAGGGCGCCTCATTTCCTTCGAGGCCTCATCTATCGTTTTCCGTACCAATTGACTTTCTCGAGATCTGCGGCGGCTGGTGTTTTCTCAAATTTTTTCATTCCTTTATAAGTCCTTTTTATAGTTGGTACGAAATTTTTCTTCTACATAGCCCCCCAACCGGTGTACGTTTTGCGGACCAAAAGCCATTGCGAGCTATCGGAGTTCCTGTGGATTAGACACGATTACGAATTGGATGACAAGCTGTCGCTTCCCTCCTTGGATTTGATCGTAGTTGTGGATATACTGCATGTCTTGGGTCAATCTGGTTCCAATGGTTTCGTCGAGCTCTTGAGCAGGCTCCGCACGCTGCACAGCAATAATGCGTTGTCGTTCTATCTTGATTCCCTGCGAGGATTGGATATGATCTCGCGCGAGCAAATCAAGTACAGGGGAGCGATACCATTAAAGTCAATTTTCAGCATAACGGAGAACGGGAAGATTCTGGTCAAGGTTATAGAGCAAGCTCAGCGAGCTGGCTAAAAGAGATAGAAGTATTGAGCTCGGTCTAGCCTTGACTTTGGGTTCTGGTAAGAAATCGGCAGATCAATGAAAATTTTCTTAAGTGTTAAGTGTCGGCAGATCAATCATGTTGGAAAAATCGAAATATAGGACTGTTATTGCACAAGGTATCAATGTTCTCTAAACTCTCGTACGAGTTCGATTTAATGCGCTCCATTGGAAGGCTGTTTGGAAAGAGAAAAGCCTTGGAATTTGCCTTGTATTTGCCCTCTGTCTTGATAAGTGGACAAAACAGGACTGCATATGAAAGAATAGCTCCATGCGAAACAAAGATAGAAGACAGGAAGGTTATCTTTCCTCATCCAGATGCGAGATTCGTAGACGAGATAGTTGTCGAAGGGTGTTACACATCATCAGCAGGCTTCGAAATCGCTAAGAATGACACAGTAATTGATCTGGGCGCAAACATTGGAATCTTTACGATACTTGCAGGAATCAAAGCGAGAGAGGGGAGAGTAATAGCTCTCGAACCAGAGAAACAGAATTACCAATTTCTTTGTGAAAACATCAGGTCAAATTCGCTCTCAAATATTGAACCTTATCAACTAGCAATTTCCAATATTGATGGATTGCTCGACCTGCATGTAGCCAACCCAGGCAACAACACAATACTCGAAGAGCATCAAGGAAAGTTGACGAAGGGCACTCAAAAAGTTGAGGCGATCTCCATGAGGGGCTTAATTGCAAAGTTCCATTTGCATGAAATCAATTTTCTAAAAATAGATGTGGAGGGTGCGGAATTTCAAATTTTTCAGGATGATGGCTGGCTTGAACAAGTGCAAAAGATCGCAATGGAAGTACATCCAGGTGCTGGAGATCCAAGCATAATTCGGAGAAAACTTGAACAGAGGAACTTTTCGGTCAAGACAACGCTCGCGTACGACAAAGACACGTTCTACTTCTACGGGCGCCGAGAGAGCTGAGGCAGAATCAGACGGATCTCTCCTTGCTTACGTTTTGTATCACAGTTAGCCACCTGTTTGAAACCCTCTATCTTGATTCCTGTGTCCTCGGCGGGAGTCTTTCCTCCTAGTGCTTCATGCTCACCAGTTTTTCACAATGAGATTTGGTACCCGGTTGAAAGGCTGAGCGATATTTGCGATAAGCGGGAATGGATAAATGCTTTTGAATATTTGAGACATTTGTAGCATTGCTGATTAACTCGTAAGAGAGCCACGACACGGCCTTCTTCTTTCAAACATTTTGAGCACTAGCCCAAGAAAGATGGACCTCTCTGGGATTGTGGTTCGCTACCTCCCGTGGCAAGAAATATGTTCACCAGAGCCTGAACTCTCCACAGGCTGTTGTTGAGATCTCTCAAAGGTTTCATGAAAGAAGTTCTGTCCATATCCTCAACCTAAAGAATCCTTTGCATGCTGAGCTAGTCGGGTCTATTGTAATCACCTATTCACAGTGAAAAAAATCTCTCTGGTACTTACTTCAAGCTTTAATTGTACTTGGAATGCTGGCCAGCTTTGGAGAAGTTGACTCTTTATGATTGCAATTTCTTCCTTACCATATTGAAGACCAGTTGCAATCACAACCGTTCCTTCGGCTTGTTTAGGCTCTGAGATTCGCACAGTATACTGGGGGCAACAATTGCCTGAATTGCGAAGATGCTTACAGGGTGGTCTGCGGAATGAAAAGCTATATTGTCAGCCCTGAGCCATCTCTCTGTTTTCAATTTTAACGCTTCATTCCCTCTTTTGATAATTCTTTTTGCCTCTTCCCAGTGTCGTACTACCCTTATCCACAGACTTGAAGTTCTCCCTAGCGCGATTTTGTGTGTTGTCACACTCTATGTAATATCACTTGCTTTCAACACGCTTTCCTCAACAGTGTATATTGATGTTAGTATTCTGATGTACATACCATCTCTTTCCTCATCTGGACGCCTTCCTGTAGCATGGTTGGGACTGGGATGTTTGAGCGGGGGTCCCGAACTTCAGTTGCAATGTGCGTCACTTTTACCCAAACCCTAATCCCTTATTTGCACGTTAAAACGACTTGGGTCTTGAGCTGGCGCATGATACGACCGGAAGACAAGGGGGTTCCGAAAGAAGAATGGATCCCGGCCTCCTTATGGAAGAGAATTACTAAACATCTTCCTCTAGCATGTGCCGACATAATCTTTGAACGCAAGGACAGATCGATTCTATACGGATACAGAATAATCCCACCATATAGGAATGTCTAGGCTTTGATCGGTGGAATGATTCGTTATGGGGGGAATCTCAAACAAGTGGCAACTAGGATAGGGTGTGAATATGGTTTGGAGTTTCAGGAGTGCACTTCGAAAGACGTAACGCGTTAGCTCATTTCATCCAATTGAATTTACTCATGATTTTGTATTGCTCGATAACATACTTAAGGCTCAGCTCGCGAATAAAGTCTTGCAAAACGCGCTGGGTAGCAGATCTCGGAAACGATACCTTGAGGCTAAAGTTATCGCTCGATTCCTCGATGCATTCAGCTGTACCCCATTTTCAAATAGCATTTCGACGGCCGACACGAATTCCCGTACATCATAATCAATACAAATACCAGCTTGATTGTTTTCTACCTCTCTCCATATACTTGTTGCTCGGGTCAGGATCACAGGAAGTCCTTTGGCCATGTATTCGATGACTTTCCCTGGAAAGGAGTAGAATGCATAAGCGAATCTCTGCGGAACGTATGTTGCTACACCTATCGAGCTTTCAAACAAGGTTCTGTCTAGGTCTGATCTTAATAGTTTACCTTTGAATTGCACCAGTTCTTCAACGTGAAGGTTTTTGGCTGTTTCCTGCAATATTGCCTTATGAGGACCATCGCCGACTATTACAAGGATTATACGAGGAAACTTTTGGACGAGTGTTGGGAGGCTTTTAATTACCAGATCCAAACCTTTCTCATAAGTTAATGCGCCCACATAGACTAACTGGTGAGTTTTACGGGTTTCTACCGATGCATTCGGCAGAGCAACCAAGTCTGCGCCCATTCCCGGCGCTTCGATAACACGGTTTGCTCCCTGTGTCATCCTCACCTTTTCCATTCTAGAAGACACAGTCCATATGAAATTGGAATTCCTCACTGCGAGCATCTCTATCCAGCGAAATATACCATTCAAGAGAGGATTAGAGAAGCGTATGGGAAAATAGTCAATAGAATAGAAAATCACCGTCTTTGCAATCCCTAGCTTTCTTAGAACCACTCCAATCAGGGCATTGAGTTCGTCTCCCGCAATATAGTAATTAAATCGGGTTGATAAGGCAAGAAATAATAGAAATGTTTTTGGTATGGTCAGAAAATAGCATAAGGCCGCAGCGAGACTAGGGCCGCCAATTTTGATTTGCTTACGCAATTTTCCTTCTCTATACAAATTGGCGTGAGAGGAATTCGATCCGCCGGATATTTGATGTTGCAAATGCGCGAAACTTTTGCAATATCGCGTCAAAATTTCAGCTAAGGGAAATACAGGTGTACTCGACAGGCCAATATTATGAACCGCGACTATGTCAAGCTTGCCTAATGTTCTAGTTAGATCCGTAAAATCGTAGCTCGCGCATGTTGTAGTCAAACCGCTCAAATCACTTTATTATAATGAATACAGGTCGGTCGAGATTACGCTCACTCTGCAAAGATGAACAAAATAAGCTAGCGAGCTACGCATTTGCAAATGGGTTTGGTATTTCAACAATATTGAAGAACTTGATCAACTCATCCAGTCCCTTTTCCATGGTGACATCACATTGAAAGCCTAAGTCTCTTATCTTCTCATATGAAACTTTGTAGTCTCGTTGATCGAGATCATGTCCAACATCAGCAAAATGCAAGTAGTAGTCCACTTTCTTACGCAAGATGTTTGCAACATCTTCCTTACTGTAGTTCATTGATTCATCACCAACGTTATAGATTTCACTAGCCATCTTGGGATAATTTTCAATTGCAAACAGGAATGCCTTGGCCATATCACGTACATGGATGAAGGTTCTCATGAACTGTCTCTCGTACACTATGATAGTTTTGTCCTTGACCGCCTTGTATGCAAAGTCATTGGGTAACAAATCCATCCTCATCCTGGGTGACACACCGAACGCGGTAGCGAATCGATAGATCACATACTCTTTATTGGTCTTCACAATTTCTTCCGCCTCAGCTTTTTGCTTACCATAATCCGAAAGAGGATTGAGCGGCGTTGTTTCGGTACAATAACGTTCAATTAATTTGCCATAAGTGCTACCCGTCGAAGCAAACAAAATTGGGATATTCCCATTTACCGACTCAACTATGCTTCTTGTGCCGTCGACATTTATCGACATCGAAAGCTTCGGGTCCTTTCTACAAGCAGGATATCCAACAATCGCTGCCAGATGAATTATAAAATCAACGCCTTGTATTGAGGCATGAACTGCTTCCTTGTCTCTTATGTCTCCCTTGACAACCTCAAAATTATCATTTGGGATTAGGCTGGCAATTCCCGAATAACCATAACGAAAATGATCTAGCACTCGAACCCTATAACCAGAGTTCAAGAAGGTTTGCGCAAGCGTCGAGCCAACGTACCCAGCTCCTCCAGTAACGAGAACGGTTTTACCCATCAACCATCACAGTTCTCTTGCTAATTCTTTAACATATTCAATTGAAGAATTAAGTGGGAATTCACGACGCAGTTTATCCACGCACATGTCGTAGTACTGAAATTCAGCATTCTCTTGAATTGTAATCGGCTTACCCAAGATGTCTGCTACTTCTTTCACACTCAAGTTCGAAATGCCTCCAACATTATAGACTTGGTTGGTTCTGTTATTGCTTATCAATTTAGAAACAATCTTTCCGACCTCGTTTGTCTGAATGAACTGTATTTTAGAATTTGCTCGAATAAAGAGTGATCTCTCCTCAAGAATGTCTTTGAGGACTCCTTTTGCTAGGTGCTTCCCTATTAGTGCAGAGCAACGGAGGATCAAGTAATTCTCACAGTACTTCGAAACTATCCTTTCAGATAGCAACTTGTGAAAGCCATAAGGCACTAGCTTCTTTTCATCAATCGGTTCACTTTCAGTTGGTCGGGTGCTTTGGTGGTCCGGGTACACGTCACTTGTCGATATAAATATAAACTGCCCGAACTTGAAATCGAATATCGACCTTTGGACAGATGTCACTGAAGCTTCAAAATCTTCGACTTGATGAGAATTCGCCCAGAACTTCTTGCTATTTCCGTTGGAATTGATGAACAAATCGAAAGAATGACCTTTCAATGAATTGTAATTCTGCCTGTTTATTCCCACCACATCGTGGCCTATTTCGTTAAAATAATCTACAAGTTTGTGTCCCAGAAAGCCTGATGCGCCAAGTACGCAGACTCGCATAATATGAACGTTTCACCTTCTTTCATTGATTTTGTCGTAATTGGCATCAAGCCAGTCAACAGTTTTCTTTATTCCAATCTCAAGAGAAGTTGGCGGAGTCCAATTTAGCTTTGCTTTCATCCTTGAAATTCCAAGCACTTTTTTCATTGCTCCATCTGGCATGTCAGTTTTGTACACCAGAGATCCTTTGTAATCTAGGATTTTACTGATGAGGTCAGCGAGTTCGCTTATAGAAAGTCCCGATCCCACAGCGATATTCATTGGATCTACTTCGTTATATTTGTCGCCAGCTCGGATGATGCCTTCCGCTGCATCCTCCACGTACAACCATTCTCGTATCGGTCTTCCCGTCCCCCATATCTCTACACTAGCCAAATTGCTCTTCTTTGCAACATAGAATTTCATTATTAGAGCAGCTAATCCATGGGACCTATCTGGTTCAAAATGATCTCCTGGGCCATACATGTTCGCTAGGAGAAGGTGTATTGAATTGAAATCATATTGCTTTGCAAACGTCCATCCTTGCACGACTTGGGCTTTCTTTGTGAATCCATAATTTAGAACACTCTCATGTAAAGGACCATTCCAGTAAACTGCTTCATCCATCACCTCGTCTGTAAGGTATCCAGGATACGAACAGCCGGCTACGACATTGATGTATTTCTTTACGTTTGACTTACAAGCAGCGTCCATCAGAAATGTTCCCATGAGAAGATTGTCTAAGTAGATAGTTCCCTCTCGGCCTTTTTGATATTTGATTCCACCTTGATGAGCCGCACAGTTGAAAACAATGTCAGGTCTAACTTCACCCAAGTACTGCAAACAGTCAGTGCTCTTGGTGAAATCCAAACCGTCTTTACGACTAGGAATAAATACGTCACAATTGTAATTGTAGAGCCTGTTGACAATTCGTGAGCCAAGGAAGCCTGACCCGCCGGCGACAACTATGCGCTTATGGTCATAAGACCGCATCATGGGCAACCGTTTGAAATAGCAATTTATAAGCTTCAGCTGAACCGCAGAATCACAGGATATCCGAAGGTGACCACGTGAGAGATCACGCTAGAGTGTACTACGAACGCTGCCACGCTTTTAGTGCCACTAATTCTGTCACTCCACATTTCTTCTTCATCTTTTGGTAATAGTGTCTAGTTGCTTCTTCACCGCCACGGCATACATTGTACGCGACTTTGATCCGTCCTCAGTGAAGTTGCATACATGTATTCCCCCGGGAATACTTTGTACCACATAAGCCAACAGGTAGTAAGGTAACGGGACAAGCACAAGAGACCCTGGTGTCTGGCCATAGGTGACTTTCACTTCCAACTCGCTGTCTATTTCTATGAGAGAGACGAATTCCTGCATATCGAGCTCCTTCAGATGATAAGGATTGTGACGATAGAAAGTTGTATATCTTCTATTTGGAGTTGATATTATTAGCGTTCCGTCAGCTGAAAGTGCCCTTCCTACCAATCGCATTAGTCTGCTCTGGTCGGGCACATGCTCGATAGTCTCGAACATTGTTATCAGTTGGAATTGTTCAGTTGTGTTGGAAAGGAATCCGGCAGCATCGGCAGCAAAGAATTTCAGATTTGCTCGTGGATACTTTGCAGTAGCAGCGCTTATGACATCTCCGTCATAGTCAATGCCAGTGACGGATTTTGCGCACTTTGAAAGTAGATATGATCCGTAACCGTAACCACAACCTATGTCCAGCACAGTCATACCTTTCGCATGGTTCTGCGCAAACCTATATCTAAGTAGACTTTCGTATTTTACCAGTGCTGGAATAGTGGGATCTGAAAGGCTATCTCCCCTTTCCTGATGCGAGAATATTGTCTTCGCAAATGCCGAAAGTGTCACTGGCTGACTCAATAACTCATCATCTGTCATTGGAATGTTGTCTCCCGGAAAAAAACATAGTGTTTTACGATCTCGTTTCATTAATCAATACAGATCCGTCCACATCTCTATTACAGATAATCTCGTTCTTCAATGATGCATCCCCGATAAATGCCAAGTTGTTATTTGACTCCTTGGGCTTTTTCTACGGGCTTGACAACCGTTTCGTTATTATTCTCAGCGACTCCAAATCTGGCGGGGTCCTTAGCCAAATGTAGTACCACGTAATCTACAGTACCTGGTCTATTTGTTGCTATTACAGGCTTTCTGTAACTCATGGTAAAACGACAACAGCAGTATTTGCAAGGAGCTTCTCGAACCGTTCCACGGAAAAGTCCGTGTAGACTGTCACGTTGCCCGCGTATCGTAGTGATCCAAAGCCATTTCTGCCTTGATTTGGTCCTGACTATTGCCACCAAAACTTTTAGTCTGAGATCCCTTACTGCTTCGCAAAATGTTCTACTTACGATTGGTGTCAACCCTACTGAAGAAGTTCCTCTTTTCCGAAGCTTGTACCAATGTGGACCTACCTGCTTATCGTCAGTGGAAACGCAAACGAGTTTCTGAAACCTAATCTTTGCTATTCCAATTGTTCGTTTGTATGGTGCACTCTCCCTCAGAATAGTCTTGCAGAGTTGTAACGCCTTGTTAGAAAGAGGAAAAATTCTTCAATAATGGCCATTCCAATTGAAAAGTCGGTTGAGGTTGTGGGCTTCTCTCACCTCAGTTATAGTAGACGACTGTAAAACCATTGTTGTACACGAGCGAGTAGCTCTTTGAAAGGGAGGATGTAAAGTTCGATAAAATCGGTTCTACTGCTTGTTGACCATAGATAAAGTCCGCACCTATCTCGTCCTGAAGAGAGAAAGTGAGAACTGAGCCCCCTGATGAACCAAACTGGCTGACCAACTGATGCAAAGCGTAGTTATAAGATTCAGATGAGTTTATGAGATTCAGTTCAACTGGTATCAGTGGATGATTTTCGTAGAACGCGCCAGTGATACCTGATAATCCTCCTCCTCCGAATATCGGAGCATTATAGTGTGAGACATCGTAACTCTGAATAAAGCTTCCAGCATCAAGAGATTGAGGATAGTTCGAATTAAAATTGTTCTGAGTGTTGTATGCCAAGAAGAGAGGAAACGAAAGCCCAATTATTAGTACCACAATTATGGCAAAAAGGAGAATGTTCTTCTTCTTGCTTGCTAGGACTTTCTGAATCAATATCATTGAGGAAAACGGTGCCAGATAGTAAAGCAATCTAGTAGCTTCCGCGCCACCAGTTATTGCAAGTAGAGGTATTCCAGCTAGAAGCAATGAGAAGAAAAGAATCTCTTCGATCTTGAAGCTTCTCTTGACAAATCGACTATAGACAGGCAAGATTAGCGCATCATATGTCACGAGAATTAGCGGTAACCCAAACAGTGCTAAAACGGATAGGTAAGTGCTTGTCCCAACCCAAAAAGGCGTGGATACCGTATTGGAATTAGCTACTGTCGACAAATAGTAGTAATGTGAGATATCAAACAACGAACCTATCTGAAGCGAAGAGGAAACGACTGCAAGGATCTGCGTCGCAACGTACAGATTCCAGAATAAAAAAATTATCAAGACTAACGCCAAAAGTTTATAATTAATCAAAGACGGTTTAATTATTTTAAAAAGGCGAGACCCAATTAGAATGCCTGCTGCAGCTACGAAAACGAATGCGACAGACAACGAGTAGGACATTGAACCAGCCGCCAATGCTATCATTAGAGTCACTGTCAGGGGCCGTCGATCTCCCTTTTGGGTGAGAATAAGGATTCCCAACAGAAAGAAAATGAGGCCAAAGACTTCAGGATGAAAAGCAGGCATGCGGGAAAGCATAATGTCGTCCTGAATCGCTAGGATCGACGCCACCGAAGATGCGAATATGTTGTTAAGGAGTCGGAGAGAAATCACGAAAATCAACAACGCTATGATTACTGCTCTGCTGAGCTCCAAGACGAAAATCGAGGAGATCAAAGGCAATCCAGAGATTGTTGTGAATATTGAACCAAATGCAAAAACGGCAGGGTATTCGACATAACCTAGCGATAGGTTAATGTGTCCTGAGGAAATGACATCTTTGACAAAGCCTATTCTATAAGCTGATTCCTCGTATAGCGGCACAGGGGACTTCGTAATCCAGAAATTTAGGAAAATGAAAGCATAAAGTCCTACGAAGATAACCGAAAGAATAGTTTTCTTCCTGGTTAGAAAGAGAGAACCAATGGTCAACGCTGAAAAAAGATAGAAAACGAGCGCCGACACCAATGGTTCTCCAAGATCAGATAGAGATTGGACGGTACTAAACCGGGGGCCAACAGATACAGGCATCAACAGCACTGCCACAGCTGATGCAATTGTCAAGGTGAAAGCGAAAACTCTGAGGTTCAATGAAAGTCCAACGTTTCGCACTGAATGATCTTGATGTCCGTTCAATTAATGCACCAATCTCAATATGCGGGAGGATTGGCGCCTATAAGTACTGGCGCCAGCCAAAAAACATCAGGCATCAATACGGCCTCCTGTCAACAAAGCCTAACGAAGAAAACATTAGTATTATAAAAAGAGCCGCTAACGTGTTCATTCCTTTCTTTGGAGATTTGAACAGAGTCACCAAAGATCTCGGCCATAAAGCAAGTAAATTGGGGATCAGTGATGTTTCTAGGGAAAGCAAGTTCGCGCTGTTGTTTTGGTATATCTTTTGTATCACGTGTCTTTGATATCCAATGCTGTACGACCTTTGAATAATGAATTTCCAAGATAACTTCCTTTTAGGAACTTTATGTCCAACGCTCATACTAGGAACATAAAGTACCTGTTTGCCGAATCTTTGGTTCAAGCGGAGAGACAAATCCACATCTTCTGAAGGAGGGTCGAACCATCTTCTTCTCCTCGCGCTGTGTAATCCGTATTTTGTCGAAAAACCTCCAATCTGCAAGAATTCTGTCTTCTTAACGACCATGTTGTTTCCCCACGCGTTCCTGATCGGAGTCACCTTGTGACAGTCGAACCACTCTGTCGAACCTACAATCCATGACAATTCCACAGGTAGCCAATCTAATCGAGTGCCTACCCAGATCGGATGAGAAGGCCCTGTGATAACTATTGGATCGTATTTCTCCATCGTGTAAACGAGACTTTCGAGCCATCCTTTGTCCAAGACCACATCATCATCTATAAACGCGACGAATTTTCCGCGAGCAAATTCACTACCTTTATTCCTTGCTTCCGACATGCCATCGAGATGAGAATAGTACAGGATAAGTGAACTAAATTCGGTTATTTGGGATAACCTGGATATTGTTTTGTCAAAGAGATCTTTATCTTTCTCAATTACAAATATCACTTCTAGAAGATCCAGCGATTGCTGCCTTCTAATGCTGGTTATGAGTTCTGTCAAGTCTCCGAAATGCTTCAAAGTATATGAAGTAATTATCATCGAAACTAAAATGTCACTGTGTTTCAATGATGACCAGTAAGGAGTTCCGTCTGGCATAAAGTTGTCTCCATCCAATTGAGTTCACACGTTTCACTGTATTAGCTATGTAGGCAAGATTCCTATTTCGCATGACACTTACGAATACTTATACTATCATCATGTTTTAATCGGAGTTGATACCCATCTGACAGTCAAGTGATAATCCGCTCCTTCAACAGCGTGGAGAGTCTGTTCGTAGCTTCGAAGGTCCGCATGCACTCTTTCAACTGGCAGGTCAGCTAAATTCTTGTTAGAGTCTCTTGACACGTTGTCTATTGTTCTGATTTCTCTAGAATCTTTGATCAATCTTCTTACAAGATTGGCGCGCCGATAAATCCAGCTGCTCCTGTAACGACAGTCTTCATGAAGGCTCGACTCCAGAGATAATTTGGAACATGAATCATCGAGGTTGAAAGAGTTTTAGACGGCAGAATCAAATGCGCGGCCATTCTTGCGTTGAGAATCAGCAACTTTAGCTAACGATGGAATCCATTGTTAAGCTTTCTTTCAACCCGTCTCAAC
>VFSW01010726.1_pt1 | contig 12951 bp, 12 predicted proteins | sample 5358111 | NCBI WGS metagenome assembly VFSW01 (sample SAMN11554181, study PRJNA540505) | mine drainage metagenome | isolation source: sediment from site ElyBrook_90M | place: USA: Ely Copper Mine, Vershire, VT | collected 2017 | reverse complement strand
CATTTATAACACAAACTTTGATCATTGTAAAGATTTTACTGTAACACTACAGTAGTTCTCACGACTCGTTGCCCCCACGGGCGGGTCGTCCCCTATTACGGCTATCCCGGCGGGGGCGCCTCCCTGAAAAAACTGGGCGTGGTTTTCGGCGGCAGTCTTTCAAGCGCCAAGGCAAGGATTTTTTTAATGATCGCCTTGGCAGCAGGCTATGATAAAGGCGAGCTGCAAAACCTGTTTGACAACCTGTAGATCAAAAAGTGCTATCTCCGCATCACAGGCGTTGTCTTCAACCATGAGGTACGCCGAACCACTTCCGATCATGGCACGACCTCAATTCATCGATTTTATCGGAAGGTTCCTTTCCTGTTGCTCGGCATTACTTGCCGCTACCACAGCAGGTCTTTTCTGAATATTTTGTTTATGGCCCAGCCGAAGATGACGACAACAAACGCAATCGCCGCGCCTATGCTTTGTGTCGCCTCCGGGGAATCCAGATCCATCCGGCTATCGTTGTATTGAACCGATATGTTGCACATTTCATCCTTGTCGATATGTTCCATAATCAGATTCCTCCCAGCCGCCTATAGTTCTATGTCGAGCTTCATGACCCCCTTCTCGACGAATCCGAGTTGCTTGGCCATTGCATAGGAGACATCCACATCCCGGCCTTTGATATAGGGTCCCCGGTCATTGACAATCCCTTCAGCGAACTTACCGTTCGCGGGGTTGACGAGCCGGACCTTGGTCCCCAAGGGTAACGTCCTGTGGGCCAGGGTGTTTTTGTGCATGTCAAACCTCTGCCCGCTGGCCGTCAACTTGTTGTGATGGTTGGGTCCATACCAACTGGCGGTCACTTCCCCGCTCACGTTGGGAGGATCGGGTCGGGGAGAATGGGCGGGTGTGAGACATTCGACTTTTTCTGGCCGGGCTGCCGATGGGCCGATAAGGGGACCCCCGGAGAAATCCGTCGTGGCCATGCCGATGATCTCCACGTTTCCGCTGTGAATAGTGCCTGCAGGCTGAGAGCCGAGGAACACCACTGCACTCCCGACGGAGAGAATGCACAGAAAAACCGCCGGGCGGCATGCTGCCTTTTTCAGAAAATTCATTGGTGCCATGGTGCACCTTCTGGGCCTATCTCAGAAACAGCGTTTACCAACGTATAGGCTTAAATCATGAATTCCGATGACATTATGGCGGTCGACTTCATCCTATCTCAGAGCACAGGGCATGCCAGATGTTGTAATCCGATATAACAATTTGAAATAATGAGCTATTTATACTATTTGTGTATCTCGATATTTCGGATAATGAAGGAATTTTCGTACAGATTGAAGAAGAAAGAGAAGGTTATTCCCTACAGAGCCGAGTGGCCCGTTCTCAGCCGCCTTTACCAGCCGGATGCTCATAGATGGGCTCGCTGTCGAGTACGGTCACGCGGGCAAATGTATCGCCGATCACAACAGGGATTACCGTTTTATTGCGCCCGGCAAATTCCCTCAGGCCGAAATTGCGGTCGGCGGAGTTGGTGAAGCGCATGATGAAGAGGAAAAATCTCAGCATGAGACGCCTGAAGAGCCGCAGTGACGGGTCGATCAGGATCTCCTCTTCGCCGATCAGGATCGTCCAGCGTTTTTCGTTGATCTTGATCAATTTCTTTTCCTTGAGCGATCGCAGCAGGGATGGGATGTCCGGTTTCTGCATATAGCCGTAGCGGACGTTGATTGCGGTGGTGTTCGCACCGAGCGGGATCATGTCGAAGCGGTCCTCGTCGGGAACATGGGGCTGGCCGATCTGGGCGACGTTCAGAAGGATGATGTGCTTGGGCATGGCGCCGTTTCGCCGGATGTAGATTCGCAGCCCTATCGGACAGGGATCGTCGGGCGAGAGGACGGGCCGCGACGTCAGAAAGACGATCGCCCTTTCCACCTGCGTCAAGCTGCGTGTCCCGAACTGGGTCCTGAGCTGCGGGCTGTCCATGATCTGCTGCTTCAATTCCAGATAGCGACGGAGGGGGATTTTCAGAAAGTCCGAGTAGGCTTTCGTCAACTGGGCGCGTCCCCACTGCCAAGTCTGCATGAGATAGAAAAGAAAAGCGGCGATCGCAATCGGAACGTATCCGCCATCGACGAACTTCAGGGTGTTGGCGGAAAAGTAGGAGAGGTCGATAAAGAGGAATCCCAGGCACAGGGGAGCGAGCCAATAGCGCTTCCAGCCCCATCCGCGCGCAACAAAGTAGAAGATAAAAGAGGTGATGGCCATCGTCGCCGTCACGGCGATTCCGTATGCCGCGGCCAGCGCGCTCGATGTTCTGAATTCGGTGACGAGGAACAGGCAGATCGTAAGGAGAAGCCAATTGACCGCGGGAATGTAAATCTGCCCCTCTATTTCCAACGATGTGAAGATGACCTGCACCCGCGGGAAAAACCCCAAGGCGATGCCCTGTCTGGTCATGCTGAAGGTACCCGAAATCAGTGCCTGCGAGGCGATCACCGTGGCCATCGTCGAGAGGACCACCACCGCATAGATCATCGCGGCATGCTGCGGGAAAAGGGCGTAAAAGAGATTGTTGTTGGGGATAGGGGCATCGTCGAGGAGGCGGGCCCCCTGGCCGAAGTAATTCAGCAGGAGGCAGGGAAAGACGAACGAAAACCACGAAACCTGGATCGCTTTGCGACCGAAGTGGCCGACGTCGGCATAGAGCGCCTCGGCCCCGGTGATAGCGAGAACGACCGCCCCGAGGACAAAGACGACCTGCGCCCCGTGGGTGGCAAGAAAGCGCCAGGCGTAGTAGGGATTGATTGCCGTCAGGACGATCGGATGGGCGGTGATCCAGACGAAGCCCGTCGCGCCGATCGTGAGGAACCAGACCACCATGATCGGACCAAAAATTCCTCCGACCCTGGCCGTTCCGTGCATCTGGAAGAGGAAGAGCAAAAAGAGCGTCACCACCGTCAGCCAGATGACGATGGGCTTGAAGGCGGAAGTGACCACCTCCAGGCCTTCGTAGGCGGAAAGGACGGAGATTGCCGGTGTGATCACGGCATCGCCGTACAGGGAAGCGGCTCCGATCAGGACAGCCGTAACGATGACCCACATCATCCGGGGCGACCTGCCGCTCTGCGGTTGCTGGGCCCTGATGATTCCGAGGAGGGCAAAGATGCCTCCCTCGCCGTGGAAGTCGGCGCGAAGAACGATGAATACGTATTTGACGCTCACGACAAGCATGATCGTCCAGAAAACCAGCGAGAGAATACCGAGGACGTTCTCCGGGCTGCGCGCCAGCGGATGAGCGCCAAAGAAGGTTTCTTTCAGGGCATACAGCGGACTCGTGCCGATATCTCCGTACACGACGCCCATCGCGGAGATGCCGAGCGCGAGCAAACTCGCTTTGTTTTTGGGATTGCTCACGGGATTGGCCTTATAAGTGTGGCAACATACATTCGGTTGTTTTCAAAAAGGGGCCTGCCACTGTGTAACATACTATAGTTATGCAGCTCCGGTGTGTCAAGGCTATCCAGTGAACCGATGGTAAGGGCCGATAAGGGCGGGGCGGGGATGGCAAGGCGATTTCGGCTCCGCCGCCGGGGCGGGTATTGCGAACGATTGGCGGGACGAAGCGAGATGGAGAAATCGTGCCTAATACACTTGTCCCGTCTTCGCGCCGATCGAATAGCCGCCGTCGACGATCAGATACTGCCCCGTGATGAACGAGGCCTCTCCGCTTGCCATGAAGTAGACGGCGGCGGCGATATCTGCAGGCTCCCCGGGTCTGCCAAGTAACCCATAGCCTTTATTGCGATCCCTGAGCTCCTGGGGGGAGATCCCCTGGGCGGCCGCTTTGCGGAAATGGAAATCGGTCAGCGTGAAGGAGGGACAGACGGCATTGGCGCGGATACCGTCCTTTCCGTGGGTGGCGGCGAGGCTGCGGGTCAGGCTCAGGACGCCGAATTTCGTGGCGTCGTACAGGGGCATGTTCGTCCGGCCCGTCAGGGCCGTCGTCGATCCGATCAGGACGATCGCTCCCGATTTCTGTTCGATCATCCGCGGCAGGACCGCCTTGCAGGAGAAGGCCACCCCTTTGAGGTTGACCCCCAGTATCCGGTCCCAATCCGCCTCGGTCGACTCCAACACCGTGCCGAACACCCGTACCCCGGCGTTCGCGACGAGGATGTCGATGCGGCCGTAGGCGTCAAAGGCCGCCTCGGCGAACTGGCGGCATTCATCCTCCGACGCCACGTCGGCATGGACGAAGAGGGCCTCCGCTCCGCCCGATTTGAGGAGCTCCACCGTCTCCCGGCCGTCCGCGTCCGTCCGGTCCACAACGACGACCCGGGCGCCTTCCCGGGCGAAACGGACGGCGCAGGCCCTGCCGATTCCGGCCCCTGCGCCCGTGATAACGGCAACTGGATGTTCAACGCTCATCGCTTCTCCTCGCTTTCATCTGCACTCATGGTGCACACCCCCGATGTGGGATCGCCATCGGAGTCAACGCCTCCCTGCGGGCTGCCCACCCCGGTCGATGATTGATATCTTCCTTTACCGAATTTACGTCCACGGTTTTCTTTCCCTCATTCCATCAGATCTTGCAGATTGTCGTTAATAGCCTACTTGGTCTTTCCCCTTCAGGCCGAGTATCCTGCGCGCCTCGGTCGGCGATGCGACGGCACGGCCCATGTCCCCGGCCATACGGCCGGCCCTTTCGACGAGTTGTGCGTTGGACTCCGCCAGGACGCCCTTTCTCAGATAAATGTTGTCCTCGAGACCGACGCGGACATGGCCTCCCATCTGGATGGAGATCGGTGCCAGGTTAAACTGGCCGCTGCTTGTGGCACAGACCGACCATGTATAGGAGGTCGGGCCGAAAAGGGTGTCGGCTTTCCGTTTGAGAAAAGTGAGGTCCTCCGGCATCGTCCCGATACCTCCCAGCACGCCCATGACAAACTGAATGTGCATCGGCGACCGGATCATGCCCTCCCCCACGATATGGGCCAGATTGTAAAGGTGGCCGACATCGTAGACCTCCAGCTCCGGCTTTGTCCTGTGCTCCCGCACCAGGTTGCAGAGATGTTCGAGGTCGTAAAACGTGTTCTTGAACACGAAATCCTTCGACGCCTCGAGGTATTTCGGTTCCCATTCGAAGCGCCATTCCTTGATGCGCTTGAGGGGAGGGTGGAGCGCGAAGTTCATCGACCCCAGGTTGAAGGAGCACATTTCGGGAGCGAAACGGGCAACGTTGGCCGTCCGCTCCTGGACGGTCATAGTTGGAGCTCCGCCCGTGGTCATGCAGATGACCACGTCCGAGCGGGCCTTGATACCCGTCATGATCTCGGCGAAGACCTCCGGCGCCGAGGACGGCGAACCGTCCAGGGGGTTGCGCCCGTGGATGTGGACGATGGCCGCCCCTGCCTCCGCTGAGGAGACCGCAGAATCAATGATGTCCTGGGTTTTCCAGGGCAGGTAGGGCGTCAGGGTCGGCACCGTGGCGGCGCCAGTGATGGCCGTTGTGATGATCAAAGGTTCCATTCTCGTCCTTCCCAAATGAAGCGCCCCAGGGCTTAAACAGGTGGAGCGCCGTTGATGCGTGTCAATCCACTTACGGAGCAAGAGGCTCACGACCCGGCCGGTTCGGGCAACGAGGGCGGGTTTCCGCCCCGCTTTTGCCCCTCGGCTAAGAAGCGCGATGATCCTTGAGCCATTTGAACAGGTGCAGCTCCAGATCCGTCCGTACCCGGTTCATCTGCTCGGCATTCCAGTCGCGGAAGCCGCGGCCGCCGCTCTTGAACCCGAGCTCGCCCTTGGCCACCTTCCGCGTCAGCAGGGGAGAGGGGTTCGGGGAGCTCTCCAGATGCTTGAGGATATAGTCGTGGATGGCCAGCGTCAAATCGAGACCGACCATGTCGGCGTTCTCCAGCGGCCCCAGAACGGGCAGGCGCATGCCGAAACCGAACTTGATCACCTCATCCACAACCTCCGCATCGGCGATGCCGTGCTCCACGATGGAAACCGCCTCCCGCCAGAGGGCGTGCTGCAGGCGGTTTCCCACGAACCCGGGGACGTCCTGCTTGACCCGGACCGGATGTTTCCCGACGGCGGCCAGCAGGGCATAGGTCGTTTCCACCGTTTCCGGTGAGGTGCGCTCTCCGGGGACTACCTCCACGAGCGGAACGAGGGTCGGCGGGTTCCAGAAATGCGTCCCCACGATCCTCTCCTGCCGGAGAGACTTGGCGGCGATCTGCGTGATGCTTATGACCGATGTGTTCGTGGCCAGAATCGCCTCCACGGGGCAAAGGGTGTCGAGCCGACGGAAGATCTCCTGCTTGAGTTCGAGGTATTCCGGAACGGCCTCCACGACGAATCGGGCGCCGCGCGTCGCTTCCGCAAGGTCGCTCATAGTGCGGATTCGCCCTAGGGCCGGTTCGATCAAGTCGACCCGGGCGAGCCCCTGATCGGCCATGCGCTCCAGGGACCGGCGGATCTTCTCTTCGGCGCCCGCCAGGATATCCTCACTGACATCGGTCAGGACCACGGTGTGTCCGCCGTAGGCGAAAAGTTGCGCGATCCCGCTCCCCATGAGGCCGGCGCCGACGACCAGGATGTTTGGGAACTGTCTTTGGTTTTCGCTCATAGATCCCTCCCTCTTGACTGGGAGCGCAAACCGCAAGCCCCGCCTTGCAGGCGGGGACAAGGGGCGCAATAAAAAACAGAGCCCTTCCTTGAGAGCAGAAGGGTCTACTGATCACCCTTGTCGACGATGGCCACCAGCCTGATGATGGAACCATCTCCCTTTTCCCAGCGGATGGGGAACCCCGCCAGCGTCACGCGCATGCCGACGACCTTGTCGAGATCACCGCCGACGTTTTCATACCCCATAACGCCATTCTTGAGCAGGGTTTTGTGCGACGGCTCCCATAAGGGGAAGTCTTCGATCACCTTTCGGCCCGTGAGCTGCTCGTATTCCCTATTGACTTCCGGAATCAGCGGACCGCCCGGACCATGGGGGCCGATGGCCGTAGCGAGGGGGTGGTCCAGGGCCTGCTGGTCGACGCCGACGCACTTGACCCCCTTGGCCACAAGCCACTCGGCGCCCTCAAGGTAGAGCCCCGGGGAATAGGCGAAATACTGTCTGCTGTCGCTCCAGTAATGGTGCCATCCCGTATGGATGATGACGATGTCGTCCGGTTCGATCTTGGGCCTGGCCTTTTCCAGGTCCTCAGGCGTGATCACCTCCCATTTATTCTTCGGGATGTCGACCACAACGCCGGTTCCGTAATACTTGTCCAGAGGGATCTCGTCGGTATAGGGCATCCCCTCCAGAACATGGGCGGGCGAGTCGGCATGCGTCGTGCAGTGCATGACCGTGGTGACCTTCTGGGAAAGCACCCCGGATTTGGCGTGATAATGCACCCGTTCGATCTTGACGTCTTCGAAATACGGCCAAAGGGGGCAATTATGCCCAAACTTGTGACTGAGATCCACCAATTCCACCTTGCTCATAACCAACCTCCCTGATTTTTTCTCCCCATCACATCGACCTCACCGCATCCTCTTGCGAAGCGAATCCGATGACCCTGCTCTGATTTATTTCACGGGCGGCTTCACGCCGACCGGCCACCGCTGCTTGATGTCTTCGATGACCTCGCTTACCCGATCGACGCAGGGGACAACGATCTTCTCCCCCTTTTCGCGGGTCGCGAGGGTTGCGTCGCCCACGATCCCGAGTTTGAGGTCCTTGACCTCGGGCCGGGAGAAGGTCCCTTCGAAATAGTAGAATTGAAACTTACCGAACTTGCCGCCCGGGGCGCCGATGCACTTCTTGTCGATGCGCGGCTGCGGGCTCTCCCTGCCCGCGTTGGACCTGTCGACGTACGCGGGGCAGCGGTAGAGGGCCACGGAGGTCTCGGTTTCGTCGGCATGCCAGAAGGGGGTCTCGAAGATGTCGTTATGGATGTCCCGGACGAATTCGTACCAGTGCATGGAGAGGACGAAGTAGCCCTCGAGGCCCAACTGATGTACTGCCGTCGTGGTGGAGGGGACTTGGCCGTGGCAGGAGAAGAGGAGGAATTTGTTGTACCCGGCCGTGGCCGCGCCCCGGACGATGTCCCTGATCATGGCCGTGTGGGTTTCGTACTGAAGCGGGATCGTCCCGGGAAAACCCCAGTGATGGTAAGGATGCGCGCCGTACATGGGGCAGGGGAGGAGCATGGCGCCGGTTTTGCGGGCGATCATCTCGGCCATCTTGATGGCGTTGTAGGAGTCGTCCCCGGCGGGACAATGGGGCCCATGCTGTTCGATCGAGCCCAGCGGGAGAATGGCAACGTCACAGACCTTCGCGTACTCGACCACATCCTTGGCTGACATTTCCTGCCACCAGAGGTATTTTCTTTCCATGTCATCTCTCCTTTCTTTCGATGAGTATCACATTGAAAACTTTTTCTACGCCTCATACCCTTTTGAGTATTGATATGCAGAGCAGATCGGATCACTGTTCCTCCGGAGGTATGGCCAGGCCCAGTCCATATCCAACCCGACCAGGCATCCCCGCGTCGGAACGCCGTTCATATCCCACCCCATGAGCTGATAATAAATCCCCTGCGATTCTCTCAGAATCTCGGGATCGACTCTCAAATCCTTCAAGGGGCCTGTTACCGGGGAAGAGTAAAAGCGATCCGGCAGCCGGTCGTCTTCCCGTGTGAAGCCTTCCCGGAGGTTGAAAATCCGCATGAGGGTTATGCCCCGTTCAACGGCCTTCATGAGCTTCGGCGCCTCAACCTTCCAGCCGGTGATCGCCTTGACGCCCTCCACGATCTCGGAAAAAGTCCAGGGGGCAAAATTGCAGAGTCCCAGGTGATTGAAGAGCTCCCGATACAATCCCAGTTCATAAGCCATCCGGGTCTTCCGGGGGCTCAATTCGGAAGTGGGAATTGATTCAGCGATATTGATACTCTCCCAGTCTCCCATCATTCCGGGCAGACCGTCGTCCATCACACCCGAACAGTGGTCCGCCCCTGTCCCATGGACACTGTAATGAAGGCCGAGCCCCTGTTTGTACCGGGGGTCATGGTAGGGAACGGACAACCCCTTGACATGCATCGCATACTTCGCGGAGCCTTTCCCGATTACGTCTGCGGCCTGTTTTACACCTTTTGCCAGCAGGCCCCCCAGCCCTTCCCGGCCGGCGATCTTTTCCACCATTTTCAGCATCGCCTCCGCATTGCCAAACTTCAAAGCGATGCCGTCAGTGTCCTGCAAATTCAGGATGCCGTTTTCGAAACACTCCATGGCAAATGCGATGGCGCTTCCCGTGGACATGGTGTCAATGCCGTAGCGATTGCACATCTCATGGGCTTTGCAGATAGCCGACAGGTCATCGATCAGCAGATTGGACCCGAACGACGCGAGTGTCTCGTATTCGGCGCCTCCGTAAGCGGGATCCACCCGCAGGGCGCCGACTTCCGGTTTCATTTTTTTCTTGCATTTGATCGGGCAGTTGAAACAGCCCTCCATACCCGCGCCATACTCGGAAAGAAGTGTGACCGCATCGATCTTCCCCACGTTCGGAAACTCGCCGCCCGCATGATTCCGGATCGGCAGGTTGCCCACCTCCTCGAATTTTTTCATAACCCCTCCCGTTCCATACTGATGAAACGGGCTCTTCATGTATTTTCCCGCCATGAGACGATTCAACGCCACGATTTTTTCTGCGTCCGCAGCAGACGGGGGATTGTCTCCCCGGACGGCAATCCCCTTGAGCCGCTTCGAACCCATTACTGCGCCCATTCCTCCCCGGCCGAAGGCGCTTTTGCAATCCACGATGATATTGGCGCAGCCAACCTGCCTCTCTCCGCCCGGGCCGATGAGTGCGGTGCGCCATCTCCCGCCGCCGGCGTCGGCTGTCATCGCCTCCATGGCCTGCCGGACCTCCTGTCCCCAGAAGGCGCCTGCATCCCTGAGTTCGGCATCGTCGTTCTCTATCCTCAGATAGACGGGTCTGTCCGCAGTTCCCTCGAAGATAATGGCATCATAACCCGCCCTCTTGAGTTCCGGACCCCAGAACCCGCCGGCCTCCGATTCTCCGCATGTGCCGCCGACGGGGGACTTCGCGCCGACACTGCACTTCGCCGTCCCGAGCAACCGGTGCCACGTGAGGAGTCCCATCGCAAAAATAAGCCGGTTCTCCGGCCCCAGAGGGTCCGCATGGGCAGGGACCTCCGAAAGCAGGGTATGCATGATGATCCCTCTGCCGCCCAGATAATGTCGGTAGTAAGACTCCGGAGGCGTTTCCCGGGTAACCGTGAGATTGCTCAGGTTGACCCTCATGATCGTCCCTGTATACCCGCAATGGCTATCAGCGTGCTCCATACCTTTTCATCCTCGATTTTGTGAAGGTTCAAGTGCATGGACAATGACGGCACTGAACTTGGTTATTTCCAAGGCCGGTCGAGTCACTCGACAAAACTCGGCAGAAACGTGGCCACGATGGGAACAAACAGGAGCAGCACCAACACGGCACACATCCCTAAAAAAAACGACATGCTCCCGGCGAAGACATCTTCCAGTCCCACATCCGGTTCTGCGACGCCTTTGGTCGCAAAGACATTGAGGCCGAAGGGCGGCGTGATCAGGCCGATCTCCGTAGCCATGATGACACAGGTGGCATACCAGATCGGGTCGATCCCCAGCGACTTGATGATCGGATTGAATACGGGGATGGTCACACAGAGGATCGAGGTGCTGTCCAGGAAACAGCCGAGAATCAGGATGATCACCATGATGATCAGCACCACATAGATATTGGCGATGCCGGACCCCGAAAGGAACGTTGAAATCTTAGCCGTGACACCGGTCAACGTGATGAAATTGGAGAAGACCGTGGCGCCCCCCATGACGAAGAAGATCATCGACGAGGTAACGGCTGTTTCGTTGAAAATCGACGCCAGTTCCTCCTTCATGGTCATTCCGCTCTCCCTTGGCCTATGCCTGTTTACAAACCCCAGTATCAGGTAGATCACCAGCAGGACGAAGGCAGCGACCGCCGAGCCCTCGCTGGGGGAAAAGACGCCCCCGTACATGCCGCCGAAGATGATGACGGCGACGATAGCCACCGACCACCAGTGCTTCAGGCTGGCGAGCTGTTCCTTGAGGGTCGCTTTCTTGACCACGCCCGCGCCCCCGACATTCAGCATCTCCGGTTTGAATTTGGCGTAATAGAAGATGATCTGGCTGGAAAAGACGACCATCAGCAGCAGCCCGGGCGCCACGCCCGCCATGAGGAGCTTGCCGATGGACTCGCCGCTCAGGATGCCGTAGACGATGGCCAGAATGCTCGGAGGGATCAGCATGCCGATCGCCCCCGCGCTCGCGCAAATGCCGTAGGCGAGCCGTTTATCGTAGCCGCAGCGTCGCATTTCGGGGGCGCTGATCCTGGCAAACACGGCCGCCGTCACCAGTGACGACCCGCAGACGGTCCCGAAGGCCGTGCACGCGACGACGGTCGCAACCCCCAGGCCGCTCCTGAATCTTCCCAGCCACAGGCTCAGGCTGTCATAGAGCTGGCGGCTTATGCCGCCGCCGCTCGCCAGAAACCCCATCAGGACGAACAGGGGAACGGTTACCAGGGCGGGCATCGACACTTTGTGATAAAAGGCGGAGACCACGCTTGTGATGACCGGCGTGAAACTTCCCAGGACCATGATCAGCCCGATAATCCCCGCGGCAATCAGTGCGAAGCCGATGTGAACGCCTATGACGAGGAAGAACAAAAGGAGAATGGATCCCAAAATGCTTATCGTAATTGCGTCCATGCTATGCCGTCCTCCTTCCCAGGGAAGAATAGGTGCTCACATCATTCAGGAACAGCATGATGAAACGCAATCCGAACAGTGCAAAGCAGAGCGGCATGGCAAACTTGCCCAGCCACCAGGGGATCTGCACGGCCGCGAGGATTTCCTCCTTCATCCGGAACGACTCGACAAAGCGGAGCCACGACCAATAGGTCAGGATTGCGCAGAGCGCAATGGAGAGGAGGTTTCTGAAGGATACAAAGAAAAACTTGACTTTGGGCGGCAGCAAATCCGTCACAATGGAAACATTGACGTGGACGTTGGTGGTCAACGTATAGGCGAAACCCACCATGACGATATAGGGCATGGCGACCTCGCTGATTTCCCAGGTCGCCGGTAAGGGCCGGTTGAAAAAGAACCTCAACACGACATCGATCACGATGAGCAGGGTAATGATCATGGTCATCACCCATGAACATTTCATGAACACTTTTTCCACTGCTTTCAGCAGGTCATCCGTTTTTTTCAGAAGCATCAGCGTTCTCCTCTATCCCCTGACTCCCTGCTATCCTCCCGTTGAACCGTCGATCCATTTCTCCAAAGGAAAGGGAAGAACAAGTCAATCGGCGTGCAGGTGCGTATGTCTTCAAGATCGATAGCCTCAGGGCTGAAACAACATCTCCGGACGCTCTCGTGCTTGACCGCCGCCGCGGGGACGACGGCCAAACACGATCATTTTCATCAAAGTTTATTGAAAACACAAATCGTTACGGGAGCACGCCTATTTTTTCACGCCCCATTTCCTGTCCCACTTGTACCCCATACCTGCGGTGATTTCCTGCCACCGATTGACGATCTTGAACCCGGGCAGACCGATCTTTTCCACATCCGCCGCCCATTCTGCGGGAATATCCTCAAGCGATGCGGCCCATTTGGCTTTTTCCGAATCAGGGAACGTGATCCACTTGATTCCCTTTGCCTTCCAGAGATCCTCCGCTTTCTTGCGCCACTGGGGGAGGATCTCCTTCGCCGCCCTCAGTTCCACGTTCTTTCCCGCATCCAGCATGATCTTCTGTGTTTCCGGATCCAGGCTCTTAAACGTATCCAGATTCATGAAGCTCCCCAGCGGCCAGGCGGTAAGCAACGAGAGATTATCCAGATAATAATT
>VFSW01010725.1_pt1 | contig 12951 bp, 12 predicted proteins | sample 5358111 | NCBI WGS metagenome assembly VFSW01 (sample SAMN11554181, study PRJNA540505) | mine drainage metagenome | isolation source: sediment from site ElyBrook_90M | place: USA: Ely Copper Mine, Vershire, VT | collected 2017 | reverse complement strand
CCCGCCCCAACCCGTTGGGTGCCCATTGGGGTTTTAAGTGTGGGTGCGGTTTGGCCCGGGATGGGGGGGGGGGGTGGGCAAGTTTTTTGTCATGGGTGGTACCGCAAATAATGCGTTCGATCCAACGACAAATGTGTGGTCAGCTAAAGCCAAACCCCTCCTCAATAGGCGTTTTTGTGTCCTAGTTGGAATATAGTCCATGACCGGTATAGCGAACTGTCTGGTAACCGCGAAGCCGAACACGTCGGGCTTCCCCACCCTCTCCGGCACCACCGACTCGAGTGGGGTCCTCTCCCTGCCGTTCAACAACACCATCACCTACGCCCTCTCCTTCACCGGCACCGCGTTGGGAACGGTGGCGAGTTTCACTCCGACGAAGACGACCTTCACCTTCTACACGCTGAAGAACAAGGGAACGAAGGGGATCAAGGTCAGCGGGCAGTCCCTCTCCGCAGGAGGAACCGTGTTCGCCGCAAAGCAGTCCCTACCCGTAGCTCCCAAGAGTCTTCCGTTTGTGTCTTGGCTCCCAAGTACATTGTTCGTGAGTAACAAAGTCTCCAAGACAAATTTAAAGATGCCATCTAGTTCTGTCAGTATATCTTACAAGTCAGCGGTGGCAGTGGTGAATAAACTGTTCGCTGTTGATGGGGCAGGCGCTTTGTCCACAAATACATCATACAATTCATCGACAAACGCTTGGACCACCAAAGCCCACGACCTCAAAGCTCGGGAGGCATTGACGGCCGCGGTAGAGAACTCCAAGCTCTATGCCCTTGATGGGTCTATCGTGGCGTACAATACTGCTTATGACTTTGCCACCAATGTATGGTCATCAAAGGCTCCTGACCCGACTGCTAGACGCTTTCCATCGGCATCAACAATCGGGACAAAGATTTATGATGTAGATGGTTCAGACGCAGGCAACTTCAATTTGAATCACGTTTATACCCCCTCCGCAAATTCTTGGGTTACGGAGGCTCCGGATCTTAGTGCTAGACGCGGCACCGGTGCGGTTGCTATAGCCAGTAAATTGTACGTTGTGGATGGTTACACGACTACCACAATTGCTAAGAATAACGTGTATGACCCATCCACAAATGCATGGTCCGCTCGAGCATCCGATACTGTTCATAGGAACAATCTCTTTGCGGGTGCTGTAGGTGGAACTCTTTATGCCATCGACGGTTCAAATGCTGGAAGGCAAAGTGCCAATCACGCCTACAATCCCTCCGCCAATTCATGGACCACCAAAGCCGTCGATACAACAGCGCGTCAAGCCGTCGCTGGTGGTACCTTGGGTTCTAAGATTTACGTTATAGATGGCGACAGTGCTGGGGGTAAGGTAGCAATTAATCATGCTTATGATCCATCCACGAATGTATGGTCTACTCGAGCAAATGACCTAGTTGCTAGGTCATTCCTCGCAGCGGGCGTTCAGTGACCTTTATAGTCGTCTCCCAGAACCTCTACGGGGCGGTAGCCACCGATGGTCATCACTGGAACCGCTACTTTCACCAATCGGTGCTAGCCAACGGCCTCGCCGTTGAGGGCGGACACTTCTACCTGTCTGACTGGTCCGACATCCTGAAGGTGTCGTTCGATGGTAAACTCGTCGGGCGGACCCCGACCCGGGCCACCAATATCCACACCCTGCGTTTTCTAGAGGGGAAGCCCCTCATGGCCTCGACCCAAGACAACCGTGTCTACTGGGGAGAGGATACGGTCTTCGACCCCCATGACTTCCCTGTCCTACGGGGCCAGCCCATCTACCTGAACGCCGCTATCCCCCTGCGGGACCACCAGATCCTGATCTCTCTACGGGCCCGTCGGGAGATATCCATTTACGACTTGGATGAGAGGAAGCCCGTGAAGGTCCTCTCCGTCCCCTTCCTGAGGAACCAGCACCACCCTACCCCTTACATGGATGGGTACTTCCTCGTCTCGGACGACTCCTCGGTGGTGGTGGTGGACTACGAGAAGGGTCCTGTTTCTCGAAGCCCTCCCCTGAAGTGGCCTAGGGGGATATGGGTGGAGTCGCCGACGCGGGTCTGGGTGGCGGACCGACGCGGACTGGCGGGGTGGAACCCCAGGACAAACCGTATCTTTGCGTACCTCAATTCCCCCATTGCGAACCCGATGGAGACCAAGGTCAATGGGGAGACCGTGATAGGGGGGGCGCTCTTCGACGTGGTAGGAGTTCCTGATGCCTGATTCTCTCGAGTTCGCAAACGGCATCCTACAAGGGCTCTCCGATGTCCAGGAGCCGGTGGCCGTCCTCTGGAGCGGGGGGAAGGCCTCCACCATGCTGTGGGAGCTCTGCCGGGCGCACCTCCAGAACCCGAACCTCGTCTATGTGGATCACGGGCTCCACACGCCCGAGACCATCAAACTCCTCCACCAACTCCATCGGTCGGGCGTCTTCCAACTGAAGCAGACCAAGTTCTATCGGAACGACCCTGCGCTGCTGGCCATCCGGTCGGGCGTGGTTCACATCTCCGCCCTTCCCAAGGAGGAGCAGGAGTGGGCGAAGGAACTCACGAGCCGGGAGACCCTGCCCTACGACTTGGGGAACCCCCTAGTCCGCCGGTTGCTGGTCGAGATCCCGATGGAGAGGGTCTACGAGGATTACCACTGGGTGATCACCGGGGAGCGGGCCTCACGGAGGCCTCAAAATGCCTATCTCCCCCCCTTCGAGGTTCGGGGCAGGACCATCACCCTCCGCCCGCTCTGGTGGTTCAGCGAGGAAGAGCTCTGGGCGGTGCTGTTGGAGACCAAACTCCCCGTGAATGACCGCTACGCCATGGGGTATCGGACGGTGGACGATGCGATGGATGCGGAGCCCGAGGACAAGAGGCCGGCGTGGGAGAAGGCGGGTCAGGGGGTTGAGGGGGTCATCTCCATCCCCGCATCTCCTGTCGTGGAGGTAGCCGAGAGGGCGGTCTCCATGGCGGAGCCGTCCAGGGGGGAGTTCATTGCGGCAGAGGCGGCACGGTTGGGGTTGGATGCGGGGGCAATCCGAGCCGAGGTGAAGCAGATCTTGTCCTCGCTCAAGGGAGGAGAGAGGTTCGGTTGGAAGCCACCGCCCACATAGGGTCAATGACCCGAACTGGTCTGCACGACTAATCGACTTTCTCCCCAACCTCCATGCATCCATGCGCTGTTCGAGGGCGTAGTTCCAAAGGAACTTCAACTCCTCCTGCTGATGCAAGAGTTCTCGCTCCTGATTCCGGAACGGGTAGAGCCGATATTTGTAGGGTTGATACATCGTGTGTGACATTTCTACCATAGTCCATCGACTATTTGAATGTTCGGGGCTCGCTTCCATCCCCCTTTCATCCCCCCAACAAGTTGAGGGGCCGTCCCGCTCGCAAGCTTTTAAGAACCAAATTGGGCATGCACCATCGTGCGTCGCCTGTTACTTATCTCCGACTCGCCCACCATCCCGACAGGCTACGCGAACATCGTGCGATGGTTCGCCGACGCTCTCTACGGGAAACGCATTGATGTGGCCTTCGGGGCGTTCCAGCATCCCGGCCTTCCTCTCATCTACCGTTTCAACGGGCGAGAGTACCCCCACTACGGGTGTAACCCCCCTCATCGGATCACGGACGCCATCAACGACTTCGACCCCGACCTGATCCTCCATGTGCGGGACATCGTGGCGCAGATTCCCAGACTCTTCCCGGGGGCTTACTCCGTCAAGGACCAGGCGCATGGACGGCCGGTCTGGGGGTGGATTCCCGTCCAGCACGAGACCATCCCCTGGGAGTACGTTCAGGCTCTCCACAAGGAGTACGATACCATTTTGACCTTCACGGCAGCTGGGGCGGAGTTGCTGGGCAACTGCGGGGTGGTCCGTGACCGCCTCAAGCCCCTCACCCCGGGCATCTCCCCGTCCTTTGCGGAGCCCGAGGGGGTCGTCGCGGAGGGGTACGGCCGGGAGAAGGTCCCCATTGTCATGTCGGTGGGCCTCGGTCATCAGGACCGCAAGTGCTTCCCTGCCCTCATGCGGGCGTACCGTGAGGTCCAGGAGAGCATCGACCTCGACTTCTACCTCCATACGGCCTCTCTGGCCGCATTTGACCTTCGGGAGCATGCCAGGATGCTGGGAGTCACCGGCCACTGGCTCTTCCCGCGTGGGTACGACCCCGGGATTGGGTATTCCGAGGAGAACATGGCCATGCGATACCGACGGGCACTGGCCTATGTTTCACTGGGGACGGGGGAGGGCCTAGACATGCCTCTCATGGAGGCGGCGGCCATGGGCAAGGTCGTGATATACCCTGCCGAGCCCAACCGCATTGAGGTGGTGTCGGACTATCAGGGGCTCAAGATGGCGTACCAGACCGCCCCCGTTCCTCGAACGAACAACTGGGAGCATCTTCCCGACCCCCACAGCCTTGCCCAGTGCCTGTTACAGTTACGGGATCTAGTTCCGACAACCGACCTCGGTCGGAACTACTATGCGGAACACACTTGGAAGAAGTGCGCCGAGCGGTTCTTGGCCATCGTGGAGGACCGAGGACTTTGAAGATCGCGGTAATCGCTCCTGTAGGGGTCCCCATCCCAGTTACGGGCTACGGGGGCATCGAACTCGAAGCCCAGTGGTTCGCTACGGAGTTGGCCAGTAGGGGCCACGAAGTCACTCTCATGGCCGATGTTGAGGACGGACCCTCTCCGATGGGATGGACGGGCCTCCATCTGGAGACGGAAAGTGCCCCCCTCCGCTTGGACAGGTATGGCCTGCTCAAGGGGTTCGATGTGATCCACGACTTCAGCCATGCTAAGCTCTGTCGGATGGTGAGGCTCCCCCCCTCCGTCCGGTACCTGTCCACCACGATGTGGACGGACATCCAGAGCGGCCATGACGTATATCCAAGCCACGCCGTCAGGGAGGCGTTCAAGGACCCCAAGGCTCCCGTCATTCCTCTGGGCGTTCCAGTGGACGAACCCCCTATCAGCTCTGGCAGTGCCCCGACGTATCTCGCCTTGGGCCGTATAGCCCCCTACAAGGGGCAGGATATGGCCGTCCGCATCGCCCAAGCCATGAAAGTGCCCTTGGAGGTGGCCGGGCACTCCGGACGCTTTGGAGACCCCTATTACGCGCTTACCGTCCGTAAGATGTGCTTGGAGGCGGGCTTCCCATTTAGACCAAACCCTCCCTCCTTGGAGGCTCTCTTGGATGAGTGCCCGGGGCTCCTTGACCTCCACCGTTGGATCGAGTCGTTCTCGCTGGTGGTCGCCCAAGCCCTGATTCGGGGCATCCCGGTGCTCACGACCGATGTGGGGGCTCCCCAGGAGTGGGTGAGGGCCACCGACGGGGGGGTGGTGGCTCCTCTGGCCGATGTGGAAGCGTCGCGGTGGGAGGCTGCCGGAGTACCGGACTTCTTCGAGAGGCCGTGGAAGTCCCGCCATGCGGGAATTGCGAAGCGGGCGCGGGAGCTCTTCGACATTCGCCGTGTGGTGGACCAGTACGAGGCGATCTACAAATGAGAGTTAACCAGAGTCCGCCCAAGTTCACGGTCATCATGGCGACCCTGTTGCGGGGCAGTTACGATGCCGCCGTGTCCTCTCTTTACCGTCAGACCTGCCGTGAGTTTGAGTTCATGGCCAGAGCGGATCCAGGAAATGAGTACATCGCACGCAATCGAGCCGCGAAGGAAGCCCATGCCGACTGGCTCGTTTTCATGGATGACGATGCCGTGGCTCCGCCGGGGTGGCTTGCTCGGCTGGACTCGGTGCTCTTTGCCAAGCCGGACTTGGTAGCGGTGAGCGGGCCTCTCCGGGGGAACATGTTCGGATCCGGAATTATTTTAGTGGACAAACCCGGATGGTGGATTGGGGCCAGTATGGCCGTCAAGAGAGATGTCTTCCTCGAGCACCCTTTCGAGGAGACATGGGGACTCGGACGGGTGCCCCGGGGATGGCGTTCCGACAGTGACGAAGGCTTCCACATTGAGCAGGCTTACCCGGGCCGGTGGCTCCACGACGGGGCTTGGATCATGGACCACCCGGGGAAGATGCAGAGCGTCTGGGATCCCGAGGTGGAGGATGTGTTCTTCAATCGGTGGCGGGAGAAGTACATCGAGAGGTTCATCCCCGTGGATCCTCGAGGCCAGCAGTTCCTTTTGGAGACCCAGGTTCTCAGCGACGAGGAGAAGGCAAAGGTGTTAAACGCACGGAAGGAGTTACGGAAGTCCATGCCCAGCCTTCCCGTCTTGCCTCAGGAGAAGTGATGCCCGCATTGACCATGGGTCCAGACGGCACGCCTCGGCTGGCGTTCTCCTCTCAGGACGACCTTTTGACTTGGATAAACGCGGCTATCTATCCGGTGGCCTACCAGTACGGGTTTCGGCTTGTCGTGGAGCCAATACCCAAGAACGACGTGGCGGTCGACCGGGTGTAACATGATTCCTCGGGTCAAGGCCGTTCAGGGCTCGGTAACGCATCTGGGGGCGAAGGACCAGACGCCGACGCCCATCGTCTCCTATCAGACCTCGGGCGTAACATCTATCATTCACGGGTATCCCAGCAGCCCTCCCTCGAGTGCTCCAGGGACCCCGGGCCCCGGTCCCATCGGGCAGTTTCTGTTCAAGTTGAGATATGTACCCAAGACCCAACTCGCGGGCGTCTCGAGCGAGGTGGCTTCCCTTCAGTCCTCCATCACTTCTGCGCAGGCGGAGAATTCCAGCCTGAACGCCAAAGCCAGTGCCCTGAAGGCCTCGGTGGCTTCCGCCCAGTCGACGAATGCGTCGCTCACGAGTCAGGTGAACACGCTCAACGCCCAGATCGCGTCCGTCCAGACGCAGATAGCCAGCCTCCAATCGAAGCTCCAGGGCGTCGTGTCCAGCATCAACGGTTACATCTCGGCCATCAACCAGAGTTCGGCCTCCATCGCCAACTTCGAGTCGTTGATCTCGCAAGCGAAGGCGAGCATTGCCACCCTCACCCCGGAGTACAACAGCATCCAGTCCACCATCTCGAGCCTGACCTCCCAGTTGAACGGGTTGAAGGGGCAGATCAGCACCCTCCAGACGAATGTGTCGAACGCCGAGACCACGGCGGGGAACCTTCAGACCACCGTCGGGAATCTCCAGACCCAGATCCAGTCGCTCCAATCGCAGGCGGCGAACCTCGGTGGGCAGGTCTCCAACATCACCTCCTCCATCACGGGGATTGCCCAACCGACGTTCGGGGGGACTCGGTCCGACCCTTACACCCAAGCCACGGCGGCTAACCCGAACGGGGTCAGTACCAGTGAGTTCGGCACCCTACCCTTCGAGGGCTTTCCGAATGGGTTCAATCCATCGTCGGGCAACAGTTTCGCCTACGCCCCCGCCACCATCGGGATGTTTCTAGGATACAAGGGACTGGCCACGAATACGGGGGGGTTCCTGATGCAGGCGACCCCATCGGCCTTCGGAGGCTTGAGTGGTGGGTTGGGATCCCGACTGGCCTCCTCGCTGGGATACATCCCCATCTCCGCGCTCAAGACGCCCGAATCGGAGATTGGCCCTCTCCAGTCCGAGTTGGCTTCTCTACAGTCCCAAAACTCCGCCCTGTCCTCTCAGGTCACCACGCTCACGGCCCAGTTGGGCACCCTTCAGGGGGAGAACTCCGCCCTCTCCAGCAAGGTCACCAACCTCCAAGCCTCTCTGACATCGTACACGAGCCAAGCCGCTACCCTCACCGGAGAGATCTCCAGTGCCCAGTCGAAGTTGGGATCCCTTCGGGGGCAGTATGCGAGCTTGACCTCCCAGTATCAAGGGGTCGAATCCCAAGCGGCGAGTTTGACCAGTCAGGTGGGCACCTTACAGACCAACATCAATCATGGGAACATCACCATCACGTCCCTGAGGGGACAGATCTCCTCGGCGAATGGGACGGTCTCCAGCCTCACGACCAAGTATCAGGGACTCCAGACCACCATCTCCGAGCTCACCTCCAGCATCAAGCACTTCCAGGGGACGGTTAGCGCCCTGACCTCCCAGGTCAGCTCCCTCCAGGCCGAACTCGCGGCATGGAAGAAGGGGGGATTCCCTGTGAGCTTCTCGTGGGACTTCGGGGACGGGACGACCTCGACGCTCCAAAACCCGAGCCATACTTACAGCGGTCTGGGAAGTTACCCCATCACCGTGACCATCACGATCAATGCTCCGAACAAGACCTACACGAAGACGTTCACTTGGACGCGGTTGACCATCGGTCAGTGGCCGGACCACCTGACCATCAACGGAGGAGGGGCCACCTACTCGGGCACCATCGTGGTGGGAGTCTTTGATCGGTCAGGGAACCTGATCACTGACAGCCGCCTTTGGTACCTCTCCACGGACGTGCTTGGGAAACCCAACGGGAGCCCCGCTCTCGCTTATCCTGTGGGCAACGGGTCATTCCAGTTCCCCTACAATGGGGCCGGTACCGCGCATTTCCGGTGCGTCCGCAATCCCTTGGTACACGGGACCTCGGGCATGGCCACGCTGTGATCTGATGGTCGCAATCTACGCCCCCTCGAGCATCTTCGTACGGCCTCTGAGCGCCGTCATCGTCCAAGCCCAACCCGGGCGGCTGGCCGAGGTGTCGGCGGCCATCCAGCAACGGGACCTCACACGGATACTGAGCTTCGGTCCCCTGAAAGGAATTCGTCCTTGGTCCGCCACCGCGTTCACGGCGGCCAGAGCCATTCCCGAATTCAACATGCACGCTGCGGTCTTGGATGCCGTGACCATCACGGATCTGGCCCAGAACCCTTCGGTGGCGGCCATCTACCTCGACAAGCAGGTACAGATCAGCCAGGCGTTCCCCGCGGCTCCTCCATCGGCCACCTACTCGGTCAAGGTGCCGAGCCCGTCAGGGAAGTCCGCCAGCACGCTCTACTTCACCAGCACTGAGGAGACGCGGAAGCTCCTCGGGGCGGATGTGGCGAATGCCAGTGGCTTCAGTGGGCAGGGGATGAAGGCCTGCGTCGTGGATACCGGAGGACACGAACACCCTCAGACGAGTCGGGCGGGGTTCCAGACGGCCATACCCGGGAACTACGTTGATATCTGCTCCCATGGTCAATGGTGTTTGAGCGCTCTCGGTGGCACGAGGTACCAGGACCACCTCTTCTCTCGTGAGATTGGAGTTCCCATCTACTGCCAGGGAATGGCCCCGATGGCGGGTCTCCTCGCCATCAAGGCCTTGGACTTCGTGATCGGAACCGCTCCGACCTCCATCCTTCTCCACGGTCTGGCGATGGCACTCAACGCGAAGCCCGATGTGGTCTCCCTCTCTTGGGGGAGTGCGGTCTCGGGCACCACTCCCCAAGCGGATCCGTTCTACCCCGCGATGGAGGCTCTGGACAACGCGGGCATTTTGGTCTTCGCCGCCAGCGGGAACGGGGGTCCAGGGGCGGGCACTCTGGACAGTCCCGGCGCTCTGCCTCAGCCCATCACCGTTGGGGCTTGGAACGCGGTGACCAACACTTTCAACTCTATGTTCGGGGAGGCAGGAACCATGTGCAACTTCTCCTCCCGAGGGCCGACTCCGTGGGGGACGACCAAGCCCGATACCTGTCTCACCGGAGACAGTTTAATTGGTACTTGTGGAGGTCCTCCTGAACGTATAGACGCAATCAAGACTGATTACATTTCCACCATTGATAGTGGAGGCCTCCGCCGTGGGACAATCATGGAAAGATTTGACAACGGTACACGGAATGTGTTGACGGTAAAGACTCGTCACCGGTCCCTCACCATGACTCCGAACCATCGCATTTTAACGTACTTGGCAATCCCGAGTCGGGAGCCATCCTATTTGCTAACTGAAGCTGGTAGGGCCCGGCTTCGGCTCTTCCGTCAAAAGAGAGGCATGACCCTAAAACGAATGGCCGACGCTCTTGGGATTCCTAGTTATCAATCCTACAGTCGCATTGAGGACCGGCGGCGGGGGACCTCAATAGACCGGTTGAGGGATTTCTTTAGAACCGTCGGGGAAAGTCTCCAACCGTCAGACTACGAACTACATGATGTCAGGGACCATTACCAACGGTCAATCGGATGGTACCCGGCAAAAAAGTTGGTGCCTGGTGACCTAATTCTCACATCCCCCCCCATGACACAAGAAGGGATAGTAGTAAGCCCTCCGGTTTCTCCTCTACGGAGGAAGAAGTCCCATACCTTAATCCTACCAGAAGAAGTCTCCCCTGATCTCGCACAATTCTTAGGATTTTATCTCGGGGACGGTTCCTCCTCGGCGTACCAAATTCATCTTTGTGCTTTCAATTTCTTGGAAGATTATTGGATATTGACAGGAAAACTATTTCCTGGTGTTTCTATGAATCATAATGGAAAGTGTATACTCATCAGCTCCCGTCAAGTGAGTGAGTTGATTCATTCTCTTGGTCTTGGTGGAACCGCTAGAACAAAACGGATTCCCGAGTGGCTGTTTTCGGCGTCGATGGAGTGCCGCGAGCGTTTCCTTTGGGGATATGTGGATGCCGATGGCCACCGTCGTCGTGGTGAGGCATCAGTTTCATCGGTCAGCCCTGACATCGCTTACGGATTACATGCCCTTTGCGACGGGATGGAAATCTCGATTTCAAATGTTTCTCGCCGCCTTCGGCCCGGGACCCATATTCAGGGACGCCAATTACCCCCATGCCTCAGTTATGAGTTTTCCATCTACGGTTTGCCGCGTTCTATTGCCGCGCCTTACGTTGTACCGTCTCCGGTTCCCGGAACACGATTAGAAAGAATACGTCAGATTGAGAACATGGGAAAGGAACGGGTCTACGATCTTTCGGTACACCCATGTCACAACTATCTGGCAAATGGAATTGTAGTTCATAATTGTGCTCCTGGGGCAATAATTGATTCTGGTGTATCACCCTTCTCCCAGATGGCCCTTTCGTACACCAATAGGCCGCATAGTGCTCAGGCTCTGGCCGGAACGTCCATGTCGACCCCTCAGGCCGCCGGTATGGGGACTCTGATGCGGCAGGCTCATCAGAAGCTCCTCGGCAAGACGTTGACCAACACGGAGATCAAGCAGATGCTGGCGGCGTTGGGGCTGCCGAAGACCAACGACTACGGGTGGGGGCCGCTCACTTGGTCCCTCTATCGTGAGTGGCTCTCGACGCAATACGGAGTGACGCTGTAGTATGGCGCAGACTCTCGACCGGCCTTTGTCCGAAACGGAACAATTGGAGAAGGCCGAGGCCTTGCTACGAGAAGGTCTTCAGGGCTTCCAGTCTGGGGTCGAAGCGGAGGACGAGCTCCAGATCCGTCGCCGTGTTTCAGAGGCGTGCGAGACCGCTTTCCACTCGCTGGTCGTTCTCACCGACGCGCTCTTGCTCCTTGAGAATCATTCAATCCCTGAAAACCATTACTCGCGGATTGAGGCACTACAGGACATTCAGCGTTCCGATTTGGCCGACCTCTATGAACGAGCCTACGGCACCCTCCATGTGTCCTGCTACTACGGACAACGTTTAGGTCGCCTTCAGGAAGAGAGGATGCGGGAGCTCGCACAAGCGGTCCAACGAGAAATCTCTAAGAGGAAGTAAGTGAATGGGATAGTCGAGGCTCCATGGCGCTAACCAAAGAAGAGATTGAGAGTTACTACTCGAGGGCTCCCCTGCTCCGCCCTCCTCCAGAGATTCTGCTCATCAAGAACGCCAGCATCGGAGCGAACCAGTTGTACGAGGCCTCGCACGCGATGAACTCCGAGCGGTGGAATATCTTTGGCATGCACCAAATGGGGACGGACTACATCGTCGTGGCGGGGAACGCGAAGGACTCCACCCCCATCCACGAGGCCGTCCACTATCAGGGGATTCGGAACGAGATGGTCACCCGCTTCATGACACGGCTCCTCCAGACCCGGATGCAGTTCAATCTGGGGCTCCTGCGTCGTCCCGTCCACTACGAGGAGGTGCCCGTTCCTCCCGAGCAGACGGCGCAGATCCTTCATGATCTCCACTTGGAGAACCCAAGCGGGGAGGCGGTCCACCTCGTTCGGCTCGTGTATCAGCCGCGATAGAACCCATGCCCGAGCATCAGGTCGAGGTACACTACCTCGGTGGCCTCTACTACGCCGGATGCTCCTGTGGCTGGAAGGCCAAAGGACGCTTCAGCGAGGCGATGGCCAAGAGGGAAGGGGAGGAGCACGTCGCGGAGCCTAGCCTCCCACCGTCTCTGTTGAGTGCCCACCGTAACGGTCAAATGGAATGGGGTGGTACACCGCCTGTGTCCGAAAGCGGTGGCCTGTTGAATTCGGCGATGGATCGTATCCGCAATGGGCAGGGACCCCGTTTCCAGTTCGGCGAAATCCTAGGAGGTTTGGCCCGTCGTGGCTCCCAGTTGGGCAAGCCGAGCAACGAGCCTTCCAAGCCGGCCGAAGTAGCTCATCAGACCGACGATGAGCGTCCTCCAGCCACCCGGTATCAGTGCTTCATGCTGGGTGCTCAGTTGGGAGACACCTTGGAGGACCTCCAGGAGCAGACCGAGGACCTCGTGGAGCAGATTGGTATGGCCAGTAAGAAGCTCGATACTACCCAAATCAGTCCCACCGACAGCCTTCGTAACCTTGCCAGTGACCTGAGGGACCTGACCATTGTGGCCTCGGACGATTGTCAACTGACCGACAACTTGACTTACAATCTGGTCCAGGACATCTGGCACAAGATCATCGCCAAGGAATTGTACACGGCGGACGATGTGATGAACCTTCGGCGGGAACTTGACCAATTGACCGGTCGCATGGCCGCGTTGGAAAACACCGCCTGATGCCAACTGAATCCGAGCGGACCAGTTGTTTCCTCCAAGCCGCGAACTCGTACCACGAGCTCATCCCCAAGATCTCGTTCCCATCTGTCTCCAAGAAGGTAGGCGAGTATGAATTCACAGGAATTCAATGTGACCGAGAACCCGGGCGAGCGCAGGCCCCCGGCTTCAGCCGTGGGGATAGCGA
>VFSW01010724.1_pt1 | contig 12953 bp, 7 predicted proteins | sample 5358111 | NCBI WGS metagenome assembly VFSW01 (sample SAMN11554181, study PRJNA540505) | mine drainage metagenome | isolation source: sediment from site ElyBrook_90M | place: USA: Ely Copper Mine, Vershire, VT | collected 2017 | reverse complement strand
ATCTTGGAGGAGCTGGATCATGCCTATCTGAATGACATTTCTGGACTGGAGAATCCTACTTTTGAAGTTCTTGCTGGCTGGATCTGGGAAAAACTCGCGCCCGTTCTTTCAGGCCTTGCCGAAATTGTGATTCACGAAACGCCCACAGCTAGGTGCAGTTATCGCGGAAAGTAATCCCACTCTTGCCCACTCTGGTGCGGAGAGTGGAAGGCGTAGTCCTCTCTTGCAATCCTCATGTTCTGCGTGGTAAATGCACCTATTTTTTCTTTGCGACTCAACGAGTTCCTCAATAAATCTTCCCGATGATTCTTGATAGACTTGACCAATCCTCTCTTTACGAGGGATTTCATCCTGCGTTTCCAAAAGCCTTTGCGTGGCTGCGTTCCTACGATCCAAAAACCCCGGATGGTCGTTATGAAATTGATGGGTTTGCTCTAGTCGCCATCGTGCAGCACTACAAAACAGCTTCTGCGGATTCAAAGAAGTGGGAGACTCACCGCATGCATGGCGATATTCAATATATGGTTTCGGGTTCTGAATTCATTGGTTACTCAGATCGCGAAACCTTGAACGTCTGTTTCCCCTATCATGAGGAGAAGGATGCGGAATTCTATCAACCCCCATCCTTGATGACGACACGCCTGATGCTTTCTACCGGGTTATTTGCCATCTTCCTGCCGCATGATGCCCATCAACCGGGAGTGATGATGGAGTCTCCTGCTCCTGTGTTGAAAGTTGTCCTCAAGTTTCGACTATAAAAAATCACAATCTGACAAAGCCTCGAATGGTCTCTTTCATAACGCTCCAAATCCTCGGTAGGAAAAGGGAAAGTGGTGAAATTTTAAGTCATTGTTTTAAGCGAGCACCAGTTTCTGTGGTGTAGCACCGAGGAAGGGGCGGTGTTTGGAGTGGGTGAGGTGCTTAGGTTTAGAGACAAGGAGGTAGATGGAGGGAACAACAAAGAGGGTGAAGAGGCTTCCGATGATCATTCCTGTGACAAGGACGATACCGATGCTATTGCGTGCGCCAGCTCCGGGGCCGTTGGCAAAAATCAAAGGAGTATGTCCGGCAACAGTTGCTACAGAAGTCATCAGAATCGGACGCAGGCGGGTTCCGGAGGCCGTGATGATGGCATGCCATTTATCCATGCCTCCCACTTGCAGGTTGTTGGCAAATTCGACAATCAGGATACCATTTTTGGCAACGAGACCGACCAGCGTAATGAGTCCGACTTGACTGTAGATATTAATAGTGGTCGCTCCGAGGAAGGTGAAGACGAGGGCCCCGGAGAGGGCAAGAGGGACGGAGCCAACAAGGATGATAAAGGGATCTCTAAAGCTCTCAAACTGTGCGGCTAAAACGAGGAAGATGAGAATAAAGGAGAGGATCATGGTAGTCATGAGAGTGCTCCCTTCCTGACGGAGCTGACGTGACTCGCCGGAATAATCCACAACAAAGCCGCGAGGCAGGATTTCCGCCGCCCGTTTTTCGAGAACCTGTAGAGCCTGATCGACTGTAATACCCGGAGGGATCATTGCGGAGATTTTAGCAGAGTTGAGTTGCTGAAAACGATTGATCTGCCGTGGCTCGGTGCTGCGCTGGAGCGTGGCAAAGGTGGAGAGCTGGAGGAGCTGATTGGTAGGGCCGCTGACATAGAGAGAGCCAAGCTGATCGGGGTCGAGGCGGTCTTCACGTTTGAGTTGAGGGATCACCTTGTAGCTCCGCCCTTGAATGCTGAAGCGATTCACATAGTTGCCGCCAAGCAGGGTTCCGAGATCGGCTCCCACTTGCTGGAGGTCGAGGCCGAGAGCGGAGACCTTGTTCCGGTCAAAGACAACCTCCACTTGAGGTTGATCATATTTCAGATCGCTATCGGCAAAGGTGAAGATACCGCTCTGGAAGGCTGTTTTGACAAGATCATTGGCAGCTTCCAGAAGCTGACGAGGTTCCGCTGTGGAGGAGATGACAAATTCAACGGGAAAGTTACTTCCTCCCGGAAGGGAGGGTGGGGTCGTGGCAATTACACGGATACCGGGAATGTCAGCGGTTTTTTTTCCGAGGGCGAGAGCCATCTCCTCACAGGTGCGTGTACGCTCACTCCAGGGCTTGGCCCGGAGACCTCCAAAACCACCGCTGGGATTGATGATCTGAAAAGTGTGCCCTGTATCGGGAAGAGAAATGAGAGCATCGTACAGGAGATCCGAATACAGCAGCGTCTGATCAATCGTCGAAAAAGGGGAGGCTTGCACGATGGTGAAAACAATTCCCTGATCCTCCTTGGGAGAAAGTTCCTTGGGAGAAAGAAAATACAGGAAGGGCAGGAGGAAAATCCAGAGTGCTGCCACGGCGAGGACGGCTCCACGATTCCGTAGCAAAGAGGCAAGGAGGTGGACATAGCCATGCTGGAGGTTGGTGAAGCGGCGGTTGACCCAGCCTGCATAGCCGCGTGTATCATCACCACGGCGCAGCAGACGCGAGGACATCATGGGGGAGAGGGTTAGAGCCACGACTCCCGAGATAAGAACGGCTCCAGCCAGAGTAAAGGCAAACTCCCGGAAGAGGGCTCCAGTCAAACCTCCCTGAATGCCAATGGGAGTATAGACGGCTGCCAGCGTGATGGTCATCGCGATGATTGGCCCGAGAAGCTCTCGCCCGCTTTGGATAGCAGCCTGAAAAGCCGTGAGTCCTTCGTGCAGGTGGCGTTCCACATTTTCGACCACAACAATGGCATCATCGACTACGAGTCCGACCGCCAGAACCACGGCGAGCAGGGTCAGAAGATTGATCGTGAATCCGAAGATAATCATGATGAAGGTGGTTCCTATGAGAGAGATCGGAATAGCGACTATGGGGATGAGTACTGAACGGAGGGAGCCAAGGAAGAGAAAGATAACCACCACAACGATGAGTAAGGTTTCCGATAAGGTCTTGAAGACCTCCTGGATGGCTTCCCTGATGAAGTCTGTGGAGTCGTAGGGAACATCGAGAGTCATCCCGGTGGGGAGCAGCTTGCGGATTTCTGGAAGCGCATCGCGTACGCGTTTGCAGACATCCAGTGTATTGGCGGTGGGAAGACACCAGATGCCAATAAATTTTGCATTTTTCCCGTCAAAGCGGACATCGGAATCGTAATCCTCGGCCCCCATTTCCACATCAGCAATGTCTTGAAGACGTACCAGAACGCCCTCCTTTTGCTTCACCACAAGCTGCCGAAACTCTTCGGAAGTTTTGAGGTTCGTGTTGGCGATCAGATTGATGGCGGTCATAGTTCCCTTGGTTTTTCCAAGAGCGGCCAGATAGTTATTTGCCTGAAGAGCCTTGCGCACATCGGAGGCGCTGACCCCCAGTGCCGCGAGACGGTCAGGCTTTAACCAGATACGCATGGCGATCACCCTGGCCCCCAGAACATCGGCTCGTTGCACGCCTGTGATGGCGGTGAGTTTCGGCTGGACGACCCGCACGAGAAAATCAGTTACCTGATTCGGTTTAAGATCTGGGGAAGAAAAACCGAGATACATGGCAGCTCTCAGTTCATCGGCATTTTGGAGTTCAATAATCGGAGTTTCTGCCTCTGGAGGGAGGTCATTTTTGACTTGAGCAAGCTTTGCCTGAATCTGGGTCAGGGCAGCATTGGGATCGTAATTGAGTTTCAGATGAACCGTGATGGTGCTGATACCCTGTGCGCTTGCACTCTCAATGTAATCAATTCCCTCAGCAGCCGCGATGACACGTTCCAGAGGTGTGGTGATATAGCCACGCACGAGGTCGGCATTGGCTCCGACATAATTCGTTGTGACCTTAATGACCGCGATGTCACTGCGGGGATATTGACGAACATTCAGGACATGGATCGATTGAAACCCCGCGAGGAGTATCAGGAGATTGATCACCAGCGCGATGACAGGGCGCTTGATGAAGAGGTCAGTGATTTTCATCGTGTGAACGAAAGAGCCGTAAAAGACTCAGCTATCCTCGGGCTTCGGAGCCGGGTTATTTCCCGGCTGAACGCTGTTATTCAGCTTGACCGCTCCACCTTGACGGAGTTTAAAAATGCCCGAGGTGGCGATCTGCTGGCCTGGCTTGAGACCTTTCAGAATCTCGATCTGATCCCCCTGTGTTTTTCCAAGAACAACGGGCTGTTCCCGGACGCCGAGATACTCTTTCCCAGCAGCATCTTTCATGGTCTCGATCACAAAAACTGAATCGCCATAGGGAGCATACTGGATGGAGGTCGAGGGTATCATCACCACGCCATTCCGGTTCGGAAGGAGAACCTGCACCGCTGCAAACATTCCCGAGCGGAGCAGATGCTCTGGATTCGGAATCGTGCCTTGGATTTGAATATTGCGGGTGCTGGTATCAACGAGGGAATTAAGTGCAGTGATTGAGCCTTCAAAAATCTTTCCGGGGAGCCCATCAGCCTGCATCCGAATCGCCTGCCCCACATGGAGATTTCCGATATACTGCTGAGGCAAGGCGAAATTGACGTACATGGTATCGAGTGATTCGAGTGCCACTATTGGCTCTCCACTTTTGAGATACTGACCAATGTTGATCTGACGAATTCCAAGCGTTCCGGCAAAAGGGGCACGAAGAGTTTTTCGGTCGATGGCAGCCTGCATTTCATCAAGAGAAGCCACGCCTGCTTCATAGGCGCTTTTGCTTTCATCAAAGGCCGATTGTGCAATGACCCGTTTTGCGCTCAAGACCTCTGAGCGTTCCACGTTTTGGCGAAAAAGGGCGAGGCGTGCCTTGGCACTGTTGAGTTGCGCATCTTCCTGTCGGGTATCGAGTTTGACGAGAATCTGTCCGTTGGTAGCCGTTGTGCCTGAGGTGAAGAGGATTTCAGTGACAACACCTGGAAGGTCAGCACTGATGACAACTCCTTGAGGAGAGGAGATCGAGCCGACGGCCTCCAAAACGGGAGAGATGGATGTCTCAGAAATGGTGATGGAGGTGATGGCATCTGGCGGCATCTGGAAGGCCTTTCCTTTGGCAATGGCTTGTGAAATCTGATAAGCCTTGAGTCCCGCAAGGCCAGCAATAAAGAGTAGCATCACAACAACCGCAATAATCCTGATGATGACGGGATGTCTTGGTGGCGTGAAATTTTCACCAAGGGTGATGACTTCCGGTGTAGTCGGGGTGATTGTTTGATTCAGAGAAGGGAGTTCGTCGCTCATGAGATAGTAAGAGAGGGCAATCGTTTCAGGGAGAGCCTATGAGGTTTTCTAAAAGAATAATTAATGACATTAAATAATCAATGACATTGTGTGCAGTCAAGCAGCCGTTAAGACAAAAGAACGGGAGGAGATTATATCGCTTCCCATTCTCTGAGTCTGCGGCGCACCTATACGCCCCTTTTCTGATGGAGAAATCTTTATGCTCTCCCGCGAGCAGACTCCTTGTTGGGAGCTGTTTTCTTCCGGGGAGGCGCAAGTACTGGCTTGTTGATGGAAGGAAGGGTTTTTGAGATGCGATTCGAGATTCCATCCCATAAACGGAAGCCCCCGATGAAAGCATTATTATTATCTCCGGCGATACAGGAGGGTGGAAGTTCCTTGAGTTTCTTGACGTTGCCTCCTCCCAAAACAACATAGTCAGGGAGGAGTGCTGCTGTCAGGAGTTCAATCATCTCAAAAACATTTTTTTTCCAACGAACTTTCCCATATTTTTCCAGACCATGAAGTCCTACGTAGTCTTCAAAGGTCTTTTTCTTAAAAGGGAGGTGGCCGAGTTCCAGAGGAAGAAGGGTATGGTCGGTCACAACGGCACTACCGAGACCTGTTCCAATTCCCAGAAAAAGCATTATGCCTCCTTTGTAACTTCCAAGAGCCTGCATGGCTGCATCGTTGATCATTTTCACAGGGCATCCAAAAACCTTTTCGTAATCAAAATCAACCCAACCTCTACCGAGATTGAAAGGCTCTGCACTTGGAATATTATGATGCACTGGGGCTGGAAAGCCGATGGAGACGACATCGTAGTTCCATCCCTCGGCAAGTTTACGGACATCATCGACGAGTTGTTGTGGTGTGAAGTCAGGGCCAGAGAGCATCTTGCGAGGCTCTTTTTCCCCAGTAAGGAGAATTTTGACATGGGTGCCGCCGACATCGATAGAAAGTATATTCATGGTGAGAGAGTAGGGGATGGTAAGAGGGATGAAGGGTGCGTGATGAAAAAGAAAAAAGGAAGAGGAGATTACTCAATATGTGCGATGGGATCTTTGGAGCGGAGCAGGATGATGTAGGTGGAGATTTTTTCTTCAGGTAGCTTCAGAATCTGAGAAAGTGCCTGACGGTAGCTTGCGAGTTGGGGGGAATACAAGGCGAGGAGTTTTTCCCGTGATCCTTGATCGGTTTTAAAATCGATCAAAGTGGCTTTTGTGACTCGGCCCTGTTTGTCATGGAAGATGACAACCCGGTCAAAACAGCCTGACACCCAGCGATGATTGATCAGGAGGTCAAAAGGTTGCTCGCGCCAGAGAAGGAAAGGCTCCTCCGGTTTTTTAAAAAGTTCACGGATCGCAGAATGACTGAGGCATTCTTGCATCAACTCGTGCGCCTCTTGAGAAATGGGGCTTGGCGGATTCCAACGGCCATCCGCAAGCCAATCGATGGATTCTAAAAGGGCATGAATTTCCGAGCCTAGAGCGAGGGCGTTTTTCTCTAAAAAGAGCTGCGCTCCATATCTATTTCCCTCCATTTACTCAGAAGGGCGAATTTTTTCCAGAGCTGAAGGACGGGGTGTAATACTGAGGGATTGGGGGAGGGGAGGGGCCTCATCTATGGGTGGTTTCGAGCGGAATTTTTCATGCCATAGAGGATCGCCGAGAGAGCCGTTTTGTATGCCTTCCAAATTTTTCAAACCAGCGGCAATCAATTGAGGAAAATTGGGAGATTTTCCCGAGGTAGTTTTTTTTGGTTCCTGGCTGAAAAGATAGAGAGCCTGTTTGGCACGGCTCATGGCCACATACCAGACACAAAGTTCTTCAAAGGCGATGTCGTTTTTTTTGACTCTGGCAGCGGCAGCCAGTGGTTCATTTCCTGGAGCATTTCTGATTTCTTCTGCGGGGAGTTTCAGGAGGAAGGGTTCCCCCTGTTGATTCTGCCAAAGGTCGAGCTGACTCCGTCCGAGGGCATCGAGGCTCTCCTGTCCTTGAGGAAGGGGGATCACAACCATATCGTATTCTAGCCCCTTGGCCTTATGCACGGTCATGACCTGCACAGCGTAGGGAGCCGATTTTCCTTGCTCCTGGTAGTCTTGAAGGAGAGCCAGAAAGTCGTCGCAATTTACGATGCCCAAGGCGTCAGCTTTTCTTGCAGCCCTACGCAGTGAGGCAGCGCGACCTTTACTGAAATCATCGCAGATCAGCGGGGCCAGCCTTTCTATCAGCCACTCCATAACCGCAGAAAATCCCCCCTCTGTTTGAAGCTTGAGACTTCGCGAGATCAATGCCTCCAGCTCTTGTTCTGGATTTTCTCCAGGGAAGAAGATGTGCCGAAGAGGCTCCATGGAAAGATGATTCAAGGCGAACTGATCTCCTGGATGGATGCTCAGTGAGAGGGCTGAGTGTATGGCTGCGGCCAGCGGATGATCGCGGCCTACCGGAGGATTGCTGTCGCTCAGGGCCTCAATTCCAGCGTAGCGGAGAATATCAATCCATTCTTTGGCTTCTCTTCCTGTGCGTACCAGGAGGGCAATCGTCATTCCTTGTTTGAGGTAGTGCTGCATTTTCCCTAGTAGGGAGAGAACGCTTTCTTCCATCGCCTTATTACTCTCGCAGGTAATCCAGGAAAAATATCCAGGTAGTTGTTCTTTGCGTGGAATGCACTGATGCTCAGTCCATGCGTGCTGCCAGCGTTCATGCACCTCTTCTGGCAGGGTTGGAGCTGTGGAAGCAAGATTTCCAAAAACAGCATTGAGTGCCCTCAGAATCTCCTCCGAGGATCTCCATGACTGGCTCAATTGAGCTCTCAATAAACCTCCTGTTCCCTGACCGTATCGATTGTAGATTTCATCAAAGAGACGAGAGTCTCCCTTGCGCCATCCGTAAATGGCCTGTTTGATATCGCCAACGCAGAAGAAGGAGCGCTCTCCTCCTCGTGCTGCCTCGCTAATGATTTCATCCAGAAGATTTTCTAAAACCCTATACTGACTGCGGCTCGTATCTTGAAACTCATCCAGCAGCCAGTGATCGAAACGGGAATCCAGTCGTTCGTCGAGTTGGAGTCGAAGAGAGGGAGATGAGGCAAGAGACTCTCTGCCAAGACCATGAAAGGCAGTGCTCGGTTGGAGGAGCCTCGTGACATCGGAAAAGGTCAAATAACCTTGGGAGCGGACGGCCTCATCGTATTCTTTTTCATAGAGGCCAAGGAGATGATGCACGGCTCGAGCTTCCTTGAGGCGATATTCCGTGCATTCAGTGATGTAGTGTTCCACTAGCGCAGCAGCCGCATATTGCCCTCTGGGAGTGACTTCATATGTAACTTTATTGAAAATCAAACTGCCCGTTCCTTGCTTCCATAAATTGAGAGAGGCCATGATACCCTTAACGATGACATTGGGGGAGATTCCTCGGGAGAGTCTCTGCAATTGATTCCAGGAAGACTGCACACGTTCAGGAAAGAGGGGGTTTCCTGTTTCCTCAGCAACATGATCGCGGTATATTGCGAGCTGCTCAGGAGAAAGAGATTTCCAGGAATTTCCCTGTCTTCCCCAAATCCGCTGGAAATTTCCCCAGGCCTCAGATTCAGGATGTTCAAGAAAGACTTCATGAATCTCTCGCCGGAACGCATGGAGATCCTTTACTGCGGAGCGTCCCGCTGATCCTTCATCCCGTTCCAAAAGAGACTGAAGCAGGAGATTCTTCTCCTCTGGAATTAGCTGCCCAAGAGCATGCTGGAGAGATTTCTTTCCGGCCAATTCCTCGGCATGAGTATCCAGAATGGAGGGAGTGCTGGAGAGTCCAAGTTCGTGAGGAAAGGCCGTCACGATTCGGCAAAAAAAACTATCAAGCGTTGTGAGCTGGAGAGTTCCTAAATCATCGACAACCTCCCGCAGGAGACGTTGGTATTCCTTACTGCTCCGATTCAGTTTGATGGCGCGCGATAATTCCATTGCGTTACTTGGATCAAGCGCGGCAGTAGCAAGGCGTTGGAGGAGTTTAGTGAGAAATTCTCCAGCTGCTTTGCGTGTGAAGGTCAGTGCAATGATCTGACTAGGAGAGACGCCAAGCACCAAGAGTCGGATGATCCGAGTTACTAATGTATGCGTTTTTCCTGACCCGGCATTGGCCAAAATCTGAAGATTGGGCTGGAAGTCGGGAGAGCCTTCGGGGGAAGTATTCACGCTTGGATCTCCCTCTGTTCCTGTTGGGCTGAATGTAAATGAATAGGATCGCATGTCTGCTGGCCTGCAATGGCAGGACTTTCCAGATGGTCAAAGAAGAGTCCTTCAAAATCGTCATATTGTGGCTGGCGCGGGGGCCAGAAAATGCCGCGCTGAATGGCAGAGAGAACACCCTCCAGGCAGAAGCGAGCACTCTCCTCATAATCTTCCATAGAGAGGAAAGGGAGGAACTCTGTGTCACTCACTTTCGAGGGAAGCACAAGATAGCCGGTTTCGACAGAGCCTGGCGTCATGGCATTTAGCCCTAGATAATGAGAATACCCTGCTGCGATCTCGGAGAGTAAAACCATGCGGTAGATGGGAAGTTGTAGATCAATCCAGCGGGTTAGTTTTGTATTATGCTCAAAGCACTCATAGGCGCCGAGCTTGGTGGGATCATCCCTTGTGCCAAGAGTTCTGTAATGTTCGGCATTCGGCTTCTTGGCTGATTCCGAGGATTTGTAGTCAATAATACGCCATTCTGTCCCCGATGCAGTCACTCTCCGGTCAATTCTGTCGATTTGACCTTGAAGCTTCATGTTCGTGATTGGAAAATTTTGGAAACGGCGCTCGCAGGCTACAATCTCCCACCCCTCAGCGCGTGCTTGAGCCTGAGCCTGAGCGGCTCCCTTTAAACGTCTGATGCCAACTTCACGCTGATAGAGTAGTGGAAAAACCGGGTCTTTTCCATAGTGTTTTTCCCAGAGATTCTTCCAGATACGAGTGAGGGCTTCCTGAATTTGCTCCGGTTCGCAGAGATTTTTTAATGTGGGGTTACTACCAAATTCTCTCAACGTGGAGTGTATCAGATTGCCAAAAGTTGCCGGGTCGGCCTCTTCCACCCCAAATTCCTTTTTGCGTAATTTGAGAACATGCTTGAGATAGAAACGGGTAGGGCAGGCAAGATAATCTTTGAGGGCAGAAGGAGAGAGTGAGCCGGAGAGATTCTTTCGCTCAGGCCTAAGAGCCCAAGAGGACTGCCACTTTTCACTCGAGCGAGGAGGAAGCTCTCGGAAAAGCTCGTTCACAAGCATTGGCAACTCCGCATCCTCGGCACATTTCAGGAGCAGCCGCGACGGTTTCAGCGCGGACCCCTCATCGTCCCGTTGAGCCAGCAGGAAATCCACTCTCTTTCCTTGGGATTCCGGGCGCGAAGCGATGAGAGAGAGAAGAAGATAGCTGTCTCGGTGTAGGCGAGTCGAGTCGGAGGGAAGATTCCAGAAATGACGTATGGTTTCATTCAGGAAGGAATCCTTGGGACGGATTTCTGGAACACGCCCATCATTCATTCCCGTCACAATCAAGTGAGGCGCATCATCCCAGAGTAGCTCCAACCAACCAAGGAGTTCTATCGCTCCAGTTTTTTTCGCTTCTGTGCAGACTCCTGATTGGAGATGGGAGAGGAGTAGGGTCAAGAGATCCTCAGAACGGATCGAGGCCATGAGTGATTCACTGCCGGAGATCCATTCTTGAATGCGCTCGGCGCTCTCTCTGGCACCGAGCAGGCTCCCGAAATCGATCGAAGCGGTGATTTTACGAAGAACTTGAAGTAGTGGAGCGTGGCCCCATCCCTCTTTCAGTTCTAAGATGGTTTTTTGCAAGATTTGTAGTGATTTTTGAAGATTCTCAGGAATTGGAAAGCTCGCAACATCTCCAGTAGGCCAGCGTATCAACAGGTCGTCGAGTGATGAGGGAATGAGTAACTGCTGGAGATTATCGAGAGTCTGAAAATCTCGCAGAGGATCGAGATCTAGCCAGTGCTTGAGATCGGCATGACGGAGAAGCTGGAGTGCTGAGCGAAAGTCGTTTTCTCGGAGTAGATCTGAGAAACCTTTTAAGAGTCGCCCGAGGGGTAGTAGATCAAGCGATGTGCCGGCCGGATTAAAGGGCGTTATTTCGAGATTTTCCAGCGCCTCCTGAATCGGCGAGATAAGGTCGCTGGAGGTGATGGCGATGGCCGCAGATTCCCCTCTGCCTCCAGAGGCTCTGGCAAGATGGGCTGCCTTTTCGGCTTCCTCGGCATGATCGAGGGAGAGATGAATTCTGCTTCGCACAATCGGAATGGGGATGTTGCCCCATGCTTCGCTAGGACGTCCGAGAGCATCAAAAAAATCCATTCCTTGCCCGGAGGGATCGAAAATTAGAAGCTCGAGTGCTTTTCCCTGGTGCGTGATCTTTGGGAGCTTCTTTTCTGAATTCCTGGGAAGGTCGGGAACTCCGGCAATCACGAGCCGTTTTACTCCACGAGGCAGGGTGGGATGTGCCGCGCCATCAAGCTGGGCAATAACTCGATCCGTGACACCCTCTTGTGAAATAGCGTGAAGATAGCGTGATTCTAGCGATACCAGAGCCTTCCAGCGAGGATCTCCAGAGCGTTGTTGCCCGATATCATGAAGAGTGAGGCCGCCCTGAGAAAGCTCTCCACGGAGAGCTCTGATGCTCTGGGCCAGCTTAGCAGCACTTGGAGGATCGAGGTGCGGCGATTTTCTCGGAAAAAACATACGCGATTCCTCGGCAGTCATTCCTTCAATAATTTGAATCCAGAGAATCTGTTCCAACGAAGAGGAAGCCATCGTGCGGCACGCACTTTCCGTGAGCTGCATTGGGAGCATCCAGCGTGGCGGGAAGAGCGCGGAGTCGCACGATGCTACTTTGCGAACAAGAGCCTCATGCAATCTACGCCGTGACTCCTGAGTCGGCAGCACGAATACCATCTCTGAAAGATCAAGCAATCCTTTCTCCCAGCCCTCAGTCAATAAAGAGACCACCTGCTCAAGCAGCGGCTTTGGTTGATTCAGAAAGGTGAGTGTAGGCATGAGCTTTTACGGAAAGCTTCGTGGGGAGAATGGATCTCAATTCAATATCATCGTGCCAGTCGAAAAAGCTGTAGAAATATGAGAGTTCAATGCAGAGACCCTTATTTCAGCCTCAATTTTTCAACCCTTTGATTCTTTCCTTTCCGAAGAGGATTTAGCATGATTCCTCCTCTATGGAGAAAGTCATTCATTCAGGCATCGACCCTATGGTGAACACACGCACCTTTGGTAATACTGAAGTCGATTTCCGAGTTTATCAACGTTTGGCGGAAATGATGAGGCAGGGGAAACATGGTGAACGCTGGAAGGTTCGCGCCTTCAGTGCTGATCCCGCAGAGGCTCGGAGATTAGATCCCTTTGGCACTCTGCGGATCGACCGACCCTTTCTCCCCATGAGAAATAATGGGGCCGACATTGCCAGTGCCACGGCGATCTTTGGGGATTTTCTCATTCTTCCTGAAAGTTTTAAAAAACTGACAGCCGCCATCGGCAACATTATGTCACAGTCTGCCGTAAAAGAACATCTGAATGGCGGCGGCTCCATCGCTTTTGCTGTAGGTCCGCACAAGTCGTATGCCGACATCCCTGTTTCAGGAATGGCCTCGGCGCAGTTGGGGATTGAGATTGCACGGCGACAGACCGAATTCACACACCGTCAAGTTGCTTTGCAAGAGCTCTCCGGGTTGAAAATCATTGACGATGGAATACTGTGTACAGCCAATATCCTGCAAACATTCCCAGATAGTA
>VFSW01010723.1_pt1 | contig 12955 bp, 10 predicted proteins | sample 5358111 | NCBI WGS metagenome assembly VFSW01 (sample SAMN11554181, study PRJNA540505) | mine drainage metagenome | isolation source: sediment from site ElyBrook_90M | place: USA: Ely Copper Mine, Vershire, VT | collected 2017 | reverse complement strand
TGAACCCCGCCGCGCTCAAGAGCAACCTCCCCGACCTGATCCCCGGCGGCCAGCTGATCGTGAACACCGGCGCCTTCATCGACACCAACCTCCAGAAGGCGGGCTACACCACCAACCCGCTCGAGGACGGCTCGCTCTCGAAGTGGCACCTGGTCAAGATCGACATCCAGAAGCTGACCGCCCTCGCCATCGCGGGCACGTCGCTCAACACCAAGGAGGTCGGGCGGTCGAAGAACATGTTCGCCCTGGGGCTCGTCCTCTGGATGTACGGCCGCTCGCTGGAGCAGCCCATCGCCGACGTGAAGGCCAAGTTCGTGAAGAAGCCCGACCTCGCCGAGGCCAACATCAAGGTCCTCGAGGCGGGCTTCAACTACGGCGAGACCGCCGAGGTCTTCGCCCACAAGTACGAGGTCAAGCCGGCGAAGCTCAAGCCCGGCAAGTACCGCAACATCACCGGGAACCAGGCGGCGTCGCTGGGCTTCGTCGCCGCGGCGAACCGCTCGGGGCTGCCGCTCTTCCTCGGCAGCTACCCGATCACCCCCGCCTCGGACATCCTGCACGAGCTCGCGAGCTACAAGAACTTCGGCGTGATGACCTTCCAGGCCGAGGACGAGATCGCGGCGATCAGCTCGGCCATCGGCGCGGCGTTCGGCGGCGCGCTCGCGCTCACCACCTCGTCCGGCCCGGGCGTCGCCCTCAAGACCGAAGCGATGGGGCTCGCGCTGATGCTCGAGCTCCCGCTCGTGATCTGCAACGTCCAGCGCGGCGGCCCCTCGACCGGGCTGCCCACCAAGACCGAGCAGGCGGACCTCCTGCAGGCGGTCTACGGCCGCAACAGCGAGTCGCCCATCCCGGTGCTCGCCTCGCGCACGCCGGGCGACTGCTTCGAGACCGCCTACGAGGCCTTCCGCATCGCGGTGAAGTACATGACCCCGGTGATCTTCCTCTCCGACGGCTACCTCGCCAACGGCTCCGAGCCCTGGCCGGTCCCCGACCCGTCGAAGCTCAAGGACATCCCGGTCACGTTCCGCACCGACCCGAACAACTTCCTGCCCTACCAGCGCGAGGCGTCGACCCTCGCCCGCGCCTGGGTCAAGCCCGGCACGCCGGGGCTCGAGCACCGCGTGGGCGGCATCGAGAAGGACTTCCTCACGGGCAACGTGTCCTACGACCCGCTCAACCACGAGAAGCAGGTCAAGACTCGCGCGGCCAAGGTGGCCGGCATCGCGCAGGAGATCCCGCCGACCGAGATCCTCGGCCCGGACAAGGGGGACCTCTTGATCATCGGCTGGGGCAGCACCTACGGCGCGATCACCCAGGCGGTGCAGACCGCGCACACCAGGGGCCGCAAGGTCGCCTCGGTGCACCTGCGCTACCTGAACCCGCTGCCGAGCGACCTGCCGGCGATCATGGCGCGCTACAAGAAGGTGCTGATCCCCGAGCTCAACCTCGGCCAGCTGTCGAAGATCCTGCGGGCGACGACGCTCATCGACTGCCTCTCGCTGAACAAGGTCCAGGGCAAGCCCTTCAAGGTCGCCGAGATCGCCGCCCGCATCGAGGACCTCTGCAGCGAGCTGAGCGGGGGTTCACCCACCACGTCGGCAGGAGCCATGGCATGACCACAGCACTCACCAAGAAAGACTTCGAGAGCGATCAGCAGGTCCGCTGGTGCCCGGGCTGTGGCGACTACGCCATCCTGGCCCAGGTGCAGAAGGTGATGCCCGACCTGGGCATCCCCCGCGAGAACATCGTGTTCATCAGCGGCATCGGCTGTTCGAGCCGCTTCCCGTACTACATGAACACCTACGGGATGCACTCGATCCACGGCCGCGCGCCGGCGGTGGCGACGGGCCTGAAGGCCTCGCGCCCCGAGCTGTCGGTCTGGGTCGTGACCGGCGACGGCGACGGGCTCTCGATCGGCGGCAACCACACGCTGCACATGCTGCGGCGCAACGTGGACCTCAAGGTCCTGCTCTTCAACAACCGCATCTACGGGCTCACCAAGGGTCAGTTCTCGCCCACCTCGGAGCTCGGCAAGAAGACCAAGTCCTCGCCCTACGGCTCGGTGGACGCACCGCTCTCACCGACCCGCGTGGCGCTGGGCTCGGGCGGAACGTTCGTCGCCCGCTCCGTCGACGTCGACCCCGCCCACCTCGTGGCGACCCTCAAGCGGGCCGCGGCCCACAAGGGCACCGCGTTCGTCGAGATCTACCAGAACTGCAACGTCTTCAACGACGGCGCGTTCGAGGCCATCACCGAGAAGGCGGTGCGCGCCGACCAGCAGCTGGTGGTCGAGCACGGCAAGCCCTGGGTCTTCGGCAAGAACAAGGACAAGGGCATCCGCATCAGCGGCAAGTACGAGCCGGAGATCTTCGAGATCAAGGGCGAGGCGGACCTCAAGCAGGCGGTGATCCACGACGAGACCAACGAGACCCTCGCCTGGATCCTCGCCCACCTCGAGACCCCGCTCTTCCCCACGCCGGTCGGCGTGTTCCGCGCGGTGCAGCGGCCCACGTTCGACGCGCTGCTCAACGCCCAAGGCCAGGAGGTCACGAAGGCCAAGGGCAAGGGCGACCTGAACAAGCTCCTGAACTCGGGCGAGACCTGGGTCGTCAGCTGAGCTGAGCGCTCCGGAGTTGCCCTACTGGCAGACGCCGAGCCCGGTGGCCATGGGCACGGCGAAGCAGGTGTGGAAGCCCTGGGAGACGCAGCGGGCGGTCGCCTGCGGGTCGCTCGGGTTGCAGAGCGTGTAGCAGGTCGTGCCGACCCCCGTCGTCGAGGGCCCACAGAACGACCCCGCGGCGCAGAGCGCGGCGGGGTTGCTGCGCGTGCCGGTGACGGCGCAGCCCGCGCCGGTGGCCGTGCCACCCTGGTAGCAGATGCCGAACGTGCCGCCGTCGGGCCCCTGGGCCCCGATGCAGGTGCCGTCGTTGATCCCCGAGGCGTCGCAGGTGCCGTCGAGGGTGCCGTTCGGCGGGCCGCCGAGGGCGACGCCGCAGAGGTTCAACGTGCAGGAGACGCCGGTGCAGACCGTGTACGGGGTCGGGCACTCGGAGGTGCGGGTGCAGGCGGTCTCGCAGACGAACCCCTGCTTGAGCGCCTCGTAGACGCAGGTCGAGGCCGAGCAGCCGCAGCTCGCGGAGCTCGAAGGATCGCAGCTGGAGAACTCCTGCGCGCAGGTGCCACCGGAGGAGGTGGAGCTGCCCGTTCCCGTGGTCGTTCCCGTGGTCGTTCCCGTGGTCGTTCCCGTGGTCCCGGTCGCGGCCGTGCCGGTGGTCGCGGCCGTGCCCGTGGTCGCGGTCGTTCCCGTGGCCGTGGTAGCAATCGTGGTCGCAATCGTGGTCGTGGTCGTGGTCGCGGACGAGCCGACGACAGTGCTCGTGCCGCTCGTCGACGTGCTCGCCCCCGACGACGTCGCGGTGCCGGTGGAGCTTGCCCCGCCCGACGCACCCCCCGGCAGCGGGTTTCCCGCGTAGTAGGCGTCGATCCCCGACCGCCCGCATGCGACGGCGATGAGGCCCAGCAGTCCCAGCACGGCGTGGCGCATGTGGTTTCTCCTAGTGCGAACGGCCGAACAGATCCACGACGCCCGTGGTCACCGCGGGCACGTAGGTGATCAACAGCACCCCGAACGCGAGGATCAGTAGAAACGGAAACGCCCGACGGTACAACAGGGGCAAGGGTTTGTTGAAGCGCTGGGCGGACAGGAACAGGTTCAACCCCATGGGCGGGAACAGGAAGCCCAGCTCGAGGTTCGCGAGGAAGACCACCCCGAGGTGGAGCGGATCGACGCCGAACGCCCGGCCCATCGGGACCACCAGCGGCGCGAGCACGACGATCGCCGAGTAGATCTCGAGCACCGAGCCCAGGACGAGCAGAAGCGCGTTGAGGGCCAGGAGGAAGCCCCACTGCGAGTGGATGTGGCCTTGCACCCAGTCGAGCAGCTGCTGGGGGATCATCGCGTCCACGAGGTAGCTCGTGAGCCCGAGCGCGACGCCGAGGAGGATCAGCACAGCCCCCACCAGCGTGGCCGCGTCGGACATCACGCGGGCGAGGTCGCGGCCGAGCTTGATCTCCCGGAAGACCACCAGCTCGACGAAGAGCGAGTACACCGCGGCGAGGGCCGCGGACTCGACGATGGTGGCGAACCCGGTGATCACCGCCACGATCATCAGGAGCGGCATGCCCAGATCCCACTTCGCCGCCCACAGCGACCTCGCCGCGAGCTTCGGGTCGAACGGGTAGCGGCGGACCTTCTCCTTCGCGCCCACGAAGAGGCCGTAGGCCGACACCACCAGCACCAGGATCAGCCCCGGGATGAGCCCCGCGACGTACAGGTCCTTGATGGCCACCTGGGCCACCACCGCGTAGAGGATCACCGGCAACGACGGCGGGAAGAGCAGCCCCAGCGAGCCCGAGGCGGTGACGAGCCCGAGCGAGAAGCCCTCCGGATAGCCCTCGCGCAGCAGCGCGGGCAGCACCAGGCCGCCCAGGGCGAGGATCGTCACCCCCGAGGCCCCGGTGAAGGTGGTGAACACCGCGCAGACCGCGGCCACCATGATCGCGAGGCCGCCGGGCATCCAGCCGAAGAGGGCCTGAAAGGCCGCGACCAGCCGCTTGGCCGAGCCGCCCTCGGAGAGCACGTACCCCGCGAGGGTGAGCAGCGGGATCGCCGGGAGCGTGGCCGACGAGACGAGGTTGAAGGTCTCGGTGGGCACCGCGGCGATCGGGGTGCCCTCGGCGAAGAAGAAGATCATCGCGATGCCGGCCATGGCGACGAAGACCGGCGCCCCGAACAGGAACGCGACCAGCACCAGGATCGACACCGGCCAGGTGAGGAGCTCGGCGTGGGCCGAGAACAGCACCAGGCCAAAGCCCACCCCGGCCGCGGCGACACAGGCGACGCGGCCGGGCCAGCCCCCAGGCGCGAGCCAGGCGGTGCGCAGCGCCATCAGCGCGAAGACCACCGGCATGATGACTTCGCTCCACCAGGTGGGGATGCCCCCCGCGAGCGTGTCGGTGCGCATCCGGTCGGCGAACACCAGGTGCAGCGCGGCCACCGAGAGCAGCGCGACCACCGCGGTGGTCATCATGGCGCCAAAGACGCGGGCGGCCTGCTGGAAGCGGGCCGGCAGGAACTCGACCGTGGAGAGCCCCAGGTGCTTGCCCCGGCCGGTCGCGATCAGGGCGCCCAGGAAGCCCACCCAGAGCGTGCCGTGCTGGACCCAGACCGAAGAGCCCGCGAGATCCACGCCGGTCGTCTTGCGCAGCAGGGTCTGGGCGACGGGGAGGATGCTCATCGCGAGCAGCACCACCGTCACCGCCCAGTTCTCGATCGCGGCCACGAGCGGCTGGCGCCGATCGGTCCCCTCGAACGCGACGGCGACCTCGGTGCCCGAGGGGGCCAGGGCGGAGACGGGGTCGGTCGGGGCGTCGGCCATAAAGGGAGGGAGCGCGAATCCATTGACCCGCGGAAAGACTGAACTCTATATCATCCCCGGCGTGCGTCACCCTGGGACATTTCGGCGACTTCCGCAGCTGGCGACCCTCCTCGCCCTGGGCGGCCTGGCCTGCAGCCCGACCCGGTTCGTCGAGGGCAGCGTGGCCGACGCCCTCGCGGCCACGGGGGACACCTTTCAGTCCGACGACGACCCCCAGCTCGTGGCGAGCGCGGTCCCCTTCGGCCTCAAGGTCATGGAGTCGCTGCTCGCCGACCTCCCCCGGCACCAGGGGCTGCTCCTCGCCGCCTGCTCGGGCTTCGCGAGCTACGGGTACGCCTTCGTGCTCGAGGACGCCGACGAGACCCCGGTCCGCGCTGAGGCCCTGGCCGGCCGCGAGCGCGCGCGCCGCCTCTTTCAGCGGGCCCACGGCTACTGCCTGCGGGGGCTCGAGGTCGCCCACCCCGGCCTCGCCGACGCGCTCCTCTCGGGGGACGCCCACCGGCGGGAGCTCGCGCTCGCCGAGGCCCGGGCCGAGGACGTCCCCCTGCTCTACTGGAGCGCGGTGTCCTGGTCGCTCCTCATCGCCAACAGTCTGGCGAGCAGCGCGGGCAGCATGGAGCTCGTGGGCCAGCTGCCCGCCTCCTCCGCCCTCGCCGACCGGGCGCTCGCCCTCGACCCCGGCTGGAACGAGGGCACGCTCTTCGACTTCTTCGTCTCGCTCGACGCCGCGCGCGGCGTCGACCAGGGCGGCGGCCCGGAGAAGGCCAAGGCCGCGCTCGCGAAGTCGCTCGAGCTCAGCGGCGGCACGCGGCTCGGCCCGCTCGTATCCTACGCCGAAGGGGTGCTGGTCCCGGCCCAGGATCGGGCGGCCTTCGCCGCCGTGCTCGACCAGGTCCTGAAGTACGACGCGGACCAGCCCCGGGCGAAGAAGAACCGCCTGTCCAACGCCCTCGCCCAGCGGCGCGCCCGCTGGCTGAAGACCCGCATCGACGATCTCTTCCTGTAGCCCCCCGCCGCCTCTCTCGGAGCTTCCCTTTCATGACCCGCGTCCTCGCACCCCTGGCCCTCCTCCTCGCTCTGCCGCTGTCCTCGACGGCCCGCGCAGCCCCGGTGACCCTCAAGCTCGCGACGCTGGCGCCCAAGGACTCGCGCTACTGCCAGCTGCTCGAGGACATGGCCCAGAAGTGGGCCGAGGCCTCGGGGGGCGAGGTGAAGCTGCGCATCTACCCGGGCGGCGTCGCCGGCAGCGAAGGGGACATGGTCCGCAAGATGGGCGTCGGGCAGCTGCAGGCCGCGGCGATCACCGTGGTGGGCATGCACGACATCAGCCCCGAGCCGCAGGCGACGAGCATCCCCTTCCTGGTCGAGACCGACGGCGAGATGCAGTACGTGCTCGCGAAGCTGCACACCCGCATCGACGCCGCGCTCGCGGCCAAGGGGTTCGTGGCCGTGACCTGGGCCACCGCGGGCTCGCTGCGCTTCTTCTCGAGCTACCCGATCCGCTCCCCGGCCGACCTGAGCAACTCGAAGATCTGGGCCTGGGATGGCGACCCCGCCGCCGCCGAGGGCTGGAAGTCGGCGGGCTTTCACCCGGTGGTGCTGAGCTCGACCGACATCGTCCCCTCGCTCCAGACCGGCCTCATCAACACCGTCTCCGACCCGCCGCTGTTCGTGTTCGTGACCCGGATGTTCGAGAAGGCCAAGTACATGCTGGACTACCAGTGGGGGATGATCGCCGGCTCGGTCCTGGTGCGCAAGGAAGCCTGGGACAAGATCCCCCTCGACCTGCAAGCCAAGCTACTGGCCGTCTCGGCGGAGACCGGCAAGGCGCTCTCGGCGGAGGTGAAGCACCTCGACGACGACGCCATCGTTCAGATGAAGAAGCAGGGGCTTCAAATCGTCGAGCCCACCGACCTCCCCGCCTGGAAGGCCACCGGCGAGAAGAGCTGGACCGCGGTGCGCGGCAAGGTCGTGCCGGCCGAGCTCTTCGACGAGGTCAAGCGTCTCGTCGCCGAGTACCACGCGCAGCACCCGTAGCCCCGGCGCAAGGCCTTGGCGTCGCGCGCGACCGGAGTCCTCCTGCTGGGGGCGCTGCTCTTGGCCGCCTCGACCGCGCGCGCCCAGGATCCCTTCGAGGTCCAGGTCTACGACGCCGAGGTGCTCCCCTTCGGCGCGAGCATGGAGGAGCTGCACCTGATCGTGAAGCCCTCGGTGCAGAACCCCGCGCCGGGCGTCGCCGCGCGCGACCCGGGCCTCCTTCACGCCACGCTCGAGCCCCAGCTCGGGCTCGGCGGCGACGTCGAGGCCGCGCTCTACGTCGAGACCGCGCTCTGGCCCGACGGCAGCTACCACGTGTCCGGCGCCAAGGCGCGCGCCAAGTGGAAGGCCGGGTTCTCGCGCGACTGGCCGGTGCACCTCGCGCTCAACGCGGAGATCGGCAACGTGGACACCAACTCCGACGCCTACGCCTGGGCGGCCGAGATCCGGACCATCGCCGAGGGGCGCGCCGGGCCGTGCCACTTCTTCGCCAACGTGAACCTCGGCGTGCCGCTGGGCCATGACTGGCGCGTCGGCCCCCAGCTCGAGCCCGCGCTCAAGGGCAACTGCACCGTGGCGTGGGATCTGGCGCCGGGGCTCGAGTACTACGCCGCGCTCGGGCCGGTCGTCGACTGGGCCCCCGTGCACCAGCAGCTGCATTATCTGTACTACACGCTGGATTTCTATCGATGGCCCAAGGGGGAGATCAACCTCGGCGTGGGCGAGCCGCTGACGGTCATCTCCGGCCCGTGGGTCCTGAACCTCAACCTGGGGCTGCAGCTGCCCTGAAGGAGCCCTGTCGACCGTTTGCCTGCGTCGGAGGCTCGCTTGCCGGTGCGCCCGGGCCGCTGGCGAGCGTAGCGCTTGCCCAACGGAACCGACGCCACTAGGTTCCGAGCCCCATGAAGATCATTCTCGCCACTGGAAACCCGCTCAAGCTCACCACCGACCTCCTCATCGTCCTCGCGACCGAGGAGGAGACCTTCGCGAAGGGCAAGACGCCCACCCCGCTGCTCGCCAGTCTCGACCGCGCGCTCGGGGGCCACCTCCGGTCGGCTTCGACGCAGGAGCGCTTCAGCGGCAAGCTCGAATCCACCTTCGAGCTCTCGACGCTCGGTCGCCTCCCCTGCGGCCGGGTGGCGATCCTCGGCCTCGGCCCGCGGCGTGAGGTGAACCACGAGACGCTGCGCCAGGCCGCGGGCCGCGCCGCGCGGCTCGTGCGCCGCGTGTCGGCCGAGACGGCCGCGCTCCTCGTCGAGGACCGCAACGACGCGGAGCTCTCGGCGATCGCCGAGGGGCTCGCGCTCGGGACCTACCGCTTCGACAAGTACCTGAGCGAGCGCAAGCCCTCGCCCGCGGCGGAGGTCACGCTGCTCCTCACCCACCCGGCCAACCGCGACGACAAGGCCGCCCTCGCCCGGGCGCTGCACCTGGCCGAATCGGTCAACCTCGCCCGCGATCTGGTCAACGAGCCCGCGGGCCACCTCACCCCGACGCGACTCGCGGAGACCGCCCGGGCCGTGGCCAGGGCCTCCGGGCTCCGCATCGAGGTCCTCGAGCGGCCGCAGATCCAGAAGCTGCGCATGGGGATGTTCCTCGGCGTGGCCCAGGGCAGCGTCGAGCCGCCCAAGCTCATCCACCTCTGGTGGCCGGGCAAGGCCAAGAAGGGCCAGGGCGGCCTGGCCTTCATCGGCAAGGCGATCACCTTCGATTCGGGCGGCCTCTCGCTGAAGACCAACGAGGGCATGCTGGACATGAAGACCGACATGGCCGGCTCGGCCGCGGTCATCGGCGCGATGCGCGAGGTGGCGCGGATCGCCCCGCCCTTCCCGGTGCACGCCTACATGGGGGCCTGCGAGAACATGCCCAGCGGCACGGCCTACAAGCTCGGCGACGTGCTGAAGTCTCGGCTCGGCAAGACGGTGGAGATCAACAACACCGACGCCGAGGGGCGGCTCGTGCTCGGGGACATGCTGAGCTACGCCAACGAGCGCAAGCCGGACGCGATGGTGGACGTGGCCACGCTCACCGGCGCCTGCATGGTCGCGCTGGGCCACTGGACCGCGGGGGCCTTCGGCGTCGACGACCGCTTCGCCTCCGAGGTGCTGGAGGCGGCGAAGGTGGCCGGCGAGGATCTGTGGCGGCTGCCGATGGTGCCATGGATCAAGGAGACTCTGAAGAGCGACCTCGCCGATCTGCGCAACACCGGCGACCGCTACGGCGGCGCGATCTCCGCGGCGCACTTCCTCCACGCGTTCGTGGGGAAGACCCCGTGGGTGCACCTCGACATCGCCGGCCCCTCGCAGGCCCCCAAGGAGCGCGGGTACCTGCCGAAGGGGGCGACGGGCTTCGCGGTGCGCACGCTGGCGAGCCTGGTCGAGCACCGCGCCGGCCGCCCGCTCAGCGCGTGAGCATCTCCACCGGCCCGAGGAAGAGCTGCGCCTCGGTGTAGACCCCGCGCCCGCGCCGGCGCAGGGAGAGGCGGATCGGCGGCTTCTCGAGCCACTGGGGCATGAGCACCTCCCCCTCGAATCCCATCGGCGCGAGGACGCGGGGGCTCGCGCGCGCCAGGTAGCCCTCGACGAGGGGTGTCAGCACGGCGCCGAAGCGCTTGCCGGGGAGCAGCGCGTGGCGCCGGCCGCGGTGCAGCGTGCCGTCGAAGCGGCCGCTGACGTGGAAGAGTTCGTGCAGCAGGGTCTCCACGCGGGTCTCGAGGGTCGAGGCGCGAAAGAACATCGGCCGCAGGGTGATGAGGTAGAGCATGCGGCGCCCCGCGATGACGATGCGCGGGCGGCGCGCGGCGCCGGGCTGGGCCTTCCCCCCCAGCGGGCGAATCGTGGCGCGCGAGGTGCGCCGGGCCTCTCCCGCGACCACGAGGATGCGGGTGGAGCGGACGTGGGAGAGCTCGGGCACCTGGTGAGCGGCGTCGCGGATCAAGGCGCCGAGGGCGTCGGCCAGGTTGGGTCGCGAAGGGCGCTTCGGCACACCGACGCTTTTAGCGCAAGTCGCACCCGGCGGCGCGGGAAAGGCTTCCCGTCTGGCCGGGGTTGAGTAGACTGCGCGGGCGTGAAGCTCTTCGTGCTCCTGATCCTGGCCTCGGGCCTCTCCGCGTGCAGCGGCGGCGGCGCCGCGGACGCCGGGCCGCCCGTCGACGCTCAGAGCTACTTCGTCCTGCAGCCCGGGGTCTGCTTCGACTACCGGAACGGCGATGGCGGGGACGTGGTCTCGGTCGACCTCGTCTCGGTCCAGGCCCCGCCGGGGGTGGCGCTCGTGCGCAGCCACTCGGGCGTGGTGGTCCAGAAGGACTTCCTGGTCTTCGATGGGGGCGTGGCCTTCCTCGCGGAGCGGAGCTTCACGGGCGCGGGGCTCACCGATCTGTATGCGACGCCGCTGACGCTCCTCGTGGCGCCCCTGAAGGCCCAGAACCTGAGCAGCCAGAGCGCCTACACCGAGGCGACCAACGCCGGCGTGCAGACGATGGGCAGCGCCACCCTGGCGGTGAACGAGGGGGTCGCGACCCAGCCCTGGCCGGGCGGCGGGGCGGCGGCGGGAGCCCAGGAGACGAAGCTCAGCTTCGCCTTCACCGACCAGGATGGCGGCGGCAGCGTGACCTTCAGCTGGTTCACGCCGGGCCTGGGGTTCACCGACCTGTACCTCGCCAACCCCGCGGGCGTGTTCGTGGACTACATCCTCAGTGGCATCCACCCCGACGACGCGGGGTGCCCGTAGCAGAGGCTTGGCTGAGACGACGCAGCGGCACCCACGTTCGGAGGTCTGCATGAAGGCGCTACTCACGAGGTTGTCGGTTCTCGCTCTTTGCGGCTGCGCCACCGCGCAGCCGGCCCCCACGCCGGAGTCGGAGTTTCTCAAGGTCGCTCAGGTGGCGATCACCGACCAGTCGCTCACCGACTTCACCGCCGAGGCGCGGATGGAGCTGAACAACTCGACCGACACCGCGATGCAGATCGGCGCCGCGAGCTGGGCGCTCTCGCTCGACGGCACGTCGGTGGCCAGCGGCTCAGTCGACCTGGACCAGACCGCCGAGGCCGGCCAAACCATCACCTTCCGCGTCCCGGGGACCGCGGAGATCGTGCACAGCGAGGACGAGCTGAAGGCGCTCGTGGCCCACGCCGACCAGCCGCTCGAGGTCCTGATGAAGGGGAGCCTCAAGGTGACACAAGCGGGCAAGACCTCGGAGCTGCCGTACGCGCGGGTGGGCACGCTGCGCGCGCCGCGCCTGCCGATCCCCAAGATGAACGACGCGGCGCTGGGGCGCGCCGACGACGACGTGAGCGTGTCGTTCTACTTCGGCCTCGCGAACCAGAACGCGTTCAAGGTGAAGGTGAAGAACATCACCTACCACGCAGAGCTGGACGGCAAGGAAGTCGGCGCGGGGGTCGCGACCACCGGCGACGACCTCCCCGCCTCGCAGACCGCGGAGTTCCCGATCCAGGAGAGCGTGCCGGAGCTCGACCGGAGCAAGAACCAGATCCCCTATCACTTCACGGGGACGGTGGACCTCGGGATCACCCAGGTGCCGGTCGATCTCTCGGGCACGCTGACCTGGACCAACAAGGACAAGAAGGCCCCGGCGGGGAAGAAGAAGAAAAAGGGGGGCTGAGGCTCTCCCGGCGAGGCGCTACTTCTTGCGCTGCTCGTAGAGCCGGAGCTCCCGCTGGGCCTCGATGCTGCCCGGCTCCAGCTCGAGGGTCTTCTGGAAGGCCGCCTTCGCCTTCGGCATGTCGTCGAGCAGCTTCCAGATCTGTCCCTGGAACAACCAGGCGACCGAGCACCGGGGGTTGAGCTGCAGCGCCTTCGCCTGATCCGCGATCGCCAGCTCGCGGAGGGCCTTCTTGTCCTGCGAGCCGAAGAAGCGGCAGTAGCCTCGCCAGGCGTAGAACTCGCCCTCCTTCGGGTTGGTCTCGATGCACTTCTCGATGAGCGCCAGCGCGTCGGCGAACTTTCGCGCCCGGGCGAGCACGATCGCCTGCTGGAAGTCCTCCTCCGCCGCGAGGATCGCCTCTACGTCGAGGTCGCCCACCGCGTCCTTGGCCTCGAGCTCGTCGAAGTACTCCGCCCGCTTGGCGTCGTCGGAGAGCACGCCGTTGGCTTCGTTGAGGAGCGCGACGATGTCGGCCTTCACCCGGCGCGCCTCCTCTGGCCCATCCGGGGGGACGGTGTCGGGGTGGTAGAGCTTCGCGAGCTGGAAGTAGCTCGCCTTCAGCGTCGGGATCGGGCTGCGAGAACGCTCCACCTTGAGGCGGGCGTAGAAGTCCTTGGTCTTCAGCTCCTCGAGCAGCTTGAGGAGCGCGGGCACGTCGGAGTTGGCGCCCTGCACCGGACCGATCTTCTGCGGCGGCGCGCTCGCCACCGGCGCGCCCACGACCTTCGCCGGGGCCACCTTCGCCGCCGGAACTGCGGGCTTCGAGGCCGCGGGGACAGGCTTTCCAGGCGCGAGGCTGGGCGGCGGCGAAGGT
>VFSW01010722.1_pt1 | contig 12955 bp, 16 predicted proteins | sample 5358111 | NCBI WGS metagenome assembly VFSW01 (sample SAMN11554181, study PRJNA540505) | mine drainage metagenome | isolation source: sediment from site ElyBrook_90M | place: USA: Ely Copper Mine, Vershire, VT | collected 2017 | reverse complement strand
TCCCGTTCCCATTGGGTGATGTCCTGGGTGACCAGCATGCGTTCGTCGATGCTGTAAGGAATGAGTTGCAGGGCCAGGGAGAGGTCCTGCTGGGCGCGTCGGTTCAGGGTGCAGCGCTGGTCGGGAGCGGGTTTCTGGTCCAGGAAGTTCTGGAACTCGGTCTGGCGGATGAGATAGGGCAGACTTTGCCCCCGATCCTGCTCCAGATGAATCTGTAAATGGGCTTCTGCGGCCGGGTTGCACCAGAGGATGCGGTGGGTCTGGTCAAGGATCACGATGCCGCTGGGCAGCAGGGTCAGGGCCTGCTGGAAACGATCGATGGCCTCCTGGCGGCGGATCTGGTCCTCATCGATGCGCCGTTCCAGGGAATGCAGACGCCCGAAAACCTGTTCCCAGGTTCGTCCCGGCTGGTATCCCGGGGAGAGTTTCTGTTCCTGGAGCCAGCGGTGCAGGGCTTGCAGTTTCCAGGCGTCCCGCGCGGCCACGGCCCCCATGAACAGGGCCAGCAGTCCCAGGCCCCAGGCCCAGCCCCAAAGGGCCGTGATCCCGGCACACAGGACCAGGACCGTGACGAGGACCCCCAGAATGTATCTGACAAACGACTGCATGATTCGCCAACCTGCAAAAACTGAAAATCAGAGAGTACACCCTCGCCGGGGTGGCGGGGGCGTCATCCGTTCAGACGAGGGCCGTCAGACGATAACCCGCCCCCCGGACGGTTTGCAGGAACCGGTCATGGCCGGTGGTTTCCAGGGCAGAGCGGAGACGGCGGATGTGGACGTCCACCGTGCGTTCCTCGATGAAAACGTGATCCCCCCAGACGTGATCGAGAATCTGGGTTCGGGAATAGACCCGCTCCGGGTGGGTCATGAAAAAGTGGAGCAACTTGAACTCGGTGGGGCCCAGAAGGATCTCCGCGGTCCCTGCATGAACCCGGTGGGTGGTGGGGTCCAGGGACAGGGTCTTGAAGAGGACCGGATCTTCCGTCATCTGGGGGGCGCGCCGACGCAACACGGCCTTGATGCGCGCATTCAGTTCCCGGATCGAGAAGGGTTTGGTGATGTAATCATCCGCGCCGGATTCCAGTCCGAGCAGTTTGTCCGCTTCATCGACCCGTGCCGTCAGCATGATGATCGGGACACGCTGGGTCCGCTGGTGGGCGCGCAGGCGCCGGACCAGGTCCAGTCCGCTCATGCCGGGTAACATCCAGTCCACCAGGATCAGGTCGGGAAGCATGTCCTGCACGCGCGAAAGGGCCTCCAGTCCGTCGGAGGCCACCTCGGTTTCATGACCGGCCTGAGCCAGGTTGAGGGTGATCAGTTCCTGAATGGCGACTTCATCTTCCACGACCAGAATATGGGCTCCCAAATTCGCCTCCATAGGGGGAATCAAATCAATATGCGTGTCCATGAGGAGGTGTTATACGCCCTTCATGTGACTGTCATATTACAGCAAGCGGCGGGCGCGCTCGCCCTTTCCTTCAGGTGCGATTTGATCCCTGAACCAGGGGAATGCGGAACAGGCGACACTCGAGCGCGCCATTGTAAAGTGGGGTTCGGCGCGCGACCTTGAGACGCAGGAATTTGGGAAGCGTCAGGTCGGCGCTGAACAGGCAGGCCGTCCAGCCGGCATAACGCTGCTTCAGGGTATTGCCCAACTCAGGGTAGAACAGGGACAACTCGGCTTGTTCTCCGAGTCGTACCCCATAGGGCAGGTTGCTGAGGAGCAGCCCCGAAGGACAGGGAGGGGAAGATTCCAGGACATTGACCTGCTTCAGGGTCACGCACTCTTCCAGTCCGTCCGCGGCCAGATTGAGACGGGTGAGTTCCAGGGCATCGCCCTTCAGGTCCCGGCCCCACAGGGGCAAGGCGGTGGGGGGCAGGACCCGGGCCCGGGCTTCCTCGAGCAGGGCGGGCCAATGTTGGGCCACCGGCCACGAACGCAGGTGCTCGAAGGCGAAGGAACGGTTCAATCCCGGTGCGCGCTGCAAACTCTGGGCCGCCGCCTCCAGCAATATCGTGCCTGCCCCGCAGAAGGCATCGAGCAGGGGCAGTCCGGGTTGCCACTGGGCCAGGGCCAGCAATCCCGCCGCCAGATTGCGTTTCAGGGGGGCCTCCCCTCCCTCTGGCCGCGCCCCGCGTTTGAACAGCGCGTCGCCGGAGGTATCCAGGGAGAGGGTGAAATGGGTGGCATCCAGAAACAGATGGACGCGGATCTCGGGCTGATGGGTGTCGATGGAAGGGCGCTGACCCTGCTGCGCGCGAAAATGGTCGCAGATGGCATCCTTGATGCGGAGCGTGGCAAAATCCAGGCTCCGCAGGGGCGAATGGTGGGCCCGGGTGTCGACCTTCAGGGTTCGTTCCACGCAGAACCAGTCGCTCCAGGGCAGGCGCACCGCCTGATCGTAGAGTTCCTGTTCGGAGCGATAGACGCCCCTGGCCACTTGCCAGAGCACCCGGCTGGCGAGGCGGCTTTCCAGATTGACACGCATGGCCAGGCGGTAACTTCCCGTGAAACCCACCCCGGAGTCCCGGGGTTCGACGTTCCGGGCGCCCAGGGAAGCCAGTTCCTGGGACAGTACGCCTTCCAGCCCGCGCGGGCATGGGCAGAAAAAGAATGGATCGGAAGGATTCATGAAGAGACTCAGAAGGGTTTGAAGACCACCAGAATGACCACGGGGATGAGCACCAGTACCGGAAACTCATTGAACCAGCGGTACCAGACATGGCCGTGCGGATTCCGGTCCCGGGCCAGGGCCCTGACCAGGGCGCCACACCAGACGTGGTAGGCCACCAGCAGGGTCACGAGGGCCAGTTTGGCATACAGCCAGCCGCCCCGGTCATCCAGTCCGAAGGCCATGAACAGGCCGGAAAGGAGGGTGAACACGCCCCCGGGCGTGGTGATGCCCCAGAATAACTTGCGCTCCATGATCTTGAAGCGTTCCCGTCCCAGGGTATCCGATTCCGGGCATTGCGCGTGATAGACGAACAGGCGGGGGAGGTAAAACAGCCCGGCAAACCAGGTCACCATGGCCATGATGTGGAAGGACTTGATCGAAAGCAGCAGCACGGGTTTCTCGGAGGCAGATTAGGAACGACAGACCAGACTAACCCAGTTGCGCAACAGGATCAAGCGTTGGTGAAAGAAATGGTCGGCTCCGGGGACCACCAGGACGGGGAGATCCTGCGGTTCGGCCCAGCGCAGCACGTCCGTCAGGGGCACGGTGGTATCCCGTTCTCCGTGGATGACGAGGGTCTGGGGCGGGACGGTCCCCACCGGGAAATGGCCCACCGCAGGGGCCACCAGAACCAGACGCTGGCAGGGCAGGGTGCGGGCCACTTCCGTCATGACGAAGGCGCCAAAGGAAAAGCCGCCCAGCAGCAGCGGGACGCCGGCGGTTTCCTGCGCGGCCAGCGCGTGGAGGGCCAGCCAGTCCTCCGTTTCGCCGGGTCCCTGCGTGAAGTTTCCGGCGCTGTTGCCCACCCCCCGAAAGTTCATGCGCCAGGTGACGCAACCCAGGCCGGTGAAGGCGCGGGCCAGCGTCTGGGTAACCTTGTTGTGCAGGGTGCCGCCAAACAGCGGGTGGGGGTGGGCCACCAGGGCCAGACCGCGGACCGGCCCCGGGGGGCGGTGGACGGTGGTTTGCAGAAGACCGGCGGGGCCGGGAATAAAAAGGGGTTAGGAGGAGAACGAACACATGGGCGGGCGGTTCGGGGAGACGTACGCAGGTGTGCCGGAACTGTTCGGCACGGTTCACGTACACATCGGCATTCTGCGCCAGTCCGGCAATCTCCTGCTCGTTCAGGGTGCGGATGACCCGCCCGGGGCTCCCCACCACCAGGGAGTTGTCGGGGATCTGCTTGCCTTCGGTGATCAGGGCATTGGCGCCGATCAGACAGTTTTTGCCAATGACGGCATGATTCAGGACCACCGCCCGGATTCCGATCAGCGAGCCGGCGCCCACCGTACAGCCATGCAATACGGCGCCATGTCCGATACTGACATTTTCTGCCACGCTGAGGGGGGCCCCGGGGTCGGTATGGAGCAGTGCGCCATCCTGCACATTGCTGCGCCGTCCGATGTGAATCGGTTCATTGTCGCCGCGCAGGACTGCCTGGCACCATACGCTGGCCTGGTCCTCCAGAACGACCTTGCCGATGAGGGTGGCACTTTCCTCGACAAAGGCCGAGGGAGAAACTTGAGGGGCGTCTGAGCCCAGACGATAGCGCATAGTCGGTCATCCATGAGGTTGAGAAGATTAGGGGAGGCGCTAATTGGCCGGACCATCCATCCAGATCATCCAGGCCAGCGCCAGCAAAATGCCAAACAGGATGCCCATGCCCGTCATCAGGAAGATCATCCAGCGCTGGGTCTGGCGATGTTGCTGACGCAACCGCGCCACTTCGCCGGTCAGGGCGTTTTGCTGGACGCTTTCCTCGAGGGCGCGATGGACCAGACGGGGGAGTTGGGGAACCAGGGTGACCCACTGTCCGCCTTCCCGTTTGACGGCCTTGATCAGCCCACGCCAGCCCACCTGTTCGCTCATCCAGCGTTCCAGGAAAGGTTTGGCGGTTTTCCACAGGTCCAGTTCGGGGTCGAGGTCCCGTCCCAGTCCCTCCACATTCAGCAGGGTTTTTTGCAGCAGGACCAGTTGGGGCTGGATTTCCATCTGGAAGCGGCGGGAAACCTGAAAGAGGCGCAACAGCACCTTGCCGAAGGAGATTTCGCGCAGGGGTTTGTCGAAAATGGGTTCGCAGACCGAGCGAATGGCCGATTCGAACTCGTTGGCGCGGGTCTGGGCAGGCACCCATCCGGCTTCGATGTGGGCCTCGGCCACCCGTTGATAATCGCGTTGAAAGAACGCCAGAAAATTCTGTGCCAGATAGTTTTTATCCTCGGCGGTCAGGGTGCCGATGATGCCAAAATCCAGGCCGATGTAACGTCCGTCCTCGGCCACCTGGATATTGCCCGGATGCATGTCGGCATGAAAAAACCCATCCCGGAACACCTGGGTGAAGAAGATCTCCACGCCGTCCCGCGCCAGTTTGGGAATGTCCACGCCCTGGGCACGGAGCCGGTCCACCTGGCTGATGGGCGTGCCGAACATGCGTTCCATGACCATCACCCGGGTATCGCAGTAATCCCAGTAGACCTCGGGGATGATGAGCAGACGCCGGTCGGAAAAATTACGCCGCAACTGGCTGGCGTTGGAGGCCTCCACCATCAGGTCCAGTTCGTCGGACAGGTGCTTGCGAAATTCGGCCACCACCTCCACCGGGCGCAGACGCCGGGCTTCCTTGAACCCGTATTCGAGCAGCCGGGCCAGGGTGAGCATGAGGGCGACATCGCGCTGGATGATGCGATCCACCTCGGGGCGCAGAATCTTGACCGCCGCTTTTTTGCCGTCCTTGAGAACGGCGAAATGGACCTGGGCCACGGAGGCACTGGCGATGGGCGTCACATCGAATTCGGCAAAGACCTGGGCCAGCGGACGCCCATAGGTTTTTTCCAGGATCCGGATGGCGTCCTCTCCGGGAAAGGGCGGCACCTGATCCTGGAGGCGGGCCAATTCGTCGGCGATGTCGGTCGGAATCAGATCCCGCCGGGTGGAGAGGGCCTGGCCGAATTTGACGAAAATGGGCCCCAGGCGCTCCAGGGCCAGGCGCAGGCGCAGGGCGCGGGGCGTGCTGAAACGGCGCCAGAACAGCAGGGAGCGGCTGAGACGGCGCAGGGGGCCCAGGCGGTCATGGGCCAGCACCAGTTCGTCCAGACCGTAGCGCAGGACGACGTAAAAGATGAAGACAACCCGCCAGATCCGCATCAGCGTAGTCTGCCCAGGCGTTGTTCCAGGCGTCCGAGGTCTTCATCCAGTTGGTGGACTTGCCGGGCGAAATGTCGTGCCTGGGCCTGACTGGGGAGCAGGTGGATTTCTTCCGTGGCGTATTCCTGGAGCATGTGCCGGGAACGGGACAGCGTTTCCCGCGCCCAGGCGCCGCCCTGTCTCAGAAGAAGGCCCAGACGATGGGCGCTCCGGTCGCCCACCGCCCGGCTCAGCAATTCCTCCAGATCCGGGCGGAAGTGTCGGGCCAGAAACCCGATCTCGGTGGCCAGGGCGCTGTTCCCGGAAAGATGCAGGTGGTGGAGCGCCTCTGCGGGGCGCAGGAGCAGCAGCGGCAGCGCAGAGGGCGACAGGTCGAGGGTCAGAGCGGGCACGGGCGGGCGTTCCCGGTTCAGCACCAGGGAACCGCGCTCATCGATGGTAAAAAACAGGGTCCAGGTGCCCACGTTCAGGACGAGCGTCTGTCCGGCAAAGGGACGAAGCCGTTCCAGCGCCCAGGGCGCTGTGTCCAGCAGGGCATGAAGTCCGCGCGATACGATCCGGGCCGGGTCTCTCATCCCCATTTGTAGCCTCGGTGCAGGGCCACCACGCCGGCACTCAGGTTGAACCATTCGACATTTTCGAAGTGCGCCTGGGTCATCAGGGCGCCCAGGGTTTCCTGGTCGGGATGCATGCGGATGGATTCGGCCAGGTACTGGTAACTTGCCTCGTCGTTGGCGATCCATCGGCCAATTTTGGGAATCACCTGAAAAGAATAGAGGTCGTAGAGGGGCTTGAGCGGTTCCCAGACCCGGGAGAATTCCAGGATCAGGGCACAACCGCCCGGTTTCAGGACCCGGTACATTTCTTCCAGGGCCCGCTCCTTGTGGGTCATGTTGCGTAGCCCGAAGGCCACGCTGACGCAATCGAAGTAAGCGGTGGGGAAGGGTAACCGTTCGGCATCGCATTGCAGGGTGGGAAGCAGGAATCCCTGGTCGATGGCCCGGTCCCGTCCCCGGCTGAGCATGGCAGGATTGATGTCGGTCATCACGACCAGTCCTTCCCGGCCGGTTTTTTTTGCAAAACCCCGGGCCAGATCCCCGCTGCCCGAGGCCAGGTCGAGGACGCGTTGCCCGGAACGGACGCCGGATACCTGCAGGGTGAACTTCTTCCAGAGGCGGTGCATGCCGACCGACATGAGGTCGTTCATCACATCGTAGCGGGAAGCCACCGAGTCGAAAACCGCAGCGACCTTGCCGGCCTTTTCATCTTCTGCGACGGATTGGAAACCGAAGTGGGTGTCTGTCATGATCGTCAGTGGGCATCGCGGCTGGCGCCGGCCGCTTCCATCCGGTTGAGGTAGTCGGCCCAGTATTCCTCCTGGTTGATGCCCAGATCGAGGAGGTAGTCCCAGGAGTAGATGCCGGTATTGTGCCCGTCGGTAAAGTGCAACTGGATGGCATATTGTCCGACCGGGACGATTTCCTGGATGCCCACCTGGCGTTTCCCGGTCTGCAGGGTCTCCTGGCCGGGGCCATGCCCCCGGACTTCGGCCGAGGGAGAATACACCCGGAGAAACTCGATGGGAAAGTGATACTGGCGGCCGTCACTGAAGGTGATGTCAAGAACGCGCGTGGCCTGCTGGAGGGTGATTTCCGTGGGCCAGGGAGTGTCTGGAGTCAAACCTGCCATAACCGTTCTCCGCGATAAAGGTTAAAATCTCAACCTGTGATGATACCCTAAATGGTTTGTAATGTTCGATGTCTCAAGTTGGCAGCAGATCCAGGCGTACCTCGTTCCCTTCCGGCGGCACCGGGAAATCCGGGTGATCGCGGTGAGCAAGGGGCAGGGGGCGGCCCAGATTTGTGCCGCCGCCGAGGCGGGGGTTCGTCTGTTCGGTGAAAGTTATGTCCAGGAAGCCCTCGGGAAGCAGGCGCAGGTGGGACGCGCCGACCTCGAGTGGCATTTCATCGGGCGCATCCAGCGCAATAAAACCCGGCTCATCGCGTCACACTTCCACTGGGTTCATGGCGTGACGGAGGAGGGCCAGGCCCGGCGCCTGTCCGAGGTCCGGACGGGAGACGGCCGACCTCCCCTGCCCATTTGCCTGCAGGTCAACGTGAGCGGGGAAGCCGGCAAGGGAGGGGTCAGTCCGGCCCAGCTTCCGGATCTGGTCGAGGCGGTGGTGCAGATGCCGGGGGTGACCCTGCGTGGCCTGACGGCGCCTCCGGCTCCCCTGCGGGGGAGCGAAGCGGTTATCCGCCATCACTTTGCGGCGCTGCGCCAGCAACTGGAATCCCTGCGCGCGGCGGGCCATGTCCTGGATACCCTGTCCATGGGGATGTCGGGAGATTATCCGCTGGCACTGGAAGAAGGCGCTACACTATTGCGACTGGGAACGATTTTGTTCGGACGGCGGGAGAATTGAAATGAGTATTCTGTTTGTGGGCGGGGGCAACATGGCGGCGGCGCTGATCGGGGGGCTGGTGGCCCATGGTCAGGCGCTTTCCGATATCGCCGTGGTCGAAGTGAATGAGCAGACTGCCGCGCAGCTGAGTGCCCGCTGGGGGATCCGGGTGTATGCCAGCGTGCCGGCGGACCTGGGGGGGGCCAGCACGGTGGTGCTGGCCGTGCAGCCCCACCACAAGACCGACCTTCTGGGCGCGTTCCCCGCGCTGCCTGCCGTGACCCTTCTGGTCAGTATCGTGGCGGGCTGGACCACGTCGCGCCTTTCTGCCGGACTGAAGGGGCATGCCAACCTGGTGCGTGCCATGCCCAACACCCCTGCGTTGATCCAGGCCGGGGTGACCGGACTCTTTGCGCTTCCCGGGGTTTCCGAAGAGGATCGGGCGCGGGTCCAGGCCATGATGCATGCCGTCGGGAGCGTGCACTGGTTGACCCGGGAATCCCAGATGGATGCGGTCACGGCCTTGTCCGGCAGCGGTCCGGCCTATGTGTTTTATTTGATGGAGATCCTGCAACAGGCAGCGCTCGATCTGGACCTTCCGGCAGAAATGGGAAATGCCCTGGTGCTGGAAATGGTGCGGGGTGCAGCGCTTCTGGCGTGTTCTGAAAAGGATGCGCCAGCCCGGTTGCGTCAGCGCGTCACCTCTCCGGGGGGAACCACGGCGGCGGCGCTGCGGGTGCTCGAGGAGGGCGCCTGGGCGCAGGTGCTGAAACAGGCCGTGCAGGCGGCGGCCCAGCGTTCGCGGGAACTGGAGGGTGCGGTTTGATGATCGATTGGGGCAGGTCGCTGGTGGATCTGGCGGGTACTTTTTTTGCCAGCATGGCCGTATTGCGCTATCTGCTGGAAGGAGGGGGGGCGAAGCGTCCCAATCCGCTCATGAAACTGGCGGTGACCTCGACGGAGTTTGCCTTGTACTGGATTCGTCCGGTCCTGGCTGCCCTGCCGGGGCGGGACCGCTCCGCCCTGTTCTGGGCCTGGTTCCTCGACCTGGTCGTGGTCCTCTCCCACCTGAGTCTGCAAGTGCTGGGATCGGAGGGGGGGCAGTGGCATTTGCTGCCCTGGGGCATGGCGCTGGCGCTGGTGGAGGTGGTGCGCCAGATCCTGTATGTCTGGATGGCCGCCGTGTTTTTGCTGGCCGTGCTGAGCTGGATCAATCCCTACAGCCCGTTGCTGGGGGCCGTGGAGGGGTTGGTTCGCCCTTTTCTGGGGGTGTTGCGGCGGTTCATCCGCCCCCTGGGGAGCATCGACCTGAGCCCCGTCATCCTGATGCTTTTCTTTCAGTTTTCCCTGACGGTCGGGGTGGGAGGGCTGGAAATGCTGGTGCAGCGTCTCATGTGAAGATGACGTCGTACTGTTCCTGGTTGGGATCGTTCGAGGTCTGCAGGGTGATGGGTTTTCCGATGAAGTCGCTGACATTGGCCAGCGTCTGGGACTCCTCGTCCAGAAAGAGGTCGGTGACCAGCGGGTGGGCGATGATGCGAAACTCCCGTGCATCGTACTGGCGGGCAACGCGCACGATCTCGCGCAGGATTTCATAACACACGGTCTGCGGGGTCTTGAGTTGGGCGCTGCCCCTGCAACAGGGGCAGGGTTCGCACAGCACATGGGCCAGGCTTTCGCGCGTGCGCTTGCGGGTCAGTTCGATCAGGCCCAGGGAAGTAAACCCGTTGACCGTGATGCGGGTGCGGTCCCGTGCCAATGCCTTGCGAAATTCCTCGAGAATGGCCTGCCGGTGTTCTTCCGTGTCCATGTCGATGAAATCGACGATGATGATGCCCCCCAGATTGCGCAGGCGCAGTTGACGCGCAACGGCGTGGGCTGCCTCGAGGTTGGTCTTGAAAACGGTTTCATCGAAGTTGCGGTGCCCCACGAAACCGCCGGTATTGATGTCGATGGTGGTCATGGCTTCGGTCTGGTCGATGATCAGGTAGCCGCCTGATTTCAGGTCGACCCGACGTGACAGGGCCTTTTCGATTTCCTCTTCGACGCCGAACAGGTCGAAGAGCGGGCGGGCTCCGCTGTAATGCTCCAGAAAGGGAAGTGCCTGCGGGCAATAATGTTGGGCAAACTCCACCAGTTTGGCGTGATTCTCCCGGGAATCCACCATGATCCGGTCGGTATCCTCCATGACGAAGTCGCGGATGACCCGCTGTCCCAGGCTGAGGTCCTGATACAGAAGATAGGGGGCCGTGGCCTGACGACAGGCTGCCTGCAATTCGGTCCAGAGTTGGGTCAGGTACTCCAGGTCATGCCGGAGTTCCTTGTCGGAGGTGGATTCGGCCACGGTTCGGACGATGAATCCGCCCTGGGTGCAACTGGGAATCAGGTTCTGAAGGCGTTCGCGCAGGATTTGCCGTTCATCTTCACTTTCGATCCGTTGTGACACGCCGATATGATTTTCCTGGGGGAGATAGACCAGATAACGGCCCGCGATGCTGATCTGGGTGGAGAGACGGGCGCCCTTGGTGCCGATGGGGTCCTTGATGACCTGAACCAGGAGGGTTTGACCTTCTGAAAGGGTCTTTTCGATGGGGCACGGGGGGTTGTCCACATGCCGCGGGGTCCAGATGTCGCCGACGTGGAGGAAAGCCGCCCGTTCCAGCCCCAGGTTGACGAAGGCCGATTGCATGCCCGGCAGGATGCGGGCCACCCGTCCCCAGTAGATGTTGCCCACGATACCCCGCGCCGAGGACCGTTCGACGTGAATTTCCTGGGGAACGCCCAGTTCCATGATGGCCACGCGGGTTTCCTGAGGGGTGATGTTGACCAGGATCTGATTGTTCACGGGCGTCTTCCTCAACTGTCTCGATGATAGGGGTGACCTTTCAGGATCATGACGGCACGGTAGAGTTGTTCCACCATCAATACGCGCGCCAGACCATGGGGCAAGGTCATGCGCGAGAGCGCCAGCGGCGCGCGCGAGTGCTCAAAAATGCGGGGATGAAGGCCGTCGGCACTGCCGATCACAAAGGCCAGCGAGTCCCCGGCCTGCTGGGCTTGCTCCAGTTTCCCGGCCAGTTCCAGGGTGGTCCAGAGGGCGCCCCGTTCATCCAGTGCATGGAAGGGGGTATTGCCCAGGGCGGCCAGAAGATCGTCTGCCTCCCGGGCCAGCAGTTGGGTGCGCGTGCGCCCGTCCTGGCGGGGGGCGGCCTTCAGTTCCACCACCTCCAGGGGGAATTCCCGGGGCATGCGTGCCTGGTAGGTCCGGGAAGCATCGGTGACCCAGGCGGGCATGCGCTGGCCCAGGGTGAGCAGGCGCAATTTCAAGGAGCGGGGTCCCCGACCTGGGGCGATGCTGGCCTGAGGGGGCCTTTCCACAGGGAAGACAGGTCATAGAAATCACGAACGGTAGGCTGCATGAGATGGACGATGATGTTGCCCAGATCCACCAGGATCCATTCGCCGCTTTGCAGGCCTTCCATGCCCAGAACCCTTGCCCCGGCGTTCCGCACTTCGTCGGCCACATGGTGTGCCAGCGCGCGGGTCTGGCGGGTGGAATCGGCGCTCGCGATGACCAGGGTGTCGAACAGACTGGTCAGCGCACGAACATCCAGCACTTCGATATTCTTCGCCTTGATGTCTTCGAGGGCGTTGAGTACGGTGGGCAGCAGGGAACCTGAAACGGCGGGCGAGGAAACGGGTTCCGGGGAACCCGCGGGGACGGAGGGAGACAGGGATGCGTTCATGAGCGGGGGCGGTATAAGTGGTGGGTTTCGATGTAATTCAATACAGGCGGAGGCAACAAACCCTCCAGCGAGGAGAGGGAGTGGGCCAGGGCGTGGCGGATCTGGGTCGAGGAAATGGGGACGGGGGGCATTTCAAGGCGAATCATCCGTCCGCCCGGCGAGTTCTGGAGTTCTGCCACACTGCCCTGCCGCGCATCCCAGGCTTCGCGCAGAGGGGGGCTGAGGTGTTCGACGGGCAGGTCGAACCCCGGGCGGCACAGCACGACCACATGGGCCAGTTCGAGCACCCGCGTCCATTCCTTCCAGGTGGGGAGGTTGAGGAAGGCATCGCTGCCCAGAATCAGGCAAAAGGGTTGGTCGCTGCCATAGGATGCGTGCAGTTCCTCGAGCGTGTCCAGGGTGTACGTCGGGGTAGGACGGCGGACCTCCCGCGCATCCACCTCGATGAAGGGTTGCTGGACCACGGCCAACTCGGCCATGTGCAGACGGTCTTCGGCGGAAGCGCGCGGTTGCCGTTGCCAGGGAAACCCGGCCGGGATCAGCAGGACCTTGGACAGATCCAGTTGGGCGCGGGCGAATCGGGCCATGGCCAGGTGCCCATCATGGATCGGGTCGAAGGTCCCGCCCAGTACACCAATCATGGATTTCATCCGGTGCGGATTTCCCCGTGCCCCAGCACGATATATTTCTGGCTGGTCAATCCTTCCAGGCCAACGGGGCCGCGTGCATGCAGTTTGTCCGTGGAAATGCCGATTTCCGCCCCCAATCCGTATTCAAAACCATCGGCAAAGCGGGTGGAGGCGTTGACCATGACGGAACTGGAATCCACTTCGCGCAGGAAACGTTGGGCATGTTCCCAATGGTTGGTGAGAATGGCATCGGTATGCTGGGAACCGTAGCGGGCAATATGGTCGAGGGCGGCGTCCAGGTCGGGCACGACCCGAATGGACAGGATCGGGGCCAGGTACTCGGTGGACCAGTCTT
>VFSW01010721.1_pt1 | contig 12958 bp, 17 predicted proteins | sample 5358111 | NCBI WGS metagenome assembly VFSW01 (sample SAMN11554181, study PRJNA540505) | mine drainage metagenome | isolation source: sediment from site ElyBrook_90M | place: USA: Ely Copper Mine, Vershire, VT | collected 2017 | reverse complement strand
AGGTGCGCTACATGTCAACAGCGTGCAGACCTACGAAGCCGCTGCCCTCGCCGGCCTTGGCCTGATTCAGGCGCCACTTTTGGGGATTGGCCAATACTTAGAAAGTGGAGCGCTTGTTGAGATCATGCCCGAATTTCGTCGCCGGTCGCTCGCGGTGTCCCTGGTCGTAGCACACCGGAGCAATCTGTCGCGCCGAGTCCGCGCATTCATGAAATGGATCGAAGATGTGCTGACGCCGTATCTGGAATAGCGAGACGAACATCTTCGTCGGGCCAGCGCGAAAATCGCGATATCCAGCACCGCGGTTTTGCCCGAGTGTTCAGGCTCGCCGGCATCCCGAGCCCAACCAAACGGACATACGCACCCTCGCTCATTCTGTGTCCTTTCCGAAAAACTGCGGTAGTCCCGGCCGTCTCGCCCTCCCCGGGTCTAATGTTTGTCCAGCGGCAGGTGCTCCCATTTGATGAAATCGACCTGCTCGATCGGTACCGGCTCGCTTGCGAGAAAGATCACCACCCGCAGCCCATCGGTGTAATACGGATCGCCGGTCAAATTGTGCGCCGGATGCTCGATGGTCGAGACGCCCGTGCCCTTGACGTAGGCGAGCGCCTGGATCGCGCCGACCGCGGCCAGATCCTCGATCAGGTAGTCACGCGAGTCATCGACCTCAGGATCGATCTTGTGCGTGGTCAGGGAGGGCGAGGCCGTGGTGAAACGGAAGCCGATGTCGCGGCTGATCTGGCCGATCCAGACATCACGTCCCTGGTAGGTGTAGGGGCTTAGCCACAGCCGCATGTGATTGCGCTGATGGATGGTGCCACGGGCCTTCTGCAGCGCGATATCCTGCCGGCGGCCGAACAGGTAGAGCGAGCTGACCGGCGAATACCGGTACCGCGCCCCGGACAAAAACGCCATGATAGTTTGCTTCACCGAACCGGCCGCCAGGGTGTGGGTGGGATCCCAGTTCTGTTGCACTAGCGCGGCGACAACTTCGCTCTCCGAGCCGATCAGCACGATGTTGAGCGGGTCGCCATTGCTGCCCTTCGGGCTGCTCGCGCAACATTGAAAATTCGCGAGAACCTGGCGCAACTGGTTAAGGCTTACCGCCTCGCGTTGGTTCCGCGCATAGAGACCGTCGAAATCCGCCGTTTCATAATCGAACCGGCCGTTGGGCAGTTGCAGGAAGAAGCCGATATTGATTACGCCCTTGGCGTGCCACAGTTCGACGTTGACATATTTGGCGCCCTCGCTGAGATTGGTGAAAATGAAGCCCGCATCGGTCTTGTGCGGCCCCACCAGGCGGGCGATACCGTCGTCACGGAAGAACTGGTCCATCGCCTTATTGGACCGCGCTGCAAACGGGATATGATCCAGGTAAGAGGTCTCCAGCGCCGAAAAATAATCCGGATCTATTGAGCGCGGCATCAACCACAAGGCAAAAGGATTGCGGTTTTCGATCCGCACCCACACCGCCTGAATGCCATTGTTGGCTAGGGGACGCCCAAAGTATTGGTCCTCTTCCTGCTCGTTGAGCACCGCAATCGAGACCCGGACGTTCTCCTTCTCTGCGCTCACCACGTTGTGCGCGAATGCCGACTCATCGGTCTTTCGAGGAGCGAAGCCGAAACACCCGGCAAGACTGAGCGCGACCATAAACAGCACCGCCAGTATCACCTTTGGGTCAGCCGCGGCTTTGGCTTGATGCCAGTTAACCTGGATTTCTTTTTGACTCTTCGATTTCAACTCGCCTTGTGGACCAGACGGTCTCCCCTGGCTGCGTTTCAATTAGGTTTTGCTGCACGGCCTTTACGGCGGCGCCGGAGGGAACTAATTGAGAATCACCGACCTGAGATGCCGAGGATTATAACCATCCTCGTTGGACGCGCTGCGCATGACTCTGGCGCAACGCCGCCCGCAACCAGGATTAATTCACCATTCGGATCGCGGTAGCCAGTACGCGAGCGGGGATTACCAGCATCTGCTCGCTAAGCACGGGCGGCGCGGCAGCATGAGCCGGCGCGGCGATTGCCGGGATAACGCGGCGGCCGAAAGTTTCTTTGCCAGCCTCAAGCTCGAACTCGTTTACCAAGTTCAATGGCGGACTCGTGCCCAGATACCTACGGCCATCTTTGCATATCTCGAGTTGTTCTATAACCGTCGGCGGCGCCATTCGTCGCTCGGCTACCTGAGCTCGGTTGAATTCGAACGGCGAAACCAGCGGCTATTGGCTGCCTGACCCGAGTGTCCACCAACTCGGGGCAAGTTCACAGTGCGGCCAAGCCGCTCAGAACCACCCAGCGATCGCGGCGCAGCAGGGCAGTGATTGGATCTCGCACCTTCAGGGTCGGGTCACCCATTGGCGTACTGGAAGGGAGAATAGAACCCGTTCTTTTTGGAGATCTCCCAACTATAGCCGTGATCCTGGTAGCGGAGACTTTCCGACCGTGCGGCGACCGCTGGGAAGCCAGGCGCTATCGCCAGCGGATGACCGCTGACGGTGACATCGCCCGCCGGCGCCGCGATCGCCTGAATCGTCGCATCCGCCACATTACCCACTCGAACTGAGCGGCGCTTACCGTCCGCCCGATACTCGATAGGTACGCTTGTGACCCCAAGCACTTCGCCAATATGCTGAGCGATGCGGCCAAGATGACCACCCGCCTGACCGCTGAAGATTTTCGTTAGGGCTTCTCGCTGCTCTCCGGATGCGCGTTCGTCGAGGTAAAGCGCCACCTTCCACTTAACCTCTGCCATGTGGCCGGGACTGTGGACGGCAAGCGCCACGTTGAGGCCATTGAGGGAGAGCGCACCGAAGCGACCTTCGTCAACATGCCACGCGACAAGCACGGTGCAATCGCCTTCGGTGGGCGGACTTAAAAAGACACACGGGCAGGCGGTCTCGCAGTTGCAGGTTTCGAAGTACGATCCTTTAAGGGTCCACGACTCAGACATGGCTATTCTCCTCTATTGTGTTGCAGGGGCGAACCTGCCTGGCCTCGGGCTACCTTCTCCTTAACTGCTTTCGATTCCCCGATTCGGGCCTCGATCATTCGCCGAAGGCTGCGGAGGCCCGAGGCAATGCGCCTCGGATCGTCGTGCGCCCTTGCCATAATGACAGCACCCTCGATCACCATGAGCGTTTGCTCCGCCAGCTCGTCCGCTTCCTTTCGATCGCGCGCGATTGGGCGGAAGATTGGCGACAATCTATTCACCAGCTCTTCGAACATCCCGGCTACGCGCCGCCGTATGATTTGACTCGACTCGGCGAACTCGCAGGCGAAGTTCCCCATCAGGCATCCGTGACGCCAGAGGTCCGGTCCAATCGCCTCAAGATGATCGAACAGGCCGAGCAGGCGTTGGTACGGGTCATTCATCCCCACGTATGCGCCACGTGCCACGCGCGCGACGCCTCGCTCGTAGAATCCGTTCAGGACCGCGAGCCCGAGTTCTTCCTTCGTTTCAAAAAAGTGGTACAGGCTCCCCTTTGTTACCCGCGCTTTGGAACAAATGTCGTCGATGGAGGTTGCGGCATAGCCGTACTTGAGCATCAGGTCGCCTGCCGTCTTAAGAATGCTCGTTCGTGATGGATTTTCGGCCATTCTCTGTGATCGAGTATACCAACCGGTCGGTTTAGTCAACGCCGATCAATTGTATCGTCCCGTTGAGCAATTACGGCGCGAAGCCGCACTCGCAAAAGGGCGGGATGAAGGCTTACCGCCGAGGCGTCGGCGGAACCGCCTTGCCCAGAACCCCGAATCGGCACCCGGCGCGAATCGCCGAGTCGCTCCCTTTGTTCTTTGCCTCAGTCGCGAATGGGCAACGTTCAACCGAGCGGTTCGAAGTGCCAATTGTTCAAATGGTATTTTACACCTAGCTTTTTGAGCCTCATCCCGGACGACATCGCGTTAACCGCCATCGCCTCCCGGCGAGACACGGAGCCGGTCAGAATCGGAGCAGAGGTTCCGGCTCGATAACCTTGAACTCAATGACTGCGATCTCCGGAAGAGATGAAAACAGGCGCTCGAGCGCCGCGTTGGCATCGTCAAGACACTGTTCAGCGAATAGCTGCGCGACACGGATCGCCGGAAGATCTCTATCCCATGGATGAATCTCGCGGGCGCGCCATTCGATCTCCAGGCGATTGCGCAGATGGTTGAGCGACAGACCGTCGGAACGCACCTCGCCGCGCATATTCAATGCGAGCGCTTTGATCACTCGCCTGCGTAATCGCTTGAGGGCCAAGTGAGCGCGCCAGTTCGCGACGCTTCTGCGTATCACCGCGCTTTCCGGCTCAGCCGAGCCAATGAAATGCAGCAAAGCAGAGAAGCATCAGCGGCAGGCCCGCCACCAGGCCGACACGAGCCCATTCGCGGCTGGAGATTTTCAAACGCCCGGCGGCCACGATGTTTGGGATATTGCCAGGAATAAGCATGCCTCCACTGATTAACAATCCCATCAGAATAGCGCGCTGCTGGTCCGGCGAGAGCGAGGGGCCGATTTCGGCCGCGGTCAAGGTAGCATTATCGACGATCGCCGAAACGGAGTTTGCCCAGAAAAGCGCCCACTGCGGCATCTTCGCGATGAATTGATCTACCAGCGGGCGAAGTCCCCACGACAGCCCCACCAGGCCGACTACGAACAGGTAGACCTTCCCGGCGCGAAGAACGATTTCGATCCAGCTTTCAGTGTGACGGTCGGCTTGCAGTGAATGCCCGTACCTGGCGGGCAGAAAAAGACTCGCCGCACCGACTAGTAGTATACCCACACCGACCAGCGGTCCGAGCAGGCGGGCGAGATACCAGAAATCCGCTTTCAGAGCCGCGATCGCAATGGTTCCCAGAGGTTCGCCGACCGGCGTCAACGCGGCACCAAGCCCGATCGAAAAGCACGCCAGCACAACAGCGGCGATTTCGCTCTGGCGATCGAGTTTGAGCAGGGCGATCGTCTCGACCAGAATGAGCGACGCTATGACGGCCGTGATCACGCTCGAAAGCAACCCCAACATGATGATCAGGCCGAAGTAGATCCATTTGGGCGCTACTATCTTTACAAGCTGTTCAATCGCGCGGTCGAGCGGCGGTCTCGCCAGGCGCGCGACCAGACCGAACACTAGAACGGCGATAGTAAGAGCAATCGGTTCGGTCAGCGCTGCGATGAAGAGGCTTTTTCCCCACTGTCCGGTAATTGCAGAAGCAAATGCTCCGGCCACGAGGAAGAAGATTTCGATATTCTGTTCAATGGACTTGACCAGAACCGGTCCGAACAACACGGCGAGGAGCAGGATGCCAAGTCCAAAGGCCATATTCGCAGCGCCCGATTCCTATCTCAGACGGCGTCGTTGCCGTGCTCATTAGTGCGTATGCGGATCACGTCCTGAAGGTCGGTTACGAAGATTTTCCCGTCGCCGATCTTCCCCGTATGCGCCTTGAGCATAATCGCATCGAGGGCTCCGGAGAGCTGGTCATCCTTTACCACCAGAACCAGCATCAGTTTTGGGAGAAAGTCGACCACATACTCGGAGCCGCGATACAGTTCAGTATGGCCCTTCTGGCGGCCGAAACCTTTGACCTCGTACACAGTGAGCCCGGTAATTCCGACGCTCTGAAGTTCCTGCTTTACTGGGTCGAGGGTGAAGGGTTTGATGATTGCTTCGATCTTTTTCATGGCGAGTATCTCACTGGAAGTTCACGGCCGTTCACGGCCAGGGGCGCGATAAATCAACCATCCCACGGCGAGCACGACGCCCGCCAACGCGGGAATCGGAGGAGCCCCCACGAGAAAGACGGCGCTGATCGCGGCGACTATTCCGGCGCCGATCGTTATTGCGATGTAGCGCTGCCGGCCTAGTTGGAGTAACGGTGCTCTGTTCATGGCTGTTTGCGCGGCCGGCCCAGCAGCTTTGTGAAATCAGGCCGCCACGCCCGCCGAGCGTCGAGTTTGGCGGCGGCGGCGAGCATATCACGCGCCATTTTCTTTTGCTCCGCCGTCTGCGCGAGATCGAGCGCGGTCCGCAATTCCTCCTTTGCCCTCGACGGCACCCCGACGCGCTGAAACAGCTCGGCGAGGCGCAGATGGCCATAGTAGTTCGAGGGCTCAAGGCTGATAGCGGTCTCGAGTTCCAACTGCGCCTGGGGTATCTCGAGCGCCTTGGTCAGTGCGATGCCGAGTGCCAGATGGCCGAGGAACGAGTCGGTCTCGACCTCGACCATCTGGCGTAAGAGACCAACCGCCTCATCGATACGATCGCGTTCCAAGGCGTCGATTCCCCGCGCGAAGAGGACCTGCGCATCGCGAACGATCGGCGTTGGACGCTTGGTCTCCATAGAAGCCGCCGAGCCGGCAATTTCCAAGTCTATGATTGTTTCCATCGGATTGGCTACTTGTCAAAGATGCTTCTGCCCGGCTTGATAAACATCCAGCCGACGAAGACCGCTACCATCACGATAGTAAACACAATTTGTCCTGCCATTTTAATCTCCTTGTATTAGTCAGCGGTTTCGACCGAGCGACCCAGTCCTGGGGTGACCAGCTGAAATTCGGGGTAGCCCAGCGCGCCCATTTCGGGAAGATCGAGGCCCTCGAGCTCGCTCGCCGCGCCGACGCGCTGCCCGACAATCACATCGACAATCCAGTTGAAGACGTAGGCAAGGGTGAAGACGACGCCCACGAGGGTTGCGCAGCCGACCAGTTGCGCAACGAGTTGCTTGGGGTCGCCGTAAAAGAGTCCAGTCACCGAACCGTTGACGCCGTTCCAGCTCCCACCGTAGTTGCTGGTGCCATCCGCGAACAGGCCCACGGAAATGACGCCCCACAGCCCGCGGGTGCCATGCACGGAGATCGCGCCGACGGGATCATCGACCTTGAGCACGCGCTCGACGAATTCGACACTGAGACAGACGAGCATCCCGGCGAAGAAGCCGATGATGGCGGCGCCGACGGTGTTCACGAAGCCGCTGGGCGCCGTGATCGCGACCAATCCCGCCAGCAGGCCGTTACCAGCCATCGAGGCGTCGGGCTTGCCGAACCGAATCCACATGTAGAGCAGCGCTGCGATCGAACCGGTGCATCCCGCCAACATGGTATTGACAGCGATCGAGCCGATCCGCAGGTCGCCGTTTGCTGATGCGCCCAAGGTGCTGCCCGGGTTGAACCCAAACCATCCAAAGGCGAGGATGAAACATCCGATCAGGACCATCGTCATGTCGTGACCCGGCATCGGATTGGGAGTGCCATCCTTATTGTATTTGCCGATCCGTGGTCCGATGATCATCGACACGGCCAGCGCGCTCATTCCCCCAACAGCATGGACGACTCCCGAGCCGGCAAAATCGCAATACCCGTGGCCCAGTCCGTAGTTGGCGCCGAGCGAAGAGGTCCAACCTCCGCCCCACGCCCAGTTGCCGTAGAGAGGATAGACGATGGCGGCGAGGAAGAAGGTGGAGACCGAGAAGGCGGCAAACTTCCACCGTTCCGCAGCCGCACCGGTAACGATGGTCGCTGCGGTGTCCATGAAGACCATCTGGAACAGGAACATCACCATTACGCCGACATCATAAGTCGTACCGCTCAGGAAGAACCCCCTTTCGCCAAACAGCCCCCAGGGTTTGCCGCCAAGAAAGTGAACCGTAAACTCAGTGGTCAGCGGACTCAAGCCGCCAAGCGTGGCGGTTCCCGTGCTGCCACCCTGCTGCAGGGCGAAACCCATTATCCAGTAGGCGAAGAGTCCCCAGCCATAGACCATGAAGTTCATCATGAAGGTATGGTTGGCGTTCTTGGCCCGGCATAAGCCGGTTTCGACCGCAGCGAAGCCGGCCTGCATGAACATGACCAGGTAGCCGGTTATCAGGGTCCAGATGAAGTTGCACGCGATTCGATTCTGGCCGACTTGATTGACCACGTCGGCGAGGGTGAGCCCGGTATTGGAGTTGCTCACCGGTATGTCATTGACCGTGCCGGTCAGGGTGCCGCTCGGATCGCCCTTGGCGAGATCATCCGCCGCTGGTCCGCTGCTGCGCTTGCGTGGGGCGTCCGGGATCGGCTTGCCCGGGACCGCCGCGGGCGCCGCGGGCGCCGCCGCCGCGGCCGCCTGGGCGAACGCCGGCAGCGAGGGCATCATCCAGACGAGTGTCAGAGCCAGTCCGAGCAGGGCCGAGATTTTGCGGCGTCTGCGATTGATTCGTATCAGCATCGTCGATTCCTTTCCCGAAACGCTAAGCCTTCCAGATTGCATCTTTGAGATGCGCACCGTTGACGATCGCGAGTGCGCCGACGGCCGCGATAATCAAACCTCCCACCGCCAGAGCCAGTTCGCCGCCGAAGCTGCTGATTTGTGTGCTCAGCACGGCAACAAACCAGCCGACCAGGCAAATCACTAATCCCATTATTCTTTGAAGCATAGTCAGACCATTCCTCAATGAGTGTTAGTTGGCCGGGTCGAAGAACTACCCGACTTTTTTAACCGGAACAGCTCGAGGCTTGTTTTCCGGCTCTACATGCTCGAGTGGCTTTATCGAGTAAAACCAGATCGCTGAGGCGACAAGACACACGACTCCGGCTATCGAGAAAATAGGTCCTAATATCAAAAGACCGGCAGGCAGGAACGTGAAGCCCACCAGGAACAAGAGTAGTGACCAACCCTGTTGACTGTTTGCGCCCATTTATACGATCTCCTCGTCAACTCGTTTGGGCCATAGGCAGGTTTCATCGCTACAGCCAATCCTCTATTTCCGCATTGTGTACTTGAATTGCGAATTGCGAGTCGTACCCTGTGCAAGGGGTATGCCCGGCCGCATGCGGCGACTGGCCTTTTGAACTTGAAAGGGCGACCAGACCAGCGGTCGATAGGTGATATATCGTTAGTTGTAGATGACTGTTTTTTGCACGCTCGGACGCGACCAGGGCGATGCATAAAAAGGCGGCAGATGCCCGGCAGATCGACGGTATTGCCGATCAGCAGGCCGGCCGATCAGTCCGATCGCGGTATGAGATTGCTTAGGGAGACGCGAAAATCGCCGAACTTCAAGTGCCGCGGGAAGTCCGGGCGGCCACTATGCCGTGCCGAAGCGCATAGACCGCCAATTCCACCCGATCACGCAATTCCAGCTTCTCAAAAATCTTATTTAGGTGAGTCTTGACCGTACCCTCGGTTATCGAGAGGTGTTTCGCGATCTCGGAGTTTCTCAGACCGAGCGCGACGAGACGGGCGATTTCTACTTCGCGACCGGTCAATTGTCTGGAGCTCGGCGCGTTCCACTGGGAGGCGACTTCGGTTTGCAGCGCTGGCGGCATCCAGACCATCCCGTCAGCAACGGCATGAATCGCATCGATGAGCGTCTGAACCGCGAAGCGCTTTTGCACCACTGCGCGCGCCCCGAGCCGCATCGCGGTAATGGCATCCTCGGTGCCTTCGCTCGCTGTCAGCACAATGACCTTGGTCAGCGCGGCAAGTTGCTTCACATCGCTGAGCACCCAGCGCTCCATCTGCAGATCCAGCAGCAGAACGTCGCAGCTGCCAGGCCTTAAGGACTCGATCAGGGCCGCGAAGCTCTCGACCTCGCCGACGACCTGCATGTCCCGCTGACGCCGCAGCAGGGACTTGAGGCCGCCCCTGAAGAGCGCGTGATCGTCGGCGATGATCAGGCGAATCCGAGCATTCATGGTCTATTCAGCCGGGATTGCGATTTCGAGATGAGCTCCGGGACCATCAGTGTTAATCGCCAAGCGTCCGTCAAATTCGGCAACGCGCGACGCGATCGTCCATGGCGGCGCAGTCGAATTCCCGAAGCCTACTCCGTCATCGTCGACTGTTATCCGGATTGTCGCTCCGGCCTGTTCGACGCGGATCGAAGCCGCCTCGGCGTTTCCATGCCGGCGCGCGTTTCTGACGGCCTCGAGCACTATCTGAAGAATGTTCTCGGTCAGTAAGCCGCCGGAGGTAAAGCCGGCCTCGATTCTGAACTGTGTATCGGTCGCGCCGAGCACAGGGTGGCTCAATTTCCGGTCGATGCTAGTGAGAGAACGCACGTATTCCCGTACTTCATCATACTCTCGGGTCACTGCGATTTGGATTTCCTTGACCTCGGCAAGCGCCTCGCTCGACTGATTGTTCGCGAGCATATCGCGGCAGCTCTCCAGCCGCAGATTCAATCCCGCGAGCGCCTGTATATAGCCGTCATGAAGCGAGCGCGCGATGACGTTCTTTTCAGCTTCCGTTTTCAGTTCGCGAAGCCGCGTTTCGAAGTTGACCCGCTGCTGTCCGAAGAATCCGATGAGATAGCCCGCGATTGCGAGGTACACCGCGCGCATCATGTAGACGCTCGGCAGCCCCTCCGAGATCCCGACCACGGTAATGTAGAGAGCAACGCTGCCCGAGGTGACCAGCAGAGTATTGCGAAAGCCGGTTCTGAAACCGACCGCGACGATCGCGAACACGAAAAAGACGAATGACGGGCTGGTCCCGCCCTCGGTCAGGAAAGCAATCGCTGTTGCGAAGATCAGATCGAGCGCCGAGGAGACTTTTGGCACCAGATCGGTTTCGACGCGATAACGCATCAGCAGGTAGATTGTCGCGCTGTAGACGAAGTGGCAGACCAGGGTCACCAGCAGCCATCCGCTGAGATGAAACAGTCCGCTGGCGCTCGGGTCCACGTAAAGGACCAGCGTCGCAACGATCGAAAGGGCAACGCGAGCCTGTGCCACCGCCTGGTCAAGCTCGCCGAACCGCGTTTTCATAGACTACTCCGAACACCCTCAACCTGAGTATCCGCATTTGCGCGAATCATGTCATGTCGACCCGGCGCGCCAGCATCGGCTGCATAACCGCATCCAGCCAGGAGCGCCTGGCTATGCTACGCCAAACGAACCTCGACCGGGACCTTGTCAAACGCGAGACTTCCGGATGTGGCAACGGCGCGAGACTCGATCGACGCCAGCGCGGTTGCGCACGCTTCAAAAGGCGTTGGCCATAAATCTTCGCAAGAGTGGACACAGCGTGGACACAGAACGAAGACGGCCGATCAGAAAGATCGGCCATCTTCGTAACCCTTTGATTTTGTTCGATATTTTGGTGAGCCGTCCGGGACTCGAACCCGGGACCCTCTGATTAAAAGTCAGATGCTCTAACCGGCCTGAGCTAACGGCTCCCAATCCCGGAATGAAGAGTCCCAATCGTTACAGAGGCGCGCTCACTTTGGAAGCCGGACCCGGCCGGAGCGCGCCGTCATAACGTGACGCACATCCGTGCCGATTCGCGCCGCGCTGCGGATTCCAGCGGGCCCCGCGGCAATTCCGATCCTGCCCGGACCGCGCCGCCGCGAGCGCTCCTTTACTATCGTGGAAACTCCACCGATGCGGTTCCGATCACCAGCCGCTCGCCGTCCTCGTTCTCGATCCACACGTCCACTTCGACGCGCTTCTCCGCCGGCTCGACGTGCGTCACGAAGCCATTGAGCGCGATCACGTGGCCCGGCTGCACCGGCTGCCGATAGGTCGTGCCCAGCCGCGCGAGCCGCGCTCCGCTCGTGCCGATCCAGTCTGTCACCAGCTTCGCCAGCATCCCGAGGCTCATGTTGCCCGGCGCGATCATCCCGGGCAGCCCCTCCTTGCGCGCGCCCTCGTCGTCCATGAAGCGGGGCGCCTCCATGCGGCATGCGACGGCGTAGTTGCGGACCTGCTCCTTGCTCAGGTTGACTTCGAGCGGACCCAGCGTGTCGCCGACATTAACGGCGTCGAACGTGCTTGCGATTGCGGCTTCCGACATCTTGATCCTTGCCCTGCCTGCGCTCTGAACCTACGTGCGGTTCATGAAGCGATGGTCGATATGCGCGACGACCTCGCCCTTCTGATTATCCACCGTCGATCGCACCACGACGAACACCATCGAGCCGGTGCGCCCGGTCTTCTCGTAGATTTCCTTGACGTGCGAACTCAGCTTGATCTTGTCGCCGGGACGGATCGGCGCGACGAACTCGACATCCTTGCCCGCGTCGAAGCCCTGCCGTCCGTAGCGCGGCACATGGGTGAAGAAATGGCGCCCATTGCGAAAGGTCACGGCGTACGACGGCGGCGCGACGATTCCGCCGTTGGGGCCTTTCTTCGCCGCCGCCTCGTCCACATAGAGCGGGTTCGCGTCGCCGATTGCGGCGCAGTACTTCGCGATATCCTCGGCCGTCACTTCCGCCGGGTCGGTGACCTCGAAGACTCTGCCAATCAGTTCCGGATCAAAATCAACCATCCTGTGCCACCTCGACCGGCACCGCGGGCGCGACCGGTTTTCGCTTGGGCCTGAAATCGACCGGCTCGCATCTGCCCAGCCTTATCTCGCGCACCAGGTCTTCGATCGAACGGATATCGGCGTCGAAACGGGTCGCACAGAGCGCGATCAGGCTCACCAGATGGCTGTCCGACCCGCCGATCGCGCGATAGCCGTACTTCCGCACCAACTCCTGGCTGCGCTCGTCCTCGCCCTTGCGCGAGCCGCCGTTGAGCACTTCCACCGCGATCACATTTTCCAGCGGCGGACGCTTCTCGTAATGTTCGCACAGGCCGACCGTCGGACGTCCCGGATGACACGGCACCGCGACGCCGCCCATCCGCGCAACCTCGTCGATCACCTCCTGCGCCTGCAACCGCACGTTGGCGAAATCGAACCGCCGCGTCATCTCGTCCGTCACGCCGAACACCAGCACATGGCCGTAATCGGTCTCGACCTCCGAGGCCTTGAGCACCATCAGGCCGAACTTGTCCTCGAGCGCGCGATAATCCGCCTCGGCGTTGAACTGGCGATGCTCGGTCAGCACGATCCCGTCGACTGGCCGCTCCTTGTGCCGCAGCTTGATCCAATTCAGATAGGCGTCGAGCGGCGCCCGGCTGTCTTCCGATGCCTCGCTATGACTGTGCAGATCGAGGATTGTCGCCACTTACGATTCGCCTCACCTCGCCGGGCGAAAGTTTACGACGG
>VFSW01010720.1_pt1 | contig 12959 bp, 8 predicted proteins | sample 5358111 | NCBI WGS metagenome assembly VFSW01 (sample SAMN11554181, study PRJNA540505) | mine drainage metagenome | isolation source: sediment from site ElyBrook_90M | place: USA: Ely Copper Mine, Vershire, VT | collected 2017 | reverse complement strand
CGCTGGTTGACAGCCTGCAGGCCCGCGCCCGCTTCGCCCGCGACTACGACTGCGTGGCCCCCACCACGGCGCCAGATCGGCTCGCCCTCGACGCCGCCCGCCATCCGCTGCTCGAAAAGCGCCTGCGCTCGACCGGCGCGCGCCCTAATACAGCCGTCGTTCCACTCACGCTTGAGCTCACCGCCGAACATCGCCAGATCATCATCAGCGGCCCTAACACCGGCGGCAAAACCGTCACCCTCAAGACCACCGCTCTGCTGGCCATGATGGCGCAGGCCGGCCTGCCCATTCCCGCCGCGGCCGCCAGTTTTCCGGTCTTCACCGATTTTCTGGCCGACATCGGCGACGCGCAATCCATTGAGGCCGCGCTCTCCACCTTCTCCGCCCACATCCCCAACCTCGACCGGCTGTCGCGCCTCGCCGGCCCGCGCTCCCTGGTGCTCCTCGACGAGCTTGGCTCCTCCACCGATCCCGAAGAAGGCTCGGCACTGGCCGTAGCCATCGCCAGCTATTTCCTCACTGCCGGCGCGTGGTCGCTCATCTCCACCCACCACACTTCGCTCAAGGTCTACGCCGCCAACACCCCCGGCGTGCTCAACGCCGCAGCCGGCGTGGACGAAGCGACCCTCGCTCCCAACTACCAGCTCCGCCTCGGTGTTCCCGGCGCGTCCGCGGGAATTCAAACGGCCGAGCGCCTGGGCCTGAACGCCACCATCGTCACCGCCGCAAGGCAACGCCTCGGCTCGCAGCAGGTGGACATCGCCCGCTTCCTCGACAAGCTGCACAGTGAAGTAACGCAACTTGAGGCCGAGCGCAAGCAAACGCGCGAAGAGCAGTACGCGCTGAACCAGGCGCGCGCGAAACTGGCCCGCGAGGGCGATGTGGAGCTGCGCAACCGGACGCGCGACTTGGAGAGCAAGCTGGCCTCGCTGTTCAAGGACTTCGAGTTCCAGATGCGCGAGACAGTGCGTGCCATCGAGGACCGCGCCGCGCAGCAGAAGCTGTCAAAGGAAGCCGAGCGCCGCATGACCCGCCTGCGCCGCGAATTCCAGGAGAGCTTCAACCAGACCGTCGTGGCCCACCGCACAGGGGCGGATCAGGGCGACGTGAATGCCCAGCCCCATGTGCTCAAGCACATCGCCGCCGGCGACCAGGTGCGCATCAAGTCCATGAACAAGATCGCCGTGGTGCAGCGCGAGGTGGAGAAGGACCTCTTCGAAGTCGCGCTCGGTCCCATCAAGATGCGCGTAAAACGCGACGAGTTGACCGAGCCGCTTCCATCCAGTGATGCAACGGCCGGGGCAAAGGCCGATCCGCTGGCCGCCGCCCGCCGCCAGAAGAACATCCACGTCACCGTGACCAGCGCCAATACCGACGACATGCGCATGGAGATCAACCTCATCGGCCGCACCGTCGACGAAGCCACCGGCGAATTGGAGAAGTATTTAGACCGCGCCTTTCTGGCCGGTCTTCCCCGCATCCGCGTCATCCACGGCCACGGCGCCGGCATCCTCCGCCGCGGCGTCCGCGAGTTCCTCAAGGGCCATCCCCACGTAGCCACCATCGCCGAAGCTCCGCAGAACGAAGGCGGGCAGGGGGCGACGCTGGTCGAGTTGAGGCAGTAGTTGCGAACACTGCGCAGCGTCATTCTTGTCCAGGACACCGTCTTCGATGAGTCCGCGGGATTGATTCCAAGAGGCATGGACATCGTTTCCCGCCGATAGTGGCAGGTTCGGTCGATAGCTCGCCTTGGATGGATTCCTGTGTGCCCGGCATTCTGCTGGCCGGCGCGCCAACCTGCATTTCTCACCAGCGGGATGCGGATCTGGATTCAGGGACTTGGAAAAAGCCAAAGGCCGTCCTTTCATGGCATGACTGCACGATCAAGACGTGGCTGTGGCATAACAAGGGCGGCGTTGCCAACGTGTTGGGGGAAAGTCAGGAAGAAACTCCGTTGCAAGGGCGTCGCCATTCTCGCGCATGAGGCAGGAGCCAATTCCCGCTCAGGCCGTCCGCGTGGCGCGCCCCGCGCCGGATGAAGCCAACCGTTAGCGCAAGCTCAGAGAACAATGCGGCCCCCGATGCAGCGACCAGGCATTCGAGCCTCGATTGCCGTCACGCGGGAATCCAGCCGCCGCCGCTGGAACCGCCCCGGCTTCCCATACAATGGATTTTGGGAGCATTCATCGATGGCACACATGGTTTTTTGCGTTCGCAACAAGAAGGAGATGGAGGGCCTGGACGAGCCGCCCTTCGACTCGGAGTTCGGTCAGAAGATCTACAAGAACGTCTCCAAGGCCGCCTGGGGCGAGTGGGTTGACCGGCAGAAGATGCTGCTGAACGAGTACCGCTTGCAGCCCTGGACCCCTTCGGCGCAACAGTTCCTGGTGGAGCAGATGGAGGAGTTCTTCTTCGGCGCCGGCTCGGCTCTGCCCTCGGAGTTCGTGCCACCGTCGCACTAACTGTGTGCGCATACGCGGTGGCGCTCTTCTGCGCAAGAGCGATCGACCTTGCCTGTCCCGGTCTTTTAGGAGCGGGAATGAGTCTTGCGCGTCAGAACATGCCGAAGATGGAGAGTACTCGCGAGTTCAAGAGCTTCACAGGCTGCGGAAAAGCTCATTCGGACTGCGACTCTCGAAGGTTTTGTAGCAGTCATCCGCCGTCGTTGCCGACCGATGGGGGATGAAACTGGGTGCCTCACCTGGGAGTCCTCCGGGCGCGGCATCTTTGCTTTTGCCGCCAGGGTGCGAGGCCGCGAACCTTGATGGTCATACCAATTTTCAACAGGGGCTTTGGTCCCCTGCGGCAGGCTTCTTGCCGATACGACCAGTATCCAGGAGCTTTTCCGCAACCTGTGAAGCCCGATCCGTTTGCCCGTCATTCCTCCCGCATCAGGATCGTCGGATCGACGGCGAGCGCCCTTTGCGCGGGGACCCACGCTGCCCCCAGGCCCAGCAGCAGCATGGTCAGCAGCACCCCGCCCAACACAAGCGGGTCCTTCGGCGCCGCCTGGTACACGATGTACGACAGCACCTTGGATGCCAGAACGCCCAGCACCAATCCCGCCACCGAGCCCACCGACAGCAGCACGAATGCCCGCCCCAGCGCCGCCCGCAGCACTTGCTTTCGCCGCGCCCCCAGCGCCATGCGAATCCCCAACTCGCGCAGCCGTTTGCGTACGGTATACGAGGCCATGCCGAAGATGCCTGTCACAGCGAGCATCCCACCCAGCAGGCCCAGCACGCCCAACGCCACTGTTGCTACCCTTGCTGCAAACAGCGCCCAGCTCATCTCGTGTCTCCACGTTCTCACAATGAATGGCAAGCCTGGATCAAGCCCGCGGATGGTGCGCTCAAGTGCGCCGGAAATTTCCGCGGGATCGCGCGCGGACCGCACCAGCAGGTATGTGCCGCTCGCCGGCCGCTGCAGAATCGAAAGGAACATGGCGGGCTGCTGATCCTCGGTAAGTGTGCGGTATTTCCCGTTTTCGACAACGCCCACTACCTCGGCGCGTGCTCCGCCGCCATTGAATTTGAAATGGCCGCCGATTGCCTTCTGCACCGACCCAAAGACTTTGACGGCGAACTCGCGGTTCACCAGGGCGACATCGGGCGCCTTCTTGTCGTCGGCGAAGGTCAAATCGCGCCCGGCCAGCAGAGTAGTGCCCGCGGCCGCAAGGTAGCCCGGCGAAATGTTGTAAGTCATCGCGTCGGCGGTCACGTTGGTCGGCCGGAAATCTGTCGTGCTATCCGAGTAAACAAACTCGTCGCCACCACCCACGCCCAGGGGCAGGTGGTCTGTATAGCCAACCGCTGTTGCACCGGGAATGCCTTTCGCCGCATCCAGCATGCGCCGCTGCATCTGCCCTGACCGCTCTTCGGTGTAGCCTCCAATACGCATGTCGGCCTCCGCCAGCATCACGTTTTGCGGCTGAAAGCCGAAGTCGCTGTGCATGGACCGCATCAGGCCACGCACCGCCACCAGCGAAGAGGTCACCAACACCGCGCAAATAGCAATCTGCACGGCCAGCAGGGTGTCCCGCAGCGTGAATCGCGCATGCCCAGCCACGCCGCTCATACCCGTACGAATAACCTGCCATGGATCGGCCCGCATCACTTGCCGCGCGGGCATGATCCCGAACAGCAGGCCGCTGGCCAGCGCCAGTACCAGCGCAACAACATACGTCCAGGCATCCGGATTCACCGGTACGTTGATGGGAATGTCGGGCATCGGCTGCCAGGCACTCAGCACGTGCAGGATCGCCACGCCACCCGCCATCCCCAGGGCTCCGCCCACCACGGAAACGAGGACTGCCTCGGTCAGCATCTGGCGGAGAATCACACCGCGCTTCGAGCCCAACGCCAACCGCAGCGCTGTCTCCTTGGCACGATCCGCCGTCCGCGCCGCGAAGAGGCTGCCCAGATTGGCGCACGCAGCGAGCAGAATCAAGCCCGCCAGCAACATTAATCCGGACATGAACGCACGCGCCGGACCGCCAAGCATGTCCCCGATTAACCCTGGGCGCGCCAGCGAGAACGTGATCCCATCGTCGTCTGCGGGATAAGTTTTCGACAGCCATGCCGCCAGAATATTCAGGTCCTGCGTAGCCTGCGCCGCAGTCACGCCCGGCTTCAGATGTCCGACCACAAACGCGCCGTGGTTGCCGCGATACTGCATCTGGTTGTAGCCGCCGATGGCGGGCTGCTGCATCATCGGAATCCACATCGCGGGCGCAAAGAACAGCTCCGTCCCCCGAAACGCCGGCGGGGCCACACCGATGATTGTGAGCTGGTGTTTGTTGATCAGCACCGGCCGCCCCACCACATTGGGGTCGTCGTGAAAATGCCTATGCCAGTAGGCGTAGCTCAGCACCACATACGGGGCGCTGTCTTGGCCCTTCTCATCGGAGGCGTGAAAAAAGCGCCCCAGGTACGGCTGAATCCCAAGCCCATCGAAGTAGTTTCCGCTGGCCATATAGGGCCACGCCGTCGTCGCATTCCCCCCTGTATCCACGCCCACGGGGCCGACGATGTCGTAGAGCACCATGCTCTCAAACGTCCGGTTCCGGTCGCGCAGATCTACATAGTCGAGATACGACTGCGACGCATATTTGAAATGTTGAACCAAATAAAGATTCCGCGCGTTCGGCACGTTGACCGGCCGCAGCACTACGGCGTTCAACACGCTGAACACCACCGCATTTGCCCCAATCCCCAGCGCCAGCGTCAGGATCGCCGTAACCGCAAATCCCGGCGACTTCCTCAACTTCCGCAATACGATTTTCAAATCGTTCGTCATCTTGGCCGCCCTTGCACGGAAATACGACTGCGCGCGGCACTTGGTTCCCCCTGAATTGCGCCGATCCTCTTTCTGTGTCCCCCGTTCCCTGAACCTGTCTGCATTGCATGGCCTGCATCGGATCCACTGCTGCTGGTCGCGCCGGGTTGGGCCGACTGCCGCTGGCACTCAGGTTCTTGGTCCGGCAACCGGTCCTTTGGCTCCAAGGCTCACCGAACCCGCCCAATCCGTTGAGCAGAGGTTCAATGGAGCGCCCAGGCAGGCTCGGACCGGCTCGCGCAACGCTTGCTGGTAGAATGGAAGTTGCCGCATTGTGTGGCATTTCGCCGCCCTGGCGCCCCCAACCTCCATAGCCCCGTGTGGCCTGAACAAAAAAGGAAAAACTCCCTGTGACGCAGACGATACGCAATATCGCCATCATTGCCCATGTTGACCATGGAAAGACAACGCTTGTGGACGCCATGCTTCGGCAGTCGGGCACCTTCCGCGCCAATGAGCAGGTGGCCGACCGGGTGATGGACTCGAACGAGCTGGAACGGGAGCGCGGCATCACCATTCTGGCCAAGAATACAGCCATCGTGTTCGAAGGCGGCAAGATCAACATTGTGGATACGCCGGGCCACGCCGATTTTGGCGGCGAGGTGGAACGCGCCCTGAAAATGGTCGACGGCGTCATGCTCCTGGTCGACGCCGCCGAGGGGCCGCTCCCTCAGACCCGCTATGTGCTGGCCAAGGCCCTCGAGGCCAAGTTGCTGCCCATCGTGGTGATCAACAAGATCGACCGCCCCGATGCCCGGCCGCAGGAAGTGCTGAACGAGATCTACGACCTGTTCATCGACCTGGATGCCGATGAATCGCAGCTCGATTTTCCGGTGCTCTACGCGGTGGCCAAGGCGGGCACCGCAACGCTTGACCTGGCGACGCCGGGCACCGATTTGCAGCCGCTTTTTGAGACCATCGTCTCCACCATTCCCGCGGCCACTGGCGATGCCGAGGGCACGTTGCAGATCCTGGTGACGAATCTCGATTACTCCGAATACTTCGGCCGCATCGCCATCTGCCGCGTGTTTCAGGGCACCCTGCACGCCGGCGACGACGTGACCATCTCCAAGCGCGACGGCTCGCTGATGAAGACGCGCATCACCAACCTGTTCACCTTCTCGGGGCTCAAGCGCATTGAGACCACCGAGACCACCATGGGCGACATCGTGGCCGTGGCCGGCGTGGAAGGCATCACCATCGGCGAAACCATTACCAGCGTCGAAAACCCGTCGCCGCTGCCGCTGATTGTGATCGACGAGCCTACCATCGCCATCCAGTTCAGCGTGAATAATTCGCCCTTTGCCGGGCGCGAGGGAACCTACGTCACCAGCCGCAACCTGCGCGAGCGCCTGGAAAAGGAACTGCTCACCAACGTCAGCATCCGCGTGGAAGACACCGGCTCGCCGGACAGCTTCAAGGTGCTGGGCCGCGGCGAACTGCAACTGGCCATCCTCATCGAGATGATGCGCCGCGAGGGATTCGAGCTTTCGGCCGGCAGGCCGGAGATCGTCACCAAGACGGTGGACGGCGCTCGCATGGAGCCCGTCGAGCACCTGACCGTCGATGTCCCCGAAGCGTACACCGGCACGGTGATTGAAAAGCTCGGCCCGCGCAAGGGCGAGATGACCAAGATGCACAATCACGGCTCCGGCCGCGTGCGCCTGGAGTTTCGCGTGCCCAGCCGCGGGCTGATCGGCCTGCGCAGCGAGATGCTAACCGAGACGCGCGGCACCATCGTGATGAACGCGCTGTTCGACGGCTACATCCCCTACCAGGGCGAGATCCCGCAGCGGCCCACCGGTGCACTGATCGCCGACCGCCAGGGCATCACGACAACCTATTCGCTGAATGGATTGCAGGAGCGCGGCATTCTCTTTGCCGGTGCGGGCGTTGAGGTCTACGAAGGCATGATCGTCGGCGAGCACTCGCGCGACAATGACCTCGATGTGAATGTGGTCCGCGAAAAGAAGATGACCAACATGCGCGCGTCCAGCGCGGATGAGGCCATCCGCCTGGTGCCCGTGAAGGCTCTGAATCTGGAGCAGGCCATCGAGTTCATCGCGGAAGACGAGATGGTCGAGGTCACGCCCAAGTCTCTGCGCCTGCGCAAGAAGATCCTGCAGCAGAATCGCCGGCCCAAGCGGTGGGAAAAGGGCGGGGGCGCGTAAGCTAGACGAACCGCAGTCACCGCTAGCCAGTTCCCTCGCAATTGCAGCAGTGTTTGAGGGGATGATCGTGGAACCATGCGAAGAAGCTCTATCTAGATAGAGCTTCTTCGTCAAACACTGCCCCGTTGGCCCTCTTCCTTGAGATTAACCCCGCTCCGTTGCCTCAACTCAAGACGGAGAAAAGAAGCACTTCCGTTTTCACTGTCAGCTTTCTGCAGCTCGCTCTTGCCATATTTCGCGCTCCGGGTCTAGGCTATTGGTATGCGTCGATGTCGCTAACACCGTCCTGGTGAGAAGCCCGATGCAGACGCGCGCCTCGTTCGCGCGCTATTTTCTCAGCTTTTGAGCTCCACCACCCCCCAAAAACATCTGTATTCCAACGGCTGGGGCCCATTTGCCCCCAAGGAGATCATCATGGCGCGTATTGCAGCGAATGTAACCGAAATCATTGGCCGTACCCCGCTGGTGCGGCTCAACCGCATGGCGGCCGGCCTTCCAGCTACCGTCCTGGTCAAGCTGGAGAGCCAGAACCCACTGTCGAGCGTCAAGGACCGCATCGGCCTCGCCATGATCGAAGCGGCCGAGAAGGCCGGCAAGATCACGCCCGGCAAGACCGTCCTGATTGAGCCCACCAGCGGCAACACCGGCATCGGCCTGGCCTTCATCGCCGCCGTCAAGGGTTACCGCCTGATCCTCACCATGCCGGAGACCATGAGCATGGAGCGGCGGGTACTGCTGTTGGCCTTTGGCGCGGAGTTGGTGCTGACCCCCGGCCCCAACGGCATGAAGGGCGCCATCGCCAAGGCCAACGAATTGCTCGCCGCAACCCCCGACGGGTTCATCCTGCAGCAGTTTGACAACCCGGCCAACCCGGCCGTTCACTATGCCACCACCGGCCCCGAGATCTGGGACGACACCGACGGGAAGGTGGATATCCTGATCAGCGGCGTGGGCACGGGCGGCACCATTACCGGCGTGGCCAGCTATATCAAGGAGCGCAAGCCGGAGTTCAAGGCCATCGCGGTGGAACCGACCGACAGCCCGGTGCTCTCCGGCGGCAAGCCGGGGCCGCACAAGATCCAGGGTCTCGGCGCCGGATTTGTGCCGTCCATTCTGAACACCAGGCTGATCGACGAAGTGGTGCAGGTGTCCAACGACGAAGCCATTGCCACCGCGCGGCGGCTGCCGCTGGAGGAAGGGCTGTTTGTGGGCATCTCCTCGGGCGCGGCGGTGCATGCGGCGCTCACCGTGGCGGCGCGGCCGGAAAACGCCGGCAAGCTGATCGTCGCCATCGTGCCCAGCTTCGGCGAGCGTTACCTTTCCAGTGTCCTCTTTGACTCGCTGCGGCAGCAGGCGCTGGCGCTGGTCACGCAGCCGGTTACGCTGTAGTCAGATGCTGTGTCATCCTTTCGCTGGCCATGGTCGGCGGAAGGATGGCAAGACCCAACCGCAACCGGCAGCCGCTGCTTCGGGGGCTGCCCGCTTCACCCCGGTTCCCATGGCCCTTTTCGCCCGCATCCGCGAAGACATCGACTCCGTCATGGAGCGCGACCCCGCCGCACGCTCGCGGCTGGAGGTCCTGCTCTGCTATCCGGGGTTGTGGGCGGTTTGGATTCATCGCGTCTCGCACAGGCTGTGGCGAGCGAAGCTCCGGCTGCCGGCGCGGATGCTGTCGCAGATCGGGCGGTTCTTCACCGGCGTGGACATTCACCCCGGTGCGCTGCTGGGGCGGAGGCTCTTCATCGACCACGCCACCGGCGTCGTGATCGGCGAAACGGCCATCGTGGGCAGCGACGTAACCATCTACCAGGGCGTGACGCTGGGCGGAACCGGCAAGGGACACGGCAAGCGTCACCCGACGGTCTGCGATGGCGTCTTCATCGGCAACAACGCCAATATCCTGGGCAACATCACCGTCGGCGAGAACTCGCGCGTGGGCGCCGGCTCCGTGGTGCTGTCGGATGTGCCGCCCAACTCCACGGTCGTGGGCGTGCCGGCGCACATTATCTACCGCAACGGCCAGCGCGTGCTCATCACCGATCCGCACGACGTGAAGGACCCGCTGTCGGATGCGCTGATCGCCCTGTCGGCGCGGGTGGAAGAGTTGGAAGCCTGCCTCTGCGTGGAAGGCGCACCACCGCACATGGCCGAGCCGTTTGCCGCCGAGGAAGCCGAGCGAGAGGCCTATCGCCTGGAACTCGAGCGGCTGCGCGAGTACGTATCGATGGGCGAAGGAATCTAAGAGCCCGTTGTGAAAGTCGGATTTGAAAGGGCACGGCTTTAGCCGTGCCGGTAAAGTCAATAGAATCTGTTGGGCTTTAGCCCCCGAGGGAAGCTTCTTCGGCAAGCTGGACTTTTGCCACGGGCTGCTAACGCGGCAACGCGTGTGCTCTTGCAGGCGGGAAGAATCTGCAAATGGGGTGGCGTTCATCGTGCATGCCCAATGCCAGCGGCGGGTTTCAGCGCCGGGGTTGGCGGTGGTATGCTGAAGGCCCCTGCGGGGTGCGGGCTTGGGACGGCCGCTCCGGACCCAGGGGGTTTTGGAGATCGACGTGCCCCCCGTCAGCCTGCCGTGGACCAAGCTGCCCTTCTTCTTTGACCCCGCCGGACTGCGCGCGGACCTGCAAGCCATTCCCGCCGCAACATGGGTTCCGCACTTTAATCACCAGGACTACGCGGGCCAGTGGAGCATCGTTTCGCTGCGCTCGAAGAGCGGCCGCAGCGATGATATTGTGCCTCTCGGGGGGGCGGCAGAGTACCGCGATACCCCTCTTGCCGCGGCCTGCCCGCACTTGAAGGCGGCAGTGGATGCATTCGAATTCGAAAAGAAAAGCGTGCGCCTGCTGCGGCTGCACTCCGGATCGAGAGTGCGCGAACATCGCGACCGGGACCTGGGCCTGGCGGAAGGCGAACTCCGCCTCCACGTTCCGGTGACGACCAATGAGAGGGTCGAGTTTGTGGTGTCGAACCGCCAGCTCGTTCTGCGCGAAGGCGAGTCCTGGTACATCGACTTCTCCCAGCCGCACCGCATCGACAACCGCGGCACAAGTGACCGCGTTCACCTGGTGATCGACGGGAAAGCGAACGAGTGGGCCATGTCCATGCTGGAGCGCGCGGCGCGGGAGATCGTGACCGACACGTTTGAACCGGCGGGCATGACAAGCTTCCGCGCCTTCTGCGAGATGGTGTACGACGACGAGAGTCTGCAGGCAGCGCTGATGGCAATTGAGCACGTGGACAGTTTCCTGGAAGCGGTCGTGAAGGCCGGGAGGGAACGCGGCTGCGACTTCGGGATGAGCGAGGCGGAGTCGGCCTACAGCCAGCGCAGCCGCGAGTGGCTGGAGCGGTCGGTGATTGCATGAACCTGCAGGGATGGCTTCCGGTGCGCATGGTCTGGCGCGAGGGCGGCCCGCGCGTGCAGTGGACGCTGATGGGCAAGGAGCGGCTGCTCGACCCATTTTTCGAGCAGACGGTAACGCGCCACATGGCGCAGCCGTTTCATCGGCTCTTCCTGCGCGAGACCACGATGGAAGAGATGGCGGCCTGGACCGAAGCGCACCCCGGCGCGCCCGTGAGCGGCATCGTCTTCCACATGTCGCGCTGCGGGTCAACGCTGATGGGACGCCAACTGGCGGCGCTGGAGCGGAACATTGTGGCGTCGGAGCCGCAGCCGATGGACGATGTGCTGGGCGCGCAGGACCGCCTTCCCGGCTTGCCGCGCGCGATCGAGGTGGGCTGGGTGCGGGCGATGGCGGCCTCGCTTGGGCAGCCGCGCAACGGCGAAGAGGCCTTTTATCTGAAGGCCGACTGCTGGAACATACATCGCTTTGATCTTCTGCGCGAGGCCTTCCCCGAAACGCCGTGGGTCTTTCTCTACCGCGACCAGGTCGAGGTCATGGTCTCGCAGGCGCGGATACCCGCCGCATGGACGGTGCCCGGCCTGGTGAGTCCCGCCAGGCTGCAACTGGCGTGGAGCGACTGGATGCCGGCCGAGCTCGACGTCTATCGCGCCCGCGCCCTTGCCGGGATTTGCGCGGCGGGCCTGCGCGCCGCGCAACAGGCGAGCGGCGGCTTGCTGGTGAACTACAGTGAGCTGCCGGAGGCCATGTACGGCCGGCTGCTGAGGCATTTCGGGCTGCGCGAGGAGGATGTGCCCCCGATGCGGCAGGCGGCTCAGCAGAATGCCAAGGCGCCGGGGATGAAGTTTGTGGGGGATGCAAGCGCGAAGCAGGCGGAGGCAAGCGAGCGGCTGCGCGCGGTAGTCGCTGAGCACCTTGCGCCGGTCTATGCGCAACTGGAGGCCGAGCGGCTGGCCGGCACCGAAGCGGACGGCGCGGCGGTCAGACGGTAATCCAGGGCTCCAGGACGCGCAGGACGCGGCTGCAGCTCTCTGCCACAGTTTCGAGATCCGTGCGGCAATGAATGTCCGGCGATTCCGGCGCCTCGTAGGGGTCGTCGATGCCCGTGAAGCCCTTCAGTTCGCCGGCCCGGGCGCGCCGGTAGAGCCCCTTGGGATCGCGCTGCTCGCACACCGGAAGCGGCGCATCGACGAAGACCTCGAAAAATGGAACCGGCGCGCTCAGGCGCAGTTGGTCGCGCACGCTGCGGTAGGGCGAGATGACCGCGACCAGCACCACGGTCCCAAGTTCAGCTTCGGCCAAGGCGAGCCGGTAGATGCGGCGCACGTTCTCTTCGCGGTCGGCGCGGCTGAAGCCGAGGTCGCTGCACAGGGTGGTGCGCAGCCGGTCGCCGTCCAGCACCTGGTGGCGGACGAGGCGGGCGGCCAGCACGGCAGAGAGTTCGACAGCCAGCGTGGTCTTTCCGGCGGCGCTCAGCCCGGTAAACCAGGCGATGCAGCCGACGGATGCGCGGCGTCCCAAAGAAGCCTGCTTCTGATTCTGGTTCGTCACCTAAGTGAGGTTAACCGCCCCAGCTCATCCCGTCGAGGGAGAATCAAGCCATCTCGATCGTCCGGCACGTCCAGACAAGCCGGGCCTCCGCCGGTGCTACAGTGGTTGGGTTCCCAATTTTCTCGCGGGGTCTTGCCTCTTGCTGGTTCTTCGCTGGTTTCTTGTCGCCATTCTGGCGCTCCCTGCCGCCGCCCATGCGGCGGTCACACGCGTTCAGGCGGCGCCCGTTCCTGAGGAGATGCGGTCCACAGCCTTCACCGTCACGGTAAACGGACAGACCGTGGACGTGGCCCATGCGGCAGCCAGCTACGACTGGCTCTCGTTCGACATGACCGGTCCGGCGGACGTGGCGATTACGGCCGCCGAACCGGGGTTCTGGGACCGCGGGGTGGATATTGAGCCGTGGCGGCTGGGGTTGCGGCCGCGGCGGGAGGGGCAAACGATCCGCTTCCGGCTGGCGCATCCGGCCAAGCTCTCCATCTCGCGTCCGCGCGACTTTCTCAACAACGCCGCCATGGTCTTCCTGTTTGCGGGGACGCCG
>VFSW01010719.1_pt1 | contig 12959 bp, 13 predicted proteins | sample 5358111 | NCBI WGS metagenome assembly VFSW01 (sample SAMN11554181, study PRJNA540505) | mine drainage metagenome | isolation source: sediment from site ElyBrook_90M | place: USA: Ely Copper Mine, Vershire, VT | collected 2017 | reverse complement strand
GGGTATGGGTATGGGTACGGATAAGGATATGGCGCGCCGGGCCCGTACGGGGACGGGAAGAAGATGACACCGCCACCACCATATCCACCGCCGTATCCGCCGCGGCTATGGCCGCCAGAACGACCGCCACCGCGATGGTCACCGCCCCAGCCGCCGCCTTGACCATGTCCGCCCCGGCCTGCCGTCGCGACACCCGGCGCTGTGATGCTGGCGCCGTCGTTCATCGCCGCGGACGACATGCTGAGACAGGGCAAGAGAACGATGGCGGCGGCGGCTGCGATCTGGCGCATGTTCGGACCCTTCCGCTGACGAGCGTGAAACGCATTCCGAAACGGGCACCGAGTCTACTGCCGGAGCCATCGCAAGTCGACCATTACCCTTCTGGCCGACGGTCGCCAATTGTCGCTTTGCGTCGCCGAACTTCAAGGAAGTGGTCGCGCTTTCCGAGCCTCCTTTCAAGAACCTTGGTTCGATGCGCGGCACGACTCTGTTTAGAATGACCATGAAATGTAATTTTTTGGACCGCCCATGAAGATCGCCACCTGGAACGTGAACTCGGTGAAGGCGCGCCTCGAAGCCGCCGTTCAATGGCTGACGGAGGCTGCGCCCGACGTGGTCTGCCTGCAGGAGATCAAATGCGCGGACGACACCTTTCCGGCCGCGGCCTTCGAGGACCTCGGTTATAATTGCGCCGTACACGGACAAAAAACCTACAACGGCGTGGCGATCCTGTCGAAACGGCCGCTGGAGGACGTCACCCCTCGCCTGCCCGGCGGCGACGGCGACGACCACGCTCGATATCTGGAAGCGCTGGTCTCGGGTGACAAGGGCGTATTGCGCATCGCGTCGATCTACGCGCCGAACGGCAATCCGATCGGCACCGAGAAATTCTCCTACAAACTCGCATGGCTGGAACGCCTGCATGAGCGCGCCCGAACGCTTCTTGCGTTCGAGGAACCCACCGCGTTGATGGGCGATTACAACGTCATCCCGACGCCGGAGGACTGCTACGATCCCGCGGCGTGGGCGAACGACGCGCTGTACCAGCCGGAATCGCGCGCGGCGCTGCGCAAGATCGAGAACCTCGGCTATCAGGACGCCTTTCGTGCCTGCAACGCGCAGCCCTATCAGTACACGTTCTGGGATTATCAGGCCGGCGCGTGGCAGAAGGACCACGGCATCCGTATCGACCACATCCTGCTGTCGCCGCAGGCGCTGGACCGGCTGAAGGCCTGCGCCATCGACAAGCGCGTGCGGGGCCGCGAGAAACCGTCGGACCATGTGCCGGTCTGGTGCGAGATCGAGATTTAGATCGCCCCGCTCTCCTTCAACGCCGCGATCTCGCTTTCCGTGAAACCCCAGGCGCTCAGCGCCGTGTCGTTGTCCGCTGCGGCAGGCGCGCCTTGCACTTCCGGCGGCGTGCGCGAGAACCGCGGCGCCGGTGCGGGCTGCATCACCCCATCGACCTCGACGAACGCCTTGCGCGCCACGTTGTGCGGGTGCCTCGGCGCCTCGACCATCGACAGGACGGGCGCGTAACAAGCGTCGCTGCCGGCGAACACCGCATCCCATTCGTCGCGCGTCTTGGTCTTGAACACCGCCGCGAGTTTCGCCTTCAGCGCCGGCCAGGCCGAACGATCCATCTGCGCTCCGAACGCGGGATCATCGATGCCGGTTTTTTCGAGAAGCTCTTTGTAGAACTGCGGCTCGATCGAGCCGAGCGCAACCCATTTGCCGTCCTTCGTTTCGTAGGTGCCGTAGAAATGCGCACCGCCGTCCAGGAAATTGTCGCCGCGCGCATCGTTCCACATGCCCACGGCCCGCAGCCCGTAGAACAGCGACATGAGGGAAATCGTACCGTCGGTCATCGCCGCGTCGACCACCTGTCCCTTTCCCGAGGTGCGCGCCTCCAGCAGGGCACAGGTCATGCCGAAGGCGAGGTACAACGCGCCGCCGCCGAAATCGCCGACCAGGTTGAGCGGCGGCACGGGCGCGCGGTCCTTCTCGCCGATGGCATATAGCGCACCGGACAATGCGACATAATTGATGTCGTGGCCCGCGGCATTTGCGAGAGGTCCTGTCTGTCCCCATCCCGTCATGCGTCCATAGACGAGGCGCGGATTGCGCGCGAGGCAAACCTCCGGGCCGACGCCCAACCGTTCCATCACGCCGGGCCGGAAGCCTTCGATCAAGCCGTCGGCTTTTTCGACAAGTTTCAGCGCGGCTTCCAGTGCCTCGGGATTTTTCATGTCGAGCGCGACGGCGCGTCGCCCGCGATAGATGATCTCGCTCTTGTGCGGACTGCGGCCCCCTTTGCGGTCTACGCGGATGACGTCGGCACCCATGTCCGAAAACAGCATCGCGGCGAAAGGTCCGGGCCCCAGCCCCGCAAACTCGACGATGCGTATGCCTCTCAACGGTCCCATGCGCTCCTCATTTGCGCCGTATTTTTCCATTATCCGCTGCGAGCCTAACAGCAGACAAGGGAACGCGCGAGAATGCGCCTGCACGCGACGTTCATCTCTTTTTTGATTGTCACTGCGGCAGGCGCGGCCGCCGCGGCGCCTGCCAAATTCGTCTACCGCGTCGACCGCGCGACCGCGACCATCGAACATAACCGCCTTGTGATCACCGCAAGAGGGGCCGTGCCCACCGGCGGCTGGGCCAGGCCCGTATTGCGCGTGCGCGCCACTTCCGTAAAGGAAGCCAAAACGCTGGAAGTATATTTCATGGCGCAACCACCGCAGCCCGGCGCCACCGTGGTGCAGGCCATCCTGCCGGTGAGTGCGCGGGTGACCGCGCGCCTGCCGCGCGACGGCATCGCCGACGTGAAGATCGTGTCGCAGACCAACAGCGTGACGGTCCCGATCACCCTGGTGCACCAAGCCGCCAGTCTGTCCGCCAAGAACTGATATAGATGACAGACTATCGCTCTTCCCCGGAGCGTCACGCGGCGTCGGCGATAACCCGGTTGCGGCCGTTGTTTTTGGCGCGGTAGAGCGCCTGATCGGCGCGGCGCAGCAGTTCGTCGGCCTTCTCGTCGTTGCTTTCCGAACCGGCGATGCCGATGCTAATGGTAATGGTCAGCTTTCCCGGCGCGCGGCTGATCTCGATCGGCGTCGTCTCGATGCTCTTGCGCAGCCGTTCCGCCACGGCATAAGCATAGGCGATGTCGGTGTCCGGCATGACCACGACGAATTCCTCGCCGCCATAACGGCAAGCTAGGTCGATGCCGCGGACGTTGGCTGCGATGCGCTTGGCGAATTCGCGCAGCACTTCGTCGCCGATGTCGTGGCCGTAATTGTCGTTGACGGACTTGAAGAAGTCGATGTCCATGATGACGAACGCCAGCGGCTTGCCGGACCTTTGTGCCTGCAAGAGCAGATTGTCGAGATGGCGGCCCATGTAGCGCCGATTGTGCAGGCCGGTGAGCTGATCAGTGATCGCCATCTCCAGGCTGAGCTGGACGTTCTGGCGCAGGCGGTCGGCATAGCGCTTCTTGCGCAATTGCGTACGCACGCGCGCCACCAGCTCGTTCTTGTCCACGGGGCGCGTGAGGTAATCGTTGACGCCCATCTCCAGCGCCTGGGTCAGCTTGCGGCGGTCCGCATCGCTGACGACGACGAGGATCGGAACGTTGCGGCCTTCGGGCAGCGACCGGAGCTGCGAGCACAGCCTGAGGCCGTCGAAGCCGCGCATTCCCAGGTTGACGATGATGAGGTCGTAATCGCCACCCCGCACGCGCACCAGGGCTTCCTCGAAGGTGTCGACCGCGGAGACATCGTGGGCAAGCTGGAGCGCGCTGGTGAACCAGGCGACCGATTCCGGGCGGTCCTCAATGATGAGTATCCGCCCCGAAACCGAGTTGTCCGTCAGGGTCGATGCCGGATCGACCAGACCCATGCTCTGCCCCGTGGTCTCGCGCATGCGGAGTTCGTCCGTCATCATCTTCAGACGCACAAGCGAGCGCACGCGCGCGAACAGCGCCGCGTCATCGACCGGCTTGGTGAGAAAGTCGTCCGCGCCCGCCTCCAGCCCGGCCACGCGGTCGCTTGGCTGATCCAGCGCGGTCACCATGACAACGGGAACGTGCGCGGTCGCAGGATTGGCCTTGATGCGGCGACAGACTTCGAAGCCGTCCATGCCGGGCATCATCACATCGAGTAGCACGATGTCGGGATTGCTCTCATCGATCTTGTCGAGCGCCTCCCGACCCGAATACGCCGTGACGACCTCGAAGTACTCGGTCGTCAGCTTGGCTTCGAGCAGTTTGACGTTCGACAGGATATCATCGACGACAAGGACACGCGCCGTCATGGCCGCTCCTTATCCAATGAAACGGCGCACGGTATCCAGGAAGCTGGTGACCGAAATCGGCTTCGAGATATACGCCTCGCAACCGCCTTGGCGGATCACTTCTTCATCACCCTTCATGGCGAAAGCGGTGACCGCGACGACCGGGATGGCCTTCAGCGTGTCGTCTTCCTTCAGCCACTTGGTGACTTCTAGGCCGGACACTTCCGGCAGTTGGATATCCATCAAAATGAGATCCGGACGGTGTTCGCGCGCGATGTCGAGCGCCTCCATCCCATCCTTGGTCTGCAGGATCTGATAACCGTGCGCATCCAGCAAGTCATGGAAGAGCTTCATGTTCAGCTCGTTGTCTTCCACGATCAGGACCGTTTTGGCTTTGGCGTCCATGTCTTGCCTCTCCGCGCACCGATACCGCCGCGAGCCGCCAGGCTCGCATGCAGGGGCCGACTCGGTGGTTTCGGCCGCCGGCAGTATGAGGTTGGATGTCTTAACGCTCCCTTGACGTTACCCCCTCCCGCAGGGGGAAATAGGGCGAAATTCGTGCCATTTTCGAGAATCGTACAGTCCACCGCGGATACCGTTTCCGGTATCCTTCACGTCGCAACTTGGTAAAGACAGCCCTAATGCGCGAAAGGATGACGCCGGATCGTGCCGAAACGATCGGTCTCAACGGTTTGACCTTCCTCGTCGCCATGCCCGAGCAGCTCGACCGCTTCATGCTCGGGGCCGGCCTGGAGCTTTCTGTATTGCGCGCAAGGGCTTCCGATCCGAACTTCCTGCAGGCGGTTCTCGACTTCTTGTTGAGGGACGACGCGATGCTCGCGGAGTTCTGCCATGACCAAGGCCTGGACGCGCGCGACATCCACATGGCCCATCGCGTGCTGAGCGGCTCGTGAGCGCGGATTTCGGCATCGGCAGCGCACTCGCGCGACTGAAACCGGACCGGCCGTTGATCATTGCCGACGCCGACGAAGTGATTTTTCGGTTTGTCGACGGCTTCGAGCGGTTCCTGCGCGCGCAGGATCTTTATCTCGATCTGACCAGCTATCGCCTGCACGGCAATATCAAACGGCTCGACGATCACACGCCCCTGATTGATATCGAAGTGACCGCCCTGCTCGATGAGTTCCGGCAGAACCTCGACTCGCTGGGGGCGGTCGACGGCGCCTGCGACGCATTGACGAGGTTGTCGGCGGTGGCCGGCGTCGTCGTGTTGTCGAACGTCACGGAGGCCCAGGCGACGGCGCGCCGACGCAATCTGCTGGCGCTGTCACTGGATTTCCCTCTCATTGCCAACAGCGGGCCAAAAGGTCCCGCCGTGAAGGTGCTGGCGGCCCGCACATCCGCCGCAGCCTTTTTCATCGACGACCTTCCGCAGCATCTTGCATCCGTCGCAGAGCTTGCTCCGAAGGTGCTGACGATCCATCTGGTCGGCGATCCTCGCCTGAGAGGATTGTTACCGACATCAATTCATGCAAATTGTCGTGCTGACGGCTGGCCGGCGGCCGAAGCTTTCATCGCGGCAAATTTGAGTTAAGCGGGAAACCTGCCATGCGCTTTGGCATAGACCTGGGCGGAACGAAGATCGAAATCATGGCCCTTGGCGACCGGGGCGAGGAACTGCTGCGCCAGCGGGTCCCCACGCCGCAGAACGCCTATGAAGAAACCGTTGCCGCGATCCGCGATCTCGTGCAGGACGCCGAGCGCAAGCTTGGCGCGCACGGCAGCGTCGGCGTCGCTATCCCGGGCATCATCAGCCGCAAGACGGGCTTGGTCAAAAACGCGAATTCGACGCGGCTGATCGGCCACCCTCTCGACAAGGACCTGAACCGCGCGCTGCGGCGCGAGGTACGCGTCGAGAACGACGCCAATTGTTTCACGCTCTCGGAAGCGACCGACGGCGCCGCGGCCTGCCGCGCCAACGTGTTCGGCATCATCGTCGGCACGGGTGTCGGCGGCGGAGTCTGCGTCGGCGGGCGCATCTTGTCCGGCGCCCACGGCATTGCCGGCGAGTGGGGACACAACCCCCTGCCCGCGCGCCAGCCGCAGGAAATCGATGATGCGCCCAATTGCTATTGCGGCAAGCGTGGCTGCATCGAGGCGTGGTGCAGCGGCCCGGCGCTGGCGCGGCTCTTCAAGTCGCACACCGGCCGGCCGCTTCCGGTTCCCGAGATCGTCGCGGCGGCCCACCGCGGGGATGCCGCGGCTGTCGAAGAGCTGGAGATGTATTACGACCGTCTGGCACGCTCGATCGCCACGCTCGTCGACATCCTCGATCCCGACGTCATCGTCATGGGTGGCGGCCTGTCGAACATAGACGATCTGTATACGGAATTGCCGCCGCGCGTCGAGCGCTACGCCTTCACACCGGAAGGACCCACCAGGATCGTCAAGAACCGGCACGGCGACTCCAGCGGCGTGCGCGGTGCGGCATGGCTGTGGCGCGAGGAAGAGGTTCCCCAGGCGCTGCCGAAATAGCTCAGCGCCCGTCGTGGCTTGTCAGGGCGCCGTAAAGATCGGGCCGGCGGTCTCGGAACAGTCCCCACGACGCGCGCTGCTTGGCGACTTCGTCAAGATCGAAGCTCGCCAAGGTGAGCCCTTCCTCGCTGCGCCCCATCTCGGCGACGATTGCACCGCTGGCATCGGCGATGAACGAAGAGCCGTAGAAGGTGATCTCGCCCGCCTGCCCTTTTTCGACACCGACGCGGTTCGCGGCGACGAGCGGCAGGCAATTGGCCGCGGCGTGCCCCTGCATGACGCGCCGCCAGTGGTCGCGGCTGTCGATCGCCGGCGCCGGCGGCGGTTCGCTGCCGATGGCCGTCGGGTAGAACAGCGCTTCCGCACCCTGCAGCGCCATGGCGCGCGCTGCTTCGGGGAACCACTGGTCCCAGCAGATGCCGGCCCCCAGCACGCCAAAGCGCGTGTGCCAGACGCGGAAACCGGTGTCGCCGGGCGTGAAGTAGTATTTCTCCTGGTAACCTGGGCCGTCGGGGATATGGGATTTGCGATAGAGCCCGAGCACCGTTCCGTCGGCATCGATCATGGCCAGCGAATTGAAATGTGCATGCCCCGCCTTCTCGAAGAAGCTGACCGGCAGCACGACGTTCAGCGTCTTGGCGACATCGGCCATCTCGGCGATCAGCGCATTGCCTTCGAACGGCGCGGCCAGCGCAAAATGATCGGGCGACTGATCCTGGCAGAAATAGGGCGTCTCGAAGAATTCCTGCAAAAGAACGACGTTGGCCCCCTTGCTGGCCGCCGCGCGCACGAATTCCCTTGCTTTGCCGACATTGGCGCGCCGGTCCCACGAACAGGCGAACTGCACGGCGGCGAAATGGACGGTCCTCATGGCGCAGCCGGCTCCTGTTGGGTGATGCAGTGTATGCCGCCGCCGCCTTGCACGATATCGAGGGCGTCGATCTGCAGGATATCGCGGGCCGGAAAACAGTCCGCCAGTACGGCGCGGGCCTTTTCGTCATTGGGGTCGTCGAACGCCGGCATCACCACACCACCATTGGGCAGATAGAAATTGACGTAGCTAGCCTGCAGCGGCCGGCCGCGCCAGTCGAAACGCGCGCGTTCCGGCTGCGCGATCTCGACCACCGCGATGCTCCGGCCTTCGGCGTCGCGCGCCTCCTTCAGCCGGCGGATCGCTTCTCGCACAGGCTCGAAATCGGGATGCGCGGCGTGCGGCGGCACGCCCACCAGCACTCGCCCGGGGGCCACGAAACAGGCGATGTTGTCGACATGGCCGTCCGTCTCGTCGTCCGAGAAATCGTCGCCCAGCCACACGATACGCCGCGCTCCTGTGTAAAGCGCCAGCCGCTCCTCGACCTGCTGCCGCGTCAGATGCGGGTTGCGGTTGGCGTTCAGCAGGCATTGTTCGGTGGTGAGCAGCGTTCCTTCGCCGTCGGTGTGGATCGCCCCCCCTTCGCAGACCAGCGGCGCCTCGTACAGCCTTACCTCCGCCGCCCCGGCGACGCGCGCCGCGAACGCCGCGTCGTGGGCGTAGGGCTTATATTTGTTGCCCCAGGCATTGAACTGCCATTGCACCGCGCCGCGCCCGCCGGCAGGACCGCACACGAATGTCGGACCGATATCGCGCGCCCAGGAATCGTCCAGCGCGGCCTCGAAGAGTTCGACCTTTCCGGCCGTTGCCAGCTTTGCTTCCGCAACGTCTTCGTGGCGCACGGCGATGACGACCAGCTCGAAGGTGGAGATGGCCCGGGCGACGCGCGCATAGGCCTGTTTGGCGCGCAGCAGCGCCTCCGCGCTGCCCCAGGCCTCGGCACGGCAGGGCCAGCACATCCAGGTGCGCGCGTGCGGCCCCCATTCGGCGGGCATCACGAATCCGTCGCGCGCGGGACACGGATCGTCGGCGTCGAGCCGTCTGGTCATGGCGCTTCTATAGCGCGTGACGCCCATGCGCGAAAACCCTTCGCCAAATTGCTCCCAACACGATAATTTCCTTCAAAAGAGGATGGAACATGACCGGTCGCATCGACGCGCATTTGAAGGAACTGGGAATTGAACTGCCGACGCCGCCCGCGCCGGTCGCAAGCTACGTACCCACGGTCGCCAGCGGAAATCTGGTCTTCGTCTCCGGACAGATCACCTCTGCGCCGGAAGGCCTGAAATATGTCGGTGTCGTCGGCAAGGACATGTCGGTGGACGACGGCAAGGCGGCCGCGCGGCTCTGCGCCATCAACCTTGTAGCCCAGATCAAGGCGGCGTGCGGCGGCGATCTCGACAGGGTGCGGCGCTGCGTGAAGATCACGGTGTTCGTCAACGCGCCGCCCGACTTCACCCAGCACCCGGAAGTCGCCAACGGAGCCTCGGACCTGCTCGTGGAGGTCTTCGGCGACGCCGGAAAGCATGCCCGTGCCGCCCTCGGCGCCGGCTCGTTGCCACGCGGCGTGGCCTGTGAAGTGGAAGGCATTTTCGAGATCGCGTGACAGGAACGAAGGTTACCGCACGATTGGCCGGGAGCGCCGCCGAAATCGGAGCGGCGGCCTGGAACACCTGCGCCAATGCCATCGGCGCGTCCGACCCGCATCCCTTCACGCGCTACGAATTCTTCGAGGCTCTGGAAGAATCCGGATCGGCCGTGGCCCGCGCCGGCTGGCGCCCGCTGCATCTCGTCGTCGAGCGCGGCGCGCGGATAGAAGGAATTCTGCCGCTTTATCTGAAAGGCCATTCCCAGGGCGAATACGTCTTCGACCATGCCTGGGCGGATGCCCTGGAGCGTGCCGGCGGCGCGTACTATCCCAAGCTGCAATCCTGCGTGCCGTTCACGCCCGTGACGGGGCGTCGGCTTCTCGTAGCGGCGGATGCCGACGAAGCGGCGACGCGAACCGCGCTGCTGGCGGGAGGCGCGGCAGCCGTGGAGCAACTCAAGGTCTCCTCCCTGCACATCACCTTCCCGATCGAGGAGGAATGGGCGGCGGCCGGCGAGTTCGGCTACGTGCAGCGCACCGACCGCCAGTTCCATTGGGAGAACCGCGGCTATGACAGCTTCGAGGAATTCCTCGGCGATCTGTCGTCGTCTCGCCGCAAGAACCTGCGCAAGGAGCGCGCCAGCGTGCGCGACGCCGGCATCGAATTCGACTGGCTGACCGGCCACGACATCACCGAGGCCCATTGGGACGCCTTCTTCGCGTTCTACATGGACACCGGCGGGCGCAAATGGGGCAATCCCTATCTGACGCGCGACTTCTTCAGCCGCATCGGCCAGAGCATGTCCGAGCAGATCCTGCTGGTGATGGCCCGGCGCGACGGCCGCTACATCGCCGGAGCGCTCAACTTGTCCGGCGAGGGCATCCTGTTCGGCCGCAACTGGGGCTGCATCGAATTCGTGCCCTTCCTGCACTTCGAGACCTGCTACTACCAAGCCATCGACTTCGCCATCGCGCATGGTCTGAAGAAGGTGGAAGCCGGCGCCCAGGGCGAGCATAAGCTGCTGCGGGGCTACCAGCCGGTGCCGACCTACAGCGCCCATTTCATCGCCCATGCCGGCCTGCGCCGCGCCGTCGCGGACTACCTGCAGGCCGAGCGCGACGCCGTGGCGGAGAACATCGTGGAACTCGGACAGGCCGGGCCGTTCAAAAGAACTGAGTAACTCACATGCCCACCATGGCCGGGCTTGACCCGGCCATCCAAGGGCTGAAGAGTCCACGCCGCGCGGACGCGCGTCACTGGACGGCCGCATCGAGGGCGGCCAGGGTGAGGAGATACGGAACACATCATGTCCTATGATCCCAACAACGTCTTCGCGAAAATCCTGCGCGGCGAGATTCCCTGCGTGAAGGTCTTTGAGGACACGCGCACGCTCGCCTTCATGGACGTGATGCCGCAGGCCGAAGGTCACACACTGGTGGTTCCGAAGGACCCGGCCGAAAACATCTTCGATCTTTCGCCCGGCGGCATGGCGGCGCTGATCGCCACCACGCAGCTAGTGGCCAAAGCGGTAAAAAAGGCCCTCGCCTGTCCCGGCCTGATGCTGGTGCAGCTGAACGGCGAAGCCTCGGGCCAGAGCGTGATGCACGTGCACTTCCACATCATCCCGCGCAGCGCCGGCATCGACCTGAAATTCCACGCGCGCGAGATGGTCGCGCCGCAAATCCTCGAGCCCATCGCGGCGAAAATCCGGGCGGCGCTGTAATTCCCGTCCCGCCCCCTAACGAGGCAAGAAATGGGCGTTACACGCTCTCTTCGCTCTTCGGCCTGCGCGGCGGCGGCAGCGCCTTGGGCTTGGCGTCGGCGTCGGTGATGAATTCGAACACCAGCTTGTCGGTCTCGCGATCCAATAACACGCGCACCGTGCCACCGCTCTTCAGCTTGCCGAACAGGATTTCGTCGGCCAGCGGCTTCTTGATATGGTCCTGGATGACGCGCGCCAGCGGCCGCGCCCCGAAGGCATCGTCGTAGCCCTTCTCGCCCAGCCAACGCGTCGCTTCCGGCGTCAGATCGAAGGTCACGTCGCGGTCGATCAGCTGCGCCTCGAGTTCGAGCACGAACTTCTCGACCACGCGGTCGATGGTCTCGCGGCCGAGCGGCGCGAACGCGATGGTCGCATCGAGCCGGTTGCGGAACTCCGGCGTGAACAGCTTCTTGATCGCTTCCTCGTCCTCGCCTTCGCGCTTGCCGCGCCCGAAGCCGATGGATTCCTTTGCAGCGTCCTGCGCCCCCGCATTGGTGGTCATGATCAGCACGACGTTGCGAAAGTCGATCTTCTTGCCGTTGTGGTCGGTCAGCTTGCCGTGATCCATCACCTGCAAGAGGATGTTGAACAGGTCCATGTGCGCCTTCTCGATTTCGTCGAGCAGCAGCACGCAATGCGGATGCTGGTCGACGCCGTCGGTCAAGAGCCCGCCCTGGTCGAAGCCGACATAGCCCGGCGGCGCGCCGATCAGGCGCGACACCGTATGGCGCTCCATGTACTCGCTCATGTCGAAGCGCAGCAGTTCCACGCCCATGATGGACGCAAGCTGCTTGGCGACTTCGGTCTTGCCGACGCCGGTGGGGCCGGAGAACAGATAGCAGCCGATGGGCTTTTCCGCCTGCCGCAGGCCGGCGCGCGCGAGCTTGATCGCCGACGACAGCGCATCGATCGCCTTGTCCTGGCCGAACACCACGCGCTTGAGATCGTCCGGCAGCGTGCGCAGCGCCTCGGCGTCCGTCTTGGAAACCGACTTGGGAGGAATGCGCGCCATCTTGGCGATGACCTCTTCCACCTCCTTCACGCCGATCACCTTCTTGCGGCGCGATTCGGGCAGCAGCATCTGCGAGGCGCCCACTTCGTCGATCACGTCGATCGCCTTGTCGGGCAGCTTGCGGTCGTTGATGTATTTCGCCGCCAGTTCGACCGACGCCTTGATGGCGTCCGCCGTGTAGCGGACCTTGTGGTATTCCTCGAAATAGGGCTTGAGGCCCTTCAGGATCTTGATCGTGTCGGGCACGGTCGGTTCGGCCACGTCGATCTTCTGGAAGCGGCGCACCAGCGCCCGGTCCTTCTCGAAATACTGGCGGTATTCCTTGTAGGTCGTGGACCCCATGCAGCGCAGCGTGCCTGACTGCAGCGCCGGCTTGAGCAGGTTGGAGGCGTCCATCGCGCCGCCCGAGGTGGCGCCCGCGCCGATCACCGTATGGATTTCGTCGATGAACAGGATCGCGCCGGTGACGCCTTCCATCTCCTTGATCACCGATTTGAGACGCTCTTCGAAGTCGCCGCGGTAGCGCGTACCGGCGATCAGCGCCCCCATGTCGAGGGCGAAGATCGTACAGTTCTGCAGCACTTCCGGAACGTCGTTCTTGACGATCTTGCGCGCCAGGCCTTCGGCGATCGCCGTCTTGCCGACGCCGGGGTCGCCGACGAACAGAGGATTGTTCTTCTGGCGGCGGCAGAGGATCTGGATCGTGCGCTCGACCTCCGCCTCGCGGCCGATCAGCGGGTCGATGCGGCCCTGCTTGGCCTTCTCGTTCAGATTGACGCAATAGCTTTCGAGCGCGCCGGTGCCCTGTTTGGTGGCCTTCTCGCTCTCTTCGTCCTCTTCGGCGCCGCGCACGGACTTCTGCTGGCTCATGCCGGGCCGCTTGGCGATGCCGTGGCTGATGTAGCTGACGGCGTCGAGCCGCGTCATGTTCTG
>VFSW01010718.1_pt1 | contig 12960 bp, 12 predicted proteins | sample 5358111 | NCBI WGS metagenome assembly VFSW01 (sample SAMN11554181, study PRJNA540505) | mine drainage metagenome | isolation source: sediment from site ElyBrook_90M | place: USA: Ely Copper Mine, Vershire, VT | collected 2017 | reverse complement strand
GAGACGATTGCCGTGCTGTCCGACCCTGCGCTGCTGCTCGAGCACCAGGTGGGCGCGCAAGCGATTTTGGAAGGTGATGTCCTCAATAGCGATCAACTCGCCGAAGTGATGAGGAATGCCGGGCGCAGTGTCGACACCAAGTAGGGAACGATACAACCTTCTCATCGCCCGATCGGCCGCTAAGTCGCTATCTGACGTACTCCCGGAGAAAATCGCGCACGCGGCGTACGAATTCATAACCGGCCCGTTGCTCGACAACCCTCAGCGCGTTGGAAAACCGCTTGGGCCACCCTTGGCTCCAGCGTACTCAGCGCGTCGCGGTGACTATCGAGTGTTGTACTTCGTTGATGACGACACGCACACGGTGCTGGTGACCGCGATTAGACATCGTGCAGACGTCTATCGATCGTGAACAACAAAGATTGGCCACTTCGAATTCCGGGACGGTTCGCGCAAACGAATTTTGTGGAGGTAAGGGGATTCGAACCCCTGACCTCTTGACTGCCAGTCAAGCGCTCTACCAGCTGAGCTATACCCCCAAAGGTCTAACGATGTTAGCAGTTGGATGACAGCTCACCAGCTCAGAATCGCGTCGGCGCACGCCTTGGGGTGTGAAAGGAATGGGGAGTGATCGCTCACGAGATCTACCGTAGCGTCGCACGTAGCAGCCATGAGCGTCTGAAGGGACGGGTGAACAGCGCGATCGCCGGTACACCTGATGTACCGGCGCGACGCGGAACCGTCCGGCGTCGTTCGTTGCGCGCGGAAACTAGCGATGGTCTGCGCCCTCAGTTGATGTACCGCCTGCTCAGCAGCAGCGGGGTCACAGTCGCCGTACAAGGCGTCCATCGCCCGTAAGGGGTCGAGACGCAGCCACGGTCCGTCGACGGAGATCGCTTCGTCGAGCGCCGTGCGCCCGGGCACGAGCCGCGAGACGTCGGTCACGCATTGACCAACGGTGGGGATGATGGCGGCCACGAAGACCACGGCGGAGACTTCGGCAAGTCGTCCGGCCGCCTCGGCGACCACCGCGCCACCGTAGCTGTGGCCGACGAGCACCACGGGACCAACGGATTGTGCGACCGCCACCACAGCGGCCACGTCGGTCTGCAGGTCACTCGAGCCATCCTGTTCGTCGTGGGAACTGGGTAGGTCGAGCGCGAGCCACGGGACCGTGCGACGGTCGAACTCCGCGGTCAGTGATTTCCACGACCAGGCGCCGTGCCACGCGCCGTGGACGAGAACGTAAGTTGGCACCGACATTCGGACCTCGACTTTCACCTCGAGGCTACGCCGCCCATTCCCTAGAATGTCGGGATGGCGCGCCCGTTCGACGTTCAAGCCGTGGAAGCGAAGTGGCAGGAAAGGTGGCGCCTCGAGGGGACCTACGAGGTTGACAACGACGACCCTCGTGAGCGTTACTACGCCCTCTGCATGTACCCGTATCCATCGGGGGCGGCGCACCAGGGCCACATTCGCAACTACACCTTCGGCGATCTCGTGGTCCGGTACCAGACTATGAGGGGCAAGGCCGTACTCTCGCCCTTCGGGTTCGACTCCTTCGGACTCCCAGCGGAGAATGCGGCCATCAAGGCTGGCAGCCACCCCCGGATCTTCACGGAGGCGCGAATGGCCGAACTGAAGCAATCGGTGTTACGCCTCGGTGCCGTCTACGACTGGCGACGGTCGGTGGTGAGCCACGATCCCGAGTACATGAAGTACTCCCAACTGATCTTCCTCGCCTTTCTTCGGGCCGGACTGGCGTACCGGGCGAAGGCCCCGGTCAACTGGTGCCCAGGGTGCGCCACGGTGCTCGCTAACGAGCAGGTCCTCGCTGACGGCACCTGCGAGCGCTCCGGCGACGTCGTCGAACGACGGGACCTCGAGCAGTGGTTCTTCCGGATCACCGACTACGCCGAGCAGCTCCTCGACGATCTCGAGCCGTTGGAGTGGCCCGAACGCGTGAAGACGATGCAGCGCAACTGGATCGGTCGAAGTGAAGGGGTGGAGTTCGACCTCGTCCTCGAACACGACGCGACCAAGGCACTTCGCGTGTTCACGACCCGACCGGACACGGGGTTCGGGATCACGTACGCGGTCGTCGCGCCGGAGCACCCGATGCTCGAGGTGCTGACCACGCAAGAGCACCGCGAAGTCGTCGCCGCCCTGGTGGAACGGGCGACCTCGGCCAGCGAGGTCGAGCGGACGACGTCGTCCGACGGCGGCACCGGACTGAGCAAGCGCGGTGCGTTCACGGGGAGCTCCGTGATCAACCCCTTCACCGGTGAGCCGGTGCCCGTCTACGTGGCCGACTACGTGCTGGGCACGTACGGCACCGGGGCAATCATGGCGGTGCCCGGCGAGGACGAGCGAGACTTCGCCTTCGCTCGGGCGTACGACCTCCCCGTGGTCGTGACGGTGGAACGCCCGGACGGCTTCGGCGACGGCGCGTACGCGGGCGAGGGGCGCCACGTGAACTCCGGTTTCCTCGATGGTCTCGGGGTAGCGGAGGCGAAGACGGTGGCGAGCAGGTTCCTCGCCGAGCACGCCAACGGCGTCGTTACCGTGAACTACCGGCTGCGGGATTGGCTCGTGTCACGCCAACGCTTCTGGGGGTGCCCGATCCCCGTCGTCTACTGCCACGGTTGTGGCATCGTCCCCGTTCCCCTCGACGAACTGCCGGTCCTGGCCCCGGACGACGTCACCATGGACCGCACCGGCCAGTCCCCGCTGGCGACCCACGCCGCCTTCCGAGACACGACCTGTCCCCGGTGCGGCGGCCCCGCGCGACGCGAAACCGACACGATGGATACCTTCACGGACTCGTCGTGGTATTTCTTGCGCTACACCGACCCCTTCACCGAAGGCCGACCGTTCGACCCGGTGGAGGCGGCGAAGTGGATGCCCGTCGATCAGTACATCGGCGGCATCGAGCACGCTATTCTGCACCTGCTCTACGCACGGTTCTACGTTAAGGCGTTGGTGGACGTCGGCCTCGCCACGGGCGTCGCCCGTGAGCCCTTCACCAGCCTGTTTACCCAGGGCATGATCCGACTCGACGGGACGAAGATGTCCAAGTCCAAGGGAAACCTGATCTCGCCGGAGCGGTACTTCGACCGCGTCGGGGCCGACGCGCTGAGGATCTTCCACCTGTTCGTCGGCCCGCCGGCCGACGACGTCGACTGGACGAGACAGACCGACGACGTGATCGACGGCTGCGCGCGGTTCCTCGACCGTATCTACCGGTTAGCCACGGATGAAACGCTCGCGCAACGACCTGGTGACCCGGCCGTCGACGTGCCGGTTCGTCGAGCGGTCCACCGCACGATCGATCGGGTCACCGCCGACCTCGACCGCTGGAGCTTCAACACCGCCGTCGCCGCCCTGATGGAACTGTTGAACACGACCTCGAAGTGGGCACGCGAGGAAGGGGTGGACAAGGGCGTCCTCGACGAGGCCATCGACGTCATGGTGCGTTTGCTGGCGCCGATGGCGCCGCACGTGTCGGCCGAGATCTGGGAGATTCGACACCCGGACGTGCCCTCGGTCCACGCCCAATCGTGGCCCACATCCGACGCGGCGTTGACCGTCGACGAGGCCGTCATCATGGTGGTCCAGGTGAACGGAAAGGTCCGCGCTCGCCTCAACGTCCCCCCGGCGATCGACGACCAAGCCGCTAGCGAGCTGGCTCTCGCCGACGAGACCGTGCGCCACTGGATCGGCGGTCGCGCCCCCCATCGGATCGTCGTGCGAGCTCCGCGGCTGATCAACATCATCGTGTGATGGCGGGGCATCCCTCTTCGCGTATCACGGTGGTGGTCGAGCCGCCGCGGTTCGACCGCCCCGAGATCGAGATTCGCGCGTCGACCCGGCGGACCAAGACCGGGGCGGCGCACTGGTCGGGTAGTCGTGTCATCGTGCAGATCCCGGCGCGGCTCCGAGGGCGCGAGCGCGACGCCTTCGTTGACGCCCTGGTCGAAAGGGTCGTGCGTCATCGACCGCAGAATGCCGCCGGCGACGTCGCGCTCGAGCAACGTTGCCGCGAGTTGGCGCAGACGTACACCGACGGGGTGATGGCGACCTCGGTGCGCTGGGTCTCGAATCAACGCGCCCGATGGGCGTCGTGCTCACCAGCGACCCGTGAGATCAGGGTGTCGAACCGCCTGCGGCAGTGTCCGGAGTGGGTGATCGACGCGGTGCTCGTGCACGAGCTGGCGCACCTGCACGAGGTCGACCATTCCCCGTCCTTCTACGAGATGGCGGGACGCCACCCCCGTCAGCGGGACGCCTCGATCTTCCTCGAGGGCCTGGCGCTGGGCCTGGGCCTCGCTATCGAGGCCGGCGACGTCGATCCAACCACGGGCTAATCGGCCTCACCCCTGAGGAACCGCTCGAGTTCGGCGGCGAGCTCGTCGCCACTGGGGAGGTCCTCGGCTGGGGCGCCCTCGTCGGCGTCGGCGACCGCTTCGAGCTGTTCGACCATGGAGTTGTGGTCGGGGTTGGTGATGATGAGGTCGTCCACGCGCTGGCGGGTCTCCTCGGCCGCGACGCGCAGCTCACCGGCGTCCAGGGTCAGTCCGCTGATCCGCGCCAGGCCGTCGATGAGGGCCGCCGCGGCCTGCGGGTAGGACATGGACGCGACGTAGTGGGGCACGCGGGCCCAGAGCGTCACCACGTCCATATCGACCTCGGCGAAGCCGAGCTCGAGCGCGGCCGAGATTCCGGCTGGCACCTCGATCTCGCCGCCCATGGTGCCGACCACCGCGAGGAGGTGCGCGCTCTGGGAGGGCGCGGTGCCGATGACTCGGATCGGCCGCGTATGAGGGGTAGGGGCGGGAAAGGCGCCCAGTCCGACGGTCAGGCGAACATCGAAGCGTCCGGCCGCGTCGGTTACCACGTCGACGAAGTCGCTCCAGTGGAAGTCCGGCTCCGGCCCGACGAGGAAGAGGACGTCCGCCCCGTCGCCGTCTTGCCCGTAGCGCAATTGGATCTCGGGCCAGGTGAGTTCGGTGGTGATGCCGTCGATGATGCGGGCGATGGGACGTCGGGCGCGTTGATCGATGAAGTACTCGGTGTCGAAAGTGGCGAGCACGTCCGTCTGGATGGTCGAGAGCAGCGTCGACATCGCGGTGCTCGCTCCGAGACCAGCGTCGATCCACCCCTCGAGGCCGATCACGAGGACCGGCTCGTTGAGGGGTGGGTCGGCGAGGTAGATGATTCGGTCGTAGATCTCGTCGTCCATCACTGCTCCAGGCTGTAGCTGGCCAGACCGGCCAACGTCTCGATGTGCGTCGGAAATTCGAGAACGCTGCCCTGGTCACCCGCGGTCGCTCCGGCGCGGTAGCGCGCGTAGACGCCCTGCAGGATGCAGGCCAGCTTCCAGTAACCGAACGCTTGATAGTAGGCGACGTCGGCGAGGTCGAGACCCGAGTGACGGCCGTACGCCTCGAGGACCTCGGCGCGGGTGGCGAAGCCCGGAGCCGTGGTCGGCGCCGAGCCGAGCAGTGCCGCGGCGGCGTCGCCCGGTTCGGCCCAGTAGACCAGCAGCATCCCCAGGTCGGCGAGGGGGTCGCCGAGCGTGCAGATCTCCCAGTCGAGGATGGCGATGACGTTACCGCGATCGTCCAGGACGGTGTTGTCGAGCCGGTAGTCACCGTGCACGACGGACGTTCGCTGTTGGCGGGGGATCCGGTGGGCGAGCCGGTCGCCGACGTTCTCGACGATACCGTGGTGGTCGACCCCGTCGACCCGTGTCTGGTCGTACTGCGTGCGCCACCGACGGAGCTGGCGTTCGACGTAGCCTTCGTGGCGCGCGAGGTCGCCGAGCCCGGCACGATCGACGTCCACCTCGTGCAAGCGACCCAGTGTCTCGGCGAGGTGATCACCGATCACGGCGCGAACGGACTCGTCGAAGGTGGCTTCGGCTTGATCGCGGTCGCGCAGGATGGCGCCGTCGACGAACTCCATGACGTAGAAGGGCCGGTCGCTCACCGTCGGGTCGGTGCAGAGCCCGAGGGGGCGCGCGACGGGTATGCCGAGCGGCTCGAGAGCGGCGATGACCGTGTGTTCGCGGACCATGTCGTGGGCCGTCGGCAGGACGTGACTCACCGGGGGTCGTCGCAGGGCGACGGACCGGCTCGTCGCGTCGGTCACGCGATACGTCAAGTTGGATCGTCCCCCCGCGATGAGTTCGAACCGCAGGGGCGCCACGAGGCCGACGTGGTCGACCAGCCACGCGGTGACCGGTTCCACCTCGATCCCCGGAATCGTCCCCATAGCCGCCGAGGTTAACAGCGCCCCGTGGGGGGTCCAGTAGTCGTCGCCGGTAGGCTGTGGTCGTGAACGCCGCCACCGACGCAACCTTTCGTGCCAAGGTGCTCGAACGCTCCGCTGACGTACCAGTCGTCGTCGATCTGTGGGCGGCGTGGTGCGGCCCGTGTCGGACCCTGACCCCGATTCTTGAGAAGGTCGTCGCCGACGCCAACGGTGCCGTCGAACTCGTCGCCGTCGACGTCGACCGGAACCCCCGGACGGCTCAAGCCTTCGGCGTCCAGTCGATCCCGTCGGTCTTCGCCTTCAAGGGCGGCGAGGTCGTCGACTCGTTCGTTGGAGCCCGCAGTGAGCGCGCGGTTCGAAAGTTCGTGGCGAAGCTCCACCGCTGAGTCGGGCGACGTCGGTAAATCACCGCCCGGTAGTCTGGATTCGTGACCGACGTAACCGATGCGACTTTCAGTGCGGCCGTTCTCGAACGATCGAAAGCCGTCCCCGTGGTGGTCGACCTGTGGGCGGCGTGGTGCGGCCCGTGTCGGATGCTGACCCCGACCCTGGAGAAGGTCATCGGTGAGACCAACGGCGCGGTGGAACTGGTGAAGGTCGACGTCGACGCCAATCCTCGCGTCGCCCAGGCCTTTTCGGTCCAGTCGATCCCGTCGGTGTTCGCCTTCAAGGGCGGCGAGGTCGTCGACTCGTTCGTCGGCGCGCTCCCGGAGCACGCGGTGCGCGAGTGGGTGGCGAAGATCGCCCCGGGCGCCTCACCCGTCGAGCGGCTGATCGCCGCGGGGGATGAGGCGTCGCTGCGCCAGGCCCTCGATCTGGACCCGGATAACGCCGATGCGGTCGTGGCGCTCGGAGAGCTCCTGCTCGCCGACGATCGATTTGACGAGGCGGAGACCCTGCTCCAACCGTTCGCGTCGTCGGTGGCCGCTAAGACGGTACTCGCACGCGTCCGTCTCGGACGCGATGGTGTGCGTTTGGACGGCGACGTCGACCTGACGCTGGAGCACCTACTCGAGCAGTCGGCCAGCAGCCCGCAGGCTCGAGAGAGCCTGCTGACCTTCCTGGACGCGCTCGGTCCGGACGATCCGCGTTACGTGACGTTCCGGCGCCGCCTGGCGAGTCGCCTGTACTAGTGCGCCCGTTTCGTCCCGCGCGGACCATCGAGTTGTCGATGGGTTCGCGCACCTACGACGTCACGACTCGGGCACTCGTCATGGGTGTGCTGAATCGAACGCCCGACTCCTTCTACGCCCCCGCCGCCACCTACGACATCGATGCGCTGCTAAGACGAGCCGACCAGCTGGTGGGCGAGGGCGCCGATCTGCTGGACGTCGGCGGCGTGAAGGCCGGTCCCGGCGTAGAGGTCGGCGAGGCCGAGGAGCTCGACCGGGTCGTACCCGTCGTCAGCGAACTGGTTCGCCGTTTCGACGTACCGATCAGCATCGACACCTGGCGGGCGAGCGTCGCCGCCGCCTGTTACGACCACGGAGCCACCGTCGGCAACGACATCAGTGGCTTCGCCGATCCCGAGTATCTCCCGGCCGCGGCGCGGGCCGGCGCGACGGTGGTGGCCACGCACATCCGCCTCGCGCCCCGCGTCGCCGATCCGACGCCCCACTACGACGACGTCACCGTGACGGTGCGCGACTTCCTGCTCGACCGTCGCCGACGTGCCCTGGACGCCGGCATCGACGCCCGTCGGATCGTGCTCGACGCCGGCCTCGACCTCGGCAAGACCGCGGCCCACTCCCTGGAGCTCCTGCGAGACAGCGCCGTGCTCGCGGACCTCGGATCGCCGCTGCTGCTCTCGGCGTCGAACAAGACATTCCTCGGCGTCCTCTTCGACCTGCCGGTCTCCGATCGTCGAACGCCGTCGCTCGCCGCGGTGGCCCTCGGCGTCGGGGCGGGCTGTCGCGTGCTTCGGGTGCACGACGTCGCGGGCACCGTTCGCGTGCGCGACGTCGTGGCTCGAGTACTGGAGGAGGCGTGACGGCCTCCTCGATCTGCGTGGTCGGCACCGACGTGACGATGGTCTACGACGCCCTGCACGGCGTCGTCGAGGAGGCGTTGGGCGGCCTCGACGCGACCACCGCCCTCGAGGACTTCACCGCCCGGGACGCGGCGACCGGTGAGACCGCCATCGGGCGCCTGCTCGACGCCCTCTACACGCCCGCGATGCTCGTCGAGCGGCGCGTGGTGGTGGTGCGCGACGCGCAGCACCTGACGGCGGACGAGGTCGGTCCGGTTATCTCGTGGATGGCGTCGCCGACCCCCTCGACCTTCCTGATCCTCGCCGTGGTCGGGGCGAAGTCCCACAAGCTCGTCAAAGCGGCCGACGACGTCGTCGACGTCAACGTCGGGAGCCGTTCGGTCGACCGAGTGGCCTTCGTGACGGCCAAATTCGCCCAGTACGGCGTCGCCGTCCAGGCGGAGGCGGCGAAGCGCGTGGTCGACCGCGTCGGTGACGACGTGGCGCGCGTCGACGCGCTGGCGCGGACCCTTCGGGCCATCTACGGCTCCGCGCCGATCACCTTCGTGCAGGTCGAACCGTATCTGGGGGACGCCGGGGACGTCCCCGAGTGGGACCTCACCGACGCGGTGGACGCCGGTGACGCCGGTCGCGCCATCACGGTGGCGCGACGGATGCTCGACTCGCGCGGTCGCGCTGGCCTGCAGGTGGTCAACATTCTCCAGCGGCACTACCTCCGCATGGCTCGTCTCGAGGGTTCGACGGCGCGCGACGCCGACGAGGCAGCCGTCTTGCTGGGGATCAAGTCCTTCCCCGCCGGCAAGGCGCTCGCCGCGGCCCGCCGGCTGGGCGCGGCCCGGTTGGGCGAGGCGGTGCACCTGGTCACTCGGGCCGACCTGGACCTGAAGGGTGGGGTCAGTTTCGGCCGACGAGACGACGCCTCGGACGTCGACGTGACCGAACTGACCGTGATCGAGGTGTTGGTGGCGCGACTGGCGCGACTCAGCGCCAGGGCTCGGCGCTAGCTCGCGTCCGCGCGCAGGCCGTTCAGCCGGCGCATCAGCCCACTCTTCTTGTTGGCGGCCTGGTTCTTGTGAATGACGCCCTTGGCGGCCGCCATGTCGATCCGCTTGATCGCCGTGCGCAGCGCCACCGCTTCGTCGTCGGTGCCGACGGCCGCGACGGCGGACTTGACCCGAGTGCGCAGCTCAGACTTCACGGCCCGATTGCGCTCGCGCGCAACCTCGTTCTGCTTGTTGCGCTTGATCTGGCTCTTGATGTTGGCCACGAAAACAACCTCGTTCGATAACGGTGCCGTACGTCCGGCGGGCTGAACAAGGCTAGCAGAACCGTAGCGGGCCACGCTCGGCGGCGTTCGGCTCCGGGTAGCCTTGCAACACCGTGAGCCCCTCGACCGTACCCGTTGATTCGACGCGAATCCGGAACTTCTCGATCATCTCGCACGTGGACCACGGAAAGTCAACGCTGTCGGACCGGATCCTGGAGATCACGGGAGCCGTGGACCCGCGCCTGATGCGGGCCCAGTACCTGGACTCGATGGACATCGAGCGGGAGCGGGGCATCACCATCAAGGCCCAGAACGTCCGCGTCTACTTCGAGGACCACGTGCTCCAGCTCATCGATACCCCGGGTCACGTCGACTTCGGCTACGAGGTCTCGCGCTCCCTCGCGGCGTGCGAGGGGGCGATCCTGCTGGTCGACGCGAGCCAGGGGATTCAGGCGCAGACGCTGGCCAACTGCTACCAGGCGATCGAGCACAACCTCGAGATCGTCGCGGTGCTCAACAAGATCGACCTCCCGGCGGCCGACCCCGACCGGTGCAAGGAGGAGTTGGAACGGGTCCTCGGTCTGCCCGAGGACGAGGTGCTCTCGATCTCCGCCAAGACCGGCGAAGGCGTGTTGGCACTGCTTCGCGCGGTCATCACCCGGATACCGGCCCCCACGGGGGATCCTGCGGCGCCCCTGCGCGCGCTCGTCTTCGACTCGTACTACGACCAGTATCGCGGGGTCATCAGTTCGATCCGGGTCGTCGATGGGACGTTGCGCGACCACGTCAAGGTCCGCATGATGCAGGCCGGCGACAACCACGAGATCGAGGAGATCGGCGTCCGCACGCCCGACATGGTGCCGGTCGCGCAACTCGGCCCCGGCGAGGTGGGCTACCTCGTCGCCGGGATCAAGGACGTCGCCGAGGCTCGCTCGGGCGAGACGGTCACCGAGGCGGCTCGTCCGGCGACCGTCGCCCTGGACGGGTACCGCGACCCCAAGCCGATGGTCTTTTGCGGCATCTACCCGATTGACGGCGACGACCTGCCCGACCTTCGAGACTCGCTCGACAAGCTGAAGCTCAACGACGCGTCGATCACCTACGAACCGGAGTCGAGCCACGCCCTGGGCTTCGGGTTCCGGTGCGGCTTCCTCGGGCTGCTCCACATGGAGATCGTTCGTGAACGTCTCGAACGTGAGTTCAACCTCTCCCTGATCGCGACGGCCCCGTCCGTCGTCTACCGGGCCTTTCTCACCGATGGGACCGAGGTCGACATCGATAACCCGACCGACCTGCCCGACCCGAGCCGCCTCGACCACATCGACGAGCCGATGCTCGACATCTCGATTCTCACCCCGTCGGAGTATCTGGGGACCGTGATGGACCTCTGCCAGTCACGCCGGGCGGAGATGCAGAGGATGGACTACCTCTCGGCGGAGCGCGTCGAGCTGCGCTACTCGATACCGCTCGCGGAGGTGGTGATCGATTTCTTCGACGCGTTGAAGAGCCGGACCAAGGGGTACGCGAGCCTCGATTACGAACCGAGCGGGTACATCACGTCGTCGCTCGTGCGCGTCGACCTGTTGATCAACCACGAGCCGGTGGACGCCTTCTCCACTATCGTGCACCGGTCCAACGCCGACTACTACGGAAGGCGCATGGCCGAACGGCTGCGCGAGCTGATCCCGCGCCAGATGTTCGACGTCCCGATCCAGGCCGCGGTGGGCGGCCGCGTCATCGCCCGCGAAACGGTAAAGGCCCGCCGCAAAGACGTCCTCGCGAAGTGCTACGGCGGTGATATCACCCGCAAGCGCAAGCTGCTCGAGAAGCAGAAGGAGGGTAAGAAGCGCATGAAGAACCTCGGCCGCGTCGAGGTCCCCCAGGAAGCCTTCGTGGCGGCCCTCAAGCTCGAGGACTAGGGGAGCCCGCCCTCCGTTAGCACTCGGTAGAATCGAGTGCTAGCAAGGAGGAGTGATGGCCCGACGTCCGTTGAAGAACCCCAGCCCCGCGCCAGACCTGGACGCGCGCAAGGCCACGATCCTCGAGGCCGTGGTGCGCGAGCACATCGACACCGCTCAACCGGTTGGTTCGTCGTCGGTGGCGTCGACCAGCGACCTGGCGATCTCCTCGGCGACCGTCCGGTCCGAGATGGTCACCCTCGAGCGTGAGGGTTACCTCGCCCAGCCGCACACCTCGGCCGGCCGGATTCCGACCGACAAGGGCTACCGGTACTTCGTCGACCACCTCCAGGCCGGGGTCGTTGGTGCGGCCCAACAGCAGCAGATCAAGGACTTCTTCGAGAACGTTCGCGGCGAGGTCGAGGACGTCCTCGCCCAGACGTCGACCCTGCTCAGCCAGCTGACGAGCTACACCTCCGTCGTGGTCGGCGCTGGTCACGCGCTGAGCCCGATTCTCTCGACGCAGCTGGTCAACCTGGAGGCTCGCCACCAACTGCTGGTGACCGTCTTCGCCGACGGTTCCGTCGTCAAGCACAGTGTGCTGTCGAGCTTCGACGCGAGCCACGTCGAGGTGGCCGAGGCGTCGCGCCAGCTGCACGCGCTGCTGATCGGCACCACGCTGGACACCCGGGTGCAGGTGCCGTCACGAACCGACCACGTCGCGACCCTCGTCCGCGACGCCGTCGCGACACTGCACGCGGAGCAGCCGACCATGGACGGCGAGCAGGTCTTCATCGGCGGTTCGTCCAAGGTCGCCGAGTCGTTCGACGGCGTCGAGACGGTGCGAAAGGTCCTGGCGATCCTCGAACAGGAGCTGCTCGTCGTCTCGCTCGTCCAGGACATCCTCGATCAGGGCCTCTCGGTCGCCATCGGCTCCGAGCACGGCTTCGAACCGCTGTCGTCGTGCGCCGTCATCGTGGCGCCCGTGACCATCGACGGCCATCCGTCCGGTGCCGTGGGCCTGCTCGGTCCGACGCGGATGAAGTACGGCGAGGCAATGGCCGCGGCCCGGGCGGTCTCGGCCCAACTCGCGCACCACTTCGGCGGGGACGACCGTGCCTAGTACGGACCTCTACGAGATCCTGGGCGTTGACCGGAGGGCCTCGCAGGAGGACTTGAAGCGGGCCTACCGACGACTGGCGCGCCAACACCATCCCGACGCCAACCCCGACGACCCCGAGGCCGAGGCCCGATTCAAGGACGTATCGCAGGCCTACGAAATTCTGTCGGACCCGGAGCGGCGCGCGAACTACGACCGCTTCGGCGCCGACGTGGGCGGCGGTGGGCCGGGACCCTTCGGCGCGGGGTCGGTCCAGGACATCTTCGACATGTTCTTCGGCGGCATGAGCCACGCGCCGACTCGACGGGGCCCCCAGCCGGGGCCGGACGCCGAGGTCGCGGTGGAGATCACCCTGGATGAGGCGGCCTTCGGCGCCACCAAGGAGATCTCGGTGACGCTGCCGCAGCGG
>VFSW01010717.1_pt1 | contig 12961 bp, 9 predicted proteins | sample 5358111 | NCBI WGS metagenome assembly VFSW01 (sample SAMN11554181, study PRJNA540505) | mine drainage metagenome | isolation source: sediment from site ElyBrook_90M | place: USA: Ely Copper Mine, Vershire, VT | collected 2017 | reverse complement strand
GTCTGGCGCTCCAGACCCGTAAGCTGCCGCAACCGGTACACCGCTTCAATCCCCGTGCAATGCGCGCCCAGCAAGTTCCGCAAGCCGAATTCCTTCAGTTTCGCCGCGGTCCACGCCAGCGTCTCGTCGTTGGCCCGATACAGGTGCAACCCGCCCACCACCGCATAAACAGGCGCCTGCGCGATCCTGGCGCGGGCATGTTCCAGCGTGTTTACGATCCCCGCATGCCCGCAGCCGGAAATCACCACCATCCCCTTGTCCGTCACCACCACCAGCGACTGATCCTCCGGCAGGTCGTCTTCCGCCATGTTGCCGCCGAAAAGGCGCAGCTTGCGGCCCGCATTCCAGTTCTTCTCGGGATACTTGCGCGGGACCGGTCCGGTCACCCATACGCCGGGAAACAGCTCGCGGGCCTGAAAGTATTCGATGAAGATTCCGCCGGAGGCCTCGTAATCGCGCCTGGCCGCGATCATGGGATTGGCCTCGCTGCTCCCGTCATCGGTCCGGCTGCGGAAAATGCCCGCGCCCACGTGCGCCCGCCCCAGCGCCGCGGGGTTCGCCTTCGCATATTCGCGGCGCAGCGTCACCAGGCCCGCCGTGTGATCCAGGTGGTGGTGCGACAGAACCACGTCCGGAACATTGGCCAGGTCGATGTGCAACTCGCGCGCGTTGCGCAGCACCGTGTCCGGATGCGCGCCCGTGTCGAACAGGATGCGGTGTCCGTCGGCGATCACCAGCGCCGCGAATCCCCACTCGCCGTAGCCCGCTTCCCCCGCCAGCATGGTGGAAAGCACCCGAACTTCCAGCGAGCTGACCCGATCGGCGGCGGCGGCGCATACCAGCGGCGCCAGCAGCAAAATGCCCGGCAGCCGGGTGTGGCGTCTCATCAATCGCTACGGTAGCATGGCCCGCCGCCTAACGCGCTTTCGGCAACGGCTTCACCACCACGTTCGCCACCGATTCCACCGCCAGCCCCAACTCCGCCTTCGCGTCCGTTCCCAGGCGCCGCACGGTTCCCGTCACGGTGGCCTCCACGAACGGGTTGCGTTTCACGTCCTTGGTCAGTTTGCGGAACGCCTTGCTCTTCAGCAGCCGCGCAAAATGCTCGTCGTCCGGGGTCAGGAATTTCAATTCCGCGCCGCAATGATCGTCGGCCACGCCCTCGGGCAGGTCTTCCCGGCCGGCTTCCACCAGCGCCCGCACCTCGATCGCCTTGCCCACGAAACTCTCCGGACGCCTGGCGATTTCGCATAGCGTGGTCTTCACCGGCTCCGCCGTCTCCGCCTCACCCCACCGGCAAAGTGCCAGTAACGGCCACAGGCCCGCCGCCATCCGCGCAAATGACCTCATAAGCACTTATTATGCCATCCCCGCCTTGCATTTCGAAAACTTGTAGGGTACACTCAAAAAAGTTACCCATGTCCAACGGCGCCACAGACCGGTTCCTCCGCCTGCTCAGCCTGTCCCGTCCGTCCCTGCCCGTATTCATTATTATTATCGTTGTACTGGTCATCGTAGCCGGCCCCGCCTGAGGCCGTCTCGGAGCGGTTCCGAGGCCATCGGCGGGGCGAAGCAACCCGGCTGATGGCCTTTTTGTTTTTGGGAAGAATGTTGAGACGAAACTTATGCCGACTTTGACGAATGGCGCCAGGATGCTGCTGGAATGCATGGCGCGCGAAGGCGTGGATTGCTTCTTCGGATATCCGGGAGGCGTCACCCTGCCTTTTTACGACGCGATCTACGACCATCACATCCGCCACGTGCTGGTGCGCCACGAGGAAAACGCCTGTTTCGCCGCGGAAGGCTATGCGCGCGCCACCGGCAAGGTGGGCGTCTGCTGCGCCACGTCCGGCCCGGGCGCCACCAACCTGGTCACCGGCCTGATGGACGCCATGATGGACTCCATCCCGGTGGTCGCGCTCACCGGCCAGGTCAGCAGCAAGCTGATCGGCAGCGACGCCTTCCAGGAAGCCGACACCTTCGGCATCACCCGCTCCTGCACCAAGCACAACTACCTGGTGAAGAAACTGGAGGATCTGCCGCAGGCCGTGCACGAGGCGTTCTATATCGCGGCCAGCGGCCGGCCCGGCCCCGTGCTGGTGGATATCCCCAAGGACGTTTTCCAGGCGCAGGGCCACTACGCCCCGGTCACCTCCATCCATCTGCCCGGCTACAAGGTGTTCACCGAAGGCCATACCGGCCAGATCCGCCGCGCCGCGCAATTGATCTGGGAATCCGAGCGCCCCCTGGTGTACGCCGGCGGCGGGATCATCGCGGCCAATGCGGCGGATGACTTGCGCGAGTTCGTCGATCTCACCGACGCCCCCGCAGTCACTACCCTGATGGGCCTCGGCGGGCTGCCCTCCACCCATTCCAATTTCATCAGCATGCCCGGCATGCACGGCGGCTATGCGGCCAACATGGGCATGACCCATTGCGACCTCATCGTCGCCCTGGGCGTGCGCTTCGACGACCGCGTCACCGGCCGCCTGGCCGCCTTCGCGCCGCGCGCCAAAGTGATCCATGTGGACATCGATCCCGCCGAGATCGGCAAGAACCGCGCCGCCGACGTGCCCATCGTGGGCGACGTCAAACGCGTGCTGGGCCGCCTCAACAAGGTGCTCGCCGAAACCCGTCCCGCCCACGACGAGCGCGTCGCCGCCGCCCGCCGCGCCTGGTGGTCCCAGCTCCGCGCCTGGAAAGCCGAACATCCCTTCGTCCCCGCCACCTCCGATTCGGAAATCAAGCCGCAGCATCTCATGGCGGAGATCGACCGCCTCTCCGGCGGCGAAGCCATCGTCTGCTCCGATGTCGGCCAGCACCAGATGTGGGCGGCCCAATTCATCCGCTTCAACGGCCCGCGCCTGTGGATCAACTCCGGCGGCCTCGGCGCCATGGGCTTCGGCCTGCCCTCCGCCATCGGCGCGCAGTTTGCCCGCCCCGATAAACTGGTCTTCGCCCTGGTCGGCGATGGCGGCTTCCAGATGTCCATCCCCGAACTGTCCACCCTCACCGGCTACGGCCTGCCCGTCAAGATCGTGGTCATGAACAACGGCTATCTCGGCATGGTCCGCCAGTGGCAGGAGCTGTTCTATAACAACCGTCTCAGCTCCGTGGAGCTGGACTCCTTCCCGGATGTCGAAAAGCTCGCCGGCGCCTACGGCTTCAAGGGCCGCACCATCGACAAGCCCTGGGAACTGGCCCCGGCCCTCGAGGAAGCCGTGCGCGAGCCCGGCCCTTACCTGCTCAATGTCAAGGTCTCGCCCCACGAAAACGTCTACCCCATGGTGCCCGCCGGCGGCGCCGTCAACGAAATGGTGCTGGGCCCGCCGCGGCCCGTGGCCGTGCCCGAATAAGGATCTCCCATGCTGCAGATCATTTCATTGTTAGTCGAGAACAAACCCGGCGCCCTGATGCGGATTACCGGGTTACTCAGCCAGCGCGGTTATAACATCGAAAGCCTTACGGTGGCCCGCACCCTGGATCCCGAGTTATCCCGCATGACCATCGTGGTGGACGTGGACGCCACCCTCCGCCAGCAGGTCATCAAGCAGATGAACAAGCTGGTGAACGTGCTGCAGGCCGCGGACCTCACCGAATCGCCCGCCGTCCGGCGCGAGATGGCCCTGGTGCGCGTCCGCACCGCCCAGGAAACCCGCACGGCGGTGCTCAAGGAGGCCGAAATCTTCGGCGCGCGCGTGGTGGACTCCTCGGTGGAAGGCTTCGCCCTGGAAGTCACCGGCGATCCCGAAAAGCTGGACGAGTGCATCGACGTGATGCGCAGTTATGGAGAAATTGAAACCACGCGCTCCGGAATGGTGGCGGTCTCGCTGGAGAGTAAGAAGCTCCGGCTGCAGCCGCCCGTCGAGCCGCGCGTGCTTGCCGAACCCGGCAACAGGAGTTACTAAATGGTGAAACGTTATTACGAAAAAGACTATCGGCCCGCCCTGCTGCAGGATCGCACGGTGGCCATCATCGGCTATGGCAGCCAGGGTCACGCGCACGCCCTCAACCTGCGCGATTCCGGCGTGGACGTGGTCGTCGGCCTGTACCCGGGCAGCCAGTCCCGCGCCAAGGCCGAGGCCGCCGGCCTGAAGGTCGCCGCCACCGCCGGCGCCGCCCAGGCCGCCGGCGTCATCATGATCCTGGTTTCGGATCATATCCAGGCCGAGATCTACCACAAGGACATCGCCCCGCACCTTACCGCCGGCAAAACCCTAATGTTCGCGCACGGCTTCAACATCCACTTCGGGCAGATCGATCCGCCCGCCGGCGTGGATGTCTCCATGGTGGCGCCCAAGGCGCCCGGCCACCGCGTGCGCGAGCTCTTCACCGAGGGCGTAGGCGTGCCCTCGCTGGTCGCGGTGCATCGCAATCCTTCCGGGCACGCCCTCGAAACCGCCCTGTCCTACGCCGGCGCGCTGGGCAGCCTCAAGGCGGGCGTCATCGAAACCACCTTCAAGGAAGAGACTGAGAGCGATCTGTTCGGCGAGCAGGCCGTGCTCTGCGGCGGCGCCTCCGAATTGATCCGCGCGGGCTTCGAAACCCTGGTGGAAGCCGGCTACGCCCCCGAGATCGCCTACTTCGAGTGCCTGCATGAGCTGAAGCTGATCGTCGACCTGATCCAGGAAGGCGGCCTCGGCTATATGCGCTACTCGGTCTCCGATACCGCCGAGTACGGCGATTACACGCGCGGTCCGCGGGTCATCGACGCCCACGTGCGCGCCGAGATGAAGAAGATCCTCTCCGAAGTGCAGTCCGGCGAGTTCGCGCGCCAGTGGATCGAAGAGAACAAGGCCGGCCGCCACAAGTTCCTGGCCATGCGCGAAGCCGCCCGCAACCAGCCCATCGAAAAGGTTGGCGCGGGCCTGCGCGAGATGATGACCTTCCTCAAGAAAAAGAAAGAAGCCGGAGTCCCGGTGGCCTGATATGAAGATCTTCACCTTCGACACGACCCTCCGCGACGGCGCCCAGGGCGAGTCCGTCTCGTTCTCGGTGGACGACAAGCTGCTCATCGCGCAAAAGCTGGACGAGCTGGGCATCGACTATATCGAAGGCGGCTGGCCCGGATCGAATCCCAAGGACAAGGAGTTCTTCGCGCGCGCGGGCGCCGAACTGCGCCTGCGGCACGCCCGGCTCACCGCGTTCGGGGCCACCCGCTTCGCGCGCCATACGGTCGAGGAGGACCGCAGCGTGCAAGCGCTGGCGGCCGCGGGCACGCCGGTGGTCTCCATCTTCGGCAAGAGCTGGGACCTGCACACCGCCCGCGCCCTGGGCATCAGTGAAGAAGAGAACCTCAAGCTGATCCGCGAAACCGTCGCCTACCTGAAGGCGCACGGCAAGGAAGTGGTCTACGACGCCGAGCACTTCTTCGACGGCTACAACTCCAATCCCGCATTCGCCCTGCGCACGCTCGAAGCCGCCCACAACGCCGGCGCGGAAGTGCTCTGCCTGTGCGACACCAACGGCGGCACGATCACCGGCCGGCTGGTGGAAATCGTCGCCGAGGTGCGCAAGCGCTTCGACGGCATCCTGGGCATCCACACGCACAACGATTCCGACCTCGCCGTGGCCAACACCTTGGCCGCCGTGGAGGCCGGCGCCACCCACGTGCAAGGCTGCATCAACGGCTACGGCGAACGCTGCGGCAACGCCAACCTCTGTTCCATCATCGCCAACCTGGAGCTGAAGCTGGGTCACACCACCATCGGCCAGGACAAGCTCATGAGCCTCTCCAACGTGGCGCGCTTCGTGGCCGAACTGGCCAACCTGCCGCTGCCCAACAATCAGCCGTTCGTGGGCCACAGCGCCTTCGCCCACAAGGGCGGGGTGCATGTCTCCGCGGTGCTGAAAGAACCCGCCACTTACGAGCACGTCGCGCCGGGAACCGTGGGGAACCGCCAGCGCGTGCTCATCAGCGACCTGTCCGGGCGCGGTAACATCCTCTATAAGTTGAAGCAGCACGGCCTCGCCGAGCGGCTGGACGAGGACGCGCGGCGCGAGCTGCTCGAGCGCATCAAACAGATGGAATTCGAGGGCTGCGAACTGGAATCCGCCGAAGGCACCTTCGAGTTGCTCGTCCGGGAAGCGCTCAATCCCGGCCTGCAGTTGTTCGAGGTGGAAGGCTACGAAGTCTCCACTAAGTCGGCGGGCGCCGGCGATTCGCGCTCCACCGCCAACATCACCGTGCGCACCCAGGACGGCGTGCACTCGGCCACGGCCGCCGGCAGCGGCCCGTTCCACGCCCTGCACCTGTGTTTGCGCAAGTGCCTGTCCAGCGTCTATCCGCAGATGGCCGGCGTCCGCCTCACCGATTACAAAGTGCGCGTGCTCGAGCCCCGCAAGGGCACCGCCGCCAAGGTGCGTGTGCTGATCGAGTGGTCCGACCACCGCAAAAGCTGGTCCACGGTCGGGGTTTCCGACAACGTCATCGTGGCAAGCTGGAACGCCCTGGTGGACGCCATCCGCCTGGAACTGATGCGCCTCACCGAGCGCGACGAAACCGTCGAGAAGGCTGTCGAGGACTACTGCTGGGGCGTGTAACTCCGCCTATATCTGCAAGCTGAAAGACTCGCCCAGATACACGCGCTTGACTTCCGGATCGCGCGCCAGCGCCTCCGGACTGCCCCCGCGGAAGATCCGCCCGTTGTCGATGATATAGGCCCGGTCGGTCACCATCAGCGTCTCGCGCACGTTGTGGTCGGTGACCAGGATGCCGATGCCCGACCGCTTCAGGTCGAAGATGATGCGCTGCAGCTCCCCCACCTGAATGGGGTCGATGCCGGAGAAGGGCTCGTCCAGCAGCAGGAAACTGGGGCTGATCACCAGGGAGCGCGCGATCTCCACGCGCCGCCGCTCCCCTCCGGAGAGCATGTATCCCTGGCTGCGCCGCACTTTCTCGAGTCCCAGTTGTTCGATCAGCCGGTCCAGCGTCTCCCGGCGCTCGTGATTGCGCAAGGGCAGCGTCTCCAGGATCGCCAGCAGGTTTTCCTCCACGCTCAGCTTGCGGAATACGCTGGCTTCCTGCGGCAGATAGCTGATGCCCTTGCGCGCGCGCTGGTACATGGGCAGCGCGGTGATGTCGTTGCCGTCCACCAGAATGCAGCCCGAATCGGGGCGGATCAGGCCGACAATCATGTAGAACGACGTGGTCTTGCCCGCGCCGTTGGGGCCCAGCAGGCCCACCACCTCGCCTTGATCGACGCTCACGGTGACGTCGTCCACCACTTTCCGCCCGCGATACGACTTCGAGATTTCCCGGGTTTCCAACTTGCTCATGGATGTTTGCGGCGGATGTGGCTGATCGCGGGCTTGGCCGCCGATCCATTCACCAGCAGCCGGTCGTCATTGGAAAAGTAAGTCAACTCCGAGCCTCGCGTATTGCCGCGCAGGCTGTCGTTCATCTGGGGATCGCCGCCGCGCAGGACAATCTTCTCTTCATCAGTGTAATACTCGGCGTGCCCGCTCGTGCCCACGCGCGTGCGCACCGGCCCCGTCTGCACGATCTCCACGCTGCCGTCGGCGAAGGCCTTCTGCAGGCGATTGTCGGCGCCTTCCTCGGCCAGCCACGACCGCAGGTCCGCCGCTTTCATCTGCAAGCCCCCCCGGTTCAGAAAAACGCCGCCCGAGTAATGCGCCAGGCGGTCCTGGTCGGTGTACACCATGTGCGGCGCTTTCACCAGCGTGAAGACCCCGGGCGCGGTCCCGGCCGGCTCGCCGTCCTGTTTCTGCTCCTCGCGCGACTGCGTGATCACGTGGCCGTCCGCCAGGATCGAGCGCTTGTCCCGGTCGATCTCCACGTGGTCCGCCTGGATGCGGTTGGCGCCCTGCCACAGCACCGCGCCGCCGTCGTACTTCACCAGCCGGTTGTGATTCGACGATTCCATTTTGCGCGCCACCGCCTGCAGCGGCTGGTCCCCGGAAAGCATGGCGGAGTCGCTCTTCTTGTTGCGCTGGTCCGGCATCCGGCTGGTATCCACGTGCCCCACGGCGGTGAAGTTGCCGGTCTTTTCGTCCAGCACGATATGGTCGGCGTTGGTCGATTCCGTGGGGTCCCACATGCGCGCGTGCTGGTCCAGGGTGATGCGGTTTTCCGCCTGCTCCAGGATGCCGCGGTCCGCGCGCGCCTTGCGGTCCCCGGATTCATAGGAGAAATCGCCCCATTGCTCCATGCGCGCCAACTGGCTGGTCTTGGGATCGAAGGACGCTGCCACGTTCTTGCTGACCGTGGTCGTGGGAGGCCTTTTCCTGGCCAGTTCCTCCGGCGTCGGATCGCTCACCGTCCGGCAATTGACGGCGGTGAACGACTGGATGCGGTTGCGCGTGCCGTACGCGATCCACATGCGTTCGCCGGTGAATTTGCGGTGCCGCTGGCCCGCCCGGTTGGGGAGAAACTCCAGTTCCCCGGGCGCGTGGGTCTCCAGGTTGGCCAGTTCGCGCCCGCCCGGGCGCATCTTCATCAGGATGCTTTCGCTGCGCAGAATGCGCGTCTCGGCCGGATCCTTGCCGGGAGCGGCGTGGCCTTGCGGATCGGGCTGCGATTCCAGAAAGCCGTGGCCGCTCACCAGCGCCTGGGTCAGGGTAGCCTCCCCGTTGGAATCGGCGAAGTCCAGGTCCACGCGGTCGCCCGTCGCCACCACCTGCGAACCGTCCGACGCCGACACCAGCCGCGCGTGCCCCTCGCCCGCGATCTTCTCCACTTCCCCGCTGTCGCCGTAATCCACGGTCAGGTGGTCCGCTCCGTATTGCAACTTGCGATTGGGATATGCATCCGTGCCATGCGCCTGCTGCGCGTCGATGTGGTGGATGCGGCCGTCCTGCAAGGCGATGGTGGTGTCGCCCGCCTCCACCACGGTGTTGTCGCGGGTCATGCGCGACCACGGAGACAGCCACACCCCGCCCAGGTTTTCCCGGTACACCACCTGGCCCGCTTCAATCTTCATGGGCTTGGCGTGCGGGCCCGGAGGATTCCAATGCAGCTCCGCCTGGCTGTTCAGAAAAAGCTCGCGCGTGCCCGGATCGTACGAAGCCCCCACGGCTCGGCCATCCCCGTTTTCGAACTTGAAGGTCGTCGGCCGGTCCGTGACCGCCTTGCCGCTGCCACTGTCGAAGGTGACCCCGGAGGAGTGGATCGACACCAGCGTGTGCGCCGGCGGCCCGTCGTTGGGCACCGCCAGCGTGATATCCACTTCGCCATCGGAGTACAGCCGCTTATCCGACTGGTTGTACTCCGCGTGGGCGCTGTGAACCAGGTTGTAGTTGGGTCCGTGCAGCGACGGCAGGCGCAACTCCACCTGCTCCAGTTCGATGTGGTTGGAGTCCTTCACCTGGCGCGCGTCGCGCGCCTTGATCAAGCAGATGGTGCGGCTCTCCGGCGGCGGCGACGTCTCCACCCAGCTCCAGTCCTGCGCCGCCGAGGTCAGGTCCGGCGCCATGGCCTGCGGCCTGGCGGGAGCCTGTTCCCGCAATTCGCGGTTCTGCCGGCGGTAAGTGGCGGTCACCCCCCCCACGATCGCGGCAATGGCCAGCGGGATGAGCCAAATAAGCCAGCGCGCGCCTCGCATGGATACTTCCATTGTAACGTGCGGGCGCGCCCGCCGCGCTTCTCCCGCCAAAAACATACCCGCCCGCGCGTGCAACTCCCCGTGCCCCGCTACAATGAAATCTTGGAATGAAAATCGCCCTCGCGCAGATCGATACCACGGTCGGCGACTTGGCGGGCAACGTGGACCGCATGATCCGCGCCGCCCGCGATGCCGCGGCCGCCGGCGCGCACGTCGTCGTCTTCCCCGAACTCTCCGTCACCGGCTACCCGCCCCGCGACCTGGTCGAAAAACCTACCTTCCCCGAGCGCTCCTGCCGCCAGTTGGAGCGCCTCGCCGCCGGCGCCGCTTCCCTGCCCCTCGCCGTCATCGCCGGCTACGTCGGCCCCTCCTCCTCCCACACCGGCAAGCACGCCACCAATAGCGCCGCCCTCCTGCAAGCCGGCGCCATCCTCTTCCAGCAGACTAAAATGCTGCTGCCCACCTACGACGTCTTCGATGAAGCCCGCTATTTCGTCCCCGCCGAGGCCCAGTCCCTCTTCCTCCTCCACGGCCGCCGCGTCGCCCTCACCATCTGCGAGGACGCCTGGAACGACAAGCAGTTCTGGGATCGCCCCCTCTACCGCCGCGACCCCGTCCACGAACTCGCCTACGCCGGCGCCGAACTGCTCATCAGCATCAACGCTTCCCCCTATCACATGGGCAAACGCGCCCTCCGCCAGGAGGTCTTCGCCGCCACCGCCCGCCGCCACGCCATTCCCGTCGTCTATGTCAACCAGGCCGGCGGCAACGATCAATTGGTCTTCGATGGCTCCAGCTTCGCCATGGACGCCTCCGGCCGCGTGGCCGCCTGCGCCGCCTCCTTCGCCGAAGACCTGGTCCTGTTCGATTCCGATTCCGGCGCCGGCGATCTCCACCAGAACCTCCCCGACGAGTGCCACGCCGTCTTTGAAGCCCTGGTCCTCGGCACCCGCGATTACATCCGTAAGTGCGGCTTCTCCAGCGTCCTCATCGGCCTCAGCGGCGGCATCGATTCCTCCCTCACCGCCGCCATCGCCGTCGACGCCCTCGGCCCCCACAACGTCACCGGCGTGGCCATGCCCGGACCGTTTTCCTCCGAAAGCAGCATCGCCGATGCCCGCGCCCTGGCCGCCAACCTCGGCATCCGCCTCGAAATGGCGCCCATCACCCCGGTCTATGATGCCTTCGCCGCCGTGCTCGACCCCCTCTTCGCCGGCGCGCCCCGCGACGTCACCGAGGAGAACCTGCAGGCCCGCCTGCGCGGCGTCACCCTCATGGCCCTCTCCAATAAGTGGGGCGCCATGGTCCTCACCACGGGCAATAAAAGCGAGCTCGCCGTGGGCTACTGCACCCTCTACGGAGATATGTGCGGCGGCCTCGCCGTCATCAGCGATGTCCCCAAGACCCTCGTCTACGACCTCTCCCGCGTCGCCAACCAGCGCCATCCCGGCGCCATCCCCGAGAGTGTCTTCGAGAAACCGCCCTCCGCCGAATTGCGCCCCGACCAGAAAGATTCGGATTCGCTGCCGCCCTACGAAGTCCTGGACCAGGTCCTGCGCGCCTACGTCGAGGATTACCAGCCGCCCGCCCGCATCGCCCTCGACTTAGGATTGCCCCCGGAGGCCGTCGCCGACATCGTCAATAAGGTGGATCGCAACGAGTACAAGCGCCAGCAGGCCGCCCCCGGCCTGAAGGTCACCTCCAAAGCCTTCGGCATCGGCCGCCGCTTCCCCATAGCCCAAAAGTACGCCGAATAGTTAGCCTGTCACTGGACATTTTCGTATGTCTGGGCAGGCTTCTGGTGGGACAGGCTTTAGCCTGTCACTGGACATTTTTGTATGTCGGGGCAGGCTTCTGGTGGGACAGGCTTTAGCCTGTCGCTGGACATTTTTGTATGTTGGGCCAGGCTTCTGGTGGCACAGGCTTTAACCTGTCGCTGGACATTTTTGTATGTTGGGGCAGGCTTCTGGTGGGACAGGCTTTAGCGAGGACGACTCGCGGCGAGCCGTCACCAGTATCAGAAACCCAGCCGCCACGGGCGGATATTTCGAGGATTGTTCGAGTTATGTTCCAACCGAGCGAAATCAACAACTTCCGGCGTGGGTTTCTGGAGAGCCTGTCACGGGCGAGCTATGTTGGCGAGCCATGCTCGCCCACCTACCGCCGCCACTCCCCGTGCCGCTCCACGAAACGGTCCTCGCGCCGCACCTCGTGCCGCTCCATGCGCGGACCCTCTTCCCGCCGCAGCGGAATCGCGTACGGATGTACGTAAGCCGCCCGGTTCCCCCAAGTCCGTCCCCACGGCCGGTGGTCGATCATGATGTCGTGCGTGCGCCATCCCAGCCCCACGCTCGACCAGCCGAACGGCGCAAACGCCCCCACATAAATTCCAGCGCCGAACGAAATGCCCGCCCGCGCATAAAATCCCGGCCGCGGCCGCCCAAACACCACCCCCGGATCGTAGAACGGTACGTACACGTAGCCCGCATTCACCGGCTCGATCTCGATGTCCCCCGGCCCTTCCACAATCACCCGGTCTTGCGCGTTGTTCTCCAGGTAGCCGTTATCCATGGCCTTCTGCCGCTCGCGCTGCACCGCGTCCATGACCTCCGGCCGCTGCGACAACACCGCGTTGCCCAGCGCCTGAGTCCACCCCGGATCCCGCGCCATCATGTCCAGCACCGCCGGAAATGGAATCAGCGCCAATACGCTGGGATCGAACGGCAGGCGGTCCTCGAAGATGGCCCGCGACAGTTCATCCCCGTGCAGATAGCTGTGCCGCCCCGCCCACGCCGCCGCGTCGGGAATCTCGTTCCAGTAAGTCGATGCCGTCAGCACCTGCCCCAGCAGCGGATCCGGATACAGCGCCACCCGCTGCACCAGTCCCTCGAGCTGCCCCGGCCCCATCATGGGCCCCGCTTGCGCCGGATAGCCTTGCGCCGGCGGATAGGCCGGCTCGTCCGGCGGCGGTCCCTGCGCCCGTACCCCAAGGCACGCCGCGCCGGCCATCAAGCCCGCCCACACCAATACCCTTCCCTGCATGAATGCGATCTCCTCCTCTAACTTGATCTGACTCGGCCGCGGCTTCTACCGCCGCCACCCGCGTCCCCAGAAGCCGCCGCCCCAGTAACCAAAACCACCCCAGTATCCGCGGCCCCAGTACATCCCGATTCCCGGCCCCCAGTAGTAAGGATACCCATAACTGTACGGATAAGGGTAAGGGGACCCGTAATCCGGCCCGTAACCCCGCCCGTTAGGCGGACCCGCGCGCGTCTGCAGATCGTAAGGCCGCTCGTAATCCCCCGGATTCACCCACCGGAACGCTTCCGGCGCGCCCTCGGTCGAAACCGTCACGGGAGCTTCCACCCGGAACGTCAGCACCTCCTCGGGATAAAGGT
>VFSW01010716.1_pt1 | contig 12965 bp, 5 predicted proteins | sample 5358111 | NCBI WGS metagenome assembly VFSW01 (sample SAMN11554181, study PRJNA540505) | mine drainage metagenome | isolation source: sediment from site ElyBrook_90M | place: USA: Ely Copper Mine, Vershire, VT | collected 2017 | reverse complement strand
CACTGCTCAACGTGGTTCTTCGTGATGAACTGCCTGAGGAAAATGCATCCAGGCCAAAGCTCCTCGATCCTCCTCCCAGTAAAGCTCGCACTGCGAGGCGATCAAATCTGCTTCCAAATGCGTAACCTATCTATCAAGCTCATCAAGATAGCATGGGGTTGCCTGCGCGGCTGGTCCACTGAAGAACATGCACTTGGATCGAGAGTCTCGCCTTTGGTTTCGGCATCATGATCGGCGTTTCTCCGCGCATCCGCAATCAGCCCTGATCAGACGTGATGGTCAAGGTCAATATTGCACAGGATTAATAGGACCAAGAGCGTACGGTTATCTAGGCAAGTCTCTCAATGGAGATCGCCTATGACCACACCTTCGCACTATTACCGCCTCTCTACGGAGACTGCTGACTTTGCTGAAGTGCTTCTCGGAGCTCCGGCGAGAGAGCATTTCAGTCCGTTGCAAGGCACCTTATGCGCAGAAGGATAAGACCACTGGCCACGCAATTCCCTTTGGATTGCAACCAACAGGGCGTATGCCGCCCTATTGTGAACCTGTCCAAATCGTGACTCTTAACATGACTTTGCGTTGGTGCCCTGTGATTGCAAGACTTGGATTCTGGATTTCTGTATTGGTGTCCGCGATCGTCGCTACCGGATGCGTCGTCGAGGCGCAGACGTACGACGTCGGATCTGGAACGCCTAGCACTGCACAGTCTCAAACAGGACAGAGCAAGCCTTCAGATCAACCGCTCGGATGGGGATCCAATATTCAAAACGCGCGCCTTGCACGCGCTGCGGAACAAGCTCTGCAGCATGGAGACCACGCGCTCGCGCTTGACTACGCACAACGTGCCGCACAAGCGGCGCCAAATGATCCGCACTTATGGCTTTTGCTGGGCTACGCGGCTCGGCTCGATGGGAAGCAGTCGCTCTCGGTAGATGCCTATACCCGTGGCCTTCGCTTGAGCCCTTCCTCATTGGAGGGACTCTCCGGCCTTGCACAGACCTATAGTGTGATGGGCCGAACCGAAGATGCCGAGCGCCTCCTCAAGCAGGTGGTCGCGTCTGACCCGAGGCGTAGAGACGACGCATTGCTGCTTGGGGACCTGTGCATGAGATCGGCAGACTACACCGGAGCACTCGATTGGCTCGGAAGAGCAGAGCGCCTCCAGCCGGGCGCGCGGTCGGAGTTGCTGATGGCGCTCTCGTACCAGCATCTGAAGCAGATGGATATGGCAAACCATTATCTCGAGTTGGCGAAACGCCGCGATCCCAACAACCCGGACGTGCAGCGCACCATGGCGGGATACTATCGCGAAGTTGGGAATTACCCTGACGCGATTTCTGCACTCAAGTCAATTCTTAATCCCAAGCCAGACGTGACTGCCGAACTCGCATATACCTACCAGCTCGATGGCAAGCTGGACCAATCCGCAAGGCTGTACGCGCAGGCCGCGAATGCCGACCCCAAGGATCTAGACTTCCAGTTCGCTGCGGCCCAGGCCGAGGTGGCTGCCGGTTCCATCGAGAAGGCGAATCCATTTCTCAGTCGTGCCGCTGCAATCGATCCCAACCATTATCGGTTGCACTCAATCCGCGGAGAGATTGCAAGATTACAGGAGCGCCAACAGGATGCCATCACGGAGTACACCGCAGCTCTAGCTTCTCTGCACTCTGATCCCGCCGAGGGTCCACTTTATGGCATACAGATGCACATGGACTTAATGGAGCTGTATCGGGACATGGCGGACGACGGCGCTTCCAAACGTCAGCTCCAGATAGCGCAGACTGAAATCAATGCGCTGGATGAGCACGCGTCCGCTGGAGGGCAGTACCTGCGCCTCAGAGCACTGATCAAGATGAATGCCGGTGACCTCGACGGTGCCCTGGCCGACATCAAGAAAGATCTCGCCATCGATCCCCATGATCGTAATAGCCTGCAGCTCAACGGTGACATTCTCATAAAACTCGGGCAGGCTGACGACGCGATCAATGTTTATAAAAAGATCCTCACAAGCGATCCTGAAAACCGGTTCGCGCTCACCTCCCTCGGCTACGCCTCACGTGCAGTGGGGCGCGACAAAGATGCAGAAGGATACTTTCTGCGCCTCGCAGAAGCCGATCCCTCTTTGTACGTACCCTATCTCGCGCTCGGAGATATTTACACAGCTCAGCACGAATTCAAAAAGGCCCAGGTTGCCTACAGCAAGGGCTATGCCCTGGATCCCCGGAAACCCTTGATCTTGGCAGGTGGAATGAATGCGGCCATCGAGGGGCATAACATCGATCTGGCCGCAACGTGGCTGAGCCGCGTCACCCGCGGAATGGAACAGAATCCTCAAATCCTTCGGGAAAAAGAGAGATACCTGAGTTTTAAGGGTCTTTATCAGGAATCTGCTGCAGTAGGTAGGAAGGCAATCAAAGTGCTGCCTCGAGATAGAGATGTGGTTGTCTATCTCGGTTATGATCTTCTCCATCTTGCGCAGTATGACGAACTGCTCGCACTGACATCAAAGTACCTCACCATCTTCCCAAATGAGCCCGACATACCTCTGCTGGAAGGCTATGTCCACAAGCATCAAGGACATTTGGAACAGGCCCGACAGGATTTTTCTGAGACTCTGAGGCGGGATCCCAATGTGACTACAGCATACGTAAACCGCGGATACATGCTGAACGACCTGCATCAACCCAAGGCGGCCGCGGAAGACTTTGACGCAGCCCTCAAAAGAGAGCCAGACAATGGTGAGGCACACTTGGGGCTGGCCTACGCAAGCCTGGATCTTTATAAGCCGCAGGCTGCCCTGCGACATGCAGAGTTGGCGGAGCGGACTCTCGGCGATTCAAGGGATCTTCACGTGATTCGCGCCACCGCCTATGGGCGTGAGGGCATGCTGACCAAAGCAGCCGGTGAATACAAGGATGCCCTGAAGTTCACTCCCGATGATGGCGCGCTCCACCTCGGTCTGGCGAATACATTATTCGCAGAGCGGCGGTATCACGATGCGATTGATGAGCTCGAGATCGCAAAGAGCAATTCTCCAGAGGACGCAGATGTCTATGCATTGCTCGCACGGTCTTATGCCAATTTACAAGATCGAGATCATACGCTCCAATATGTCCAGCTAGCCGAGGAGCATGCCAAGCCTGCGCCCGATGCGGCAATCAGTTCGCAATCTGGAGGACAGAGCGAAACTCTTATTTCTACCGGAGAAGCGCTGAGTACTCTCGGGGACCAGCGAGCCGCCATAGAACGCTTTGGCCAAGCACTTGCAATCCCAGGCAGCAATCGAGTGAGCGTTCGTCTGGCAATCGCACAGGTTCAGGTGCAGCAGGGGCATTCAGATGATGCAGAGAGACAGATCGCGCTGGCCCTGATGGAAGCTCAGGCGGGTGAGACTGTCCCACCTACAGGTAGCCAGTTCATCGCGGCGGCAGACGTATTTCGGACTCTGCATGATTACCAACTGTCACAGACCTACCTCCAGCGCGCGAAAGCCGCAGGTGCACCCGATGCAGAGGTGCGCATTGGACTTGCCAATAATTATCTGGCACTGGGAGACACCACCAGGGCGCAGGCAGAGCTCGCGGCCGTCAGCGCTTCTGCGGACAGCTCCTCTGATTATGGATATCTTCTGGCGGAGGCCAACGTCCTTCGCCAGCAACACCACAGCGCAGAGGCGCTCACTTCTTTTGCGCAGGCGTCCAACGCAGAAGGCGAAGACCAAACAGCCCAACAGGCCTTGCTACAGGCAGGTGCGGATGAAGGATTGAGAGTAACTCCCAACCTCAGCCTCCTTTCGGATTTTTCAGTCGATCCAATCTATGAAGATACGACGGTCTATGTTTTGGACTCCAAGCTGGATGCTGCATTTCCTGTGCCGATTAATGATACTGCCATGCTTCCACCGCCACGTTCCTCCATCGAGACACAATGGACCAGTGCATTCCACCTACATCTTGGCCACATTCCCACCCCTACCGGATTCTTCCAGATGAGGAACTCAAGAGGACAAATCTCGGTCCCCAGCACAAATTCAATTGTTAATCGCAACACAACTGACCACACGTTGAACTTCGGGCTGAACCCAACGGTGAATTTGGGGAGCAACGTGCTGACGTTCAATAGCGGCATTCAGGCAACTGTCCGCCGCGACTCAGAGTCTCCGGTCGCAATGAATCAGAACCTCTTCCGGATGTTCGCCTATATGTCCACGAGTGCCTTCTTCAATGCCGTCTCGGTCAGCGGTTATGTGATACGGGAAGCTGGCCCCTTTACTGAAAGCAACCTGCACTCGCAAGCGCTAACCGGTGCTCTTGATTTTCGTGTCGGCGCGCCTTGGGGAAAAACTGCCATGGTAGCTGGATGGGGAGTCAATGATCAGAAGTTCTCACCGGTGAATTACGAGGACTACTACACGTCCTCGTATCTTGGCATCGACCACCGGTTCTCCGGGCGATTGAATGTCAGGGCTGTGATAGAAGACCTTCGTGCATGGAGAGTCGTAGGAACAGCTTCGGGCAACGCACAGAATCTACGCCCGGCCGGCTCTGTCGACTTCACTCCAAGACCCAACTGGGACATTCATCTGTCGACCGCCTACTCTAGTACCCGCAGCTTCCACGTCTATGATGCGACCCAAAACGGCTTTTCTATCTCGTACGCGCGTCCCTTCCACCATAAGTTCAAAGACGATGCCAATGAGGTTGTCCTGCAGTATCCCATTCGATTTTCGGCAGGCCTGCAAGAAGAGGACTTCTTCAACTTTAAGGGCGGACAAACTCAACAGCTCAGACCATACGTACAAATCAGTCTATTTTGAAGGCGGAAACCGATGAAGATTTGCCTAGTTGCTACATTTCCCCCCAGTGGGCGCCAGTTGAACGAATATGCATTTCACATCGCGCGCGAATTGCAGCGCAATCCCGACGTCAAATTGACGATTCTAGCCGACGAATTGGATGAATATGAATTCGCAACCGACGAGAAGGGCAACTCGCTGAAGGTTGATCAACTCACTGAGTTGCCGGGATTCAACGTGATTCGCTGCTGGAGGTTCGGCAGTCTGGCATCTCCGATACGTTTGCTGAACACCATCCGTAGACTGAAGCCCGACGTCGTGTGGTACAACCTGGTTTTCTCAAGCTTTGCTACACCAGAGAATCCACTTGCCGCATTTTTCGGCCTTTCCGGGCCGGCTCTTACACGGGCCGCCGGATTCTTCACCCATATCACCCTGCACCACATCCTCGAACACGTCGATTTTTCCGCTGCGGGGGTCCGGCAGGAAAGGCTATTTCGAATGGGAACACACCTGGCAACTAAGGCCTTGCTTAGAGCGCACTCGGTATCCGTCCTACTCCCTGCCTACCGGAATACTCTGATTACAAAGTATGCCGCTCAAAATGTGCTCCTGGGTACCCACGGAACATTTGCTTCCATCCCCTGTCCGCCCGATTTTACGAAACGCGGCAATCCGGACCTACGTATTCTGGCAATCGGACACTGGGGAACGTATAAGCGGTTAGAGACGCTGATGACCGCCTTCCCGGCCATCCTGGCAAAGTTTCCAAATGCCAGGTTAATCGTTGCTGGCGCTAACCATCACACAAAGCCGGGATATTGGGAGTCGATACGCGACGCGCAGCCTGCAGGTCTTCCCATAGATTTCCGAGGATACGTTCCGGAAGAAGCCATCCCGGAGTTGTTTCAGACAACCTCAGTTTTGGTCATGCCCTATGACTCGGCAACTGGATCGAGCGGTCCTGCCCATCAGGCATGTGAATATGGCGTTCCCATTGTGTGCGCAGACATCGACGACTTTCGAGGAATGGCGGCGGGTGAAGGCATGGCAATCCGCTTTTATAAAAGATACGATGCCGCCGACCTCGCCGAGCAGGTCTCTGCCATTTTGCAGTCGCAAGAGCTGCAAAATCAGATGGCCGAACATAACTTTGCAGCCGGAACTGAGATGACTTTGACCAGCGTTGTCAAAAACTATATTCGCTGGTTTGAGCTCAACAAATGCAAACGGGCGATCAACAATGCCGAAATGAGTGCGGGACCAAGAAACCTCTGGATTAGACCTTCTCAAGCCAGATGCGCCTCACCTGGCTGGAACTTACGGAAAGCCTTATTGGCTCACCAGAGAGACGAAAGGATTGGCCGACAGGGAAACGATCCTGCAGAAACGTATGCTCAACTCGACAGCATCGCGGACCCCTTCAATGGGTAAAGTGGAACGCCCCAAAGATTCATCCGAATGGCGGCGGGTTCATAAGAACCTCATAAGCACCCTCTGCGTGGAAGCTGCGACCTTGGCGCTATGCATTCAGAGAGTGTTCATTGTGCCGGATTCTACTTGCTTAATTATGGTCTATTGGGCACCGGGATTGTCGGACTAACCTGCTCCCTTAAAGGGCAAGAAGGAGATGACCGTGAAAAAAACCTATGCTTGCCGAACACTTCGCCAGATGTTTTCCTTGATGGTACTCGCTCTCTTTCTGCCCTTGCTCATCGCCGGGTGCGGCATTCACATGAGCACCGCGTCCCCGGCGGTGAGCATTACTGCCAATCCTGCTTCAATCAGCTTGAACAGTTCGTCCACTCTGACCGTGACTGCGATCAATGCCACTCAGGTCACGGTGAGCGGATCCGATGGAACCACCTATACTCTGCTGCCGAGCGGCGGAACCCAAAGCGTCACTCCAAAAGCAACTACCACTTACACCGCCGTCGCAAAGGGATCGGGAGGAAGTGCCTCAGCCACGGCGTCAGTAACGATTACGCCGGCCTCTGCGCCTACTGTCACCATGGTCATCACCCCCGACTCAATTTCTCAGGGCAGCTCATCCAGTTTGACCGTGACTGCGACGAATGCTACCCAGGTGACAGTGAACGGAACCGACGGCAGCACCTACACTCTCCAGCCTAGCGGCGGAACTCAAAGCGTCAGTCCGGTCGCAACTACAACCTACACGGCAGCAGCCACCGGCCCTGGGGGAACGAACTCCGCGAGTGCAACACTTACGGTAATTCCCATTCCGATGCCAACTGTGGCCATCACTGCAATCCCTACTTCTATTACTGCGGGCAGTTCGTCCATTCTGACAATCACTGCATTAGGCGCCACGCAGGTAAAGGTAATCGGAACCGACGGCAGCACTTACACTCTCCAGCCTAGCGGCGGAACGCAAGCTGTGAGCCCGGCAGCAACAACAATTTACACTGCGGTCGCATCCGGTATTGGCGGGAGTGCTTCGGCGGCCACGACAGTGACGGTAACTCCGAATCCTCCGCCAACCGTGACTATCACTGCCATTCCTGTGTCGATCACCTCGGGCAGTTCGTCCACCTTGACCGTGACCGCCGTTAATGCAACGCAAGTCACGATCACCGGCACCGATGGCAGCATGTATCCCTTGCAATCGAGCGGCGGAACGCAGTTGGTGAGCCCGACCGCGACCACGACTTACACGGCAGTCGCAATCGGCAATGGAGGAAAGATCTCGGCGAGTGCAATCGTGACGGTGACACCGAATCCCGTACCGACTATCAGTATCACCGCGAACCCAACTTCCATCATTTCGGGGAATGAATCCACCTTGACCGTAACCGCGACGAATGCCACCCAGGTGGCTGTGACCGGAACGGACGGCAGCACCTATTCTATGCAGTCCAGCGGTGGAACGCAGATAGTCAGCCCGGCTAGTACGACCACTTACACGTCAGCGGCAACCGGAACAGGTGGAAGCGCTTCGGCAAGCACAACGGTAGCAGTGACACCGGCAGGGAGCGTTCAATCAATCGACCACATTATCTTCATGCTTCAGGAAAATCATACGTTCGACAACTATTTTGGGATGCTCAATCCATACCGGAAGTCGAATGGCTGGAACATCGGCGATGATGGTAAGGACTATGAAGTGGATGGAATCGACGACAAGCTTGCCACAATTAGCAACCTTGACGACGAAGGAACTGCGTACTCGCTCTTCAAGCTTAAAAGTACTTGTGTCGATGATGAGACCTCGGCTTGGCTCGCAAGCTATGGAGAGGTTAATCGTTACGACTTTCTCACAACGCGCCCAATCTTGATGGATGGCTTTGTTCACAACGCAGAGGGCTACGCGAAGAGTTGCGCCCTTCCTGGCGCAGCTGGATCCTGCTCCGGAAGCTTCACTGATCTGACGGGGCAGCGGTCTATGGGGTATTACGATCAAGGCTTCCTCAACTACTACTACTACATGGCATCGCAATTCGCGGTGTCCGATCGCTGGTTCTCGCCGGTATCGACCAAGAGCATTGGTAATCGCATCGCTACTTTCACCGGGGGCACGACTCAAGGCTTGGTTAAGGATCCCGGCGGTGATGATCATCTCTCTCAGCTCGACATTCCGAACATCTTCCAGGAACTCGACCAGGCAAAGGTATCGTGGAAGATCTACTACACCGTGACCGAGGGATTCTGCCTGGCTGACGACGATTGCACAGGTGGGTCGAACGCGGCGTATCCCGCGACGACCTTCTCAAACCTTACCTATTCGTATCAATATATGTATGAAAATCCAACCGGCGTAGCATGTACTCCTCCCACCCAGCCATCGAGTGTAGTTGGAGACTCGACGAACTCCTTCTGCATCGATCCAGATCACATTGCTCCCCTTTCCACCTATTTCACCGATCTCACCAATGGCACACTTCCAAGCTTTGCCTTCATTGAGGCCGGTTACGCGAACAATGACGAGCACCCAGGATCGGGTCAATCCGTTCTACTGGGACAGGCGGAAGTGGCAAAGATCGTCAATTCTCTTATGGCGAGTCCCGAGTGGAAGGATTCTGCATTCTTCCTCAGCTACGACGAGGGTGGAGGACCTTACGATCATGTCCCACCGGTGCCCGGCCACTCCAACGACAACACCGATGCCTCCCTGGGGACAATCCCCGATATCTCGCAGATCGCGGTGAATGCAGATGCATATGGCCCCTGCGTGCCTATTGGCGGAACGCCCACACTGCATTGCGACCTGGCGACAAACGATCCTGGGGCGAATGCCGGGGATGCCGCGGCCGTTCAGGGGTTTGCCGCACAGCTTGGGTTCCGCCTGCCGAATATCATCATCTCGCCTTTCACCCGTCGACATTATGTTTCGCACACGCCGATAGATCACACGGCGGTGATCAAGTTTGTCGAAAACCGCTTTATCGGCAGCGCCGCGCACTTGACGTCGCGCGATGCCGCACAGCCCAATCTGCTTGAGTTTTTCGACTTTAACAACATCCCGTGGATTACTCCTCCATCACCTCCGAATCCGGTAACAGCAACCTCGCTGGGGTACGATCCGTGCACTCCTGCGAATATGGGGCCATGAACTCGCGATCAACTCGCTCACAGTCGACATCAATATCTTCGCGGATTATGCGATGGAGAGGCGTGTTGCCCTGCAAAATGACGGCGAATGCGCCGTCTGGGCACAGTCTCTCCTCGCGATGAAAATCCAGTGAGTGGATTGCATACTCTGCATTTGTTCAGACACGATCTGATGGAAATCGTTCATTCAATCTGGCTTTTGAGCAGTTGTTGAGAGTGAGTAAAACGGAACGGTTTGTTGTGGCAGTCCGTGCCATGCTTTCGTAGCAGGCGAGAAGCCAGATAGAACTCCCTGTGCAATAGGAGATCGTATGAAGACAACATCAAAATGCGCACATCCTGCCTGCAACTGCGTTCCTGCGGATGGGAAGAAATACTGTAGCGAGGTCTGTCGAAATGCAAAGGGCATCACAGAGCTCGCATGTCAATGCCAGCACTCTTCCTGCCAGGATAAATCCATGAAACAGTAACTGATTTGCCGGCAGTGGATACGGCCTTCGGGTGCGAGGCAATACGCGCATTTTCTCGGCTTGTGAGGCAAACCACGTGCGTCTCTGGAATCGCGCGCATCTTCGGCCCGAGATATGCAATGCGACTCAGCCAAGCACGCGCCGATCTTGTCGCCATGACTTTACTGGTGGAATGAACGACAGGCACGCGTAGCGCTTGCGCGCAACTGGATCGTGGCACTGCATTGGGAGGAGAACCGCATGACTCTTGGCATGATTGGGCTGGGCAGGATGGGAACCAACATGGTGCGACGCCTTCTGCGCGCCGGCCATCACTGCGTCGTCTACGATCTTCACGCGGAAGCGGTGCAGGCACTTGTCAAAGAGGACGCGGTTGGTGCTGCCTCGCTCGAAGACTTCGCAAAGAAATTGCCATCGCCCCGCTTCATTTGGTTGATGGTGCCAGCCGCAGTAGTTGATCCAACACTCAAGGTGCTCATCCCGCTCCTGGAGCGGGATGACGTGATCATCGACGGCGGTAACTCCTATTACCACGATGACATCCGCCGCTCAACCGAACTGAAGCCAAAAGGCATCCACTATGTGGATGTTGGAACCAGTGGTGGAGTCTGGGGAACAGAGCGAGGCTACTGTCTGATGATTGGCGGTGATGATGCCGTCGTCCAGCGTATGGATCCGATCTTCTCTGCTTTGGCACCAAGCATCGAGTCGGCACCCCTTACGCCGGGCCGCGAGAAAGCAGACGGTACGGCTGAACATGGATACCTGCACTGCGGCCCCAGCGGTGCTGGTCACTTTGTCAAGATGGTCCACAACGGCATTGAGTACGGAATCATGGCCTCCTACGCGGAGGGGTTGAACATTCTTCACCATGCCAACGTCGGAAAGAGGCAGCGCACGGCAGATGCCGAAACCACGCCACTGCGCCATCCGGAGGACTACCTGTATGACCTGAACCTTGCTGATATCGCCGAGGTCTGGCGCCGCGGGAGCGTCATCTCTTCGTGGCTTCTGGATCTGACTGCCATCTCTCTCCTCGATAGTCCCGACCTGGCGCGCTTTTCCGGCCGTGTGTCGGACTCGGGAGAGGGGCGCTGGACCATTGCTGCGGCCATCGACGAGTCGGTCCCCACTCCTGTATTGAGTGCTGCGTTGTTTGCGCGCTTCACCTCGCGCGGCGAAGACGACTTTGCCGATAAGCTGCTGTCCGCACTACGATTCCAGTTCGGCGGACATCAGGAAAAGACCGCCGTCCAGAAGGAAAACCTCTGATGGCTACTTCTCGTTCTGACGCACTGGTGATCTTTGGCATAACGGGCGATCTGGCCCACAAGATGATCTTTCCGGCACTCTATGGAATGGTGAAGCGTGGCGTGCTTAAGGTTCCGGTGATCGGTGTTGCCTTCCCAAAGTGGAGTTTGACCCGTCTCCACAAACGAGCCACCGACAGCATTGAGCAATCGGGAGGAGTTGATAACAAGCGGGCATTTCAACAGTTTTTATCACTACTCAAGTATGTGAGCGGAGACTATCAAGAGAGCGGCACATTCAAAGAAATTAGAAACGCGCTTGGGAATTCACGACGTCCTGCACACTATCTCGCTATTCCACCTTCGCTTTTCGAGACAGTCATCAAAGGGCTCGGCGCCGCCGGCCTGGCCCAGAACGCACGTGTGATTGTTGAAAAGCCATTTGGACGCGATCTGGCATCAGCACGCGAGCTGAACCGGGTTGCGCATACGGCGTTTCCTGAAGAGTCAATCTTCCGCATCGACCACTTCCTTGGCAAGGAAGCGATCATGAATATCCTTTACTTCCGCTTTGCAAATTCGTTTCTCGAGCCGATCTGGAACCGCAACTACGTTGCCAGCGTTCAGATAACCCTTTCCGAGAGCTTCGGGGTAGGTAAGCGCGGCGCGTTTTACGAAACCGCCGGTTGCCTTCGCGATGTGATACAGAATCACCTCTTCCAGGTCGTTGCATTGCTTGCCATGGAGCCGGCCGCAACGCGCGACTTCGGAGCCGTCCACCTTGAGAAGACCAAGGTCTTCAAAGCCATGCGTCCTCTGCGGTCCGACGATGTAGTACGCGGACAGTATGCTGGTTATCGCAAAGCGCCGGACGTTGCAAAGCGCTCTGACGTGGAGACCTATTGCGCCTTGCGGCTATTCATCGACTCGTGGCGCTGGGACGGTGTGCCGTGGTTTCTGCGGTCTGGCAAACATTTGCCTAACACTGCGACTGAGATACTGGTGGAACTCAAGCCGCCGCCAGGAAGGCTCTTTGGCGACGCCGTGCAGGCGAGTGGTCGGACTAACTACCTGCGCTTTCGACTCTCTCCCAACTCAGCCGTTGCGCTTGCCGCTCGCGTTAAAATTCCAGGGCAGGAGTTCATAGGAGAGCAGCGAGAACTCTACCTGTCAGAACAACAGCCAGGAGAGGAAACGCCCTACGAGCGCCTCCTGGGCGACGCGATGAAGGGTGATGGAGCGCTCTTTACCCGCGAAGATGCTGTTGAAGCAGCATGGCGCGTGGTGGATCCAGTCCTCACAAATCATCATCCAGCTTACCCCTACAAATGCGGCAGTTGGGGCCCTAAGCAAGCCGACTCGATGATTGCTGCGGTGGGCGGCTGGCATAACCCGAGCCCCGATGGGTCATCCAGAGAATGAGACAAGCAAAACAGGCGTTTGCACGCTGTCCGCAAACCTGGGTGCGCAGTTCCAACTCGCTCAGATGAGCATTTTAGCTCAGCATTTTCCGCCTCGTTTTGGAAGAATGAGTATGAAGTGGAGTCAGGCTTTTTTCCTTTTCCGACGACTCCCGTGCGGAGTGACCCTGACAGACGGGCAGCTCTCCTGGCACCGGACCTATGTAAGAGCAAGGCTGGTTTACATGCACTATCCATTGCATCGGCGAGTGTCATCTTTGCGCATGAACAACCGGCCAGTTGAGACAGGCCGCGCGAAGCGCGAGCGATTCTCTATGGATCCTTCACATGGTTGGAAGATGTCCTGAGTGTCGATGATGTCCTGAGTGTCGATCAGTTCCAGAGATTGATTGGAGAACATGCAATGCCACTTGTTACCGTTGTGATCGCGCTCTGCGTAGTAGGCGTGTTGCTATGG
>VFSW01010715.1_pt1 | contig 12966 bp, 11 predicted proteins | sample 5358111 | NCBI WGS metagenome assembly VFSW01 (sample SAMN11554181, study PRJNA540505) | mine drainage metagenome | isolation source: sediment from site ElyBrook_90M | place: USA: Ely Copper Mine, Vershire, VT | collected 2017 | reverse complement strand
TGCTACCCTTTTTTCTTAGCTTGACGCCTATGGGTTCGGAAACCCACCCTACGGCTAAAACCAATGCGAAAGTATGACAAACCTATCCCCTGCATAACGTATAATAACCTGACCATACCATTCCATCACCCCCCAGGAGCCCGCACATGCCCAGACGCGTCAATTCCAAATGGCTGACCAAACGCGAGACCAGTTTCTACACCATCGATTTTTCCGGCCTGGGAACGGACCGCCAGGGGCTGTTGGCCGAAATGAAAGTCGCCGGGGCCGTGATTGGCAAACAGGGCGAGAACTCCCTGCTGGTGGCGGTCGACTGTCACCAGACGCACATGCTGGCAGAAATGGTGCAGTTCTTCAAAGATTACGCCGGCCAGCCGAAGAACCCCATCCGCAAGCTGGCGGTTGTGGGCCTTTCCGGCTTTCAGCGCACCTGGTCCCGCTGGACCAAAGGGGTCGCCTGGCCCAAAAACGCCCGCTTTTTCACCGATTACGAAGAAGCCAAAGATTGGCTGATCGGAGAAAAGAATTACTAAAAACCTATCCTGAAAATCGGGAAATCACTTTTTCGATGTAAAAAGTGTCCCCTACGGAAGGTAGTACGTCACCACCAGTGTTGGCCTGAACGAAGCCGTAAAGGAGTTGCCGCTGTAGAACTTGATCGTGTCGTACAAATCATTTCCGATGTCATCCCCGGGGAAACGCAGCTTGAACTGGGTTATGCCTTTCAGGTTTATATAAGGGAACGCCGGCGCAAGCAATGACGCCACATAAGGGCTGTTGGGAGTGGCCGGCTCACTGATCGTGCCGGCCGTCGTCAGGCTGTTTGAGGCATTAAAATCGGTCAACTGCAGCTTGGCGCTGCTGCCATAATAGGACTTGCGGATGTCTACATTCAACGCGCTGTAAAAATCATACGGCGAAGGGTTGGAAATGCTCGACATCTTTAAGGTGATCACCGCCGAAATGATCACGGCATTGTTGGGCAGCGGGGAAGTATCGAAGGATAGGAACGAGCGGTACCTGCGCCCGTTAGGCGTGTTGCCCACAATCAGGATCGAGTCGCTCGTATTGGCCGAGGCGGCTTTAAGACTGCCGTCGCGGGTTTCCAACAGGTAGCCGTCGTAAGGCCCATAAGAAACAAAGGGGATGGACACCGCCGCGGTGTTAAAGGTAACCGACAAATTCAGCTTGCCGCCCGTGTCCAGGCTGCCGGGTTGGATAACCTCGATATAATAGGTCGTCCCGGCGGTAACAGCCAGCCCACTGATCAACGAAGTGTTATCGCTACCCGATACGTTGTCGTTGCAGGCCACGGGTTTCAGGGCGCCGCGCCCGCCCGTCCAGATGGCCAGCAGCGTGTCGTAATCGCTGGTGGCCGTGTTGGCATCCAGGGTACCCTTGCTGTTGGGGGTAAATTTCCACCACACGCTCTTGTTCCCTGCCCCTGACCCGCAGGCCAGCACCGCCGGGTCATCGCTCGAGCTGGTAGCCGCCAGAGTGGATTCGGAGATGGTGTAGGTCGGGGTAGTGATGGCGGTGGCAAAATTAAAGTCATCGTTGGTCACGGTGGTGGTGCTGAACGAACCAATCATGGGCTTGCCGAACCCGTGGATAATGTTGTGCGCCCACACGTACCAGTTATATTTCACGCCAAAAGCCAAAGGAGGTGTGGTAACCGTGAAATTTGACACCTTCGGCCATTGGGACAGGACCATACTGCCCCCGTCTACCCAGATCTGGATATTGTAGTAATCGACGCAGAAACTGGAATCAATCTTCGTCCAGGTCAGGGTGGGGACAATGGTAATAATTGTGCTGCCTTTGGCGGGCAAAAGCACATGCGGGGCAGGCGGATCATCCGGCGGCGAGCATTGAGCGGTGATCTGTCCCGCGCCCGAGTCAGACGGGGCAGCCTGTGGCGGCGGTGGAACAGGCGTCTCCGACTGCCCGAGCGCCACACCTGGATTCCCGACAAACACACTCGATAAAACCAACAGCGCCAGCACCAATCCATAAACCCATCGTCTGCCATGAATGTTGGAATAAACTTGCATGCTTCCCTCCCATTAACACCGCCAGATTCCCTTCCTCCACTGATTCATTTTGCCGCGTAAAGAAAGTTGGATGAAACCTGCTTTCATTATATATCCGCTGGTTCCAGATAAACAAAAATAGGCCGGAAAATACTACCTAAGGATGAATTTTTTGGGTATTACAGGCAGTCGGTACGACTGCCTGTAATACCCAAAAAATTCATTTACCCGCCCCGCCGCAGCACCAGGGCGTAACCGATCAACGCCATGCCGGCCAGCAGGAAGAACCCGGCTACCCAGGGCATGGGCGGCATGGGCGCGACCGCGACGGGCGGGGAGGTGGGTTTTATGGCCAACGCTGCGCCGGGAGTGACATTCGGCGTTTCAGTAGCGGTGGCCGTCGCGGTTGGTGTTGAGGTAGCAGTAGATGTAGAAGTAGCCGTAGGCGTAGGCGTGGAAGAAACCGCCCCGCCCCCACCGCCAAAGCCGCCGCTGCCGGCGAACTCAGGCGTGTCAGTCGGACCTCGAATGCCGTCCCCTTTTTCTTCCTTTTTGTTTGCCTCGGTCGCCGAGGCGGTGGGTGTGGGTGTGGGAGGCAGGGGATGTTCGGTGACCGCCAGCTGCAGGGCTTTATCGAGCTGTAACAGCCCAAACCCGGAAGCGTTGTCGCGCCCGGCTGGGGGCAGGTCCAGAGCGGTTGTCTCTAACTGGCGGATGACATCGCTTGAGAAGCCATTGCCGGGGATGCCGAGCAGGATGGCTGCCGCTCCGGCGACCAACGGCGCCGAGAAAGAGGTGCCATTGTTGTGAGAGACCACGGATGGCCGGCCGTCGCCCGTCATCCCATCGGCGACAATGTCTACCCCCGGGGCCGCCAGAACAACCTGAGACCCCTGGTTGGAGAAGGCGGCCACGTGATCGTTACCATCCGTAGCGGCTATCGCCAGAGCCCCCGGGCAGGCGGCCGGGAAGTAGAAGCTGACGTCGTCGGCGTAGTTGCCGGCCGCAGCCACCACGACAACTCCCTTCGCGGCGGCATAGGCCACTGCATCACACAAAGTTAGGGGGGTGGTAGATATCGGCACGCTGTTACTCAGGCTCAAGTTGATCACCCGGGCGCTGTTGTCGGCGGCAAAGATGATCCCGGTGGCAACGCCAAGAAAAGAGCCGTTGCCAAACTCGTCGAGCACTTTGACCGGCATAATGCGCGCCCCCCACGAGACGCCGGCAATCCCGGTACGGTTATTGGTTATCGCCGCCGCCACGCTGGCCACCAGGGTGCCATGCCCGAAGTCATCCTGCGGTTTGGCATTCGGGTCCGGATTAATGAAATTGGCGCCCACCACCAGTTTGGACGCCAGGTCGGGCTGGTGAAAATCCACGCCAGAGTCGATGATGGCGATGGTTACCCCGGCGGCGCCCCGGGTAATTTCCCAGGCGGCCGGAGCATTTATGCGTTCCAACCCGTATTGGTTGGGAAAGGCCGGATCGTTGGGAATCACATCCTGGGCAGTGACGTAATAATTCGGCTCAGCGTAGACCACCCCTGGCTGTTTCTGCAAGTCTTCGATGGCCTGCGGCACCGTACCGGCCGGGACCTTGACCACCAGCAGGCTGCCGTCGCTGACGGGCAGCCCACTGTCGGCCACTTTGCCGACCTTGCCCAGGCTTTTACGCTGCACGCTGGAGGCGGAAAGGCTCACCTTGACCAGGACTTCGTCGGAAACGTAGCCTCCGTCCGCCATGCGGGCCTGGGCCGGCTGCGCCATGGCTACCGGAGGAACTCCGAACAGGCCGCTCACCACACAGACACAAACAACACTAAGGAAAATTCTAAATATCTTATTTTTCGGCTTTTGAGCCATCATCGCCCTTTCCCTGTATATTAATTATACATAAAATTAAGAACTTATCCTAAAAATCAGGAAGCCACTTTTTTTGTTGTAAAAAACTACGTTTTTTACAACAAAAAAAGTGAACTTTCCGATTTTAGGATAGATATTAAGGATTTCGGGCGAAGATCAACATGCCGCGGCTGCCATAAATATCGGTTGGCAGAGTGCGCAGCAAAGTGTATTCCTGGCTAAACTGGGCGTCCTGCAGCAGGGTCAGGCGGGCGTATACCTCAAGGATCACCACGTAGTCCGGCTTCTGGTCCAGGATCAGGCCGGCCGGGATGGCGTAGTTGATCACGTAGTACTGTTTATCCAGGGGATAATAGGTCAACGATTCGGGCGAGTTCAATCCGACTGTGTCGAGGATGCGCGCCGGGGTGTAAAAGCCCAACACACCCACGTCACCAGCCGCCAGCCGGCTGGCGGGGGTCAGGCGCGGCGCCAGGTAATCGGCGGCCTGGCGGTAGAGCAGTTCCAGCTTGAACCAGGCCATGGCCGGGGCCGGCCGGTCGGGGCCGTGGTCGGGGTGTAAGCTCCAGGCGTTCAGCATGCCGGCCAGCGGCAGCGCCACCAGCAGCACCAGCGGGACCCAACCACGCCAACCCCTCTCAAGAGAATTTAACAGGGATGAAGGGGATGAAGAAGAGGATAAAGAAGGAATTATGCTTTCAGCATCCTCTTCTTTCTTCCCATCCCCTTTATCCCCTTCATCCCTGTTAAGTCTTCTTCGGAACAAGGCGCGCAGAACCTGCTCGGCGCCCAGCAGGATCACCAGGAAATAGGCCGGCAGCGGCGGGGTCAGGTACCAGCGAAAGAGCAGCGGGTTGGGAATGGCGAACACCACAAAATACAGCCAGGGATAAATCAGCCAGGCCAGCAGGCGCGGCTGGCTGCACCAGGCCCGCCGCGCCCCTACCAGGTAAAGGAACGGGTAGAGGATCAGCCCTAGGCCGATGCCGGCCACCCCAATGGCGTCGTACTCCATGAACGGGGTGGCGTAATGCTGAATCAGGCGGATCAGGGCGGCGTTATCTTCCAGGCGGTAGACCGCCAGCTTGGCCGTCACCGAATGCGGGATGGGACTGCCGAAATAGGCCGTGGCAAAGATGCCCCAGGCCAGGCAGGGCAGCAAAAAAGCCAGCACCTCGCCCAGCTCCAGTCTTTCAGCGCTGCCTTTACGGAAAGCGCGCCACAGCCGGTCGAGCGCCAGCGGAGCGACCAGCAGGATGGCGTCCGGGCGGGTGAGCAGCGCCAGGGCGGCGCACAGGGTGGTCAGGGTATGCCTCTTCCATAAATAAGCCGCCACCATGCCGGTCAGCAGGAACACGTACAGGCTGGTCTCCAGGCCGCCGATAGCAAAGGTCACGCTGTAAGGCGCCACAGCCCACACCAGGGCCGCCGCCAGCCCGGCCCACTCTGCCCCCAGGCGCCGCCCGATCTGCCACAGCAGCAGGCAGGTGGCCGCGTCCGCCAGGGCATTGACCGCCAGGGCCATGGCCGGGAAAGGCGCCGCCGCCCCGCCTAAAGGTAGGGCCAGCCCGGCCATCAGCAGGGTATACAGGGGGGTGGTGGTGCCCTGCACGCGCTCGCCGGGGCTCGCCCCCGGTGTGGGGGGGTTGAACACAAACCCGTTCCCGCTGACCAGGTGGCGCGCATAGCGGAAAGTGATGTACGAATCGTCGATGGTGCGCGGCCCGGGGATAAAGCGCGCCGCCAGCGCCACCGCCACCAGCAGGTAAGGGATGATTTTACGCATGGGGTTCCAGATATTTTACCCCAAGAACCTATCCGAGAAAAAAGGGGATCCTCTTCTCATCTGGTGCGCACTTCGTAGTGCTGCGAGCGCTGGTCGAAATGGGACAGGATGGCCCTGGCCTTGGGCGGCACCACGCAAGCTTCATAATCTTCCCCGGCAAAGATCTTTACCGCCTCGAGCGTCTCAAACCACATGATGGTGACAAATTCGACTTCCTCCCCCTGCTCGCGGCGCAGGAGCTGGATGCCCGCAAAGCCGGGGATCTTGCGGCCCTGGATGCCGGTAAAAATTTCTTCCTTGAGCAGCATTTCGTAAGCGTCGGCGTTGCCGGGAGCGGTGTAGCCGTGCCAGATGCGACTGATCATTTTATTAATTCCTTTCTAACTGTCTATGTATGTTATGATGGTTACAGTATAGCAAAGAATTTATAACCTGTCAATACATAATTGGGGGTTATAAATGGAGTTCTTCCAACCCGGTTTATCCGGAGGTTTTTTTGCCCGCCAAATAAATAATTGGTCGACGTATTTATGACCCGCCAGCGGCGAGATTTTTCAGCGTATCGGGAGTCCGCACAACAAACCCTGAGGGTCTTTAAGACCCTCAGGGTTTGGTTCCAGGGTTGATCCGTGCCGGAGCAGCCCTTACTTGCCGTTCTTTTTACCGGGGTTCCCCGGCGTCCCGCCGTTCTCGTCATTTGAATTGGCCGGATCGCCCTGGTTTGAGTTGCCCGGATCGCAGCCCTCGGGCCCGTTGCCGACACCCTGGTTGCATTTGCTCTTCAATGTGGCGCCGCCGACGCCGACCACGGCTATCTTGCAGGTGGTGACGGTGACGTCAGTCAACGTTACGGCAGCTTTGGCGAAAGTATAACCGTTATAGGTTCCACCGGTGATGGTGATGGCCTTGCCAGCCAGGATCGTACCCACGAAGATAGAATCGGTCAGTGTCACCGACTCGGCGACCCACCAGGACACGTTACAGGCCTGCCCGCCGCCGGTCATGACCACGCTGAAATCGGTGGCGGTGAGATCGCTCGTGCCATGCTTGCTGCCAATTTTGAAAACCCAGATCCCGTCCGCCGGCCCAGCGAGGGTCAACTGGCCCGTTAAGGTTGCCGAGTTTTCGAAACAGTAGACACCCGGGGCAAGCGTCACGCCATCCAGGTTACCTGTCAACACCCTGTCGCAAGGCACGAGCAAGAGCGCATCGTATGCACTGAGGGAGTCGCCGTAAGCCGTTACGGCTACCGCATCGCCTGTCGCCTTAGCCGAACACAGGGTCTGCGTGGTCGTGGAAGTGATGCAACTCACCGTCTCTCCAGCTTTAGGGGTTGCACTCAGCAAGGCGAAGTCCGCCGCCGAAATCTTGCCTGGCCCGGCAACCGCCAGGGGTGCAACCGGGATGATTGCGCTGCACCCCACCATGATGAGGGCGAGCGCCAATACGAAACAAACTCGCCCGGTAGAATAGGCGAGTTTAACCACATGACTGTACGGGTTATGATTGCTTGAAAGATTCATCTTTTTTCCCTTTGTGCTTGTTTTTACAGGTTTTTTGACGTTATCTTAGCTTGAATTAATCTTGTATATCAATACTATGCGAAACGATCTATCTATGTCCCTAATAGAGTCTGTTAATTAACTATTTTTTTACCGGTTTCTCCCTGGAAACCGCTTTTTTCTGTGACATTAATCCTATTGACAACCTGTTTTCCACGCAGTATACTCTTGTCGATAAATAAACCGACGGTCGGTTTATAGAAAGAAAGGATCATGATGGCCCGAATTGTCAAAGAAGACGAATATAACGTCCGGCGCAACGAGATCCTCGCCTCTGCCAACCGCTTCTTGTTCACCAAGGGCTACGAGCAGATGGCCATCCAGGATATCCTCGACGACCTGCACATCTCCAAAGGCGCTTTCTATCACTACTTCACCTCCAAGCAGGCCCTCCTCGAAACCATGATCGAGCATTACATCCTGGACGCTCAACAGGTGCTCCTCCCCATCGTACACGACCCAAACCTGCCCGCCCTCGAAAAATTTCAACGCTTTTTCGATACCATCGCCCGTTGGAAAGCTGCCCGCAAGGAATACATCATGGCCCTGCTGCAAGGCTGGTACTCAGACAGCAACGCCATCGTGCGCCAGAAAATCACCACGGCGGGGGTCAAATGGTACGCCCCAATGATGACCGAGATCATCTGCCAGGGTATCCGCGAGGGCGTGATGAACAACCCCTACCCCGAGCAGTCCGGCGAGGTGATCCTGGCGCTTTCCCTGGGCCTGGGCGAGGGACTGATCGAATTTTTTCTCCCTGACGGGCTGCATCCCGCAGACCTGCCGAAGATCGAGGCCACCATGGCCGCCTACGGCTTTGCCCTCGAACGCATCCTGGGCGTCCCTTCCGGCTCGATCCAATTCGCCGATCATGCCATGATGCGGGAATGGGTTACCCCTGAAGCAACCCCTACCTCACAGACCTCCACCACCTAGAAAGGAATACCCGATATGAGACTATACCTTCGCCTGGCCTGGCGCAACCTGTGGCGCCACCGTCGCCGCACGCTCATCGTCATCCTGTCCATCGGGCTGACCCTGGCAATGATGATGATGTACGACGGCCTGATCGCCGGGTTCGAGCAGGCCATTTACGGCAACGCCATCAAGGTCCTGGGCGGCAATATCCAGGTGCATGCCAGCGGTTACAGCGATAAAACCAACCTGAACCCCTTATTGCCCCTGCCCGATGACCAGGCCGTGATCAAGGCTGCCCTGGCCCAGCCGCAGGTCGTGGCGGCTTCCCGCCGCATAACCACCGGCGGGCTGGCGACTGACCGCAAAGGCGCCTTTGGCGTCAGCATCGTCGGCATCGAACCGGAGAAAGAGCTGCCGGTCAGCCTGCTGCCGCAGCACGTGGTTGCAGGCAAATACCTGACCGCCTCAGATCAGGACGTGATCTTTATCGGTAAGGGCCTGGCGGATGCCATGGAAGTCAAAGTCGGCGACCGCATCACCCTGGTCGGGCGCGCCACCCATGGGCTGATGCGCCAGCGCACCATGACGGTGGGCGGCATTTACGACGTAGGCATGGGCGACATCGAGAAGCTCAACATCTACATCTCGCTGGCCGAAGCCCAGGACCTGTACGGCCTGCCCGGGCAGTCCACCGAGGTGATGGTTTCGCTGAAACAACTTGGCCAGGAACCGGCCGTGATCAACGCCATGAAAACCAGCCTGCCCGGCTACGAAATGGATTCGTGGCAGACCAATTACCCCGACCTGCAGACGGCCCTCGAAACCAAGGGCGGGGCGATGAACGTCTTCGGCGTGATTATCCTGTTTATCTCCGGCATCGGCATCCTCAACCTGCTGATGATGGCCGTCTACGAGCGCACGCGTGAAATCGGCCTGCTGGCCGCCCTGGGGATGCGCCCGCGCCAGATTTCCGCCCTGTTCGTCCTGGAAGGCGCCCTGCTCGGGCTGATCGGCGTGGGCTTTGGCGTGCTGCTGGGTGTGTCGCTCAATTTCTACCTCGGCCGGGTCGGTCTCGACTACACTCAGTTTTCCTCCCTATCCCAATACATGGCCTTGATCACCGGTAAAATCTATCCGACCCTCGGCCTGGAAAAACTGGCCCAACGCGGCCTGACCGCCCTGATTATCGCCGTCCTGGCCTCTTTTTACCCGGCGCATGAAGCGGCCCAGAACGAACCCGCTCAATCCCTGCATTACGTGTGAGGCGTGCTATGATCCAACTTTACAAAATGGCTTTACGTGAACTCGGGCGTAACCGCCGGCGCGCCTTCTTCTCTGCCCTGGCCCTGGCGATTGGCGTAGCGCTGCTGCTGTTGATGGCCTCCGTCATCGCCGGCGAACTGCGCGACTCGATGGACACTTCCATCCGCCTGCAAAGCGGCCACCTGCAGGTGCGCGCCAAAACGTACGATGAAAATAAAACCAGCCTGGCCTGGGAAGACCTGGTGGAAAAACCCGACCAGGTGGCGGCGCAGATCGCCTCCCTGGCCCCGGTGGCAGTTGCCACCCCGCGCCTGTACGCCAGCGGGATTGTGGCCACCGGCGACAACTCGCTGGGCGTGCGCATCATCGGCATCGACCCACCTTCACCCGCCAACGCTCCTTTTTCCAATGGCATGATCGCCGGTGAATTTCTCACCGCCGGCGACAGCGCCGGCATCGTTGTTGGCCAGCCGCTGGCCGACAAACTGGGCCTCAACCCCGGCGACAAGGTCAACCTGCTGGTGAATACCTCGAACGGCAACGTCGACCAGCAAGATTTCATCATCCGCGGCATCTACACCACCCACACACCCGGCTTCGACCAGAGCACGGTGCTCATGCCGCTGGTCAAGGCCCAGGCCATTACCCAGACTCAAAACCATGCCACGCTGGTCTTCGTCCTGCTCAAAGACCGGGCACAGACCAATGCTGTGGCGCAGGCGCTCAGCACCACTCAATACCAGGTCGTCACCTGGGAACAGGCCAACTCCATGCTGGTGCAGTTCAACCAGTTTTCGAACTTTTATATGGGCATCCTCTACCTGATCATCCTGGGCATCACTGCCACGGTAATCATCAACACCCTGATCATGTCGGTGTTCGAGCGCACGCGCGAAATCGGCATCCTGGCCGCCATCGGCATGCGCAGCAGCAGCATCATGGGCATGTTCTTCGCCGAATCCAGCCTGCTGGCCGTCGGCGGGATTGCCATGGGCCTGGGGCTGGGCGGGATCCTGGTAGCGCTGTGCGCCAAATACGGCTTTTTCATTGGCAACTTCGGTGTGACCGGCTTCACCCTCGGCGACCGCATCTATGCCTACTTTGAGCCAGGCCAGGCCATCAACCTGACCATTGCCGCCTTTATCATCACCCTGCTGGCAGCCCTTTACCCGGCCATCATGGCGGCCCGCATGGAACCCGTCGAAGCCCTGCGAGGAGGTAAAAAATGACCGACCCCACCCGTAGGGGAGGGTTTGGACAGTAGATAAATCAGATTGAGCAACGGCACAGACCCTCCCCGGCCACAGAAGACGTAATGACCACCCGTAGGGGAGGGTCTGGACAATAGATAAATCAGATTGAGCAACAGCACAGACCCTCCCCGGCCATAGAAGACGTAATGACCACCCGTAGGGGAGGGTCTAGACAATAGATAAATCAGATTAAGCAACGGCACAGACCCTCCCCTACGTCAAATGTAGAAAGTCTGCAAAAAAGGAGAACAACATGGAAGTCGCTAAAATCGAAAATGTCACCCGCACGTATAAAATCGGTAAACTCGAGACGCAGGCCCTGCGCGGGGTCAGCCTTTCCATCGAAAGCGGCGAATTTACCGCCCTGGTCGGGCCCTCCGGCTCGGGCAAGACCACCTTGCTGCAGCTCATCGGCTGCCTCGACCAACCTACCAGCGGGCACGTCTATATTAACGGCAAAGACGTCAGCCAGCTCAACCGCAACCAGCGCGCCGACATGCGCCGGGGCACAATTGGCTTCGTCTTCCAATTCTTTGCCCTCATCCCCACCCTGACCGCCTACGAAAACGTCGAGATGCCGCTGCTGCTGGTCGGGCAGGCATCCGCCGAACGCAAGGCGCGCGTCAACCAGCTTCTCGAATGGGTCGACCTTTCCGACCACGCCCAGCATCGTCCGGACCAGATGAGCGGCGGCCAGCAGCAGCGCGTGGCGATTGCGCGCGCCCTGGCCACCCAACCCGTGCTGGTCCTGGCCGACGAACCCACCGCCAACCTGGATACCCCTAACGGCAAACAGGTCATGGAAACCATGACCCGCCTCAACCAGGAAACCGGCGTCACCTTTGTGTTTGCCACGCACGACCCGCGCGTCTTTAACTACGCCCGCCGGATCGTTACCCTGCGGGATGGTATCATTGTAGAGAATCACGAAGCGGAGATGGTAACCCCAGGAGCGTAAGATGAACTTCAGGGCGGCGTTAATTGCCTTCTTTGGACATGCACTCCACTCCTCTGGGAGCCTGGTCTTGCTGGCGGCATTGGCTGCGCTGCTGTTAAACGGCTGCGGCATTCTCAGCCCGGCTGCCCCTACCCCCTTGCCGACGGTCGTGCTGGGCGGCAGCAACACCGCTCCCCAAGGCACCCCACAGCCCGCTGCTCCAGGCGCCCCGAGCAGCCTGGGCGGCGTGACCGCCTCGGGCGTGGTGATCCCCGCCCAGGAGGTCCAGATCGCTGCCTCGGTGGCAGGCAACGTCGAAGCGCTCAACGTGGCCGCCGGCAACCAGGTTACCAATGGCCAGGTGCTGATCCGGCTGGCCGGCAGCCAGGCCCAGGTGGCCGCCATCACGGCCGCCCAGGTGGACCTGCTGTCTGCCCAGCAGGCTTTGCAGGCCCTCCAGGATAACGCCGCCCAGGCCCTGGCAGCCGCCCAACTGCGCCTGGCCAACGCCCAGAAAGCTCTCGACGACGCCAAAACTAAACGCGCCTACAAACAGTACCGCAACGGCTCGGAAAGTTCGATCGAGACCGCCCAGGCCGACCTGATCCTGGCCAAGAATGCGCTCAAAGACGCCCAGGATGCCTACGATTCGGTGTCCGACCGGGCCGAAGACGACGTCGACCGGGCGGCCGCCCTCAGCGCCCTGGGGGCCGCTCGCCGCGCTTACGAGCATGCCCTGGCCAACCTCAATTACCTGCTGGCCTTACCCAACGTCATCGACGTCAACCAGGCCGAAGCCGTGCTGGTGGCGGCCCAGGCCGAAGCGACGGCGGCCCAGGCCGATTACGATAAGCTCAAAAACGGCCCTGACCCGGACGCCCTGGCCCTGGCCGAGGACCGCATCACCAATGCCCAGGCGCAGATCGACGCCGGGCGGGCCAGCCTGGCCAGCCTGGAGCTGAAGGCGCCCCTGGATGCCACGGTCAGCAAGGTCAGTATCCACGTCGGCGAATGGGCCATGGCGGGCCAGACGCTGCTGTTGCTGTCTGACCTGGCGCACTTGCGCGTGCAGACCACCGACCTGAGCGAACGCGACGTGCCGCACGTCCAGGTGGGCCAGCCGGTGAGCGTGCTGGTGAAGGCGCTCAACCAGAACGTGACCGGGCGGGTCAGTGAAATTGCCTCCCTGTCCGACACGCTGGGCGGCGACGTGGTCTACCAGACCACCATCGACCTTGACTCACAGCCCACCGGCCTGCGCCCCGTCATGAGCGTGGACGTCAGCTTCGGGCAATAGTAGTTATTGGTGGGTTCGGAAACTCACCCTACCGCCGTCGGTAGGGTTAGTT
>VFSW01010714.1_pt1 | contig 12967 bp, 10 predicted proteins | sample 5358111 | NCBI WGS metagenome assembly VFSW01 (sample SAMN11554181, study PRJNA540505) | mine drainage metagenome | isolation source: sediment from site ElyBrook_90M | place: USA: Ely Copper Mine, Vershire, VT | collected 2017 | reverse complement strand
GGAATACCCTGCCTGGGGAAGCCGACCTGGCCCTCGCGGGCCGCCATGTGGGGGGAACAAGCTTGCGGGCGCGAGTTCGGCTCGACGCTGTCGGCGGCGGCCTGATCATCGCCGGGCTGCTCTTCGTTACGTCGCTGACTGCCTACGCCGTGGACGTCGTGGCGCATCCCGGCTACCTGTTGTGCTGGTTCGACCTGAACGTCTACAACGACGCCGGCCTGGTCGCCAGGGAGTTGCCTAACTACCTGTATCAGTGGCAGCTGAGCCCGGAGATCAGGTTCACCTACCCGCCATTCGCAGCGATCTTGTTCGCCGGCGGATCGCTGGTTCCGTATCCGGTCCTGCGCTGGCTGATGACCTCAGCCAGCGTCCTGGCGCTGCCGCTGACGGCCTGGCTGGTGTTCCGCGCGATGGGCAAGCGGGGCCGGTCCGCCCTGACGGCCGCGCTGGCGGTAGGGGCGCTATCGCTGTGGACCGAGCCGGCCTGGCATGCCCTCTACTTCGGCCAGATCGAGCCGCTGCTGATGCTGCTCGTGGTCGTCGACCTGACCAGGCCCGAGCGGAGCAAATGGAAGGGGTCCGGGATCGGCGTCGCGGCCGGGATCAAGCTCGTGCCGTTGATCTTCATCCCGTACCTGCTGCTGGCAGGCAAGATCCGGCAGGCAGCCGTCGCGACCGCCGCGTTCGCGCTGACGATCGCGGCAGGGTTCGCCGTCCTGCCCGGCCCGTCGCGGTTCTGGTGGCTGACCGGATACTTCGCCAGGCCGGGCAAGACCGGGGCGGTCAACGCGCTGGTGAACCAGTCGCTGCTCGGCTTGTTCGCGCGCGCGGCTGGCTCGGCCTCGTCGGGCCAGTCGGCCTGGCTGCCGGTGACCCTGGCCGTCGGCGTGATCGGGCTGGTGGCCGGAGCCGCCTTCAGCCGGGCGGGCAAGCCGGTGCCGGGATGGACCCTGGTCGGCCTGACCAGCGTGCTGGTCTCCCCGATCAGCTGGGACCATCACTGGGTCTGGATCGTGCCGTTCCTGGCCATGCTGATCGGCGTGGCGATGTCGGCCCGCAGGCTGCGCCGGTGGGTGCTGATCGCGCTGGTCGCTGTGCTGTTCGGGTTGTTCGGGGCGTGGCCCTCGGTCTACACCGGCAGCCGGGCGTTCGTACCGGACCGGGGCCTGCTCGGCGGCTGGTCGCTCTCGAAGCTGGAATCCTGGGGCGTGGCCCGGACTAGCGGCGCGCCGCTGCTCCCCGGCCCCCGGGGCGCGATACGCGGCCGCGCACTCACCCGGGGCCGGGCCGGGGCCGCGGCCGGGGGCGGCCGGGCGGGGCGGCGGGCCCGGCGGGCGGCGCCGGCGGCGCCGGTAGCCCGGCCGGCGCAGGAGCGGCAGCCGGGTGCCGAGCCGGGGCTACGGGGCGCCGAGCCGCGGCTACGGGGCGCTGAGCCCGGGAAGCAGCGGGCGGAACCCGAGCCGGAACCCGAGCCGGCCGGCTCCGCTGGCCCGTAGCCGGCCAGCCAGCGGCGGGCCCGCTTAACGCTCGCCGAAGCACGGGTGGCCGGCGCCCGAGGCCGCGGCCATCAGGGTCCGGCATTCACCTAGCCGGACGCCCCGCGACCAGGAAGAAGACCGAGTCTCCGGCGATCAGCGGCGACTCCCAGTCCCTGGTGATCTGCTCCCCGTTGATCGCCGCCGCCACGTCCCGGCCAAGCGTGAGCCCGGCGGCGGCGGCCGCCTCCGCGAGCGTGGCGGCGCGGACAGGTTCCGGTCCGGGCCGGCCAAGGGCCAGTGTGCCAAAGCGCTCGATAGTCACCTCCGGTGCCGGGCGCTCCCTGGCCGCCGCGTACTCGGCCGGGTCGTTGACGTTGCGTACCGATTCCAGGTCGGGGTCGAATGCCGCGAGCGCCGGGTCCGCCAGCAGCGCGATCTCATCCAGGCGGGTCACCGCGCACTCCAGCCACAGGAACGCCGGGCGGAGCTGTCCGGCAGCGACCAGATTGTCGGCGAGCGGCGCTAGCGCGGTCCGGTACGCGGCGGCCAGCGGCTGCGGGAACCCCCTGGCTACCGGCAGCGCGACGTCGGTTCGAACGTCCACCGCGGCGACTACCCGGCGGACATAGGCGGGATGCAGGAATGGCAGGTCGGTGGAGCAGACGAACGCGACGTCCGCCCGGTCGCCAACGGCGGCGAGTCCGGCGGCTATGCCCTGCAAGGGGCCCATCTCCGGTCGCGGATCCTCGGTTAGCTCGACTTCGGCCGGCAGCGGTGGCAGTTCCTGCCCGGCCGCCCGGACCACCACGACCGGGCCGCCGACGGCCCGGGCCAGGATCGCCGTGGTCCGCCGCAGCAGGGTCGACCCATGCCACTCCAGGGCGGCCTTGGGTGTCCCCATCCGCGACGACCGCCCGCCGGCCAATACGATCCCGGCGGAACTCGACACCCTCCGATCCTAGACGCCGCCCCGTTGGCCTGGCGGCCGGGCCGCGCGGGGCCGCCCCGCTGGTGCGGGTGACGAAAAGCAGGCTCCGCCCGCGCCGCCCGGCGGCACGCCGACGCTGGGCCCTCGCCAGGTTACGGTCGCACGGCGCGAACCGGACGTTGCGCCGCTCGGTTAGCCACGGGACCAGGGCCGGCTCCCACAACACCAGGGCCATCGGAACCGATCTGGCTGTTGGGGGCGGCCTGGCCAGCCAGCGGGGCGGTTCCGGGTTTCTCAGCCCGCGCCCGGTTCCTGCAGGTTGATGCCCTGAACCGATGCGAAGCGCTGCAGGCAGATCTGCAGCCGGGCCAGATCGGCGCTGCTGGCGTTGGTCGCGTTGATGTTGGCGGTGCTTACGAACGTGGCGCCAGGGGCGGCTGCCTGGACGGCTTCAGCGCGCAGGCCCGGCAGGCGGGAGCAGGTGTTGATGACGTGGCGCGCGGTGGCGACCGGGGTGTTCGGGTTGAATTGGACTACGACCCACTGCTGGCCTAGCGCGGTGGCCATCCTGCCGCACCCGGCCAGGCCGCAGACCGTGGCGATAGCCAGGGCCGTCACGGCGAGCTTGGTGGGTAGGTGACTTGGCACTGGTTCAGCTTAGGCGCGATAGGGAGCTGTGATGCCGGCCGTCAGCAAGGGCTATCCGCTGATCGAGGACTACGCGATGATCGGCGATCTGCATACCGCAGCGATGGTCAGCAGGTCCGGCTCGGTCGACTGGCTCTGCGAGCCCCGGTTCGACTCGGACGCCGTCTTCGCCGCGATGCTCGGCGACAAGCACAACGGGCAGTGGTCGCTGGTCCCGGCGGATCCGGGCGCCACCGTGAACCGGCGGTACTCCGGCGACTCGCTGATCCTGCTGACGACCTGGCGGACCAGTTCTGGCAGCGTCCGCGTCGTCGACTTTATGCCGCCGCGCGGCGACGCGCCGCCCGCGCTGATCCGGATCGTCGAGGGTGTCGAGGGCGCAGTCGAGATGCGCACCTCGATCCGGCTGCGGTTTGGCTACGGTGCCGTGCTGCCCTGGGTCAGGCGCTCCGGCGACGCGGTCAGCGCGGTGGCCGGGCCAGACGCGATCTGGCTGCGGACGCCGGTCGAGCTGACCGGGCGCGAGATGGCGCACCGGGCGACCTTCACGGTCCGGCCAGGGGACCGGGTGCCGTTCGTGCTGACCTGGACGCCTTCGCATGCCGGGGCGCCGGAACCGCTCCTCGCGGTGGCGGCGCTTGAGGAGACCGAGCGATTCTGGGCCGCGTGGTCGAGCCGGTGCGGGTATCACGGCCGCTACCGGGAGGCCGTGATCAGGTCGCTGATCACGCTCAAGGGACTCAGTTACTCCCCGACCGGCGGGATCGTCGCGGCGCCGACCACCTCACTGCCCGAGGATCTGGGCGGGGTGCGGAACTGGGACTACCGGTACTGCTGGCTGCGGGACGCCACGATGGTGCTTGAGTCGCTGCTGCGGACCGGGTTTACCGATGAGGCGGCCGCCTGGGAGGCCTGGCTTGGCCGCGCCGTGGCCGGCAGCCCCGCGGACGTGCAGATCATGTACGGGGTGGCGGGCGAGCGCAGGCTCCCTGAGTGGGAGGCGGCGTGGCTGCGCGGATACGAGAGCTCGGCGCCGGTCCGGATCGGCAACGCGGCCGTTCTCCAGCGCCAGCTTGACGTCTACGGCGAGGTGATCGACGCGTTCGCGCTCGGCTGCCAGGCCGGGAAGCTGATCGACCGGCACACGGCGAGCCTGATCGTCGCGCTGCTCGGGTTCCTGGAGCGGAACTGGACCGAGCCCGACGAGGGGATCTGGGAGGTCCGCGGGCCGCGGCTGCAGTTCGTGCATTCGAAGGTGATGGCATGGGTGGCGTTCGATCGCGCGATCACGCTGGCCGAGCTGGGTGTACCGGGGTTCGGGCCAGCCCAGGTCGCGCGTTGGCGGGCGATCCGGGACGCGATTCACGCGCAGGTGTGCGAGCTCGGATATGACGCCAGCCGGGGCACGTTCACTCAGTCCTACGGCAGTGCCGAGCTGGCCGCGGCGGTGCGGCGGATCCCGGAGCGGGGTTTCCTGCCCGCCAGCGATGCCAGGGTGATCTCGACCGTCCGCGTGCGCCGGCGCGAACTGGTCCGGGACGGCCTGGTTCTGCGGTACTCGCCCGCCGGTGGCACCGGCGGGATGGGCCGCGGTGGCGATCAGGGTCCAGTGGACGGCATTGCCTCGGCGGTCGACGGGCTGCCCGGCGGCGAGGGGGCGTTCGTCGCCTGCAGTTTCTGGCTGGTGAGCGCGCTCGACCTGATCGGCGAGGGGCAGGACGCCGAGGAGCTCTTCGGCCGGCTGCTCGCGCTGCGCAACGATCTCGGACTGCTCAGCGAGGAGTATGACCCGCGCTACGGCCGGCAGGTCGGCAACGCGCCGCAGGCCTTCAGCCATGTCTCGCTGATCACCGCGGCCCTTAACCTGGACAATCACGCCGCGCACCATTGCCGTCACGAGGAGCGGCGGCTGCGCCGCGGCCGCCGGATCGGGCTGTGAGCTAATCCCCGTAGCCTACGCGGCGCAGCTGGGGACCCGCGATCTTCTCGATGTCCGCGAGCTGGGCCGGGGTGAGCTGCTTACGCCAGGATTCGGGTTCTGAGTCCGGGACCTCCAGGCGATCGAGCTTGGCGCCGATGAAGTCCGATAGCGCCCGGGCGGTCCGCTGCGGTTCGCGGACCACCTGCTCGTATCGGAACGTGGTCAGCCGGTTGGTGTCCAAGCTGGACCGCAGCCGGGCCATCTTATGGACCGAGCCGCGCCAGCGCATCGCGCACCTGGCGGCCGCCGTGAGCTCCGGCCAGGCCACGAGGTCGGGCTCGGTCTCGGTCCCGTAGAACGGGTTCGGGAACTCGGACTCGACGTTGGCGACGCCGGCCCGGAACCAGGCGAGTGCCGCCGGGTCGGCCAGCATCGCGGCGACGACCGCGCGGCCGGCCCGGATGATCTGGACCAGCCGGGCGTCCGGGAACGCGGCTACCAGCGCCTCGGCGCAGTAGATCAGGCCGGGGCTGGCATCGCCGTACCTGGCGATCCCGCGCTCGTCGACGCAGGCATCTGGCAGCCCGGGCCTGCCCTGCCGGCACGCTGGCAGGCAGGACATGCAGGCATGGGGCGTGATGAGCCACGACTGGGCGAGCGCGTCCCGCAGGACGGTAGCCACCGCCTCCTCCCGGCCGCGCGGGATCGACGGGCTGCGCGCGAACGCGTAGACCACGTTGAGCAGCGCGGGCTGGCCTATAGTCACGTGAAAGCCGGCCGTGCGCTTGAGGGCGCGCGCGATCAGCTCAGTGCCGGAATGTGGTCCCCCCAGCACGAAGACCGGACTGTGAACCTTCCGTCCGTTGACTACCAGGATGTGCGGGCGTGGTGGCATGGCTGCCATCCAGTGTGTCATTGCGGCGGAAGTAGCTAGTCCGTTGTGTCGCCAGAGTGCGGGTTTCGGCCGCTTCCGCTAGCTCCCCGATCAGGCCGCCTGCCCGGCCCCCGCGGCCGCGCTTAGCTCCTGGGGCGCGAACTGGGTCTGGTAGAGCTCCCGGTACAGTCCGCCGGTGGCCAGAAGCTGCTCGTGGGTGCCCTGCTCCCGGACCCGGCCGCCGTCGATGACCAGGATCTGATCGGCCTCGCGGATCGTCGCCAGCCGGTGCGCGATCACCAGCGAGGTCCGGCCGGCCAGTGCCGTTCGCAGCGCCCGCTGCACCGCCGCCTCCGACTCGGAGTCCAGGTGCGCGGTCGCCTCGTCGAGGATGACCACCGACGGCGCCTTGAGCAGCAGCCGGGCGAGCGCGATCCGCTGCTTCTCACCGCCGGACAGGCGATAGCCCCGGTCGCCGACCACGGTGTCCAGGCCGTCGGGCAGGGACTCGATCAGCGGCCAGATCTGCGCGTCCCGGCAGGCGACGATCAGCTCCTGCTCGGTCGCTCCCGGCCGGGCGTAGCCGAGATTCATCCGGATCGTGTCGTGGAACAGGTGCGCGTCCTGGGTCACCACGCCGATCACGTCATGCAGCGAGTCTTGCGTGACCCTGGTGAGGTCCGAGCCGCCGATCCTTACCGAGCCGCTGAGCGGGTCGTACAACCGCGCGACCAGCGCGGTGATCGTCGTCTTACCGGCGCCGGACGGCCCGACGAGCGCGGTCAGCTGGCCGGCCGGGGCACGGAAGCTCACCTCGTTCAGGACCAGGGCGGTCGGGTCGGCGCGCTCGGCGGCCGGCAGCGCGATCGACTCCAGCGAAGCGAGCGAGACCTCCGCGGCGGTCGGGTAGCGGAACCGGACCTGATCGAACTCGATGTCGGGCGCCCCGCTGGTTGGCTGGCCCGCGGCTAGCTCACCCGTAGTCAGCGCTACCGCGTCCGGCGCGTCTTCGATCAGCGGCTTCAGGTCGAGGACCTCGAATACCCGGTCGAAGCTGACCAGCGCGGTCATCACGTCCACCTGGACGTTGGACAGCGCGGTGATCGGTCCATACAGGCGGCCGATCAGCGCGGCGAGCGCCACCAGCGAGCCGACCTTGAAGAAGCCGTGGATGACCAGCAGCCCGCCGAGCCCGTAGACCACCGCGGTCGCCAGCGTGGCGAGCAGGCCGAGCGAGATGAATAGCGAGGAGCCGTACATCGCGGTCTGGACGCCGATGTCGCGGACCCGGCCGGCCCGCTGGCCGAACGTGTCGTCCTCCTCGGCGGGCCGGCCGAACAGCTTGACCAGCATCGCTCCGGCCACATTGAAGCGCTCGGTCATCGTGGTGCCCATGGCCGCGTTGAGCTGCATCGCCTCCCGGCTCAGCCGCTGCAGCCTGCGACCCACGATCCGGGCCGGGATGACGAAGACCGGGATCAGCACCAGGGCGGCCAGCGTGATCTGCCAGGAGGTCGCCATCATCGCGATCAGCACCAAGACCAGCGACAGCGCGTTCGCGACCACCGAGGAAAGGGTCGAGGTAAGCGCCTGCTGGGCCCCGATCACGTCGCTATTGAGCCTGCTGACCAGGGAGCCGGTCTGCGTCCTGGTGAAGAACGCGATTGGCTGCCGCTGCACGTGGGCGAAGACCTGGGTGCGCAGGTCATAGATCAGCCCCTCGCCGATCCGGGCCGAGTACCAGCGCTGGACCAGGGTTAGCAGCGCGTCAAGTATGGCCACGCCTGCCACCGCCGAGCTGATCGCGATCACCACGGAGCTGTCGCGGGGCAGGATGCCATTGTCGATCAGGCTGGCCAGCAGCAGCGGCACGACCACTATCGCGGCCGAATCCAGCGCCGTGATCAGGAGGAAGAAGATGAGATCGCGCCGGTAGGGCCGGGCATAGGACAAGATCCTGCGGACCGTTCCGGCGCTCAGGCGCTGGCGGGTTATCGAGCTATCCCGGCTGAAGGACCGCATCGCGTGCCAGCTGCTCTGGTTCATGCAAAACCCCAACCCGCGCCTGGGCGCCGACCTTCCCGACTCAGCTCAGGGCGTAGCGGCCTAAGCGTGAACCCAACTCAGCGCGAGCGCGCATCAGCCGGGCCTGCGCCCGGCGCTCGGCGGCCGCCTGTTCGTCCAGCGTGGCGGTCGCGGCCCGGGTCAGCAGCGCCTTGGTGGCCCGGGCGGCGGCCATATCGGTGGCGAGCAGCGCCTCGGTTAGGTCGGCCACGGTCGCGTCCAATTCGCCGCCCGGCACCACTAGCTCGGCGAGCCGCAACATCAGCGCCTCGCCCGCGCTCACCGTACGGCTGGTGAGGCAGATCTCGATGGCCCTGGGCAGGCCGACGATGTCCACCAGAGGCTTGGTACCGGTTAGATCGGGAACCAGGCCCAGCGCTGGCTCCTTCATGCACAGCTTCGCGTCGTCGGCGAGGATGCGCAGGTCGCAGGAGAGCGCGAGCTGGAAGCCGGCGCCAATGGCGTGTCCCTGAACGACAGCTATCGACACGAACGCCGGATCGCGCAGCCAGAGAAAGCCGGCCTGATACCCGGCGATTACCTGCTCGAACTCCGGATCGGATGGATCGAGTGGCGGTGCCGCACCAGGAACGCCGGATTCGGAGAACATTCGCAGATCGATTCCCGCGCAGAAGGACGGGCCCTCGCCGCGCACCACAACGACCCGGATCCGCTCCGGCAGCGACTCCGGGACCGCCGCCAGGGCGTGCCAGGTCGCCGGGGTCATGGCATTACGCCGCTCCGGCCGGGTCAGCGTTACCGTGGCTACCAATCCGCTGACCTCAAGCCGCACCCCGCCAGCGGCGAGTTGGTCGACCACCAGGTCGCTGGTCACGTTCCCCCCGTATCCGGCTGGATTTAGCCCTCGGACTGCTTCCGGCCTCTGGTGGCTCCGCCCCGGCTGCGCAGCGTGACCCCCGACTCGGCCAGGATGCGGTGGATAAAGCCGTAAGACCGGCCGATAGAGGCGGCCAGCGCCCGGATACTTTCCCCAGCGAGGTATCTTCGCTGCAGGTCACCCGCCAGTTTCGCGCGATCGTCACCAGTAACTCTGGTGCCCTTCTTGAGAGTATCGGTCACGCCATCCTCCCGCTGAATCTAAGTGCCGCCGCGTTATGTCGTATCCCGCCATGATCACCTATGAAACGGCGATCGGCTAGTCAAGACGGCAAAAAACCGGGACATTTTGCAGCGAGCCTGCGAGCCGCCCGGCCAGCACAGCGCAGCGAGCCTGCGAGCCGCCGGCCAGCACAGCGCGGCGAGCCTGCGAGCCGCCGGCTAGCACAGCGCGGCGGGGTAGCGCCCGGCGCTACGCTAGCGCGACCAGGTCGGACAGGTCGTCACTCCAGATGTCTTCGACGCCATCGGGCAGCAGCAAGACCCGCTGCGGCCCGAGCGCCTCAACCGCGCCCTCATCGTGAGTGACCAGCACAATGGCGCCCGAGTACCGGCGCAGTGCGGAGAGGATCTCGGCCCGGCTGGCCGGGTCCAGGTTGTTGGTCGGCTCGTCGAGCAGCAGCACGTTGGCGCCGGAGACCACCAGCAGCGCCAGCGCGAGCCGGGTCTTCTCGCCGCCGGAGAGCACACCGGCGGGCTTGGCGACATCGTCTCCGGAGAACAGGAACGAGCCGAGGATGCCGCGCTGATCGGCCTCGGTCAGGTCCGGCGCGGCTGAGCGCATGTTGTCAAGGACGGTCCGCTCGTTGTCGAGGGTCTCGTGCTCCTGCGCGTAGTACCCGATCCGCAGCCCATGCCCGGGCCTGACCTCGCCGGTGTCTGGCCGCTCGACGCCGGCCAGCAGCCGCAGCAGTGTCGTTTTACCGGCGCCATTCAGCCCGAGCACAACGATCCGCGAGCCATTGTCAACGGCGATGTCGACATCGGTGAAGACCTCGGACGACCCGTAGGACTTCGACAATCCCGCCGCGGTCAGCGGCACCTTGCCGCAGTGCGCCGGCTCGGGGAAGCGCAGCCGTGCGACCCGGTCCGGCTGCCGGTCGGTGCTCACGCCGGAGAGCATGCGGTCCGCCCGCTTTGCCATGCTCTGCGCGGCCTTGGCCTTGGTCGCTTTGGCCCGCATCTTGTCGGCCTGGGCATGCAGCGCTGCCGCCTGCCGTTCCGCGTTCACCCGTTCCCGGCGGCGCCGTCTGGTGTCGGTCTCGCGCTGATCCAAGTAGGCCTTCCAGCCGACGTTGTAGATGTCGAGCACCGCCCGGTCGGCGTCCAGGTGGAACACCTTGGTCACGATCGCCTCAAGCAGAGCCGTGTCGTGACTGATAACGATCAGGCCACCGCGAAAGCTCCGCAGGTGTTACCGCAGCCAGACCACCGAGTCGGCGTCCAGGTGGTTGGTCGGTTCGTCAAGCAGCAGCGTCTGCGAGCCTCCGAACAGGATCCGGGCCAGCTCGATCCGGCGCCGCTGCCCGCCGGACAGGGTACGCAGCTCCTGACCGAGCACCCTTCCGGGCAGCCCGAGGCTGGCGGCTAGTGCCGCCGCCTCGGACTCTGCCGCGTATCCGCCGAGCACCGTGAGTCGCTCGTCGAGCCGGCTGTACCGGCGGACCGCCGCGTCCCGCCGGACCGGGTCTGCATCGGCCCTGCCGATCTCGGCCTCCCGCATCCCGGCGAGCACCTCGTCCAGGCCGCGCGCCTGCAGGATCCGGTCGGCGGCCAGGGCTTCCAGGTTGCCGACCCTGGTATCTTGCGGCAGGTAGCCGATCGTACCCGTGCTGCGGACCGAGCCGGCGGCCGGCTGGCCCTCGCCGGCCAGGACCTTGAGCAGCGTGGTCTTGCCGGCGCCGTTCCGGCCGACCAGCCCGATCTTGTCGGCCGCGGTCACCTGAAATGACGCGGCGTCAAGCAGCAGGCGGGCGCCCGCGCGCAGCTCAAGGCCGGAAGCTGAGATCATGAGTTATCGCTCCGTCGCTCCATCGGGGGTCCCTGACGAACGGAGCGGTCACATGAGCTCAGCTTACCGCAGGCTCAGCGAACGGCACGCTTTCCCCCTGTCGGGGGCTGGGTTAGCGGTCTTTGGCCAGCCTCCGCGCGGCGCGGTTGAGCGCGCTGATCACGCCGCGCAGGGACGCCCGCACGATCGACTCGCTGATCCCGACGCCCCAGTAAACCCGGTCGCCGATCTCGATCTCCAGGTACGCGGCCGCCTCAGCATCCCGCCCGGCCGACAGGGCGTGCTCGCTGTAATCGCGCACCCGGACCGGCACGCCGCCCAGGCCCAGGTCGAGCGGGGTCAGCGCCTCGCAGAAGGCGGCGATCGGGCCGTTGCCAACGCCGGTCAGCTCGTGCTCGGTACCGAACGCCCGCACCCTGGTCCTGATCCGCTCGACGTCGTCCTCGCTGGAGGAGGCGAAGCTGAGCAGCTCGAACGCGCCCGGGTCGAGGTACTCGTCGGCGAAGACCTGCCACATCAGCGCCGCGTCCACCTCACCGCCCTCGGTGTCGGTATGGCGCTGAATCACCTGACTGAACTCGATCTGCAGCCGCCGTGGCAGGTCAAGGTGGTGGTCGTGTTTCATGATGTAGGCGACACCGCCCTTGCCGGACTGGGAGTTCACCCGGATCACGGCCTCATACGAGCGCCCGACGTCGTGCGGGTCGATCGGCAGGTACGGCATCTCCCATGGCAGCTCTTCGACCCGCTTGCCGCTCTCGGCGGCCCGCCTCTCCAGTCGGTCGAAGCCCTTCTTGATCGCGTCCTGGTGGGAGCCGGAGAACGAGGTGTAGACCAGGTCGCCGGCGTATGGGTGGCGCTCGTGCACACCGATCTGGTTGCAGTACTCGGCGGTGCGGCGGATCTGGTCGATGTCACTGAAGTCGATCATCGGATCGATGCCCTGGCTGTACAGGTTCAGGCCGAGCGTGACCAGGTCGACGTTGCCCGATCGCTCGCCGTTCCCGAACAGGCAGCCCTCGACTCGCTGGGCTCCGGCGAGCACGGCCAACTCGGCGTCGGCGACCGCGGTGCCGCGATCGTTGTGAGTGTGCACCGACAGGCAGATGTGCTCCCTGCGGCTCAGATTCCGGCTCATCCACTCGATCTGGTCCGCGTAGACGTTCGGGGTGGAGCGCTCTACCGTGCACGGGAGGTTCAGCACGATCTCGCGGCCGGCTTCCGGCTGCCAGACGTCCATCACGGCCTCGCAGATGTCGGCCGCGAAATCAAGCTCGGTGTCCATGAAGATCTCAGGAGAGTACTCGTAGCCGAAGTCGGTGCCGGCCAGGTGCGCCTCGCCGAACTTGAGCACTGCCCGGGTGCCATCGACGGCGACGGCCTTGCATTGCTCGCGGCCGTCACCCGGCCAGCCGAAAACCACGTCGCGGAACATCGGTGCCGCCGCGTTATACATGTGTACGGTGGCCCGCCGGGCGCCGACCAGCGAGAGCACCGTGCGCTCGATGAGCTCCTCGCGGGCCTGGGTCAGCACCGAGATCCGGACGTCGTCGGGTACCCGGCCGCTGGAGATCAGGTACCTGACGAAATCGAAATCGGTCTGGCTCGCGGCCGGGAAGCCGACCTCGATCTCCTTGTATCCGATCCGTACCAGCAGGTCGAACATGGCCTGCTTGCGCGCGGTGTTCATCGGGTCGATCAGGGCCTGGTTGCCATCGCGCAGGTCGGTGGAGAGCCACCTGGGCGCGACGGTGATCCGGCGGGCCGGCCACTGCCGGTCGGGCAGGTCGACCGCGGGGAAGGGGCGATAGCGGTAACAAGGCATGCCAGATCGGCGTTGGTAATTGACGTTAGACATGACGGCTGCTCCTAGAGGTTCCGGGATCCCGGTCGGCGCAGCGGATCAGCCCGCGACGAGGAGCCGACCGGTTCTCTACCGGGCCTCGTCGCGGCGCAGAAGCAGCAGCGAGCAGGTCATGGCAAGCTCAGGATAGCCGACCCGGCTCGGTCACCGTAATCCGGATCGCCCGGAACAGCCCTGGAGTCGACCGCAGCACGGTGAGCCGCGGATTCGGGACGGTCAGGAACTGCCCGACGGCCAGTGCGAAGTAGGGCGCCAGGCGCTCATCCGAGCGCAGGCCGGCGA